>Ga0213839_1002118_pt1 | contig 11490 bp, 10 predicted proteins | sample SWPATP21_FD_160075 | JGI IMG/M metagenome (GOLD analysis project Ga0213839, IMG submission 160075) | Coastal seawater microbial communities from Marineland, Florida, United States - SWPA TP2 #1 | ecosystem: Environmental > Aquatic > Marine > Coastal | place: USA: Florida | collected 2016-08-14 | reverse complement strand
AAAGTGAGTGAGTGACTGTGAGTGAGTGACTGTGAGTGACTGACTGACTGACTGTGAGTGAGTGACCGAAAGGGCGGGCGATGACGGGATGACTGACTGACGGACTCTCACTCTCACGAAGTTTCGCGCTCATTTACCGTATTTCAATAGGCATGACTGTGGTAGAAAACGTATCCTAGGATGCAAAATGAAGGATATCGTACGCCCACAGCCGCAGCTTCACTGGGCGAGTGACCGACTACCGGACCCCAACCAAGAAAAAAACGCGATAGTATCATTTCATGATATGTATCCACATCACTTGGTGGCATTGAAACTTCATACAGTACTCGACTGCTGGGTATATCTACAACTGGGAATTGCCGAAGAATCGAGTGAGTGACTGAGTGGGTGGGTGGGCGGCGGTGCACAGAAAGGATTCGCTCACTTACTACAGCTCACTCACTCACTGTCACTCACTCACTGTCACTCACTCATCGTCACTCACTCACTCACTCACTCACTCACTCACTCAGAAGATAGGTACAGAACAGGGAGAGGAGATGTGGAGATGTCAGTTCAAATGTTCAAACAATCAATGTTGCTTACTATGACATATTGTACTGTACAGTACTCATAGTCAGTTTTACAGTTTTACAGTCAGTCAGACAGATAGACAGCCACTCACTCGCAGTCATCCACTCTTTATCATTCACTCACTTCGTTTGAGTGAGCGATGGATTGCGGATTGATAGATTTTAGATTTTATTTTGAGTTTGAGTTTCGATTTTTTGATTTTTGATTTTCGACTTTTGTTTTGTTTTACAAAGTTTTTAAGTTTTTGTTGTTTGGTTGTTTTGTTCTCAGTCTGTTTGCTGTTTGCTGTTTGCTGTTTGCTGTTTGCTGTTTGCTGTTTGGTTTGTTTGTGCGGTGCTCACTCACAAACTCACTCACTCACTCACTCAATCGCTGTTGATTGATTTGATACTCAGCTGCCTGCCTGCTTGCCTGCCTGCCTGCTCGCTTGCTTGCCTGCCGTTTTGTGTTTGGTTTGGTTTGGTTTGGTTGTTTGGTTTTGGTTTGGTTTGGTTTCGTTGGTTGCAACGAACGGAGGATGGATGATGGATGATGGATGACGGGTGGTGGATGGATGGTGGATGGATGATGGATGATGATGGATGATGGATGTTGGATGTTGGATAATGGATGTTGGATGTTGGATGATGGATGATGGATGATGGATGACGGATGATGGACGACGGATGACGGATGTTCGGTGTTCGGTGTTCGGTGTTCGGTGTTTGGTGTTTGGTGTTTGGTGTTTGGTGTTCGGTGTTTGGTGTTTGGTTGGTGGCTTGTGGTGTTTGGTGTTTGGTGTTGTCATTGGTTGAATGGGTTGGTGTCGTGGTTTCGTTTGGTTTGGTTTGGCTTGGCTTGGCTTGGCTTGGCTTGGCTTGTGGTGTTGTCGTTTGGTTTGGCTTCGTCTGGTTTGGTTTGGTGTTGTGGTTCGGTTTCGTTTGGTGTTGTCGGTTGTCTTGTCTTGTTGTGTTGCCTGTTTGATAGTGAAGTGGTTGGGTTTTGGTTTGGCTGTTTGGGTTGGTTGAATTGGTGCAGTTTGCTGAAATGCGGTTGTTTCAGTGACCTTCGCTGCGAACGGTGGAAGCGCGTGTGAAAAAGCACGGCTTGGTGGGCGAGGGTTCCGGACGTGGATTGTTTTGTCGGCAAGCACGAAAGACGGGTCCACGTCGAACCATTGGAACACCAATTATTTCCCTACTCTACTCTGTGAACAAACCCGACAAGACAAAAACACTTGATTCGATTTTTCAAATGGTCGAGCAACTTTAGGGGCGTGGTGTGAAGCCGTGTTTCACAACTGCGGGTTTCACGGAGGCGTTTCCGCGTGGACAGTTGCTCTATCGATTGTAGTTGCTGTTGCCAACATGTTCGAACGTGAAATGTCGCACCGAACAGGGTGCTGATCAATCTCGTCGCCATCATGTCGAAAAACCAGGACCAGCACGTCACCGTGGAGATGAGGCGCGAACCGCTGATTGGTGACTACTTTTGGGTTGGTGTTCGGCGGCAAAGAGGAGCATGGATCCCAGCACGTATCATTGCTTTACCAAAGAAAAGTGCCAACAAAAAACAGTACGTCACTTGTTCTTCCGGCCCTCCACTTTGGCGGATATGCTCGATTCCATTGGTTCTTTTATCGATGAATTTGTTTTTAACTTGCTGCTAGGTACGTCGTTCAAGAATGGGGCGCGCCCGAGTCGGATCAGAGAACGGTTGCTGTCCTGGGTGCTTTCATTCCGGACATTGACTCGGTCAATTCAACAAAAACGAATGATCTCGTACGACTGGAGGTTGTCGACCGCAAGGCGATCATGTGGCTGCTCAAGAATAGACTCGCAGAAGAACTCATTTACACTCGAGTTGGAGACATCCTGGTCAGTGTGAACCCATTCAAGCGAGTTGACATTTTCCGACCGGAAGACATGGAGCATTATCAGGCCACGCCGCTGACACAAACGGCGCCACATCCGTACGAAATCATGAAACGGGCGTATGGAGATTTGATGCGCGCTGGGCGTGATCAATCGCTGCTGATTTCCGGCGAGTCTGGCGCTGGCAAGACGTTCACGGTACGAGTTGCGCTGGCCTACCTCGCCAGTGTCGCAGGATCCCCAGCCAAAATCGAACAAAAAATTATGGCGGGGAACCCAATCTTCGAGACATTTGGCAATGCGAAAACGCAACGCAATGACAATTCATCGCGTTTTGGAAAGTTTGCCAAAATTGGCGTCGACCGAAACACTGGCAACTTAGTGAAGTGCGACACGGAGACGTACTTGTTGGAAAAGTCGCGAGTGGCTATCAGAGGCGACGGCGAGCGGAACTTCCACATTTTTTACTACATCACAACTCTGTTGAATGACGAAGAAAAAAGCAAACTTCATCTCACATGTGCATCCGATTTTGCATACTTGGGACGGGGCAATACCAAAGCGGTGTACACAACCAACCCGGTGTTGCACAACGACAAGGAAGAATTCGCCGCCATGGAGGATGCTTTTGTGAATCTCGGTTTTACAATGGACGACCGCTGGAATTTGTACAGTTCAATGGCAGCCATCCTACATTTAGGAAACATTGAAATTGAGTCCGTAGAGGCCACTGGAGGCTCCGTGGTCAGCACTCGCTCGTCGGACACGATCGAAAAGGCTGCCGAACTGCTCGGCATTTCTGCAGCCGAGGAAGAATTGAAGCACGGTCTTACTAAGAATGTCAAGTTAATCAACGGCAAACCCACTGACTTCATTTACAACCGCAAGAAAGCCATCGGCGCGCGGGACGCCCTTGCCAAGGATATTTATGGCAAAGTGTTCGATTGGTTGAGGGTCACCCTCAACGAAAAAATGTCTGGGACATCGAATTCGGACATGGAATACCCCGCCATCGGCATGCTGGACATTTTCGGCTTCGAGGAGTTCAAGAACAATTCCTTCGAGCAACTTTGCATAAATTTTGCAAACGAAAAGCTTCAGCAGATCTTCAACAAGCACACCTTTGACCTTGAAGCCAAAACATATCAAGAGGAAGGAATCCCGTATCAAGTTGTTGAGTATGCCGACAACCAACCCCTTTTAGACATGCTTGGACTCCCCAAGAAAAAGAGGGCGAAGCAAGCCACCATATTTCGCATCTTGGACGAAAAGACAAATCTGGAGTCGGCGACTGATGCAGACTTTTTGAGTGCCATCAAACGAACGTTTGGAAAACCTGGCGGAGGTGGACCCAAGAAAGGCAAGACTGCACTCTTCGACGGCTTTGTTCGCGACAACGAAGCGGAGAACCCAGCACTTTGCTTCAAAATTAGACACTATGCAGGTCCGGTCGTGTACAATGCCGATGGGTTCAAGGAAAAAAACCTGGACAAGGTGAGTACGCATGCAACTCACGTAATCTGCGCTAGCGTGCTGTGAATCTTGGCCAACATGTTGGTACTGTCGTGATGTGCAGTTGCCAGATAATTTGGTGGCGGTGATGGCGAAGTCGACGAACCCCTTTGTTGCAATGCTGTACAGCGACAACGCCGCGGGCAAACGCACCGGCACACAAGGACAGATTTTTTGCTCACAGTTGCGTGCTCTGGAGGCCAGTGTCGATGGGACACGGACGCATTTTATTCGTACCGTGAAACCTAACGAAGCCAAAACACCTCTTAAAATGGATGTGATGTACGTTGTATCTAGCGCAAATTTTGTGGTAATGTTCTGCGCCGTGCTCACCTCGCGGATCATTCACACAGGTACTCCTTAACGCAACTGAAGTTTTCCGGCGTCTTTGAAGCAGTGGGGATAAAAAAACGTGGATATCCGTTCCGCGAGACATTCATGAATTTCTACCGGGAATATTGGAGCCTCTGCCCACCAAAAGAAGCTGACGGCTTCGATGTTGGTCCTGTACAGAGCGATCCTTCGAAGTACGCAGCTGCCGTGCACGCAGTGCTAGACGGTGCTCGAATCGAAGGAGTGTATGCCGGGAAAACACGAGTTTTCTACAAAGCCGAGCAGCACCGAGCACTTGAGGAAGCTTTGCACAGAATTCAGGACAAGTATGCCCTGCTCATTCAAAAGAATTTCCGTCGTAAACACGCTATTCTGTACGTTGCCGAAGTGCGTAGACAGGCGGAGAATTTAAAGGCAGCACTTCAATCCCAAGACATCGAGACGTTGGAGAATGCCCTCGCGCAGTTTGATGCGCAATGCGGCTCGCACAGTATTGGAGCGGAAGCGCGCCCAGTGTTCGCGGCTCGGTCAAAGTTGAAGCAATTGAAACTCGAAACCACGTTACTACGCAAAGTCGAGGAGTATCTGTTGGCGATCAAACAGCAACGCATTGCTGATGTGTACGAAGACATCATCTCGACCTTGGACGAAGTGGATGATGTGCGACGAAGCGACAAACAGGCTTTCCGTGGTGCAAGATGGGACATACTCAAGGATCTGCGCAAGGAAGCTCAGGTGTTTGCGTTGAGGAAAGAGCTTCGAACCTTGCGAGCGGAGCTGGACCAGGCCTTGCAGCCAATCGATGCCTTGCTCAGCGGAGCTCAAGCAGGCATTGACATTGACTTCGATGCGGTGAAAGCTGAGTGTGACCAACTCCAACAAGCTGCGCTTCGCGTAGAAAACTTTGCTCTGTCACGTGACGAAGTCAACCCTTACCGTGAAGAGGCCATGAGACAAGAGACTCAAGGCATGAACCCATCCTCGATGTGGGCACCACACCTCCAGCGAAGCCAGGAATTGAGACAAGTTATGGAGGAGCAGCAAATCGCCGTAAGTCGCCTCGACGCTCTCATAAAAGCTGGCGACATTTCCTGCACTGCAGCAGCGCCGTCGCTGTCGCCTGAAGAGGCCCTTTTTGACCCGCAGTCTAAAGCTCTTCGATTGGCTTCGTTGCGAGCTAACATTGACGCAATTCATGGAGCACTCGCCCCGCAAGCAACTGCGAAGTACCCAATTGTGGCACGTCAGCTTTCTCAAGCACAAGACCGAGCGAATGACTACTTACCAGTCCGCATTGCATTGTACCGTGCATCCCTCGATGACCGTGTGCACCATCCTGCTGCAAATGACGTGTACAGAGAATTGCAGTCAGCTGTGAGAGCTTGCTTGGCTCGTGGAATTCGCTCTGATGACGTGCGTGCTGCTGCCGAAAAGGTCGTTGTTCGACGGTCAGTGCTGAACACGCTGCGCAATCTGCGCGATGCGATGCAAAATGTCGATCTCGCGGCGTTGAAAGCGGCTCTGAGTCAAGCCGACGACTTAAAGTTGGTGTTCCACCCAGATTCCTATGTTCGCTTACTAGTGGCGCAGGCCATCGCACGTGAACGACAGCTCGGCCAAGCGCGACGTGCAATTATTGATGCGTTCCTTGCATGCGTGCAGGACATTCGAGAAGAAGAAGAAAAGTCAAGGCACAGAGTGCAGGACACACTTGCCCAGGACGGCAATGGTCGCGATCAAACTGATAATGTTGGTCACACTGGCCACCGCTCGGCATCCAAAGCCGGTGCGCTTCGTCGATTTCAGAAGATATCTCGAATGGCGAAATTTTTGGGATCAATGGGTCGCACACTCCTCATCAAGGGAATATCGGGACGCAAGGAAAACAAAACGGCGCCCACGAATGTGCTGGCATCTACCACATTGCGTCGAATGAGTCGGTCAGGAAGTATATCATCCAAAGCTGTGAGTGCAGCAGCAGCTTTAGCCACCGCAAAGCCGCCTCAAAGTAGTGGAATCAACCAGCTGCGGGCAGCCATTCGTCGTGCACAGGTTTGTGGTCTCCCACTGGAGCACTACAGCAAGGACGATAGTGCCGACGCGGATGCAAGTGGTGACGAGGACCAGATCATTGGACGTGCAGTGAGATTATTCAACAACCTGCAGCAGTTGGAGGCCGAAGCCGTCAATGCATTGAAGGAACTGGACCGTGACCAAATGGCGCGGGTTCTGGTGGATTGTCTGCAAATCGGGCTGGAATTTCCACCCCACACCGACCAGATAGCTGCGTTGCTTCAACTTCCCGCCTTGGAGTTTGAACAAAAGAAGTTGCAAGCGCTTGTCAAGCAAAAGCGATGGGCCCCAGCCATTGATCTTTCAATGGAAATGTCACTTCGAATTTTACACGCAAACTTGCGACAAGCGACATTGGCACGGGCCAAGGAAGCATTCCAAGTCGCCAACGCAAAAACGAAGATCCAGCATTCCGCCAGTGAATCGAGTGGTGATAAATTTGATCACCCAGATGCCCCCTCGCTTCGCGACGCCTCAGAAATGCGACTGAAGGAAGTGACCTCCGCTGATTCCATTGAATACTGCGACTTTAGACGCTACCCGCGGTTGACACCTCCGGAAGTGTGGTGCAACACTGGTGGAGTAGCCATTCCAGTGGAGCAATTATGGCTGAGCGCAGAGTCAGTATCAGTGTTCAGTGCCCGTCCCATTCACCGGCCATTGGTTCACGTCGAAGTTCTCGATGGTGAAAATGTCAGCCAATATCACTTTTTGGCTGTCGAGAACTTCAGCCGCATTCTCGAGTTTTCTGGGCTTGCTGGCACCACTGACAACACGGATTTGGAAGGCAAGGAGCGTGTTGCCACGACCCTGTTGACCAAAATTTTGACACTTGGAATCGAGAAGCCTGCGTTCAGAGAAGAAATTTACTGTCAGCTATTGAAGCAATTGACGTCTTCCAGAGCGCGAGGTGCACCAGCAGTTCCATCTTTCGTTCGCGACAGGACAGCAGTGCTTCTGTGCTGCTGCCTCAATTCCTTCGGTCCACCATTTGCGTTGCTGGATTTTGTTGAGTATGCAGTGGACTGTTTGAGTCCAACTGGAACCTGGAATCCTGGCAATGTCCGCTCCAGCAGCAACCCGCGACACAGATTGCGACGGCAACTGCGATTCGCTCTTCATCGCACACTTACCGTGGGAAATCTCCTTTCCGTGCCTCGGGGTGCAGTAATCCGGCATGCTCTGGCGGCTGGCGAATACTTGTTTGACGGACCACGCGAATTTTCGAAAGCCACTGTGCGTGTGGACTACGCTCAGTTGTATGCTGGCAGCAGTGGGTTAATGTCTTCCGCAGCTGCACATTCATCCCATAACTTGACGGATGAAAAACATGCTGACGACTCTGGTGACGGCGCGCTTGACGGAACGGCGTCTCATGCAGACTCTTCTGAGGCTCGCACAGCTGCACCCATTGAGTTCAACGATCAATTATACGTTGCAATCAGCGCCTTTACTGCGGAAACCGCCGAAGAGATGCCATTAAGAGTTGGAGATCAAGTGTACTTAATTGGTATGGACCAATTGAGGTCAGGAGACAACGTAGCAGCGGTAGGACTTGAGTATTGTTGTTGTTGGATCATGTGCTTATTCTGGCTTGACTTGTAATTTGCTCGTTGACTGATACAGGCCGACTACTCGGACCTGCTTAGCGGAGGATGGGTTGCTGCAATGCGGAAAGCTGACCCCGACAGTGATGAAAAGGAAAGCGAAGGTGAGACCAGCACAAAGGGGCTTGTCCCATTGTCGTTCTTGCAGCCAATCGATGGAGATGCGTCCGCCGAAAATGACGCGAACACCAGTATGGTGGAGGTGACGAGCAAGCACACACACTGTTTTGCCATTAAGGCCTACGATGGATCACGCAACGCCGTGGATTTACCTGCAGCTATTGGTGACATTTTTTCACTGGTGCATGACGTCCCAGCTATGGCTGGTTATGTGATGGTCAGTGTTCCAGTCGTTGACGCCGACGATGTCGACGAAGACGACGATGGCGAACGTCGGCGATTTGGCCAGATACCAGCAGATGTGTTGGAGCTGATTCCTCCCGAGGTAACTCACGTTGCAGCATTTGAGTATGATGCTCAAGCAGAAGATGAGTTAACTTTGATTCCCGGAGATTTGCTGATTCACCAGCACTGGATTCCTTGCGACGAAGGCTGGGTGTTCCTCGAAACTCTGCAGGGAGCACAGGGAATAGCTCCGGAATCCTACGTGTCGCCACTACCGTGATCTCAGACAAAATACCTTTGACTTCAAAATAAGAACTACCTCTAAAAATCATTCAACGAAGCGAAAATCTAGTAGCTGTGGCATGGTCAAGAAAGATTTACTGAGTAAAATTTCGTCGCACTGCTACACTCATTGTTCATCTCTTGCAGCCGCTGCCGGCGCTGGCGTGCTGTTGTTACCATCAGTTGATGTTGGTGGTGGAGAGGTGGGTGCGCGCCCGGTCTTCGGCTTTTTAGCTGGAAGGGGAGATTCTTTCTTGATGCTGGTTTTGCACACGCAACAAGTTGAATGGCTGGTGAGCCACGTCGAAATGCACTCTGCGTGGAACGTATGTTCTGCGAGCACAAATGTACAAAGCACATGTCATATCGGGCACCAGTGATGTCAACACACAGCGACATTCAACACGTACCACATGGCAGTCGCATCAACTCCTCAGTCTCTTCAAAATCACATTGGCAAACGCAGCACATGTGATCTCCACCTGTTCTGGTCGGTCCAGCGTCCGATTTATCTTTGGCATAGGAAAAGGTAGACAGCTTCGCAATATACTGTGACGACACGGCCTCCCATCTTTCAGTTTTCACGTCACCCAACTGTTGGCCCAAATTTAGCAACTGATCGTAGTCCATGTTGTCAACGTCTAGGCCTGCGCCGTCTTCATTTTCTTCTGCATCCACGGCCACACCTAAGTCGGCCGCTGCAGCTTCTGATAACCCTCCTTCCTCACGTTGCATGCGTAACGCAAGCGCAAGATCTGCGTCATCGTTCTCAAGTTGCGACAAGTCGGCGTTGCTCATAGCGAGGACCTGTTGCATTTGTGCTTCTTCCCACTCGCGAAGACGGTTCATTTCCTCTTGCCGCATCAAAGTCGCGATCAAGCGCATTGTAGCCGCTTCATCGTCCTCGGCGCTTTGGTCTGCATTTTGTGATTGCTCCTGTTGCTCTGCTTCAGCTTGATCATTTGGAGACAGCTGTGGTTGTGGCGGGGCAACTTGAACGTCACTTTGAACGTCGCTTTCATCGAGATTAGGACGAGCAATTGGAGGAGGTGTTACAACTGCTGCGGCGGCCTCCGCACTATCCATGTTGCCGGCGGACGGAGCGTCAGGAGAAAAACTCAAATTGCGATTCACACTAATGTTTCGGAGTTCAGGCGTGCTTACATCCCCGGGACTCTCACTGTCTGCTGGCTTTCGTTTGCGAACCACGCCTGCACCATTTCCGTTAGTCCCAGGACTAAATGAAACGTCTTGATTCTCCATTCTCTGCGCTTTTTGGTGGTCAAGTTTCTCCCAATTTGTCTCGAATATTTCTCAAGCACGTGGAATGTGACACACAAACATGTGGCAGGAGCAGGATGACGCATTCCAAACTGTCAGCATCCACTGCACACAATGCTTTTGTTGCATGGACCCATACCACCAAATCACAATGTATGTGTCACGTGGACCTGCTGCCACGGCATTCGTTCTTGAGAAGATGATTTCCGTCAACCAACGACAACAGCGGTCCACTGAGTCCTCTCCTGTTGCCGATGCATCAATTGCAGGCAGGGACCTGTGGCCATCCATCTGTTCGTTGTGTGAGAGTGAAGGTCCCTCCAACCCAAGAACATCGACAACGAAATCCACAAACGCATGCCTTGTCACCTGGTCACTACGCGTCAGCAAGCAACGTCGCCAAGTCCACCTTCGTCTGCTGCACGTGCAATAACGCGCACTCAACGTGCAACCATACGCGAGCACTGGAGCAGAGCACACTACAGCCCTGTCACCACGTTTTTCTCCCCACCAACAAACAACGGCTGTTCCCCAACAACTTTGGAGCAGATGTGCGGCTGCATCGATCGATCGAACATCGAACATCGAATGGACACTAAACTTGCTTACTCGCTTACTCGCTCGCTCGCTCGCTCGTTTGCATGTCGTTTCTCGCCAGAGGTCCACCCGCAGAGGTCCACCCGTCTTCGTACTCGATCGAGTATGATAACGCTGCCCGCTGCTCGCCGTCGTCGTCCGCGGCAGCGGCGGATCAGCGATCAGCGGCGGGTCGCGCGCGCGCGCGCGAAAGTCGTCGTTGGTGCAACAACGCCGCGGCGACGACGACGACGTCGACTCGACAACGACTGACTGCCAGAGAGCAGCAGCAGCACAGTCAACTGTCACTCACAGTTATCACAGTTCGTTGCGCCAGCGCAGGGTTGCCCGGCGCCGGCTGTATCTATAACTGATACTTTCGTGGTTTTCAACTACTCTGTGTGCGGAAATACAGTGTATTGTCAAATGTAGGTACATGTATAAATGCGTGGATAGTATCTATAGTTGGTAATTTGGTGGTTTCAACGGCTCTGGACGTAGAATTACAGAGTATTGCCAAATATGGATATGTAGATAGAACTGCGTGTATAGTATCTATAGTTGATATTTGTGTGGTTTATGAAGACTCCTTGTGCGGAGATAACATGTATTGTCAAATAGAGATACTACACCCAATTCTTCAATTCCGTGCAACTTTGCCACCATTAAAACATACCATACAGTACGTATAGTAAGTTTTTGTGTCAGTGCGGATGAGTGAAAATAGGAAGCATAAATGAGATGCTGTACCGACGCAATAATAACCTTCTTGGAGCCGAGATTCGTGCAGTGGAGATTTTCTTCCCCGTCGATTTTTCGACGTTCGACGTTCCATGAAATGGCAAAAAAAATGGTTGCATGTTGAGCGCAGTTTTGGAGGAGGCCTCTTTTAGAGGACGCCAGGCACGCGCAATCCTTCATTGTTCTCTCTGTTGCGTTGGCGTCCGTTGTGGTCGTCGTTCGTCGTTCGTCGTTCGTCGTTCGTCGTTCGTCCTTCGTCCTTCGTCCTTCGTCCTTCGTCCTTCGTCGTTCGTCGTTCGTCGTTCGTCGTT
>Ga0213839_1002116_pt1 | contig 11492 bp, 11 predicted proteins | sample SWPATP21_FD_160075 | JGI IMG/M metagenome (GOLD analysis project Ga0213839, IMG submission 160075) | Coastal seawater microbial communities from Marineland, Florida, United States - SWPA TP2 #1 | ecosystem: Environmental > Aquatic > Marine > Coastal | place: USA: Florida | collected 2016-08-14 | reverse complement strand
CTTTTTTTTGTTCTTTTCTTTTCTTTCCTTTTTTTGTTCGCCCTGGCGTAGCTTTGGGAGAGGAGGAATCTTGCTGCTTGACCATCGTGACGACGTGACAACGCGACTCCCCCTCCCTCCCTCCCTGAATCCACAAACACCTCGTTTCCCTTTCTTTCTGCTCTCTCTCTTGCTCTCTTTCTCTCTTTCTCTCTGCACCTACGGGCGTGACCGTCCGCCACGCGTGCGCTCCGCCGCGACGGCTGCAATGCCGGAAGGCGAAGACGTACCGGCCGAGGACCCACAGGTCGTCGCGCAGGAGAAAAGCGACGATGCACCTGAGCTCCCTCGCGACGAGGCGGAGGATGCCTCTCCGGCAGAACCCGACGCCACGACGAGCACAGGCGAGGGCGAGGGCGACGACGCCCGGGCCGGGGCCGGTGCCGGTGCCGGGGCCGGTGCTGGCGCTGAGGCTGGCGCTGAGGCGGAGGAGCCCGCCGTAGCGGCAACCTCCACCTCCACCTCCACCTCCACCTCCACCTCCACCGCGGGCGGCGGCAAGTCGCCCTTCGAGGAGCTCCTGCAGAGCGAGGCGCGGTACTTCCAGGACCTGCAGCAACTGTGCGGCCTCTACGTGGCCAAGATCGAGCTCAACGACACGCCGTGGAAGAGCGGCTTCAACAGCGACCCCGACGTGGTGCTCCTGTTCACCACCGTCAAGGGCATCGAGACGCTGTCCAAGACCCTGTCGCACCGCATCGCCAAGCTCGGGGAGGACACCGGGCCCGACATCACGGCCGCCGCCGCCGCCGCGCTCGGAGAGCTCTACCAGCGCAACAGCACCCTCTTCCACAGGTACCTCAAGCTCTACACCATCTTCAACAACGTGCAGGAGCGCCTCGACCGCCTCACCATCGGCAGCCCCGAGTTCATCCAGTTCCAGTGCGACGTCCAGAAGAACCACCCGGGCACGCCCACCTTCGAGGAGTTCCTCGGCCGGCCCTTCCGCCAGGTCGCCTCGTACGTGGCCGCCCTCGCCAAGCTGCGCGACCACATGACCGCCGCGGGCGTGCCGGGCAGCAGCGGGTCGGAGTTCGACGGCGCGATGGAAATGTTCCACGGCATCGTCGACGGCCTCGCGGCCGCCAAGGACGAGTTCTTCCACCGGCGCAAGATCGAGAAGCTGGTCGCCGAGAAGTTCAGCGGCAAGCCGCGGCTCGTGGAGCCCGGGCGGCGCCTCGTGTTCGAAGGCCCCTTGGACAAGGTGTCCCGGAACCGCACGCACCGGTACTTCTTCCACCTCTTCAACGACCTGCTCACGTACAGCGAGCAGTCCATCAGCACCGGCCGCTTCTCCCTGCACCGCAAGATCGACCTGCACCTCTGCGAGGTGGCCGACAACGCGTCGGAGCCCAACGGCTTCGAAATCAAGTCCGCCGAGAAGTCCTTCCAGGTCCTCGCCGCCGACGAGGCGGCCAAGGCCAAGTGGATTGCGGAGATCGGCGGGTGCATCGCCGCGCTGAGGAAGCAGAAGGGCCTCTCGCAGGAGTCCACCGCCACCGTGGCGGCCACGTGGGAAAGCGACCACAACGCCACCGCGTGCAAGTATTGCAAGAGGGTACGTCGTCGTTGTGGTCGTTGTCATTGTGGTCGTCGTCGTCGTCGTCGTCGTCGTCGTTGCGTGCGGCCGAAAATGACACGCGCCCCTCGTCTACGTCGTTTTGTTGTCTCCCTTCCCACTAACGTTTCGTTGTGCTGCGTTCCCTTCTGTTGCGGTTGTTGCCGCGCGCCTCTTTGTGGCCGGCGCCCGCGCTTCAGACTTTCACCACATTTTTGAGGAAGCACCACTGCCGAAAATGCGGCAGCGTCGTGTGCGACGACGATAGCAAACATAGGATTTGGCTGACAAACGTGGACTCCAAGTGCAAAGTCCGCATGTGCAACTCATGCAAGGTCAAGCAAGACAAAGAGGCGACGACGCTCTTTCGAATACAGCTGTTGGTCAAACGGACGGCGTTCCTGGGGCTGTCGAAGCCTTGCAACCTGTACGTCAAGGCGTACCTGCACCAGGTGCACCGGCAGAAGCGATTGACGCCCATCTGCGACAAGGACACCTGCACCCGCACGGGGGAGGCGTCTTGGGAGGGGTTGCCTTCCTCCGCATATTCCATCGCTGCCAAAGCCGCCTCCGGCGTCATCAACGGCGTTGACGTGGGTGACTCCATCGACAGCACGGACCACGGCCTCGTTTTCCCGTCCGCCGAGGGGACGCTGCTCGAGTTCTTTGCGGACCCGCACGCGGAGCACCTGGTCGTGGAGCTGTGGGAGCAGGCCCCGCTGCGCGCGACGGACATTTTCGCCGGCACGTGCACGATCCCGTTCGACAAAGGCATCGCGATGCCCGCCAGCATACAAGCGGACACAAAGTTTGCGTGGCCGGTGTCGAAGAAGCTTCGACCGCGCTCGTCGAAGGACTCCGCGGTGCGGGCGTGCAACCTGGAAATGGAGCTCCGAGTGCGGCCGCCGCTCGCTTTCCTGAGGAAGAGGGATTGCATGGTCCCCGTTGCACACTTCCATCGCATCGAAGCGTTGAAGAGCAAGGACACCCTGTCTTTGGCCACGTCGCTGTGGCTCTACAAACGCATCGAGCGATACTGCGCGCAAAGAACTCCCGCAGCCTTCAGCGACAGCGGCGATCGCCTCCACGCCGTCGCTAGTCGGTGTGTGCAGTTTCTCTTGCCGCCGTTTTCAGTGGGCAACTCCACCCCGAAGTTGACCGAAATGGGCTCAGGCATCGGTGCCACGACCCCGGTCCGGTCGCACGCCACTCCATGGGAGTTGCTCCACAACATCTGGGGCATTGCCCATTGCCTTCGGAGAACAGCTGCGCGGCTGGGCCACATCCGGACCTCGGACGCCAACGACGGGGGCGGTGAGGGTGAGGGTGACGGCGTGGATACCAAGACCACGGACACGGAAGCACCACCAGGCACCGAAGACGCCACCAAGACCGAGCAAGAGCGGCCGGCGGAGACTGAAACCTCTGAAAACGCTGGTGCTTCTACTTCTGCTTCTGGCGGTGGCCGGGGAGGTGGGCCGCCGCCGCTCCCCTCTCGCGACAGCCTTAAAGCCCGCATCCAGTCACCAGTCCATGCCACGATGCCTCAGTCTGACGCTGAGAGCAACGCTGGCCGCCTCCGCTGCGGTGCTGGACCCGTGATCACAGACGCCGACATGGCCGAATGCGAGGAGTCGACGGTTTCCGTCGAGGCGGCGTATGCCGCCGCCACGCAGCGCGACGCTCAGCTGAACGCGTCGCGTGCGTTGTCAAAGTTTCCGGAGTTGACGCAAGTCTGCTACAGCATCGATGTGTCGAAGCTGACGGCGCGGCAGAGGGTCATCCACGAGATATTTACATCGGAGAAAACGTATTTGGACGCGCTGTACACTCTCAACCAACTGTACGCTCAACCTTTGTCTCGAGCTGCGGACGGGCTTCGTTTGCAGACCAAGACTGTCGGAGCGAGTGGGGCGAAGTCGCGCACGAAGGGGCGGAAGAAGACCACGTCCGAGGTCCGCAAAGAGCAGCGGAAGATGCTGCAAACTCCAGAATTAAAAGTTCTGCTGTCCTCCATCGAGGCCATTGTCGAAACCAACACAGAGCTGATGCGCTCCATGCTGGGGGCCGTCAATGGGTGGCAGGAACCCATCTTGATGGGAGGGGTGTTTTCGTCTCTGGGCCACTTCTTCAAGCAATACGACACCTTCGCTGCAGCGCACCACAAGGCTGTGGAGTGTCTGTCCTCGTCCTCCTTCAAAGAGTTCGTGCTCAAGTGCCAGCACAGCGAGGAAGCCGAGGTGTCTGGCGGGGCAGATTTCAAAACGCTGCTGATTGGGCCAGTGCAGCGCGTGATGCGGTATCGGATGCTGCTGCAGTCCCTCGCGGACAACACAGAACCTGATCACCCCGATCACGCAGAACTGCAGTCGGCGCTAGCGACGATCAATGTCGCGTGCGACCACGTGAACGAACACGTGCGGAAAACCGAAAACAAGGAGAAAATCATGGAGGTCGCCGCCAAACTGACCGGACTACCGGCTGGGTTCTCAATGCTGCAGGAAGGCCGGACACTGGTCAAGGAAGGGGTGCTGTCCAAGGTGTGTCGGAAGACGAACAAGCCGTTCCATGTTGTCCTGTGCAACGATGTCCTAATCTACGGAAGCCGATACACGCACGGCATCGGGAACCATGCCACAGAGCGGATTTGTTTTCACAGACTCATCCAGGTGCGTACTTGAACATGAGTATAAACGTGAACGTGAACGTGAGCGTGAGCGTGAACTCACACAATCTTGCCGTGCTCCTGTTCTGGTCGCTCACCGGGCGTTGTCTTCACTCTACTGATATGTTAGGTGGCCGAGTCCCGTTTCTCCCCCAGTCATGTGTCGGACCCCTTGGCCTTCTGCGTATTTGCTACTCCCAAATCCTTTGTGTTGGTGGCAGCTTCGGCATATGAAAAGGAACAGTGGATTGAAAAGCTGTCGGAGGTGTTCCGCAACTCGGGCGCATCTGCTGCCGACGCTGGCGACATCGACCTCGATGACGAGAGCGACGAAGACGGCGAAGGTACTCAGAGCAAGAGCCGCTCTGCGAGCCTGGGCCACGCGCAGATTTGGGAACCAGACCACACTGCCAAAGCGTGCTTGGCGTGTGGCAAAAAGTTCAGCTTCATCAAGAGAAGGTACGCCTACCAACCGCCGTCTGCAGCGCGCTGGTGGTTGTGTGTGGATCATAATGTGTGTTTGCACTTGATTCGTTGCACAGACACCATTGTCGCCAGTGCGGGAAGGTGATATGCGGAAGTTGCAGCAAGAACACGAAATTGTTGGTGCATATCGATCCTACCACACCGCAACGGGTATGCGATATATGTTTCACAGACTGATGAGGGTGGAAAGAAAACAGCTGAACACAAAAGGGTCTGGAGAAAGCGTCGCCCTGTTGCTGTGATGAGTGCGCGCGTGCGTGTGGACGGCACAGTTTGTTTGCGACATGCCCGCGGCCGTGTAATTTATAATACCATAGGAGTATCTATAGGAGTATCTTGCGTACCAGTTCTGTAATGTGCGATCGTGATTGTGAACAGCGCGGGCATGTCATGACTTGGACTTGCTCTTTCGCCTTCCTCGTCCTTGCAGGCGCATCATGAGGTCAATTCTACTTTTTTGGATCAAACCGTCACACTCCTCCATAACTTCTTCCGCCTTTGTGACGAAATTTTTCAGCAGGCTTGACCATTGCTGCTGCACGATGGGCGAGGAACTGAACACGTTGAACGTGTTGTCTGCTCGCTGCTTGGACGCGGCTACCTCGTTGCGGGCAGCAGCTGATAAGAAGTGCCCGAGTGGCGCCTGCTGATCGGAACTCGTTTCAAAGCTCTCGCCCAACATACTGCGCTCCTGAACTAGCGGGAGTGCTCCGAGGTTCGCTGCCCAGGACCGCGGAGTTGAGATTGTGGCACGACCGGCGGCACCACCAGCAGCTTGCAGGCTTCCGAGGGCTAATTTTGGAATGGCGCGAATTGACGGTGAGCCTGCACTCGGAACTGATGTTCTCAGATCCTGCACGAGTGAGCACATAGCAAACAAGCAAAATACACACACATACACACACGCACAGGTGTTAAGGGACAGGGATTGCGGGGCGCGGGCGCGGGCGGGATGGGCGAAACATATACACACCTGATCTAACTTCAGCAACAGTTGATCACTCTGACGCTTGAGCTCAACGATGGGCATTGGAGCGACCTTATCGGGGAAAGCCTTTTCAATTTTGAGCGGCATACTTTGTGTGAGGCGCTGCAATGTGGCGTTCAGCAAGCCCAAGTCGCGCAGTCTTTGTGGAATTGGAGTGACAGGCTCAAGAATATTGTCCCAGTCGAAGTCCGCCCACATACTGCCGCTGCCGTCCTGCTGCAACTTGCGGCAGCTTGTCACCCAGCTTTCAGCAACCTTCATACTCGCGTTGAAGGCAGCAGTCGCCTCGTCGGCGTCGATGTCCGAGCCCTCTCCTCCCACAGTGGGAGACGGCAACTTCTCATCTTCCTGATTCTGACTGCGAGGCCCGCTGTCCGTGCCCACTTTCCGAATCCAGTTGTCAACGATGCCCAAGGCACTGTGTTCGAGACGGACCCTGGCTGCCAATGCTTTGGAAATACGCTCAAGTAGCGGCTGAAGTCTTTTCTTGGAGTTGTAGAAGCGGCTGCTCGCAGCCACCATCTTGAGCGTTTTGGCGAGCGAGGGTACCACCACGGACAGACGTTGCATTGGTGTCGAGCCAGACACGTCCGCGATACTCTCGAACGGCTTCTCAAGAATCTTGAAGTACTTCAGGTTCCACAAGGCTTGGGAACACATGCGCTTCAGCTGTTTCTGTGTCTCTACAAACACCATCAGTGCCTCGCTGGCCGCCGACAGCTCGTCTGTGCCAGTGTTGGAGGTCGGAGTTGCTTGGGTGAGAGTAGCGATGAGATCCTCTGTTGTGGAGCTGCGGCATTCGTCATCGAGACGTTGCAGCTGGCGGAACGATAGCTTCCAGTACGTCACCTCAGCGAGAGGCAGTGCCACTGCCGGCGCGTCATGTGGTATCTACAGGATCATTTATGCAAGCCAATGCGGCGGCGCGTCGTCACAACAAACGACAAACAACGCACAGCGCGGCACCAACCACTGCATGCACACGCACCATGGTCCTCGCCGACTGCATTGCGATCGCCGTCCGCAAGGTGTGAGTCCACTCGTTGATCAGAATCCGCAACATTTGGGCGCAATTCACTCTCCGAGGCGACGACGCAGTCACGGCGCCGTCGGTGGCTGTCTTGACGCCAGCTAGCAAAGTGGGGACATCGTGCAGTCCGCGCAACGCGAGGCGTGTGGAAGCCCCGCTCTGCACAAACGACAGCGTCCGCCAATCGTGAAATGCGATCTCTTGCGGCAGCGACCTGCCCGCGTCTGGACGGTTGGAGTACTGGACGACGAACCAGCCAAACTCAGTGGGGTGCACGTTTCGGTAAAAGTGCTGCCACATGTCAGCAGACTCGATCTCCTCGGCCCATCGACGAGAAATAACCTGCACCGGGACCATTCATATTCATGGATGCGGTGTAAGAGGGGTGAACACGTGCGTGCGCAGTGTTTCGGCATGTCGTCATTATTGTTGCAATCGAGCCAAACAGCAAACATCGTGCTTGGGAACGACGGAGCAATGTGAACATACCTTCAGCTGCATTACTACGGTTGGTCTAAAAAACGGGAGCACGTTGTGGAGCACCACCTTCCACTGCGGCTACGGGCACGGCACAGCAAAGCAACAAGAGGGCGGTCAGACAGGGGGCCGTGGATTGGATGGATGGACTGCAGGGTGAGACACGGCAAACCTCGGTGAGCGTGAGAGAGCTGCTTTGCCGCGAGCCTCTGTTGGCAACACCATCTACACTTTTAGCAGCGGCTGTACTGTGAAGGCCGCCACCGCCACTTTCGTCGAACACGTCTTCGCCTTCGGCTTCATCACCGTCGCTATCGTCTTCATCGCTATCATCGTCCTCACTATCGTCGTCATCGTCCTCACTATCGTCGTCTTCATCATCGTCACTGCCACTGCCGGACTCGTCGGAGAGCACGAGGTCTACACAGGCATTGGGACCGCGGAGACAGCCATGCCACGGCAGACAATGCAACGCGTCAGCACTTGCTACGAGATCGATCACACGAGAGTGCAGGAGCGGCCGTACCCCTCATGCTGTCCTGTGTCAACTGCTGCTGAGCGACGGTAAGCACGGGGAGATAGTGCTTGATCAGCGGGTTCTCGGGTTCCAGCGCGAGGATCTCGCGGGCGACGCGCATTGCGACGATGTACCGCTTGGCGTCGACTGCTGCCAGGAACTGTTTGCGCGGCGCACAGGCAACGAAAACAACCCGGGTGCCGACAGGAGAAGGGGCAAAACACAACAAACAAACAAACAAACAAACAAACAAACAAACAAACAAATGTAGTGAATTCAACATGCAGGCCAACAACACAGAAGGGTGGACAGGTCCATTCAGCAACGCAACTTGTACAGAGCAAAGAATCACAGTGAAGAGGCGGTGGCAGCAGGTGTCGGGCGCGGTAACTTACGTTGGCGAGCAGTCCATTAATGTTCGGCCCAATGATGGACATGGCGCGTTCGTTGCCGAGACAGCGGCTGCTGTCTGTCAACGTCCGTGTTTAGCTTGATTGATTTGCTCCAGCGGTGCGAGTCGAGGCTTCGACCCAAGCAACAGCCTGCCACGCTGCCAGCACTAGGAGATGCCGCTCGCTGGCGTGCGCACAGGTATGGCACGTTCTATCCAACTACGAACACCTCGCCGGTGGCTACGTGGCCACAGCGGTCGGTCGCGGGCAAACCAGCGCACGGCACAGAACGGGTACTGCAACGAGGCACGAAAAAATAAGCCGCCCAGCAAAACAGAGGGACGAGAAAGGTGACAGCCGTGCAGGCAGCCGTGCAGGCAGCCGCGCTGCGGCTGGGTTGGGCGTCGTCTGGATGTGGTCAAATGCGCAAGCAGCCGCCGCCGTCACACACATTGCACAACCGCCATTGCGCAGCCACCATTGCAACCTCAAGCCACCAAGCGAAATCACCACCCGAAGCCACCACCCGCAGCCCCACAACAGACAGTGTGTTGAAGATCACACGCATGACGACCACTCAAGACGACCAAAGGCGACACCGAGAACCGAGAATCGAGAACCGAGAACCGAGAACCGAGAACCGAGAACCGAGAACCGAATAGCGAACTGCTGCTGAGCAGCAACAGCAGCAGCAACAACAACGACGAACGAACGAACGAACGAATGAGCGAAGCAACGAATGAGCGAAGCAACGAATGAGCGAAGCAACGAAGCAGCGAAGCAACGAATGAGCGAAGCAACGAATGAGCGAAGCAACGAAGCAACGAAGCAGCGAAGCAACGAAGCAACGAAGCAACGAAGCAACGAAGCAACGAAGCAACGAAGCAACGAAGCAACGAAGCAACGACCGAACAACCGAACAACCGAGCGACCAAACGACCAAACGCCCGAACGCAGTCCGCAACAAACTGTTCGTTCGTTCTTCAAACATTCAAACAAACAAACGAACGAACGAAGGAACGAAAAACGAAGGAACGAAGAAGGAACGAAGGAACGAAACGGTCTTCAAACTTCAAACGAACTCACTCACTCACTCACTCACTCACTCACTCACTCACTCACTCACCATGGAGTGAGTGACTTCAGCCTGTAGAGTAGCTATGGCATATCTGCTGCCATCGAAGTTGCTGCCGGCTGTTGTCTGCCGTCCGTCGTCAACCATGGATGATGCATGCTATAGCCCATATACCCAAAGCGATTCCGGATCGATTCGCAACCGACACAAGAATCATTCTGATCAGATGCAATTTGGATGTATGCGATGTTAGTTTAGGTCGCTGTCAGAGTGATGAGGAAATGGAATTGGTTGCGTTTTTGCCAAGGCATTAGGTCACGATGAGCGCCAATGACCATAGATAACATAGATTGCGTACGTAATGCCTTTCTGAATCATGAGTGAGCTGGGACTACCTAAGATATGCCATAGCCGGTATAGTAAGGTAACTACGATAACCCATACACTGTGAATGGACTTTGTGTCGTCGTGCGTGCGTGCGTGCGTGAGTACGTGGTGGTGGTGGTGGTGGTGGTGGTGGTGGTGGTCGTCGTCGTCGTCCTTTGCCATTGTTGTGTTGTTGTCGTCGCTGTGTGTCGTCGCTTGTGTCGTCGTCATCATCACCCATCACCCGCTGACGGTGTTGCGTGTGATTGCTATTGCATATTGTTATCTGTCGCATGTGATGTTGTTGGTCCACACTGTAGCATCGTCAGTGTCGTTGTCATCGTCATCGTCATCGTCGTCGTCATCATGGTCCTCACAGCCGTCGTCATCAGTTGGAACGGGTCAAGTTTACTCACTTGCGTTCCTGAAAGGGCTGAGGGAACTGCTCCTCAGCCCTCTTCAGTAACAAGATGTTGAAGGAGCCCACTCGGTCGGTTGGTTTACTACTTGAACATACGCTTCATCAATGACAGTAATTTTTGGAAAAACTCTTATACCATATTAGAAAACCGAAGCAAGGAACGTTCTAGTGTTGTTGATTCGTTGATATGTCTCGCCCACACATTTGCTTTGGGTCCGACTGCGCGTCACGTGTCGTGCTTGCACATCTTCACTTGCTTGCTGATCATTGTTGTCAAAAACTTGCTACTGTCCTACTTCATGGTCAGTCGCCGCTGCCGCTTGCCTCTCCTTTGATACGGTTTCAGCTTCCAATATCGCTGAAATTCACAAAGACACAAAGACAAGAACACGCAGTGAGGTTGTCGGGTCTTGAAATCGCAGCTTCGTGGCAGCATCAACCGTGCTTCACCACATCGGCGAGGGGCCAACCTGTTGCTGACGCTGCTGCGGATCTTCCTGATGCTTCGCTTCGTCTTGGAGGGTCTCGATTGGACTGTTCAGACAGAACTTGCAAATATCTTGGATGGCCTAAATATCCGGGAACGAACAGTCGGACCGTCAGCAACGGATGCCGTGGAAAATCAAATTGTGTGCGCGAACGTGTGTACAGGCAAGAGATTCAAAGCGAGGGGAGCACCAACACGCGCACGTCGACGGGGCACAAAACGTGATACTTGCCCAGCCAAACTCCGTCGCGGCTTTAACGTCGGCCCCGTGGTGCAGCAATACTCGAGCGATGGCGTGGTCGCCTCGCTGCGCCTGTCAACAAAACACAAATCACACCGCCGCAATGACGTCAGCGACGAACGCACGCATGATAATAATAAAGACAGCATGCCATGCGTTTTCGACAACAATATCCGTGTGTGCGTACCGCAAGAATCAACGGTGTGAAGTTGCCGAAGCGGTCGTTGACGTCGGCTCCTCCAACCTCAATCAAATGCCGAACGATCTCCACGTTGCCAGAACGAACAGCAACACCTAAGGGCGTGAGACCTGGCGATAGAATGAAGACAAGGCGCAGCAGAATCAGCAAAGTGTCGGCGTGGCTGCGGATGCACGCTTGCGTTGCTCCGAATCTAAATCTGCAACGCACCACTTTTCTGAACACAGTCCACATGCTTCCTCAGCTTCTTGCGGTTGCGCTTGACTCGTCGCTTCAACCCTCGAAGTACGACTGTCACCACACCGAAATGACCGGCGTAGCAGGCCAAGAACAGAGGAGACGTGTCTGAACCAGGAGACCTAAGGACACACGCAGCACGACAACGGCCGTTGGTGGATGATGCCCGCTGCATTTCAAGCACTCGCAGGACAATGGTTTCGACGCCAACACACTTCAACGTAACGTCCGCCTTGTTCTCAATCAACATGTCCGCAATGCCAGCGTGTCCACTCTGGTGGCGGTAGAGTGCAAAGTACACAAGTGAATACACG
>Ga0213839_1002115_pt1 | contig 11492 bp, 7 predicted proteins | sample SWPATP21_FD_160075 | JGI IMG/M metagenome (GOLD analysis project Ga0213839, IMG submission 160075) | Coastal seawater microbial communities from Marineland, Florida, United States - SWPA TP2 #1 | ecosystem: Environmental > Aquatic > Marine > Coastal | place: USA: Florida | collected 2016-08-14 | reverse complement strand
CGAAGCAACGATGACGACGACGACGACGACGACGACGACGATGACGACGACGACGACGACGCAACGATGGCGATGATGATGGCGACGAACAACGACGAGAAACGACGATGACGAATGACGATGACGAACGACGGCGATGACGAACGACGGCGTTGAGAAGTATCTTCAGTCATCACGCTGTAGTTTCTGGCTCCTGGCTTCTGCGTTGCAGGACGACGCGCCACACCGTGACTATCGACGGCGCCCTCGATGTCCTGGAATTCGCCTAACAGCAGTCACCGCATGCGGCTCGATTCGAGTCACGGTGACATAATGGTGCCGATCATTGACTCTACCCAATACAGACAACAACAAAAAGCAATTAAATCGTTTGTTGCCTCGAATTAGCGGTGAACAAGCCCAATCCGCCGGCAATTCCGTGGTGAGCGTGTCGTTTTGGTAATGGAGTTCGCACTGCAACTGTGGGTCTTGTCGTTTTAAACTTCGCGGCCTAGTAGACGTCAGCACAAGCATAAACACTCTCTGCCGGGCAGCATGAGCTCGGATTGCGCCAGCACGAGGCAAAGCAGTGTTGAAGCAGAAGCAGATGGCCCTTCAACTCAACAGGAGAACCAACTAGTCAGCACGCCTTCTGCCGACACACAGGAGGGAGACAACGACCACGTAGAGCCTGCGCGAAAGGAGGAAGACGAGGACGGCGAAAACGACGACCAGGACGACGACGAGGAGGAGGAGGAGGAGGATGCGGACAGCATTTTCTTGAAGCGTCTTCGGGCCCTCGTGCAAGGTTTCTACGCGCGTGGAGACTTCGAAAGTGTCGTCGGTATCATGCAGCAAGTTTTCCGGTTTTATGCCACGAGGAAGTACATCACGCCCGACATTGACCTGCAACATTGGGCGAAAACATTTGTGGACTCGGACAGCCCCATAGCCTATTGCTGGAGCCTTGATTTCGACGTCGCATTCTTCGCCCGGCTTTGTTATGAAGGGTTTCTCTCCATCAGTAGTTATCCTGAGAAAATTGTCATGGTGCTAATGCCGTGGATCGACCCACAGCGAGCGGTGATGGAGTTTGGAAGCATGCGCGTCTCAAAGTCCCTGACCAAGCGCGCCCGTGGGTATCACATGACGGTCAATGCCGATTTTGAAGGTGTAGTTCGCGGCTGTGTCGCTCAACACGGCGAGGGCTGGCTCTGGCCGCGCATGCAACAGCTGCTCCGCGACTGCTTTTGTGCACCTGAAGACTTGCACCAGCAAATTCAACATGCTCGTGGCGGTGGTGACACCCAACAGTGGAAAGCGCGGTTGCAGGCGTGTGGATTCAGAGTTGCCACGTTCGAACTCTGGGACTCCAGCACCGGCGACTTGGTCGCCGCCGACTTGGGCTACGTTGTTGGGGCGTGCTACGTCTCCATGTCAGGGTTTCGGAAGCCGAACACAAAAAGCTGTGGGACCGTGCAGCTGACTGCGACATATGCCTTGTTGAAGAGATGTGGGTTTGCATTTTGGGACCTCGGCATGGTGATGGAGTACAAGACTGGACTTGGAGCACGTGTAGTCCCACGCCGTGAATTCATTGACATGTTCCACTTGGTCCGTGACCGACGGTGCAATCTGTGCATACCCAGTGGGGCTCCAGGTGTCAATGTTAGCTCAGCCGGCACGGCAGCGTCAACTGCGTCGGGCAGTGTGCCAGCTGATGTATTGGTCAAGGAAGCTCGGGCCATGAGAACAAGAGCCTCAGTGCAAAAGAAGCAGAACGCCACCCCTGAACAAGACAGGCCTGACCCGGCCTCGAGTGGTAAAGGCAAGGATGCCAGTGACGTCAGTTGACGAGTTTCAACGCTTCATCGATGACACGGAATCATGCGCACACAACATTATTAATCGGCAGGGAGGGTTCCTTGAGCTCTCCAGACACGGTTGATATAAATATAATAAGTTAGTTGGTTGAACGGCATGGATGCGCGGAGAGAGTCGGCAACGTTCGCGTGTGTTCCCTGCAGAACTTTCCACTGCGCGACAACATGATGCTGCCATAGGCGGGACCTGTTTCCGCTAATTCAAAATGATGCTCATAGCAATGCCGAAAGCATGAATTGGACTCAAGGGGTAACTGAAATCCAAAGCAAACAGATTCTTCGCTTGCCGTCGCCCAAATTGCAGCGTGATCTCGCTACTCACGGCGGACGGGCCCGTTTGCCGAATGAGCTGGAAATTCTTCACCGAGGCTTTGGTGATGCGGCCACCGAAACTGAGTAGGTACTTCTTGAGCTCTTTGTTGTACTCCGGGTTTTTGTTCACGAACGACGAAACACAGTCAGGGAGCTCCTTGACCCACCGTTTGAGCCCGTCGTTCTTGTTCATAGGGCGGCAAACCAGGGGTTCGGGAATGTCTCCTTCCTCGTCCACGGATGGCACGAGCAGCGTGATGCTCTTCGGGGATCGACCGATCATCATTTGCCTCTTGAAGTTCACATGCATAAGTTCGGCCCGTGGCCGCTCATCAGCTCGCTCTCCCGCGAGATCGCGAGGATTACCTCCGCTGTCAAACATGATGAAATTGGACTTCCCGAAGTCGCAGCGCAGTTTCGCCACGTATGGGAATTCCTTCTCCGAGTATACAGCATGCTCGCGGCCGGTAGCCTTGGCGCTTTCTGCCAAGGCCGCCTCCCTAGACTGCGCTGCCTGTTCAGCGGCCAGAGCTGCCTCGTTCGCCGCCGCTTCCTCTTCTGGGTTCGTTGGTTCTTTTTCGTTGGGCGAACCAAATCCGAAGTCGTTGATGAAGAATGCCAAAGGCTTGTTGAACACACGACGCTTCACTGCTTCGAGAACGACCGTGCGCGCGTCTGCGCGTTTGGGGTCTCCCTCGTTGACAGCGTCCAAGAAGAAAATGTATCGATTGTTGTTGATTTTCTCGACGTAACCCTGCAACTGGCCAAGTTTTCTTGGCAAAGGGCGGTGGAGAAATTCACGGCGCACCACTTTGTTGGAGGCGAGGCACTCGTGAAGCTCCGTCATGTTTTCAGGAATCGATCGGCGCGGCTCGAACTTGTTGTTGTCCGATCCGTCACCTTCCTTGCTCTCACCGTCGCCATTCTTCGACTCTGAGTCGTCGCCACTCTTCCCCTCGTCGGAGTCCAAACTCCGCCCACTCAGCGATCTGCGGTGGCTTCTGTCTTTGTCCACATACTCTGACCGAAGCGACGGGATCATGTAAATTTCGTCATCGTCAGAGTCTGAGTCGTTGGCGTGTTTTCGCGGTCCTGAGCCGCTCCACGCCTTGTTGTTGTGCTTTTTCAAGAACGCGGTCAGGAAATCAGACTCGTATGCCTTCAACTTTCTGCCAACGAAGTCAACGCAGTCGACCATGATCTCACGGCGATTGGAGAAACCCCTCTCCAACACCAACTCTCGGACGTAGGCGCGGAAGTTTTCAAAGTCGTTCAGTTCCATATCACCGACGACCTGGTTCGATCGGACTCCTGACGTCGTTTCCCGCTCCAGATTGATACGTTCGAGCTGCTCTTTACGATTCCGCTCGTACTCTTGCTCCCGCTCCGATGCGTGGACATCTCGTGCTCTCTTTTGCACCAAAGTACGTCCGCGAGAACGCGAGCCTTCCCTCGACCCCGTCCGTTCGCGACTAGTCGGACGACTTCCGTCGGCGGAGCGTTCACGTGGTGTCTCGGATTCGTCGAAGTTGCGCACGCGGTCTCGACGAGACGTGCCGCCGCCATACCCGATTGCCTTGTAATCAGTGCCGCGTGTGTTTCGACGCCTGTCCCTTCGCGACTCGCGAGAGTCGTCACGGAACTTGGCCTCTTTTTTCGTTGTCCGAGGAGGCGTCCCCATGCGACGATAGGTGTCCAGATCGTACTGTCGAACCTGCTCCTCCCGACTTCCCGGGCGGCGATCGGCGCGCTTGGATTCGCTACCAGCGCGCCCACGACTGCCGTGACTGCCGTGACTGCCGTGACTGCCGTGACTGCCGTGGCTGCCGTGGCTGCCGTGGCTGCCGTGGCTGCCGTGGCTGCCGTGGCTGCCGTTCCTATTGTGGTGGTTACCATGGTGGCTCCCATGGCTGAATTTTGACTCCTTTACATCACCCTTTGGTGTACGCGATTGTGCGTTTCGTGACCGCCCCGTGGACGACGGTCGGTAGTCGACGAACTCATCCTCGTAATTTTCGACGTCCAGCATGATCGTCCCGCTATTAGACCTCGGGTGTCGGTGGCCTTTCTCGCGCGAAGGCGTACGCGAGTTTGCCCGGCGGCGAACGGGTTCGTCGTCGTCGGACATGGCGGCAGGTAGGAGTGGGTTTGTGCTGCCGCGCCCAGTGGAACAGCCAGCTTTTGGTGAATTTACATGCTTGTTGAACAGCTCTAACTGAATACAGCTTGCTCTGGCACTTGGCACTTGGCACGAACGAGCACACACACACGTGTGCGTACCCTCGCGCGCAACTTTTTCCTGTCCTCTTTTTTCTATGTTGTGATACCTGGTCGACAATAAGACTAGGTAGCCAGCCACTGCTTGAACTGTTGACAACGCGAAGCCAAATCAACTTGTCAGCGTCCACTCCCGTGACGGCTGTGCAAGTCCCACCACGGGTTCGTTGTCGCGTCTGTGTACCTGTTGAGCCATGTCAATCAACACTGCAAGGCTGCAAGGGTACAGCCTGCGTGCTTACTTACAGGGTTGTATACCCGCGTGAGCGATTGAAACGGGTTCTGAATGGCTGCGTTGAGGTGTTGAAGACACAACGAAGTGGTGAAGTGCTGTGAAATGTCGTAGCATCGGTGTCACGCACGCATCCGTATTCGCCCCAAACACAACCAACCAATTCACCAACCAGCGCACCACCACAACACGCAGAACAGAAATGGGTTCAGACACGGTGCTGACGTAAGTGAGCAAGGTCAAGTAGTCGTTCGTACAACGAATGAACGGACGAGCGAACGAACGAACGAACTTGCCGTGGTGTCGTCGTAGCTACCAACTACTCCGTAAGTACAACAAATTACCTCACAACGAACCAACCAACAATTGTCGACGGTGCTCTTCTGGTCATCGTCGTTGTAACAGACTAACAAGCCAACTCACTCATCACCACTACCACCACCACCATACATACAAACATACTCCATGGTTACCGTCGTCGTCGTCGTCGTCGAGCCGTCGTTATTATCGTCCTTCGTCGTCGTCATTGCCATCATTTCATTGTCGTCGTCATTGCCATCACCGTCACCGTCAATGTCACCGTCATTGCCATCATTGTCGTCGTCGTCGTCGTCGTCGCCTTATTCTCTGTGTTGTTTCCGAACACCGAACACCGAACACCGAACGCCGAACGAACGACGGACGGCAAACGACGAATGACAACGAACGAACGAACGAACGAACGACGGAACAACGAACGAACGAATGAACGAACGAACGAACGAACGACGGAACAACGAACGAACGAATGAACGAACAAACGAACGAACGACGACGATAACTCCGTTGAAAGTCAGTGACTGTGAGGGAGCGACTGACTGAACTGACTCTGAAACGAAACGCACCCCAACCCCCAACCCCCACCTCCATCGATACCTATCTATAACCAGTATTCTGTGTTTTACCAGTGACCTTACCACGACCATTTCAGAAAAGTCTCATAGCGGGATATATATCCGCCGTCGTCGTCGTCGCACTCCCTCCCTCACGACCAGTCCGTTTCTCCCGCACCGTCACGCTGTTTTAAGGATATTCCTGAATAAGGATACATACATCCTTCCCTCTACACACTCAACGATGATATATCTACATTAGGGATTATACTCAAAATAGGAATGTCCGTGTTTTGAGGTTATTACTGAATATGGGTATGTTTCTGTGTGAGGTGTGAACGCTAGATGAAGGGTATCCATATTCGGTAATGTACGCTAAATGGGCCGTCGGCTGTGGGCTGTGGGGCTGGCTGAACGCTCGCTTGGCGAAACACGGCTGCTCTCACTCCCTCGCTCACTTCACTCTGTTTATTATACTCTTTTAGTCATAACTGAATGTACAGTTCAACTGTTGAGTTTTATGGTCCCCTTGTAACAGTGAAGTAATTTATCAATTTCGAGGCGTCTTCACTCCGGTTGTTCCATACTCTATATTTGATAAGCATGATATCCTCAACCAGGATTCTACGTATTCACAGCGTTTACCGTAGTGTAATACCGTGTAATCCTGTATATAGATGTCTATATCTACATTAACATTTACTCATTCCGTGTTGTGTGAAGAAATGTATCTACAAACAAGACTATTCACGTTTTTGCGGCTGTTGTGATGTGGGTAAATGTGATACTACTAGTTAAGGAAACGTATGTATGCTGTGATGCCACGTTGCCACGTTCGTTGCAACGCACTGGCGAACGAAACGAAACGAAACGAAAGCGAAAGCAAAGGAAGAAAGTGAAGGAAGAAGAAAGGATCGCAACAACGACGAACGACGAACGACGAACGACGAACGACGAACGACGACAACGACGAACGACGAACGACGAACGACGAACGACGAACGACGACGAACGGCGAACGACGACAACGACAACGACGATGACGACGATGACGACGAACGGCGACGGCGACGCGGCAATACGTTCATGGTGACTATGGTAGCAACCGAAGAGCAACTAACTCGCGCGGGATCTGCGACGGTGATAGACGACAACCAAAGTGCCGACGAGATGAAGTGGCAGCAACACCACGTCATGCGTGCCCGATTGCTTGCGGCGAGGAAGATACCGTCAATGCCGCACGCTCCGTTGCTGTCGTCGTTGTCCCGCCACGCCACGCCTATCGTTTTTTTGACTCCTGACCAACAAATCACTGAAAATTTGTGGTCGATCTCTGTACAGGTGTGGTGGCACCGGCGGCGCCGGCCGTGGATAGGACATACATCATGGGTGCTGGCGGATCTGTCCTCAATGTTGACGACGTCCTGCAGCAGCTTGGCGACCAAGTATCGAAGCAAGAATGTGTTGATCTGAGTAAGAAGCTTGGTTGGGCTGGAAACGTAAAGGACTACATCGATGACGCGTTTGACGCGGAAACCATCTCGAAAGAGCGCCTGTTGAAGAAAGTGAAGAAGGAAAGCACTCGCAAGGACACACCACTCCAGGACCAAGACCCTGCCGCGTTTGTGGTGTTCGCAAAACAGATGTTTGGTTTGGCGGCCAAAAACGGAACCCTGCTCGGCGACGGAACAGGTATTCTAGCTGCACACGACTTGTGCACTTCGGCAGTTGGCCAAGAAGACCTAGACTTGCATGGCAAGCAAATCGGCGACACAGGTGCAGTGGCACTTTCCATAGGCCTCGAGCAGAACAGAGTCCTCAAAAGATTCAAGCTTTACGGGAACCAGGTCAAAGCTGCAGGTGCTATTGCGATTTCACGAGCGTTAGAGAGCAACACTACACTTCTTGAGCTCGCTTTGGGTGAGAACGCAATCGGGGACCAAGGCGCCATTGCCATAGCTGCGGCATTGCAGCGCAACAATGTTCTGCACTCGCTAGATCTCCACCGAAACTCCATCGGCGACGATGGCGCGAGCGCGCTCGGTAAAGCTTTGGAATCAAATTCCACCATCGGCACGCTGCATCTTCACAGCAACAGTATCGGTGACAAGGGCACAGCGGCGCTCGCTCACGCATTGGAAAGCAACACAACCCTCGAAGTGTTGACGCTGAACAGCAACCAAGTGCGTGAAGGTGGCGCCGTGGCGCTTGCGACTGCCATTCATGGCAACCGCAAACTCAACACTCTGGCTTTGCATCTCAATAAGGTCGGAGACGGCGGTGCAAAGGCACTGGCAGAAGCGCTTCAACACAACACCGTCTTACAGACGCTCGACTTGCATAGCAACCAAATCGGGAAGGCTGGTGCGGAAGCGCTCGGGCAGGCCCTTACTCAAAATAAGACTCTGCACACGGTGCACCTGCACACAAACACAATTTTAGACGCTGGTGCGACATCGCTCGGCAAGGCCCTCGAGCAGAACAATACAGTTCATACATTGAGCCTCAACAACTGCCAGATAGGTGTCGCGGGAGCGAAGGCGCTTGGACACGCTCTTACTCACGAAGGGGATGATGCGGGCAGAAACGAGACTCTTCAGGTGCTCCACTTGCACAATAACCGCATCGTTGACGCAGGCGCAACGGCGATTGGGAAGGCTCTGGAAAGTAACAAGACCCTGCTCACGTTGACGTTGCACAGCAACAAGATCGGCAAGGCAGGAGCGACATCATTAGGAGACGCGCTGAGCCACAATAGCTCGCTACAAACGCTGGAGCTGGACAAGAACCAGATTGGAGATCCAGGAGCATTGGCACTAGGAAAAGCGTTGAAAGTGAATTCGACTTTGAAACGACTCGTTCTGTGGGACAACAAAATTGGTGACGCCGGCGCTGTTGAGCTCGTTCAGGCACTGGAACGCAACACCACCCTGAGAGAACTAAACCTCTTCAGCAATAGAATTGGGGATGACAGTGCTATCGCGCTCGGGAAAGCCCTGGCGAAGAATTCTGCGCTTCAAACTCTCGAACTCGAACGCAACTCCGTTGGAGACGCCGGTGTTGCTGCAATTGCGGAAGCGCTGAGTCGCGCCGGCAAGCAGTCACTCCTTGTTCTCGGCCTCGCCGACAACGAATTTGGTGACGAAGGCGCTTCTGCGCTTGCCAACGCGTTGGAGAGGAACAAAAGCTTGAAAACGCTGGTGCTGTCTGACAACAAGATTGGTGTCGAAGGTGCCCTGGCGCTCGCGCAAGCTCTGGAAACCAACACCTCGCTGAAAGAGCTCAACTTGTGCACAAACCAATTTGGGGACACTGGCGCTGCTGCCATCGGCCGAGCTTTGCCCAAGAACAAGGGACTGATGAAAGTGGACATGCGGTGGAACAAAGTCACCGACAAAGTGAAGGCCGAAATAGAAAGCAACTCTCCAGGAACAGTGGAGGTGGATTTGTGAGCAACCTGTGTTAGTGACGTCCTACTCGAGCATGCGCGCTGGTGGATTCGTGGTGCTCCGTCGCGACTGCCGGTTGCCGCTCGAAAAAAACTTCAGAAACCATTGTTAGACACCGAGTCAGGTGGCAATTGTAATGTTGATAAATAAAGACAACTCATTAGGAGTAGTCAGCTCAGAACGTGTAGTTGAACAAGTCAATGGTCCTTTTATTTGCGGCTTCAACGATGCTTTTTGTATCGTCGTCGTAAAACTGTCGATACCGCCTGCATACGAAAACCACAGTCAATCGTTACGACCAACAAGCATCGAGTAGTAGAGCTCTGCAGCCCACGCACCGATCATGGGAGAAGGAGGCACTCGTTGAACTGTGAAGCAACTTCTTCCCCACCTGCGAGAGGACAGCCCCTGACCACTGTCCCTCGAAGGCGGCTGGAGGTACACCCAACTCGGTCAGTAGCAGCCTCATATCTTCTTCCAAATGCTCGTATCGCAACAGTCGGGACACTGCTGGAAACTTCCACTGGCTAACGTGTCGCTTCGCATCTTTCTTTGTTGGGCCTGGGGGAGACGCCAGGAACACATCGGAGGACAGCACGTGCTTGTGGTTGACCCCAAATTCAGCTGACCCGCTCTGGCCACCAGGTCCAGCCTCAACTTGTCCCAAAACGTACTCCCTAAATGCTCTCTTTGTTTCTGCAGTAAAATTTCGATGTCGCCGCAAGTCACGATCGTTGCGATAGTGGTCCTAAATTCGAGAACGCATGTCAGCAGAGGAGACAAGCCATGATGAAGATGAAACCGGGACCTTTGTGACGAATTGAGATGAACGTACCCAGAAAAACCACGACACCTGACGATCCCACGGATTGCGAACAACGCTGAAAGAGAACACGCTGTCAAAATCCACATCAAGCATCTGTCGCAACTGCTTCCGGACAACCTCGACACTGCCGTGACCAAGTTTTCCAGTCGCACAGTAACCGTTCAAGTTTGTCAGCTTGCCGTCCACACACACACCCTTGATGAATCGAAAAAGAGTCTCGTACACAGCCTCAGATGCAGTTTTGTAGTCTTTGACAAATAAGAATGGTAGGTAGTGGTTCTGGCTGCCTGTTGCTTCGTTGAGTCCGACGACCGCCGTGCGCCCGCGCTGGTAGTCAGTAGACTCATTGCGCAGTTGCGCTGTTTTGGTCAGAGGTTGATATTGTAGAAATGCCTTCGCTGCTGCCAGAAATTCTTGGCTTTCCGTATTTATCTGCAGTTTTATAGAAATAGGTGGTTTCAGACAAGTCACATTTGGAAGGGTGAAACAACTCAAAAAGTACCCAGGTACCACACAACGACGAAACGGTCATATGCTATATGCACCCCGTACCTGGAGTCGCTGGCGGTCACTCGCAACATTGACGCAGGCTCCGGCATCATACTGGAATTTAGAGCAGTTGAGATTCGGCGACGACATTCCGCTGTCGGTTGCATACTGCCCAACATCACAAAGGCCGTCGTTTAAATACACCTCGCAGCCCATAGCTTGATGCTTTAAAGTCGGAAAGTACGAATGTGTCGCACACGCTCCGGCGCTGAAGTGATGCCCATTGCAGTCAACTAGCTCATGATATTTGCCAACTTGGAACCCAGAATGGTTCAACTTTTCCAGTGCGATTTCTGATGCTCGTTCCGCTTTCCTCTGGTCTTTGCGATGCTGCTTTTTCTCCGCCTGGCGCTTAGCTTTTCGCTCAGCTTTCTTGGCAGCTCGGTCTTTGGCTTTCCCTCTTTTCCGTGACTCGCTGGATTTGTCCCCGAGTGGAGAATCAGTTACGATGTCCTCCTTTGCCAAGGAGTGCGACAATGGCGTTCGAATCAAGCCAACACTTGCTACTGGAGAAGTCGCAGAAGACGTAAAGCGCACACGGTACGCGACCTGCAGCAGTCCGAGAACTGCCAGGAGACCAATCCCAACAATTGCTGCCACGTGCTGCAGTCGGGCCGACCTCGGGCGTTCGGTGGAGCGTTTCATGCCACGCTCAAGAGGTGGTCACGTGCATGCCATGGCTCGGCGAGTCACTACCACTCAGTTTAACTCCCCGCAAAACTTTTGGTTCTTTCTGCTTGCCTCAAAAAAGCAGAGATGTGAAAAAGTCGTTCGCCCCGAAATTGCATTTACGACTACATTGCCGCCACGTCTTCTCCTTCGCAACTCCCACTTTGATTCTTCCCGTGCCTTCAGCAACGACTTCTGTGTCCCTCTCGTTTGTCTGTCTCCCCACCCCACCGTCCGTACCTTCCTCTCGTCCTCACTTTGTTCCGTCGCAGCGTCGCAGTTCATGTCGCACCTTCGCACCTTCGCACCTCGTCCCCAGCGTGTTGTGCGTTGGCACACAAAGCTCCCTCGCCAACGCACAACAAACAAACGAACGAACGAACGAACGAACGAACAATCGAACGAACGAAGGATACCAAATCAAATCCATGTAGAATGGTACTA
>Ga0213839_1002114_pt1 | contig 11496 bp, 3 predicted proteins | sample SWPATP21_FD_160075 | JGI IMG/M metagenome (GOLD analysis project Ga0213839, IMG submission 160075) | Coastal seawater microbial communities from Marineland, Florida, United States - SWPA TP2 #1 | ecosystem: Environmental > Aquatic > Marine > Coastal | place: USA: Florida | collected 2016-08-14 | reverse complement strand
GACAAACAACTTTTATGTACAGGCTAAATCACCTTCGATGACGCAGGGTGTTGCTCATGGCTGATTGATTACTTGCTTGCTCGATTGATTGCTTGCTGGATTGCTTGCTTCCTTGCTTCCTTGCTTGATTGATTGCTTGCTTGCTTGATTGATTGATCAAAGGGACATGATACTTGCTGTCCCGTCCCTTTGGATGGATGATGATTGCCCGGGTATGTGCGAGGGTATTACGAAATTAGAAGTTAGCGTTTTTTGCGTTTTTGTGCGTGCTGCCCGTTGGACCACGAGCATGATGATGTTGTCATAACGAACAACCAACGCACGGTTGTCACAGACTTCTCGATCTGTACGTGTGTCACTCCAAAGGTTGTCAGACGAATACAATGGATCGTTCGCGACCCGCAGCAGCGAATGACGCCCAAAACGAGCACCCTATTTTCGAGCCCGTGGCCACAACAATGGTCGTTGCTTGAGTGTGATTCATCTTCCACTATGGCCATATCAACGTTGAAATAAAAGCATGGTCTGTGGGCTGAGAAAACGCATTTTTGTATAAATGACGACGACAGTGCTTGTCATGGAAGCTCAATTTGCTTTATAATTAGAAATTAGATAGACCTTGAAATGGAAAGATAGCAAAAAAACAAAGAGTGCAAAAGCACACAGAGAACAAGCAACCTCAATCGGGGCCGCACGCTCGGAATAACGGACCGAGCACATTCTGCAGTTGTTCGGGACTGGAAATGGACCCGTCCACAACGCGCGCGCTCAAAGCTTCAATAGCTGGACGCTGCGGGGATGCTTCGCGTTCGGGGAACGGAGCCTGTGTGTCCGCAGCAGCACCTTCACCGCCACTGCCTTCCGCAGTCGACGATGCCAAATGAGCGGTGTGTTCGACGCGCTCCGCGACTAGACCGACCAAGTCAGCCAAGTCCCCGAGCAACTGGCGAAGCGAGTCGTTGCTCCTGGAGACACCCAGTTCCGCTGCAACAGCTGAGGCGCTTTGATGGACGTCGAGCACAGGGGCGCCTCCAACAGCAGCCAAGCCCGTTGGCGGTGCTTGTGAGGTGCTTGAGGAGGCGATCCAAGACCACAGCGCATCCCAAGATCGGCCAAGGAACCCGCGCCGGCGCCGAGATTGCACCGCCTTCGCAGCAAGGGCGGCTGCCACGCTTCGAAGACCAGAAGACACCCTCGATGCCGCTGTCGGGTCTGGTGCGTCACCCAGCTGAATTTCTTCAAAGTCCATTTGCGACGCCAAAGTGGACTCGGTGCCCACTGCTGAGTCTTCAGCGGCGCTATTGCTGCGCATCAAGGACTCTGCGTGGTAGAAGGCTGCAACTCGAAGAATCAAGTGCTGCACGACAGCGATGAACACCGCGGAGCGTTCTGGCTCCACTCGAAGATTCATAATGGATGTGCAGAGCATGTCAATTGCTTCCAGGTGTGCTTGCTTCGGCAGGCCATCTTCATAACCACCCTTGCCGCCGCCGCTAGCACTAGCTCCAGCTCCAGCACTTGACGAAAAGGCGGCAAACACGTCGACACCCTTCAGAAGTTGCACTCCAGGTGTCGGGCTTAAGTTGGATGTAGCCTCGGCAGCAAAGCTAAGGAGCAGCACAGTTAGCCCGAAACCGCGACGCTCGCATTGGCGCAACACTTTCTCCAGTGGGACAGATCTCGTCAGGATCGGGACGAGCACACGACTCTGTTCGCGCCAAAACGTGCCGTCGAATGGGAGCTCCGAGAACGCAGCGTCCACATGATTCCAGCGGTCATGACAGAGGCAACAAAGCACATATTCGCAGGCAGTAGCGACAGCGTCTGCGCTCTTGTTGTGGGCGAGGGCACCGAGTGAAGTATCAACGGGAAACATGGCCAACAATGTGCGCACGCATTCCAGCGCGATGGATGTTGTGCACTGTCTTGCGGGCACAAAGTCCAGGGGCGAGAACGTCCGAGCAACCACGGGGTACATGCGTTGGGTCATTGCAAATGCTTGGAAGGCGACCTCAGTCTCGTCGCTTGGTTCTGGCGGTTGCTGCGTGAATACTCCAGCACGAAGAACTGCAACGAAATACGAGTTAGGCGCCAGCTGTTGCAACCTTGGAAACTTGCGGATTTGAGACAGCAATGTTTGCATCGACAGCCGCAGCAAATTCAGGGACACAGTGAGATGGACAAGGTTTGCATTACCACCACTATCGTCAGTGTCGCCCGTTTTTGCAGGCGCAGTGGTCATCGAATTAATCGCCGTCGTGGCCGCTTGAATGCCGCGAGTCAATTGTTTTATGATGGACTGGAGTGCTTCCGCGAGGAGTGGAACATCTACTCCAGGCCACGTGAAGACTTGCTGCATCACGAGTGCCACGCACTCGGTTGCTGCCTGAACGACCCTCATCGCGTAGTCGAAATTAGCACGATGCCGCTGCCGGCTGTTCTGCAGCTGACCGCGAGCTGGGTCATTGGTCGTCTCTGGCAGCTTCAAGCCGCCATCGATGGTTCCCAAGTCGTCAAAAATTGGATGGTTTGTGACATGCGCGGTTCCGTCTGTCAACGCCCCTGTCGCAATTGGGGACGTGAGCAAGGTCATGAAGTGCTGCTCGTAATATTCCTTCAAGGCGTTCACGAGCGCACTCGAGCCCACTGAGGTCGGTACACCTCGATACTCAAAGTTGAAGGCCGGCACTGCATCACCGCTCACCAAAAACGGTTCAGGTGTCAGAAAGAATTGATCCAAATTCAAAGTCACATACGCTGCCAGTTGATCGAGCGGTAGCTCGACCACACCAGGTTCACGGTCTGGCTGCGAACCTGCTGGGCAGACAACAACGGTCGGAGATTGGACCGTTCCCCACGTTCTCCAAAAGTTGCAGATGAACTTCGCACCAAGATACTTGAAGAAGTGCCGCGCTTGCAGGGTCGGTGGAACAACGAGGTCTTCATTGTCGCCACCTGTGCGACGATTGACGCAAATCGACGCAAACGACAGCTCCGGGTCCACCAACGAAACGAGGTCAGGGAGAGCCGTAAAATCCATGCGAAACTGTCCCCAAGGCAGCCTTGAAAGCCCGTCTTCCACTTGCGCGAGGACATTTATGGACATGTCTTTGTTGCGAAATCGTGCACCCACCCATGACATCAATTCGTTAAACGCTGATTGCACACCTTTGTTGGAGTCACTGACGCTGAGCCGTACAACATCAAGCAGCTGCGCCAAAGCTTCAGCCAGAGACGTCACGATGATGGAACCGGTTTTATTTTGACGCATCTTGCGAAGTGACGTTTCTGTTGGGTTTCTCTTCCAAGCAGCTGTTACGCGATGCAGCAACCAAGGTTCATAGGCCCCCAATAGTTTTTGAATGATGGTCGTGATGGGAACAGACTGCAAGTCTTCAGCTAGCGCGAGCACCTTCGTCATAAGAGACGGGAAGGCCAGTACGCTTGCGAGAAGTCCTTCCTCTTGCATTCGTAATGCGTCAGCGAAGGTAGTCGGCTGGAGGCCTGCGGTCCCATCGTCATCAGCTGGATTCGCAGCTGCGTGGGGGTCGCTTCCATCGAGCGGTGTAGCGACGGTCGCCGGTGGCCTGATTCTTCGCTGACCAAGGTCGGAGATCGGGCCCTCTTCACGCTTCAACCAAGACCTTGACTGAAATAGCTCAAGTGCTTGCAACACCGTTGATGTCGAAGCCTGCCTCCACACTGCGAGTGGCAGGTCCAAAGCGACATTCCAAACTTGAACCCCAAATACACGGAGCCCAGTCTGTCCGAACAAAACCTTCAGCGTGCCAACAAGGTACTTGTTGATGTCGAAGCAACAGATGCGCCGCAGGACTTGGCAATGATAATCCGTCATTCTCTTCTGTGATGTCCTACAGTCCACCTCGCTTTGCTGCGAGGCTCCAAGACTACGATGCCTGAGTTGCGAGCAACGAGAGCAAACTGCCTCGCTGCTGAATTGGCCCAAAGTCCTGGACACAGCCATTTCATGAAGAAAGTCGGACGTCACCTCTAGCAAGCTGTCCACGTTACTGTCCGACGAGAGTGGGACCTGAAACTGCTGGAGCAGCAAACTCAACTCAAAGCAGGGCAAACGGCTTGACGCTTCGTAAACCATGTTGAGAAGCTCCATCACCTGCTTCTTGTGGGGCTGGAACACGCTGGCCAAGCTTGAAATGCGGTCAGGCTCGCTTAGCAGTGATGACAGAAGACGGGTCATGTGGGTTCCAGACTCCTCTTGCCGAAGGATCGGCCCCAGCTTTTGCAGCAGGCTATCAATGATCAGCTTCGTTGGTGGGTACATGCGCGTCTGACTGGAATCGATGTCGAGAATGGCGAAGAAACAGTCGATGCCATCGGATGTGCGGGTGGCCAGCACCTGTGAGCGTTGAATAAAATCTTGTTTGTAGACCGCGACGTACTTTTCGATCATGTCGGACAACACAACTACTGCCGCGCAGAGCGGGCCCAGGCAGGAGGTGTTTGCCCAATCCAGCTTCGGTGGGAAAATGGCACGTGTTTCGATGTTGAACACGGCGGAAGGGTCATTTACCAGCTCCCAGTCGAACGACTCGTCCTCGATCAAATATTCCAATCCATTGAGCTGAAGATCTTCACGCAGTGGCACCTCGTCGACAAAGCACATGTTGATCAGGTCAGTCAACTCAGTTGATGTTTCGGTCATGACGTGGGAAGTTTCATCGTTGGGGACCGCTTCATCCCACGCGTAGTGCAAATCCACTGGAAATGACTTGAGAAACACTTCGTGTTCGAGAAATGAGAAGACACGAAGTCGAACCAACGCCCATATGGCCTTCAGGTGATGGCGGGGCATTTTTGACTTCTTCACCTCGGTTGCCCTTTGAGGTAAATTCAGATACAAGGTGGGTAGAACTTCCATCAGTCGCTCAACCGTGGTGTTGAGCAACCTCCGCGACGTTGCGAACGCGCCTGCTGCCCGCCGAAACGCGAGGATCATGCGCTTCAAATGAGACAACACGTCCTGCACAATTTGGCTCGGTCTTGACTGCTCTGGAACTTTTTGCAAATCTGATAGCCCCTGGGAGAAATTATGAAGGAATTTCCCAGCAATGATTGAATGCCTTTGCTCCAGTCGCCGAAACCTCTCTACGAACGCCGTGTCATCCGATCGACAATCCATGAAGTGATCTCGTGCATCACCGCTTGACTTGCCGTCTCCATCACCCAGATGCGTGGTTGTGGGCAGGTCACGGGTTGGTGTCGAGTCGCTGACGCTGGATCGTTCCGATGTCTCTGACGCTGAGTCACAAGCTTCGCTGTTTTCTGTTACGTTTTTCGTTGCAAAAGCAGATATCGCAAGGTTGGCCGAGCGCCAATCCCAACTAGGAGATGACAACTCGGCGACGAAACGCAGGCCAAAGCTCCCTTGGTCAGCCGGCAGCGGACCTGCACTTGACACGCTTTGATCCTTCAGTCGATCTATGTGCGCAGCAGCAGCTTCCAGCCAGCCTTGCAACCTGGTCAATTGCCCCACCAAGGATGCGTCATCTCGAGTGGGCGATGAACGGGCAAACCTCGTTACAGCTGCTGAAATGCGCCCCAGGCGCTCAAGAACAACCTGACTGTTAATCTGACTCTTCAGTTGGAGCTTTGGAAATTTTTGAGCAGACAAAGCGTGGAGCGAAAGCGACAGTTTCACTCGTAGTGCCTGGAACGGGTCACTATCGTTCTCTGCGAGAAATTCCTGCTCCCACATCTGTGCAAAAAAGTTCAATGCAGTGCTAGAATCATCGGCACTGGCTGCGCTGTCCGAGCTCCCGTCCGAAGTCGTGAGTGTTGTCACGTGTCTGATACACAGCTGCGTGAACGCAAACAAAGCAGAAAAACGAGCAACGGACGGCAGGTGAGCTGCACGAATTTGGTCTTTGAAGACAGACATCGCCTTCATCCAGTCAAGAGTATTGATGGTGTGCGCCATTTTGGGCAGCGACTCGAAGAACGTCAACATTTGCGTTGAGAATGATGACAGGACGTCAAACTGAGATGTGCTTAAGAAGTACGGAAACACGTTGTCTTCCGAAGCTTGAAGGTCTGAGAACGAGAGAGTTATTCGCTTCAGAACGTGCAACAATGACGTTTTTGCCATTGCGTCATTTGCGACGGACTCATCGGAATCGGTTTCGACGTAGCAATCGGCTCGCTCTCCCGTATTGCAGCTGACACGACTCGGAAACCACACTCGCAATGTCACCATGAGCAACGCATCACCACAAGTTCGCCACAGCAGCTCTGCTGGCGAGCCGTGCCGACCGCTGCTTCGGCGCCATAGTTGGCTCATCTCATCGAGGAACACCTCCACGAAGAAATCTTCTGGAGCCCTCGATGCATCGCTTGATGCTAGACACTCTTCGAAAAAGAACAAGTTCGAGAGGTGCTGGTAGATGCTGTTGCTCTGACTTCGACGGCGCGAAGTGCAGCACAATTTGACAATGCAGTCGAAGCACGCTGCGCACACTCGCGACGCCCTGAGGACACAGTCTGGATCCGGACGCGCCGAACTGGTGATCCAGCTCTGAAGCAACCATGAGCACAAGCGAAGGAGTGAGATGGAATGCACTGCTAGAGATTCTTCCGCAACATGGGTGGGGGTGTCCGTTGCAACTGCCCAGTGTGACATAGCGCGCCTCAGTTGGGCCATGGTGCCAATGATAGCTACATCTGCACCTTCGTCAGTGGCAGTCTGGCCTCCACCTGACGGCGCCATCGGCACGAATGCGAGCAGCGCCTGCAAAGATCTCAACGGCCAAAGACAACGACCACTTTGCTCATGCGATCCGATGGGATCGTTCGTCGCCATGAACTCTTCCAACCGGTGCAGAGCTTTCCTCTGCAGCTGATTCGCGGTATCACGCACGCTTTCGGGACGGCGATCGTTGCTGAAGACGAGTGCGACAGATGTGCATTTGGCAAACTCACTCCCATTGCGAGACGCGTTCAAGAGCACGCGCCAAACGAAGAGTAAAGTTGCCCACGATTTGGAGGTCGAAAGGTGGACTTGGACAGCGTCACGTGCCGCCGCGGCTGCACGATTGTGATTGCCCACGGGCAGTCGAGCAACCACGGCTGCCATCCATCCGCCACTTTCATTGCGCAGCTGTTGCGCTGCAAATTCCGAGCGCTGCAAATTGCAGTGTTCATCAACTTGAGCGGCGGCGACAGTCAGCAAAGATCGGATCACAAGAGCCGCGACCTTGCTTCCTTTGTCAGTACGGTACAGAAAGTCAAAGTTTAGCTGCAAGAGGAGGCTTTGCGACCATTGAAGGTAGCGCGATGTCTGTGGCAGCTGCATCCACTGACACAGTGTCGAAATTGAGAGTGGCGAAGGTATCCACTTTGACACAGACGTCGACACGCAGTGTTCTACGACTGCGGCGTTTCTCTCATCCATGACAACCACCCGCTTGCCGAGAATGTCAATGAGTGCCTCAACAGGGTCCACGTAGCCTCTAAACCTGCACTCCTCGGAGAACCGCTCAAACAGGCGGCCGTCAACAAACAGCATACCCTCGCCGTCGTTGTTCTGTGAGCAGAGCAGCGCAACACTCAAGCAGAGTTGCATGACAGCTGTACACAGCCGCTCGTGCAGCGGGTTCCTCAATGCCAGCTCCAGCAATTGAATGCATCGAGAAGTGAGATCAATCTCGAACTTGGCGCGGTGCTCAACCCACAATTCTAAGATCATGCCTGCCATCGTTGCTACGTGAACTGCGTGAAACAACTCAAAACTATTGCTGGGGTCCCGACGGTCTCGGCTTATTTGGTGCTTTAGCTGTTTCAAAGTTTGCCTTCGTTGCTGGAGGTGCCGGGGCATGTGAGGAATATTCTGGTTCGAGTCGCCACTGCTAGCTGGTAATTTCGACGATACTCGCGAGTCCCCTGGTTCCCCGCCTTCGTCGAAAATGTATGACGTCGTGAAGAACTCGGGCCCGAACACGTGGATCCAGAAACAAACCATGGCGACGTCTTCTTTGGCTGGTGTCGTGCTGCTGGTGGAGGGTGTGAATTGGGCAATGGGCAACTGCCGTGCGATCTCAAAGAGTTGGTATCCGAGCTCCTTCTGTGACTCTGGAACGCCGCTGTATGCCATGCAAAACTCCAGTCCACTCCGGAACGCGTCAGCGGCACTGGCCGCGTCGTGCCGCACTTGTTTAGCTTCGAGGGCGTGCTCGCGATCTGACGCATCGTCGCGCGCTGGCAGTATCTGGGGTGAGAACTGCTCACTGAGGAAGAGAACCCAGCGCAGCAGCACGCGGCGAACGGACACCGCTGTGCGAGGGAAACGCAAATAGCACCTCTGCTGCAGCGTGTTCAGACAGTGAAGAATGTACCTTACCGTATCGATCGGGGCGAACTGCTCGCCGTCGTTTCCGAACCTCAGGCCGTCAACGGAGGCTCGCAACCACGCTTCGTGCGGGAGGACGCCGAGAACGGAGTCCAGCAACAGGTCCGGGGATATCTTTACCGACGATGCGGCGGTGTCTTGACGCTCCTGTGTTTGGGCAATATCGACGACGAAGAACTCCTCGGCATCCTCTTCGACTTCCTCAACGACCAAAATGGCTGTGTGTAGCAGCGAAATGTAGCCGTCGAATGCGTCCACGTGAGGCCGGATGGCCACTGCCAGCGGAGACATTTGCAAAAGCCCGCGCTTCGCTTTCCTCTTGTGCGTGCAAAGGTTGAGGAAAAAGTATCGCAGGAGAGGGGATCCTGGTGACCCGACGCTGAGCGCCGCATCGAACAACTTGTTCAACCAATGAGTCAGAAAAAAGTGCAGCTCATCCGATTGCTCCCGCCGAAGATATCGGAACAAAGTGTCGGCTACGGGGGTGAGTATCGCGGACAGCTGCGCAGTGATCGATGGCCTCCGCCTGTGGGGTGGCTGGTCTGGCGGTTCCCCGTTGGCGGCCGACGCCGACGGCGACGGCAACGACGCCTCGCCACTCGCATCCACCCTGCTTGTGCCTCCCGATGTCGTCGCGTGGACTTCTTGCGCTAATCGCCGAATATCGGCGATGACGGCCTGCAAACAACGCTCCACCCACATCACCTGCAGTTTAACGCGGTAGCACACGAAAGACAGGTCGCTGGTGGAATATTCTTTGAGGAGATCGAATTCACGCGGCAAGGCTTCTAGCTTGGCTTCGTCGAGCACTGCCGTTTTGTACTCGCGCTCGCCTGTGACAACTTCGCCCGTCATGCTGCTTTCCTACACGGCAGACAAGCACCAACAAGGCAAGGGTGAGGACATGCGAACGATTATCGCGAGCGAGGTGTCAAAAAAGTGCGGGCTAGTCGACGTCTCGTATGGCAAGGCCGCCAGCACAATGCGCCGATTCCCCGAGCTTGTTTGCGCATCTCGCGCGGGGTGCCCGAGTTGTCGCAAAACGTGGGAGCCGCCGGCCGTTTTCCACGGGAGGCGACCCGATGCAGAGGTACACAAAATGACAGAAGCACCCGTGGGCTTCACGCAACAAACAGCACAAACCGTGGAAGCGGTGACGACTTCTGTTTCTATCTGCCAGCACGCCATCATGAGTCGCTGGCATGTGCGGAACTTGGATCGGATGGAGCGGCGCGCCCGCACGACTTCAGCTTCGCTGGCCAGCGCCTCCTCGAGGAACGTCTGGAGCTCCACTACTCGGCCAGGGACGTCAGCGTTTCGGAGCTCGTCGAAGCTGTCGCGGATCGCGGCATTGTCGGCTTTGAATAGTGCGTCGAGATCCATTGTTTGTGGCGGCTCGACGCTGCTGCTGCAGGCACGTGCAGCGCCAAGAAGGGAGTCGGCGCTCCAATTGTCGGGCGCTGTCCGCCGCCGGGCCGCGGCTGTGTGTTACAGCTCTGCACGTCAGCACCGCCTGAAGCTAGGCGGGGCCACGTTCGGTGAGGCGCTCGGAGACTGGAGACAGGTCGTCCTGGCTACAATGCAGCACTCCATGGTTGCGGCAGGAATTTGGTGCGGACCAAGTTGCAGCAAAAACGCCCGAGGAGCTGGAGTGCAGTTGTGAGCGGCTCCTTGAAAAAGTAGCATCCAACAACAGTTGGCGGCCCGGTGATGGACGTGGAGGCGGTGTCGGTCTTGCGTGGTGGTGGTGGTGTCGGCTTTGCTTGCTCTCGGACGTGGCAACACACTCCAGGTTCCCCGGTGCACCCGACTCCACCGACTCAGTTCAGCCGTTGGGGAGTTTTTATGGCTTGACTAAGTTCCACCATCGCCGTGCGCTCCACTGCTTCCTCGCTCGACCCACAGCCACATTGTCACAGCTAGTTAGTTGTGTGCACAGACAGGCAGACCATGGAACACAACGACCAACAACGGATGGTAGCGAGGAACGACGGAATGACAGCGACGACAACGATGACAACGGAAGTCGCAACAACGAACGAACGAACGAACGAACTAATAAGTCAATCAAACATTCATCAGTAATGACAACGAACGAACAACAACGACAACGACAACGACAACGACAACAACGAACGACAACGACAACAACGAACGACAACGACAACGACAACGACAACGACAACGACAACGACAACGACAACGACAACGACAACGACAACGAACGAACCAACGAACGAAGAAGGACGATGGAAACCAACAACAAAGAACGAACGAACGAATGAACGAACGAACGAATGGAAGGAAGTGAGTGCAACGACGAACGAGCGAACGAACGAACAAACTAACAGACGAAGACCTGAATCAAACCGTCGTCAGTGAGTGAGTGAGTGAGTTTGAGTGAGTTTGAGTGAGTTTTGAGTGAATTCGATGCTGTTCGTTGGTTGGTTCGTTGGTTGGTTGGTTCGTTGGTTGACTGACTGTGAGAGAGTTTCAATTTTCGCGCTGGCGACCGACTGACTGACTGTGATGTCACTGCTGCGCGTGTTTGGCATTGGGAATTGCGTGGTAACTAAGTAAATTAGTTAGAATGGGTCAAATCGGAGTGTACTGTACGATAATACATCAATCGAGTCACTGCTGTAAAGTGAAATGGTTTCACTGTTTTGGATCAGTTTCAAATAACCTAACTGCTCTTTCTCTCTCTGAGTGAGTGAGTGAGTGAACAGTGAGTGAACTGAGTGAACTGGTTTCTGGACTCTCCCATTCCCCCGGTGATGGATGCAGCGTACAGTATGAATGTCAGTTTCATGTACGCGTTTAGATCCAATAGAAATAGTGAACTTTTCAGAGTGAGTGAGTGAGTTATTGAGTGAGTGAGTGGGCGTGATGGAACGGAATGGAATGGAATGGAATGGAATGGAACGGAACTGTGTGCTGGACTGACTGACTGACTGACTGACTGACTGACTGACTGACTGACTGACTGACTGACTGACTGTGAGTGAGTGAGTGAGTGAGTGAGTGAATGCTCGCTCTTCCTTCCTTCCTTCCTTCCTTCCTTCCTTCCTTCCTTCCTTCCTTCCTTCCTTCCTTCCTTCCTTCCTTCCTTC
>Ga0213839_1002112_pt1 | contig 11505 bp, 10 predicted proteins | sample SWPATP21_FD_160075 | JGI IMG/M metagenome (GOLD analysis project Ga0213839, IMG submission 160075) | Coastal seawater microbial communities from Marineland, Florida, United States - SWPA TP2 #1 | ecosystem: Environmental > Aquatic > Marine > Coastal | place: USA: Florida | collected 2016-08-14 | reverse complement strand
GAGGTGCGGCGCACCGTCGAGGGGTTCTGTCGCGCGGTCGTGCAGTCGTCGGAGGACCCGTTCACCGAGGAGGAGATGGAGCGCCTCAACCGGGAGCGGACGGCCCTCGAGCCCTTCGACCCCGATCGGAGGCGCCGGTGACCACGGTCGCTTCCCGCTCCGATCGTCCCCTGCGGGCGCTGTGGCACCTCGGGCGTCCCAGCATGCTGCCCTACGTGCTCATGCTCGTCGGGGCAGGCTACGGCTGGGCCCACTGGGATCGAGCGCTGGAGTCCCGCGGTGTCGCCGAGCTCGCCTGGGTGCTCGCCGCCTGGACCTGCCTGCACGTGGGCACGCTGTGGCTCAACGCGGCGGTCGACCGCGACGAGGGAGAGGTGCTGTTCGGACGCTCCGTGCAGCCCCCACCCTTCACCGGGCTCGCGGCCTACGGGGCTCTGGCCCTCACGGTCGCCCTGGCCTCGGTCGCAGGGGTGGGGGAGGCGTTGGCGGCCGCGGTGTGCGTGGCCCTGTCGGTCCTGTACAGCCATCCCGCCACCCTCTGGAAGGGACACCCGGTCGGGGGGCCGGCGGTGAACCTGATCGGCTACGGACTGATGAGTCCGCTGGTCGGCTTCCTGGTGGTCGACGTGCCCGCGACGCCCCGCTCGGTCGTGGTGTGGCTCCTCATGGGGATGGTGGTGCTCGGGATGTACTTCGCGGCCCAGGCCTTTCAGGCCGAGGAGGACCGCGACCGTGGCTACCGCACCCTGGTGGCCACCCATGGGCCGAGCGTCGTCCTGCGGGCGGCTCGCTCCTGCATCAACGTGTCCATCGCCGGTGGCCTGGTACTGGCAGCGCTCGGTTGGCTGCCACGGGCCTGTCTGCTGTGCATTCCCGGGTGGTGGTACGTGGATCGTTGGCTGGTGGCCTGGGCCCAGCAGCCCGACGGTGGCACCGCGGCGTGGGCCCGGGGCTTCACCAAGCGTCTGCTGTGGGTGGGGCTGTTCGGGCTGTGCGGCGCCTTCGCAGACTATGCCTGGGACAGCTACGAGGGTCGCCCGGTGGCCGGTCTGGGAACCCGATCGGGGCACCCGAGCGATCGGCCTCTCTTGCCACCCCGGCAGATGCGGCTCTGGGAGCGACGAGCCGGTGTGGTGCTGTGTCCCGGCTGCGGAGAACCCCAGGGGCAACCGCAGGGAAACGAAAGGTGAGATGCTCATCACCGATGCTGAGGGGCGGGAGGTTGGCATGGGTGCAGCGGACAGGGCGGACACGGTACCGGAGTCGGACCTCGAGGAAGCCACGCTCCGGCTCGTCGCCCACGACATCAACAACCCCCTCACGGCGATCCGGATCCTTGCCGAGATGCTGCGGGACGACGTGGCGGAGGAGCACCGGCGCGACGTGGTCGACATCCTCGAGGCCGTCGACTTCGCCTCCGCCATCGTGCACTCGGTGGCCGAACCCCGCTTCGACAAGGACGACGACTTCACCTGGTTCCCCATCGACCTCGTGCAGCTGCTGCGGACCGTCGTCGATCGACCCGCTCTGCGGCGCCACGTCACCCTCGAGACCCCCTGCGAGATCCAGATCGGTGGGGACCAGGGCGCGCTGACCCGTGCCTTCACCGACATCGTCGTCAATGGTCGCCGCATGGTCGACGGGCGCAGTCCCCTGGTGGTGACGGTCCACGAGTCCAGCGCGCAGATCGAGGTCCACATTGAGCATCCGAAGCCAGCGGTGGTGCCGGGACCGATGCGGCAGCTCCTCTTCCAGCGGCACGGGGTCGTCGCGCTGCGCCGCAACCGGATCCCGGTGAGCGCCATCGGCTTGGTGGATGCGGCGAACATCGTCGAGGGTCACGGTGGGGAGATCCGCGTCGAAGATGGAGATTCGGGCTCCATGATCGTCGTCGTCCGTCTGCCGCGCTGAGGCGGGGGCCGCCGGGCCGCCACGAGCCTCCCCCACGCCAGGCTCCAGTGGTATGGTCCCGCCCATGTCCGAGCGCCTGTCCGACGGCACAACCTTCGGCTCCTACACCGTGCAGGGAATCATCGCCGGTGGCGGTATGGGGCAGGTGTATGCCGCCCGCCACGAGGTGTATGGGAGCACCGTCGCCCTGAAGGTCCTCCACGCGGCGCTGCACGCCGACGAGGGCTGGCGTCAGCGCTTCAACGAGGAAGGCCTCGTCGGCACCCAGCTCAAGCACCCCCACGTCCTCTCGGCCCGCGAGCTGGTCGAGGACTCGGGGCGCATCGCCCTCGTGCTCGACCTGGTGCCCGGAGGCCAGACCCTCGAGAAGATCATCGCTCGGGAGTTCCGGGAGGGGCTCTCCCTGGTTCAGGCCCTCCAGGTGTTCCTGGGCATCGTCCAGGGGATCGACTACCTCCACGGCAAGGGCATCGTCCACGGCGACCTGAAGCCCGAGAACGTGATGATCGAGGGGGACTTCCGCGACCCCTCGAGCTGGGTCCCCAAGGTCACGGACTTCGGCACCGTCGCCCTCATCGCCCACCCGGTGATGTTGGACGGGCGCCCGGCGGTCGTCGCCACCCCGCGCTACGCGTCCCCCGAGCACCTCCTCGGGGTCGACCAGCTCGAGGTCCGCAGCGACATCTACAGCCTCGGCCTCATCCTCCACTTCCTCCTCACCGGACGGCACGCGAGCAGCGCCCAGAGCGTCCGGGAGGCCTACGAGCGCACCCTGAAGCCCGTGCCGATGGTCAACATGGTGGACCAGTCCGACGACATCGTCGCGGTGCTCCAGAGGGCCGTTCACGTCGACCCCGACGAGCGGTACGCCGGCTGCCGCGAGCTGGCGCTGGCGGTCCGGGCGGTCCTCGACGCTCAAGGCGTTCAGCTCGACCTCGACGACATCCAGGCGGACCTCGCCACCGAGGTCGACGAGGATCGGGCAGAGCAGCAGGCGAAGACCCAGCGACGCCAGAAGCAGCAGGAAGCCGACGACGACGGCGAGGCGCCCACCGAGCTGGACCCATCCCGTACGCCGCCAGGCAGCGGGGAGCCCCTCGGCAGCCAGGACACCAACCTGGAGCCCAAGGTGCAAGCCCAGAAGGTCGCCGCCGCTGCGGACACGGTGTCTACCCCCACGCCGGCCGAGCGCACCGAAGCCCGCGGCATCTCCAAGCCGGGGGACGCCGAGCTGGCGGATGGTGCCAGCGGGGTGCCGGTCATCGCCATCGTGGGCGGTGTCATCGCCGTCGTCATCATGGCCCTGGTGCTGTTCTACGGCTGGGCAGGCTGAGCACCACGGGCTTCGAGCGGTCGGGGGGTTGACATCGGTCGGCCCGGAACCACGGTACCGGTAGGATAAGGCGGGAGAACAAGCCCCGGAGGTCCCATGCTATCCACCATCTCGATGCTCGGTGCCCTCGCGACGTCTCCAGCCCTCGCGGCCGACGAGCCGACCTGGGATTGGTCGCAAGATCATCGCTACTACCTGGAGACCGAGGTGCGCCTGCCGCTCCTCATGTGGTTCTTCCGGGAGTTCAACGAGCAGGCCCGGGTGACGGCCTTCCAGGTGCGGATGGTGGCCGAGTGCTCGCCAGCGGTCGTGGGCAAGCGTCGCTCCGAGGTCCTGTGCGACCTCACCGACGTCGGCATCAAGGCGAGCGGCCTTCCCCAGGAGGAGGGGTTGCTGCAGCCGATCCTCGAGGAGCTCGACGAGCGACTGACCGGATCCACGGTCCAGCTGATCGTTCGGTCGGACGGCCGCCTCGCCAACATCGACATGGAAGGCCTCGACCGCCGCTACCGCCGGGTCGGCCGCATGAACGAGAACCTGCGGCTCATCGTCACGCGGGCCTTCGCGGGCCTGGATCTGCCGCTCCCCGAGGCGGGGCCCGATGGCGAGCTGCACCCGCAGTGGGTCCAGGCGGACAGCTGGATCCTGCGGGCCCCGGTGGCGACCGGGAACCTCGGCATCGCCCAGGTGGTCCACGAGACGCCCGACCCCTCGGCGCGGGTCCTGCACGTCGACACCGCCGGTCGCGGCATGGTGGTGCCGGGTGGGGGAGGGAACCGCTACGACGTCGTCCTGGAAGGCACGGCAGACTTCGACACGGCCCAGGGTCGGCTCCTCGATCGCAGCTGGACGATGGTGGGGGTGCCCACGCCGGGCTCCGCCATCGCCGAGGGAACCGCCGGCTACCCCTACCTGCAGGTGGGCCGAGTCATGCACCTCCCCAACGGCCAGCGCATCGACGTCGGTGAGACCGAGGCCTTGGGACCGCTCGACGGGCCGTCGGCCCTCCAGCAGTGGACGGTCCTGGGCCTGATGCCATGAGCGACCGCGGGGCCGCCACCACGGGCCACCCCGTCAGCGGGTGCGACCCACGGGTCCGTGGCGTCGTCGTCTGTCCTCGATGCCATGGCGACCTGGACGACCGGCCCGGCGGGCTGGCCTGCGTCCCCTGCGCGAAGCTGTTCCCCGTGGTCGACGGCGTCCCGTGGATGCTGCCGGAGCGCGCGCAGGACCTGCCGGAGGGTTGAATCGGTGCGACGGCGGGTGGCCCACGTGGACACCGAGCGGGGCTGGCGCGGCGGGCAGGTGCAGCTCGACGCCTTCCTCCGCCGGTCCAGCCCTGCACTGGAGCATCACCTGCTCGTGCCCCTGGGCTCTCCCTGGGTGGACCGTGCCCCCGAGGGGGTCGTGGTGCACCGTCTGCCGCTCTGGGGCCGCTGGGTCGGCGCCTGGGATCTCGCCCGTCGCCTCTCGGCGCTGGAGCCTTCCGTGGTGGGCATCCACACGGCCCACGCCCTGGCCCTCACGCCGACGCGATGGCGTCGCGTGGTGCACCGCCGCGTGGACTTTCGGCCGACGCCCGTGGCGCTGGCACGGATGCGGTCGGCCGAGCGGGTGCTGGCGGTGAGCGAGGCCGTCGCCGCCATCCTGAGAGCGGGGGGCGTGCTGCGGCAGACGGTGGTGTACGACGGCGTACCCCACGACGTGCCCCTCCTCGAGGCCCCGCCGACACGCCGCCTGCTGGCCGTCGGCGCCCTGGTCCCCCACAAGGACCACGCCACCCTCCTCCGGGCGATGACGGAGCTCGACGTCCCCCTCGACATCGCCGGCGACGGGCCCCTCCGTCCACGGCTCCAGCGCCGCATCCGTCGTCTGGGCCTGGAGGACCGCGTCCGTCTCCTCGGGCAGGTCGACGACGTGCCCACGCGGCTGGGGGCTGCGACCGCCCTGGTGCACCCCTCCAAGGAAGAGGGCCTCGGGCAGTCCGTGCTCGAGGCGCTGGCGCACGGGGTTCCGGTGGTGGCGACCCGAGCGGGGGGGCTGCCGGAGGCCGTCGGCGCGGATGGCCGGCTGGTGCGTCGACAGGACCCGGGGGCCCTCGCCGCCGCGCTGCGGGACGTGCTGGAGGACCAGGAGGCCCGCGGGCACCTGGCGGGGGTTCGGCCAGCACGATCCCGGCGGTTCTCGGTGGAGGCCATGGTGGCGGCGACGGAGGCCGCCTACCGCGAGGTGGCGGGATAAGCAGCCCCATGCTGCTTCGTCGCCACGTGCTGATCGGTCTCGCCCTGGGGAGCTTCACCGCGTGTGGCGCGCCCGAACCGGAGCGTGCCGACGTCGACGGGGATGGGTTCGACGCCGAGAGCGACTGCGACGACGGCGATCCCTTCGTCTACCCGGGTGCCCCAGAGCACTGCAACGGGCACGACGACGACTGCAACGGCCTCATCGACGACGACGCCACCAGCGCCACCACCCTCTGGTACGTCGACGCCGACGGCGATGGCTTCGGGGACCCCGAGACCTCTACCCGTGCCTGTGCGGCGCCCGACGGGCACATCGCCCGTGGGGAGGACTGCGACGATGGCGATGCCGAGGTGTACCCGGGCCGGGTCGACGGCTGCGACGGAGTCGACAGCAACTGCGACGGCATCATCGATGACGACCCCAGCGACCTGGCCTACCTCGACCGCGACGGCGACGGCTTCGGGGGCCCGGTCCAGGGCTGGGGATGCGTCGGCGTCGACGCCACCCTCGAGCCCAGCGACTGCAACGACGGGTCGCCCCAGGTGTTCCCCGGCGCCGAGGAGCGCTGCAACGGCGTCGACGACGACTGCGACGGCCTGGCCGACGACCTGGATCCGGAGGGGCCCGTCGACCCCTCCGTCTGGTACGCCGACTTCGACCTCGACGGGTTCGGCGACGACGGCGCCACGGTGCTCGCCTGCACGGAGCCCACGGGCAACGTGACCGGCATCCCCGGGGACTGCGACGACGAGGACAACGCCACCTACCCGGGGGCCATCGAGGGCTGCGAGCCGGTGGATCGGAACTGCGACGGCCTCCTTCCGGACGACACGGCGTGGTGGTCCACGGCCTACCCGTCTCGCATCCCGCTGGAGGTCTCGGCCCCGGTCGACCGCGACCAGGCTGTCGTCAGCGTCACCGTCGACCTCGGCGCGGCGGGCCAGGGCATCGACCCCAGGACCATCGCCCTGGTCGTCCAGGACTGCTCGGTGGGCGGCGCCGTTCGCCTCGACGCCGAGTTCACCGATGGCCTCGGCGGCATCTTCGACGGGGCGGAGAGCTTGCCGGTGGGCGACGACGTGGGCGGACTCCATGCCGTCCTCGACCGGCCGTTGCTGGCCGGCGCGTCCGTGCCCCTGGCCCTGTACGTCGGCGGGCCCATCGCCAGCGTGCCCGGAGAGGCCGAAGCGACGGGAGAGGCGCTGGAGAGCGGCGTCGTCACCCTGGCCTTCGATCGGGTCGACGGCGGACTCCCCGCCGTGGTGGTCGACGCCCTGACCACGGTGGTCGACGGCCAGCTGGGCTCGGCGCCGGTCCTGGGAACGGGGGGCCCGGCCGGCGCGTCCGGCCCCCTCGATCGGGGGCTGGCCACCACCACCGTGGTCCAGGCCGGGGAGATGGTGGCGGCGGTCGACGTGGTCACCCCCTACGACCGGGTCGACCCTGGCGATGCCGTCGTCGAGCAGCGGATCCGCTGGGTGGCCGTCACGGGCCTGCCCACGGTCTACGGCTGGGTCGACGTCGACGTGCTGGAGGGCGGCGCCCTGTCGAGCCTCGCGTCCGTGGGCTTCGGGGCGGGGGCCCAGCGGGGCATCGCCCTGGCCGACACCCACGGCGGAGCCTTCGGCAGCTGGTCGGCCGACGATGGGCATCTCGCCTTCGGCTGGGTCGACGCCCCCAGCGAGCACGAGGGGGTGGCGCTCAGGGGCGACCAGCTCTTCCTGGAGGGGGCCGACGTCGTGCTGCCGGGCGCCGTGACGGTGGGACCCCTGCTCGACGGGGGGCTGGTCGGGGTCCATGCCGCTGCCGGTCCCGTCTCCAGCGATGTCGTCCTGGAGGCCCTCGACCCCCGGGTCGACGTGGTCGTGGGGGGCGTCGAGACGCCCTGAGGTGTTCAGAAGCAGCTGGCCAGCTGCCGCCGGACGTCGTCGGTGGTGGGGATCAGCTCCGTCAGGCCCTCGTGGCGATCAGAGGTGGTGCACACCTCGTGGCCTTGCAGGTGGACACATGGGCTGAACGTGCTGCCGTCCGGAGGGAACTGACCGCCGCTCCACACCTCGCACACCTGGGTGCCCTTGATGACCCGTACGCCGGTGCGGAAGGAGCCGATGCGCAGGTCGAAGCCGTTGGCGACACCGTCGCGGTAGCCTGCGAGCGTGCGGGTGATCGGCTCCAAGGGGGACAGGTCGAAGCCCTTGGAGGTGGCGGTGGGGCGGCACTGGAGCTGGTCGCCGACCGTGTGGAGCACGATGGTGCCGATGCGGTTGTCGCTGTCGTACTTCACGACGACCTCCGCGGTCCCGCTGACGCAGCCGCCCAGCCCCTTGGCGACGGCCTTCACCAGCTTCTCGGTGTTGAAAAAGCCCTGGTGGAGATGACCGACCCCGTCGTAGACCACCACCAGCGGCACCGCCTCTGCATCGGCGGGGATCACCGGGGCGGAGCGCTCGACGTCTGCGGGGAGCTGACCGGGGGCGACGTCAGGGGCGACTGGCGCAGGCGTCTCTGCTGGCTCGGGTGTGCTGCTCGAGCAGGCCGCCAGCAGGGCGAGGGCGATGGCCCGCCGGTTCAGATGAGGCCCCGGCGCTTCTTCACTTCCTTGACGGCCTTCTGCAGAGCGATCTCGTAGTCCACGGTGCCTTCGCGGACGTTCTTCACCTTGGACTGTGCCTCCTCTCGGATGGCTCGCTCGTCGACGTCGTGGCCGCGGAGGACCTCCATCACCTTCTTGTGCATGTCGCGGTCTTCGCTGTAGACCTCGTCGATGTTGGGGGTGATGAGCATGTTCTCGAGGAACTGCCGACACAGGAAGCGCTCGATGTCGTCGCCGGAGGGGTGGTTCATCTCCTCCGCCATCCGCTTCCGGACGCGGCCGTAGTCGCTGTAGGGAACGTTCCGGGCGGCCATGTGGTCGCGGATGCGGTCCCGCATGGACATGTCGCGGCGGAGGAACTCCTCCATGATGGCGGCGAGATCGCGCTCGGCTTCTTCGCGCTGCTCCGCCAGCACCTCGATGTCGCCCTCGTCGGAGAGGCGCTGGATGACGTCGTGTGCGATCTGCGGGATCTTTGCGCGGTAGAGCTTCATGAAAACACCTCAGGCGCGACCCCTAACCGGTCCCGGAGGGGGACGCGCCCGTCCTTTGCCACACCCGGACAGGGGCTGCTTCGGATAGGGGACGGCATGCTCCCGTTGCTCTTCCTGGTCACCGCCTCGGCCCACGTTCCCGAGGTGTTCATCACCAACGCCGACGAGGACTGGTGTGCCGTCATCGAGTCGGTGGCCGGCGGCGACTACGTGATGCTGGAGCCAGGGGACTACACCGGTCCGTGCGAGATCGTCAGCAAGGTGAGCGACCCGCCGGGCGAGGTGACCATCGTCCAGAGCCTGGACCCGGGGCAGCCTGCCCGCATGGTCCATGACGGGTCGTCGCCTTTCATCCTCTCCCTTGCGGGCGATGTCGGACTCCTGCTGAACCTCGACTTCGGCGAGGTCCCGGAGGGGGTGGTGGCCGTCGAGCTCCGGAGGGGCAACAACCTGGGCGTCCGCAGCGGGATCTTCGCAGGACCGGGCACGGCGGTGAAGCAAGTGGCCGACATCGGCATCGTGGGTCTCCGCGACTGCCTGTACGAGGGCGCGACCGGGGTGGCCCTCGACGTGGGCTGTGGGGGGGACTGCGCCGCGGACTTCGTAGAGATCTCCAACAACCTGGTCGACGGAGGGGCGTCCCGCTTCGTGGTCCAGGCCGGGGAGCTGGAGCTCGTCGACAACACGGCCCTCGGGGTCGAGGGCACGCCCTTCCTCCTCGACGTCCGCAGCGGGGTGGTCGCGGGGAACACCCTCGGCGCCGACGTCCCGCTGGACGTCACCGGCGACGTCCTGGTCCACAGCAACGTGCTCCTGGGGGAGGTCGCGGCCCACGAAGCATCCGTCGTCGGCAACACGGTCGTCGGGGGGATCGCGGGTCGACCCGGAGAGGTCGCCCACAACGCTGTCGTCGGCGACGCGGGTCCTGCGGACGTCTCTTGCGACGCGAGCTGCTTCGTCGACCTGGAGGGCCTGGACTTCTACCCCGATGCAGCAGGGCCCCTGGTCGGAGGGGACGGCCCGGCGGTCGAGACGGACTGGTGCGACCGCGACCGGGCGGGCGCGGCGACGGTCGGGGCCCACGCCTACGTGGGAGAGGGCGGGAGCCCCGGGCCCGTGGAGGTCGACTTCAAGTCCAGCGTGGACTGCCGGCTGCCCGCGGAGCCCGAGCCCCTCGACACCGGCGGCGAGGACAGCGGCACGGGCGGACCGAGTGGGCCCGACGGAGACGGCAGCGACAGCGGGCAGACCGGCGACACCCGCGACGACGAGGCAGGGGGCTGTGGCTGCGGGACCGGCTATACCGGGCTCCACGGCTGGGTGGTCCTGCTCGCCGTCGGCGGAGCCTTCAGTCGGCGGCGACCCGTGCGATAGACTGCGCAGCCGACACAACGGGGGAGGACAGGGCCGTGGGGATGTCGCAGCATGGTGGCTCTACGACGCCGAGCACTCCGGGCGGGGTGTCCTCGGGACGCCGCTTCAGCATCCACGCCTGTCTCGGGCGGGGAGGGTTCGGGGAGGTCTACCGCGCGACCATGGCGTCCAGCGGCGGCGTCACGAGTGAGGTCGCCGTCAAGATCCTGCGAGCCGACATCGACCCGGGATCCGAGGCGGTCAAGCGCCTGCGCGACGAGGGGCGTCTGCTGGGCGCCCTCCGTCACCCGTCGATCCTGAAGGTCCACGACCTCGTGCTCCTCGACCGAAGGGTGGCGCTCGTCACCGAGTACGTCGACGGACAGGATCTCGACGCCTGCATCCACGCTTCCCCCCCGATGCCCCCGCGCGTGCTCTTCTCGGTGGTGGGGGAGGTGGCCAGCGCTCTCCACGTGGCATTCAACAGCGCCGCACCGGGACAGTCCGGCCCGATGCACCTGGTGCACCGCGACGTGAAGCCGGCCAACATCCGCATCGGCAAGCACGGCGAGGTCAAGCTCCTCGACTTCGGCATCGCCCGGGCCGCCAACATGACCCGCGAGGCCCACACGGCGAACAACGCGATGATGGGAAGCAGCCAGTACATGGCGCCCGAGCGCTTCCACGAGGACGACGTCTTCCCGCCGTCCGACGTGTATGCCCTGGGCTGCATCGTGTACGAGGGGCTCACGGGGGAGCGCTTCTTCGGGGACAAGTCGATGAAGCAGATCTACGGAACGATGCTCTCCCCGCGGAAGTACGAAGAACACCTCGGGCAGCGGATGCTGGCCCTCGGCTCCCAGCCCGACGAAGTCCAGGCGCTGGTGCGTCGCCTCCTCTCCGGCGACGCCGAGCAGCGTCCGGCGGCCTCCGAGGTGGCCCGGGCCTTCGAGGACCTCGCCGACGACACCCCCGGGCCCACCCTGAAGCGCTGGAGTCGCAACCGCGAGTGGCCGCCGGCCGACCTCACTCAGGGAAGTCTGTCGGGTCGGGAGCTGGACGCCCACAGCTTCGTCACCACCAAGCCCCACACCCCTCTCCCGGTGGCCGGTGATCCGCTGAACGATCCGCTGGCCAGCCCGGGCCTGCTGGGCGGGGGCGATCTGCTGGGAGCGCCGGGCCTGTTCGGAGGCGACCCGCTGGCCACGCCCTCGCCGCCCCCGCGGGCCGTCGCCGATCCCTCGTCGCCGCCCGATCCCCTCGCGGCGCCAGCGCCCATGACGACCTCCCCGGCGCCGGTCGTCGCCGAGCCGCTCCCCCCTGGCCACGAGGGGGCCCGCCCCCTCCAGCACCCCTACGAATCTGGCCACGAGGGGGGAGGGCGCCCTCCTCACGAACCCGAGTCTCCCCAGCTGCAGACGGACGCCCCGCCGCCCGCCGAGCCGGATCCCACGACGGGTGCTCCGGTGCTCGACGAGGGCGTGCCGGCCGCTTCCACACCGGTGCCCCCGGTCGCCGAGGCCCCAGCGCCACCGGTCGCCGAGACCGCCCCGGCGCCTGCGCCTCCGGTCGTGGAG
>Ga0213839_1002110_pt1 | contig 11511 bp, 12 predicted proteins | sample SWPATP21_FD_160075 | JGI IMG/M metagenome (GOLD analysis project Ga0213839, IMG submission 160075) | Coastal seawater microbial communities from Marineland, Florida, United States - SWPA TP2 #1 | ecosystem: Environmental > Aquatic > Marine > Coastal | place: USA: Florida | collected 2016-08-14 | reverse complement strand
ATAAAGCAGGTGCCGCCCGAGGACGGACATGTCACGGGCGGTGGACAGATGCCCGCTTTCGGTCAGGCCATGCGCGTTCTTGAAGGTCGTCCGGGTCATGCCGAGCGCCTTGGCGGTCCGGTTCATCCGGCGGGCGAATTTCGCCTCGCTGCCCTCGATCGCCTCGCCGATGGCGGTGGCCGCATCGTTGGCCGATTTCACCGCCGCCGCGCGGATCAGATAGCGCAGCTTGATCTTCTGTCCGGCCACGAGCCCCAGCTTGGAGGGCGGTTCGGCTGCCGCATTGGTCGAAATCCGCACCGGCGTATCCAGCGAGATCTCGCCATTCTTGATCGCCTCGAAGGCGATGTAGAGCGTCATCATCTTGGTCAGGGACGCCGGGTGCAGCCGCGTGTCGGCATTGGCCGAATGCAGCACTTCCCCCGTTCGGGCATCCATCACGAAGGCGGCGTATGGCGCCGCCTGCACATCACGTATCCCGGCCCCGCCAAGGACCAGCGCGATTGCCCAGAAAAGTAGAAAAACGAGTGCCCGCCCACGGGTCGGCTTATGCTGCCGCTCCATCTTGCCTCTCATCACTGCCTCTGGCCGCTGATTTTCCAGCTGACCTTTTTATCGTTACCGACAGGCTAACACAGACTCCCCGGTTCGCGAAACACCTAATTTTCAAGGGATTTCGCAAAATCGCTGTATACACCCGGACGAAGTGGCAATCTGTGCCGCCCGTCCCAGATTGCAGTGGTTTGTGGCGGGATTGCGGCGAAAAGGCGGCAAAAAACAGTGCCATTCCAAAGAGCTGCACGCGCGGCGGTGCGCGCTAGCCGATTGCCTCAAGAATAGGCGCCAGACCCGAAAGATCGCGGATTTCGCGGAACCTTGGCGCATCTTCGGGGGCATCGGCATGTTCCAGCGCCCAGCTCAGGCTGCCCGGAAGGAACACGCCCCAGCCCCCGGCGCGGATCATCGGCACCACGTCGGATTTCATCGAATTGCCCACCATCAGCCCACGGTCGGCCCCCGCGCCGTGGCGGGCAAAGATCTCTGCATAGACCCCCGGTGTCTTGTCCGAGACGATTTCCACCCCGTGAAACAGCTCCCCAAGGCCCGACTGCGCCAGCTTGCGCTCCTGATCGAGCAGGTCGCCCTTGGTGATCAGCACGACGCGATGCGTCTCTGCCGCCGCCTCGACCGCCGCGCGGGCGTGGGGCATCAGTTCGATCGGATGCGACAGCATCTCCTGTCCGGCGGCGATCAGTTCCGCGATCACCTCTCCCGGCACGCGGTTCTCGGTCACCTCCAGCGCGGTCTCGATCATCGACAGGACAAAACCCTTGATGCCGAATCCATACTGCCCGATGTTGCGCCGCTCCGCCTCCAGCAGCCGCTCCGCCAGGTGGTCTCGCTCCGCATGGTCGGCCAGCAGATCGGCGAACCTCTCCTGCGTGAGCTGGAAGAACCGCTCGTTGTGCCAGAGCGTGTCATCGGCATCGAAACCGACTGTTGTCAGATTTTGCGCCATTTTTTCCCGGCTTTTCGCCCAACCCCTTCCAACTTTCGCGCGCAACGTTATATAGAAGAGCCAATTCCCGAAACCCCCACGACGACGGTCTTGCGGAAATACGATGATCCTGACGCCGGAACAGTCCCGTCCCTCTGTGACGCCCTTCACCATGTCTTCGGACGATGAGGATGGCGGTACCTCCGTCGTGGTCGATACCAAGCCCAAGACGAAACGCCCGCCCCTCTACAAGGTCCTGCTGCTCAACGACGACTACACCCCGATGGAGTTTGTCGTCGCGGTGCTGGAACGGTTCTTCGGCATGAATCACGCCCAGGCGTTCGAGATCATGCTGACCGTCCACAAGAAGGGCGTGGCGGTGGTCGGTGTCTTCAGCCACGAGATCGCGGAAACCAAGGTGGCGCAGGTCATGGACTTTGCCCGCCAGCATCAGCACCCGCTGCAATGCACCATGGAAAAGGAATAGGCGCGCCTTGACCGGGCATCCCCGTCTTGGCCTTGCGCTCGCCCCCGGCGGGCTGGACCTTCCCGAAGGGCGGATTGCCGTGTTCGGCCCGCGCGAGGGGCAGTCGCTCGATCCGCTACCGAAAGACCATGTCGAGGTCGTCTCGACCTTTGCCCCCGATCACGCCTATTTCGAGGCCCAGGGCTACACCTGCCGCATCGCCCCCGAAGGCCGCTACGCCGCCGCCGTCGTCATCCTGCCCCGCGCCAAGGCGCTGGCCCGCGACTGGATCGCCCGCGCCCGCGCCGTGACCTCCGGCCCGGTGATCGTGGATGGCGGCAAGGAAGACGGGATCGAAAGCCTGCTGCGCGACTGCCGAAAACGCACCAATGTGCACGGCCCCGTCAACAAGGCCCATGGAAAGCTCTTCTGGATAGCCGGCGGGGACTTTGCCGACTGGGAAACCCCCGCGAGCCGCGGGCCGGAGGGGTTTGTCACCGCGCCCGGCACCTTCTCCGCCGACGGGATCGACCCGGCCTCCGCCCTGCTGGCAGAGGCCCTGCCCCGCACGCTCGGTTCGCATGTGATCGACCTTGGCGCGGGCTGGGGCTACCTGAGCGCGCAGATCCTCACCCGGCCGGATGTCACCCGGATCGATCTGGTGGAGGCCGATCACACCGCGCTCGATTGCGCGCGGCAGAACGTGACCGATCCCCGCGCGATCTTTCATTGGGCCGATGCGACCCGCTGGCAGCCCGACCTGCGCGCCGATGCGGTGGTGATGAACCCGCCCTTCCACACCGGTCGCAAGGCCCAGCCCGACCTCGGCCGCGCCTTCATCCGCACCGCCGCGGCCTGTCTCAAGCCCAAGGGCACGCTCTACCTCGTGGCCAATCGCCATCTGCCCTACGAAACCCAGATCGACGAGACCTTTGCCACGCAGGAGGAACTTGCCGGGACGGGCAAGTTCAAGGTGCTGCGTGCCACCGCGCCACGCCAGCCCAAGACGCCTCGCCTCACCCGGCGCGATCGGCTAGTCTGACCCGGCCGCCCATCCGAAAGGAAGCCCCTCATGTCCTTTTCCATTGCAGGCAAGACCGCCATCGTCACCGGCGGCGGAAACGGCATCGGCCTCGCCATCGGGCGGCATTTCGCGGCACGCGGGGCGAATGTCATGTTCACCGACATGGATGAAGAGGCGCTGGTCCGGGAACTGGGTGCCACGCCGGAGGATGACAACATCCGCCACTTCGCCGGCGACCTGCGCGAAAAGCTGACCATCGCCAACCTGCTGTCGGCCACGATCGACGCCTTCGACCGGGTCGACATCCTGGTGAACGCGGCGCGCCAGATCGTCGCCTCCGATCCGCTGAACCCCGATGACGACGCGATGGAAACCCTGCTCGAGACCAACCTGATGACCGCGCTCCGGGTCACCCAGACGGTGGCCAAGCGGATGATCAAGCAGGCCGACGACACTGCCGAGGGGACCGCCGGGTCCATCGTCAACCTCTCCTCCATCGCCGCCCGGCGCACCCATCCCGACCTGCTGGCCTATTCGGTGTCCTGCGCCGCGCTGGACCAGATGACCCGGTCGCTGGCCGTGGCGCTGGCCCCGCACCGCATCCGGGTCAATGCGCTGGCTTTCGGATCGGTGATGAGCGCCAGCCTGATGTCCGCGCTCAAGGATGACGACGACATCCGCTCCGACATCGAGGGGCACACGCCGCTCAACCGGATCGCGGCCGCCGGCGAACTGGCCGAGGCCGCGCAATACCTGGCCTGCGATGCCTCCGGCTTCATGACCGGGCAGGTCATCACGGTCGACGGCGGGCGCACCCTGCTGGACCCGGTGACCGTCGCGGCGCACTGATCCGGCGGAGCGCCCGGCGGGAGTGTGGCGCCGCCTCCGGCGGGAGTATTTCGGGAAAGATGAAGGAGTGGGCCGAATGACACAGGACATGCAGGCGGAGAAGACACGGGCCGCCACCTGGTTCCGGTCCCTCCGCGACGAGATCGTCGCCGCCTTTGAAGGGCTGGAGGCGGCGCAGACCGAAGGGCCCCTGTCCGATCAGACGCCGGGCCGGTTCGAGGTGACCGAGACCACCCGCGCCGCGCCCGATGGCGGCGATGCGGGCGGCGGGCTGATGAGCGTGATGCGCGGCGGCCGGGTCTTCGAGAAGGTCGGCGTCAATATCTCCACCGTCTACGGCGAACTGGGACCGGAGGCGCAGGCCGCCATGGCCGCGCGCAAGGGCCTGCCCGGCATGACGGAGGATCCGAGGTTCTGGGCCTCTGGCATATCGCTGGTCGCCCATATGCAGAACCCGCACTGCCCCGCCGTTCACATGAACACGCGCATGTTCTGGACCCCGCATGGCTGGTGGTTCGGCGGTGGCTCCGACCTCAACCCCTGTCTCGAATATGCCGAGGACACGGCGCATTTCCATGCCGTCCAGAAGGCCCATTGCGACCCTCATGGTGCGGGCGAATACGACCGGCTGAAAGCTTGGGCGGACGAATATTTCTACATCCCGCACCGCAAGCGCGCCCGCGGCGTCGGCGGCATTTTCCTGGACGATCACTGCACCGGCGACTGGGAGGCGGATTTCGCCTTTGTCCGGGACATCGGCCGCGCCTTCCTGCCTGCCTACCTGCCGCTGATCGAAAATCGCCGGACCCAGCCCTGGACCGAGGCCGACAAGGAGGCGCAGCTGATCCACCGCGGGCTATATGCCGAATACAACCTCGTCTACGACCGCGGCACCAAATTCGGACTGGCGACCGGCCATGACGCCGACGCCGTCCTGATGAGCCTGCCCCCCATGGCCAAGTGGATCTGATCGACGCCGCGCCCCTCAGGCCGCAACGTTGAGCGCGATATCGACCGAGAGCGTGTAGCTCTCTTCGGTTTCCTCGACCTCCACGCGCGACCCGAGCTGCCCCGCGAAGGCGGTGATCAGCTGCCGGCCAAGGCCGGTACTGCCGGCATGCGCGTCGCCCGGTGACACCGGGATACCCTTGGAGTTGGACACGCTGAACCGGCAGGCCTCGTCGCCGGTGCGGGTCAATGCGATCCGGATCCAGGGTTTCTCGGTTTCGGAGGGCCGTCCGAAATACTTGATCGCATTGGTCACCGTCTCTGTCGCAAGGAGTGACAGGGGCACCGCGCGGTCCGGCGACAGGATGACCTCCTCGACGTGGACCTGAACATCCGCGTCCACCTGCTGCGGCAGGGCGCTTTTCACCACCTGGTCGAGAATATCCTCAAGCAGCCCGTCGGCCCGCAGATTGGCCAGCCGCGCCGTGTGGTAGAGGTTGGAATGCACCGTCGCGAGGCCCAGCACCCGGTCCTGCAACCGGCGCAGCGTGCCGCGTGTCTCGTCGCTGCCGGTCTGGCGCACCTCCATGTTGATGATCGAGGCGATGAGCTGGAGGTTGTTCTTCACCCGGTGGTGCACTTCCTTCAGCAGCACGTTCTTTTCATGGAGGTTGTTTTCCAGCTCTGCCGTGTCGCGGGTGATCCTGTCGACCATGTTGTCGAAGGTTTCCTCGATCTGGAGCAGTTCGGCCGGAGCATGGCGGTCCTTGAGCAGGCCGGGTTCCTGATAGCTGTAGGTCGCGCCGAAACGCCGCATCTTGGTCCGCAGCGACCGGATGTGCCGGATCACCAGGTGGTGCACCGCGAAATATGCCACGATCAGCGACGTCATCCACATCAGCACCGGAAAGGCGACCGCGGACCGGTTGATCATCCCGGTTTCGCCGGTCCCCGCTTCGACGGGCCAGACGGATACCGCGGCGACGATCCCCGGAACGATCTGGGTCACGGAATAGACCCGCGGCGTGCCGGTGCCGTCGAGCGCGCGGAACGGGTTGAGGTGGCGGTAGACCTGGGAATTGAGATCGCGGAAGGCAGGCAGCCGCTGGTCCGCCGTTTCAAGATCGCCCATCGACAGAAGGACATCGCCGCGGAAATTGATGGTGATCAGGTCGATCGGTTTCGTCGGACCGGCAAATTCCACCTGGAACCGCGCATTGGCGCGCGGCAGCGACAGGGCGACGAAGCCGAGGTAACGCCCGTCGCGGAACACCGGCTGCGCGATGATCATGATGGAGCGTTTGGAGATCTTGCCCCGGTCGGTCCCGTTCATCAGCGGGCGCGGATCCTCCGTCATGTCGCGGAAAGTGTCGGTGTCGCGCAGATCGGCCGGAACGCCGTTGGAATTGCAGCGCGACACGCCATTGGCCTCGACAAAGAGGGCGAGGGCAAAGGCCGGGTGCGACCGGATGAACCCCTCCATCAGAGACGAACAGGCGGCCAGGTCGGCGCGCATCTCAAGCAGCGCGCCGCCCAGCACACGGGCAGAGGCGAAGCCCTCGTGAATGAGGTCGCTCTGGCGTTCCGTCGCGGTCAGCGTCTGGCCAAGATAGGCGGACCGGGCCAGGGCATCCGCCTGTTCCACCACCGACCGTGTCTGGTAAAGCGCGATCAGACCGATCGGCAGCAGTGCAATGGACAGCAGCGCGACGACCCGTACCCCCAGGCGATCAATAAACCTAAGTCCCACTGGCGCCCTTCTACATCGATTTCATGTTGGCCGCTGACATGACCGCCATGGTCGACTGATCTGTCAGCTCCATCGCGCCATCCGCGTCAAGGTTCATGAGCTCCGCCAGTCGCGCCCGGCCCCGGTTGGCCCGGCTTTTGATCGTGCCGACGGCACAGCCGCACATCTCCGACGCCTCTTCGTAGGAAAATCCGGACGCCCCGACGAGGATCAGCGCCTCGCGTTGTTCATCGGGAAGCTGGGCAAAGGCCTTTTCGAAATCCTTCATGGCAAGACGACCGTCATGATCGGGCTTGGTCGCAAGGTTCGCCGAAAACACGCCGTCCACATCCGCCACCTCGCGCCCCGACTTTCGGCGGGCCGAATAGAAGGTGTTGCGCAGGATGGTGAAAAGCCAGGCCCGCATGTTGGTCCCGACGGCGAATTTTTCGATATTGGTCCAGGCTTTCACGATCGTGTCCTGAACCAGGTCGTCTGCCTGCGCCGAATTCCGGCAAAGGCTCATGGCGAAGGCGCGGAGCGAGGGAAGGTGCTCCACCAACTCTTCTCGAGGATCACTTGCCATTAGGAGGTTGCTCCCCCGCCTTGATTTTTTAGCTGCTCAATCAACGATTTGAAGCGATCAGGAAGCTCTTCCTCGAGCTTCTGCTGATACACGCGCTTCAGGTTCTCGTCGATCTGTCGCAGCACGTGTTGATTTTCACTATCTTGCGCCATAGCCCTACTGATCTTGGAATTTTCTACGTTCGTCTGGAACCTAACGCATCGAAACGGCGTTGGGTTCCCGAAAAGTGAAATAAGGTGCACCACATGAACCAGACGGCAGCGACCGAAGACTTCGCCATGAATATTGCGACGGAACTTCCCTATCTGCGGCGTTATGCGAGGGCACTCACAGGGAGCCAGACATCCGGGGACAATTACGCGGTGGCAACCCTTGAGGCCATTCTTGAAACACCCTCGCTCGCAGAGGGCGGGAAATCGACCCGCGTCACCCTCTTCAGCGTCTTCCATGCGATCTGGATCAGTTCGGGAACCCCGGTTGCCTCCGACGAGGTGGGGATCGAGGCCAAGGCCCAGGCCCATCTGAACCGGCTGACCCCGAACACGCGCGAGGCGCTGCTTCTGTTCACGATCGAGGAATTTTCCTACGAACAGATCGGCGAGATCATGAAGATCGCCCCGTCCGAGGCCGAAGATCTCGTTCATATCGCGCAGCGTGAACTTGCCGAAAGCATCACCGGCCGCGTCATGATCATCGAGGACGAGGCGATCATCGCCATGGACCTGCAAAGCATCGTGTCCGAAATGGGCCACGCGGTGACGGGCGTCGCCCGCACCCGCGACGAAGCCGTCGCCCTCGGCAAGGCAGAGCGACCCGACCTGATCCTCGCCGACATCCAGCTGGCCGACAATTCGTCCGGCATCGACGCGGTGAACGACCTTCTGGACGCTCTCGGCGATGTGCCGGTGATCTTCATCACCGCCTATCCCGAACGGCTTCTTACCGGCGAAAAGGCCGAACCCGCTTTCCTGATCACCAAGCCATATTCCGAGGAACAGGTGCGACTGGCCGCCAGCCAGGCGATGTTCTTCTCCTCGACGGAGACGCTTAAGCACTGATCCGCGCCGCGGAGACACTCCACAGCTGAAAAAACCAAGGGGCGGTCTACCGGACCGCCCCTTCACACATCTACCTGGTGCGGGGATCGGTCAGGGCGTACGGCCACGCACGGCGCGGGCAACCATCGCCACGACGAAGAGGACCAGAAAGATCACGAACAGGATCTGCGCGATCCCGGCGGAGGCGCTGGCAATGCCACCAAAGCCGAAAAGCCCGGCGATCAAAGCAACAACGAGGAAGGTAAGAGCCCAATAAAGCATTGTTTTTCCTTTCTGTTTTTTACGGTTTCCGGTGTCTTGTTGTGCCAGAAAAACGCCACGTGCCCCTGACCGGTTCCCGGAAATCGTCGTTTTTCACGTCACAAAAAATTATTGTGACGCGCCGGAACCGGGCCGGGCTCAATGCGTTGTTTTCCCAGGCGCGTCCCCAAGGCGCCTGTCCCTGGATGACTGGCGGGGAACATCCCCGACCTACCTCGCCCCGCCAGTCTCCACCCCCTTCCCTCAAGCGCCACATCTCCTGCACGCGGAACCGCACGCCGCCTCACCGCGTTGTGATCGGAAGAGTAAAGGAGACTGACATGCTTGAGATTTCTGGAATTGGCGGGCTGATCATCCTCGCCCTCGACATTTGGGCCATCGTGTCGATCATCGGCTCGCGCGCCTCGACGGGGTCCAAGGTTCTGTGGACGCTGCTGGTCCTGATCCTGCCGATCCTGGGCTTCATCATCTGGCTCGTCGCCGGTCCGCGCAGCCAGTCCCGCGCGGTCTGACGGGCGCGGTGAATGGCCCGCATCAGTGTTTGCCCGGCCTCCCCCTTGCCATAGGGTGAGGCGGGAGGACCGGTAGGCGCATGTACCAAGCCACGAGACAGGTTGTCTTCGGCGTCGTCCGCGACATCGGCGACAAGAACCTCGGCCTCATCGCGGCCGGGGTGGCCTTTTATGCAATGCTCGCGATCTTTCCCGGTATCGCCGCCCTGATCGCGCTCTGGGGGCTGATGAGCGACCCGCAGGTCCTGATCGACCAGCTCGATGCGATAGAGTCGATCCTGCCGCCGGATGTGGTCCGCCTCATCGCCAGCCAGATCAACGCCCTGTCGAATGCCTCCGGCGACCAGCTGGGCTGGGCGGGTCTGCTGTCCACCCTCTTCGCCATCTGGTCCGCACGGTCCGGCGTCGCCTCTCTCATGCTGGGCCTGAACGCGATACACGACCGTCAGAACCGCGGCAGCCTGCGCCACTACCTCATTTCTCTTGTGCTCACCCTCGCCCTGCTCGGCGTGTCCATGGTCACCATGTCGGCCGTCGTCGTGGTGCCGGTCGTCTTCTCGATCATCCCCCTCGGCGGTGCCACCGCCCTCTTGGTGGAGATCTTCCGGTGGATCGCCGCGATTTTCGTCCTTCAGGCCGCGCTCGCGGTCATCTACCGGTTCGGGCCCAACAACCGCGGTGAACGCCTGCAATGGCTGACGCCGGGCGCGGTCCTGGCGGTGCTGCTCTGGGCCGTCGCCTCATACGGGTTCTCGCTCTACCTCACGAACTTCGCCAATTACAACGAGGTCTACGGATCCATCGGGGCGGCCATCGCGATGCTGATCTGGCTCTATATCAGCGCCTTCCTCATCCTGCTCGGGGCCGAGGTGAACCTGCACCTCGCCGCCCGGAAGAGCCTGGATGACGCCGTCGTCGGGGCGGATTAACCGCCGCGCACCGTGTCGATCATCAGTTGCACGTTCTCGGGGTCCGCATCCGGCGTGATCCCGTGGCCGAGGTTGAAGATATGCGGCCCGCCTGAGAACGCTTCGACAATCTCGCGCGTCTCCTCGACCAGCGCCTGCCCGCCCGTCACCATGTGGCTGGAGGCGAGGTTCCCCTGCACGCAACCATCGACCTGCACATGCTCCGCCGCCCATTGCGCCGACACGGAATTGTCCAGCGCCACGCAATCCGCCCCGGTCGCCTTGGCAAAACCGATATAGCGGTCCCCGGCCTCGCGCGGGAAGGCGATGACCGGAATGCCCGGATGCCGCGCCTTGAGCTCCGCGATGATCCGTTTGGCGGGGGCGAGGGCGAACTCATCGAAATCCTGACCGCGGAGCGACCCGGCCCAGCTGTCGAAAAGCTTCACCACCTCCGCCCCGGCGTCGATCTGGCGGGACAGATATTCGATCGTCCCCTCGGTCAGCCGGTCGATGAGCGCGGAAAACAGTGCCCGGTTCTCCGCCTTGAGCGCATGGGCCGGGCCCTGATCCGGCGTCCCGCGCCCGGCGACCATGTAGGTTGCCACGGTCCAGGGCGCCCCGGCAAAGCCGATCAGCGTCGTCTCGCGCGGCAGTTCCCGCGACAGGATCGACACGGTTTCATAGACGGGCGACAGCACCTCATGCACGTCCGACGCCGGTTTCAGCGCGTCGAATTCCGCCTGGGTGGTCAGCGTCGACAGGCGCGGCCCCTCGCCGGTGACAAACCAGAGATCGGCACCAAGCGCCTGGGGCAGCAACAGAATATCGGCAAAGAGGATCGCCGCGTCGAACCCGTAGCGCCGGATCGGCTGCAAAGTCACCTCCGCCGCGAGCTCTGGGTTGTAGCACAGCGACAGGAAATCCCCGGCCTGCGCCCGCGTCGCGCGGTATTCCGGCAGATAACGCCCCGCCTGCCGCATCATCCAGATCGGCGGCACATCCTGCACCTCACCGCGCAGCGCCTTCAGGATCGTCTTGTCTGTCATGGCATCCTCCGTCCGCCCCCTCGTCGCTGCCACGACCGCCGAAGTCAAGCCGACCCCACTTGCGGGGACCCTATGCCGCGTCTAGACCGGGGCCATGACGAAGGATCTTCCCTCCCCCGCCCGCCCGCTCAAGATCGGCACCCGTGGCTCCCCCCTCGCCCTGGCCCAGGCGCATGAAACCCGCGACCGGCTGGCCCGGGCCTTTGACCTGCCGTCGGAAGCCTTCGAAATCTGCGTCATCCAGACCACCGGCGACCGCGTGCAGGACCGCCCGCTGAAGGAAATCGGCGGCAAGGGGCTTTTCACCCGCGAAATCGAACACGCCATGCTGACCGGGGCCATCGACATCGCGGTCCATTCGATGAAGGACATGCCGGTTCTGCAACCCGAGGGGCTGATCCTGAACTGCTACCTGCCGCGCGAGGACGTGCGCGACGCCTTCGTGTCGAACAAGTTCGCGCGTCTGGCCGATGTGCCGGAAGGCGCCACAATGGGCACCTCGTCGCTGCGCCGCCGCGCCCAGTTGCTGGTGCGCCGTCCCGATCTGAAGGTGGTGGAGTTCCGCGGCAATGTGCAGACGAGGCTGCGCAAACTGACAGAGGAGGTGGCCGATGCCACCTTCC
>Ga0213839_1002109_pt1 | contig 11511 bp, 9 predicted proteins | sample SWPATP21_FD_160075 | JGI IMG/M metagenome (GOLD analysis project Ga0213839, IMG submission 160075) | Coastal seawater microbial communities from Marineland, Florida, United States - SWPA TP2 #1 | ecosystem: Environmental > Aquatic > Marine > Coastal | place: USA: Florida | collected 2016-08-14 | reverse complement strand
CGCCTACGAGCGAAAGCGACCTATGGACGGACTCGCCTCCGCGATTCGGCGTGGGCACCCTCTTCGACCCCTCACCGGTTCCGAGGGCACCCTCTTCGACCCCTCACCGGTTCCGAGGACCCCCTCTTCGACCCCTCACCGAGTCCGTGGGCACCCTCTTCGACCCTGCGCACGTGTCCAGACCGCTGCACGGACCGCCAGGTCCAGACCAGTCGACCATCGTCCGCACTTCTATTTGACCATTTTCGTAGTTTGGGTCATATAAAACACATGCGACGCAAGCTCCCGTCCCATCTGCTCCCGCGAGCCCTCGCCACCGGTCGGGTCGCCGGCCACCTCGGCCGGGCCGCTGCCCGTCGGCTCCTGCGCGACCGGCGTGACGACGCCGAGGCCCTCGGCGAGGCCATGGCCACCGAGCTCGACCACATGAAGGGCCTGGCCATGAAGGTGGGGCAGATCCTCTCCTACATGGACGTGGGGCTTCCCGAAGGCACGGTGCAGCGGCTGGCGCGTCTTCAGCGGGGCGCCGACCCTCTCGATGCCTCCGTGATCGCCCAGATCGTCGCCGACGAGCTGGGGCGACCGGTGGGCGAGGCCTTCGACAGCTTCGACCCACGGCCCGTGGCGGCGGCGAGCATCGGCCAGGTGCACCGAGCCACCGTCGACGGGCAGCCCGTGGCCGTGAAGGTGCGCTACCCCGGGGTGCGCGCGACGCTCGACGGCGACCTGTCGCGCCTTCGGCCCGTGGCCCGCCTCGCCGGCCTGGCCACCGCCGTCGACAGCGACGCCCTGCTCGAAGACCTCCGGGCCCGAATGCTCGAGGAGTGCGACTACCGGGTCGAGGCTGGCTGGATCGCGCGCTTCGGGCCCGTGGTGGCCGACCTGCCCGACGTCGCGGTCCCCGTCCTCGTGCCGTCCCATTGCACCGAGGCCGTGCTCACCACGGCGTGGGTCGACGACCCTCCCCTCACCCACGCTGCGAGCCTCCCAGCGCCTCGGCGGCTCGCGGCGGCCCAGGCGCTCACCGGCTTCTTGTTCCACAGCGTGCTCGGCCACGGCCTGCTCCACGGCGACCCTCACCCCGGCAACATGCTCGTCGGGGCCCGTGGCCTCACCGTGCTCGACTTCGGCGCCGTCGCCGAGATCCCTCCCCCGGTGCAGCACGGTCTGCGGGCGCTGATCGAGGCTGTGGCGGCCGACGACCGGGGGGCCCTCCGCCGCGTGGCCCTCGAGCAGCAGCTCACCCCACGCCCCGACCGGGTCGACTTCGACCACCTCCACCGCTTCTGGCGCTGGATGCTCACCCCTGCCCTGCCCGGCCCCCACCGCTTCGACCGCCACCACATGGCGGCGGCCCGCGGCTTCAGCCAGCCCGGCGATCCCAACGTGCGCCACCTGGCACTGCCGCCCCCGTGGCTGTGGCTGCAGCGCGCGCTGTGGGGGCTGTCGGCCGTGCTCCGCCAGCTCGAGGTCGACGGGCCCACCGCCCATCGGCTACCGGCCCCGTCCACGCCCCCCGGAGGCCGGCATGCCGCGAGCGTTCCGTGACGACGAGCGCGCCCACATCGTCGCCGCGCTGCACACCGCCGCTACCGACGCGATGGCGGGCCGCGGCCTGCGTCGCACCCCGGTGGCCGAGCTCTGCCGCGCCGCCGGCATCAGCAAGGGGGCCTTCTACGGCTTCTACGACAGCAAGGAGGCGCTGGCCGTCGCCGTGCTCCGGGAGGCCGAGGCCGCGTTGCGGGCGGATCTGACCGCCGCCGCCGACGGCCCCGACGCCCTCGATGCGGTGCTGCGCGTTCTCTTCGAGGTGGCCCCCGCGCGCCCCCAGCTCGCCCTGCTCACCCGCCCCGACGAGCTGCAGTGGCTCCTCCGCGGGCTGCCGGAGGGCACCCTGGCCACGGCACGGGACGACGACGATGCCTGGTTCTCGGCCCTGTTCGACCGCCTCGTGGCCCGCGGCGAGGCCCACGCTGCCCATCGTGAGGCCTTTCTCGGGGTCCCCGGGGCCGCGATGGCGCTGGCCCACGGCGAGCCACTGCTCGGCCACCACGCGGGCGCCACGGCCGACCGCATCCGGGAGGGGCTCCTCCACAGCCTGACGGCTCAGCCGTCGGAGGCGTAGGCGGCCAGCCGCTCCTCGAGCCCCACCACCAGCTGCTCGACGTGCAGACCGTCGACGAGGCCGTGATGGGCCGACACCGTCAGCCCGAAGCTGCCGTCGACGATGCGGCCCCACACCACGTGGGGAACGGTGTCGTCGGGGCGGCCCGACCGCTCCACCCGAACGCCCTGTAGGTCGAGGCGGGGCATGCAGCTGACGTAGACGAAGTCGTCCCAGGTGTGGGCGTCGCTCACGGGCGGCTTGCGGCGGGCGACCGTGCTCACCTCGGCCACCGACGCGAGGAAGGTGGGGAGGTGGTCGCTGAAGCGCCCGTTGGCGAACCGCATGGTCGCGTCGTCGCCCAGCACCACCCAGCTGGGATGCACCACGGCGTGCCGCACCACCCGCTCGCCACGCACCCGGGTGCGAAGCTCGGGGACCTCGTTGGCCGAGGCCATCACCGCGTGGAGCACCACCCCGAACAGGGACTGCCCCCGCTCGGTGGCCGCCTCTAGCAGGCCCGGCGCGCGCACCCGCACCGCCAGGTCGAAGAACGGGTCGGCGTAGGCAGCGAACAGCGCAAAGGTGGCCCGGCGGGGCCAGCTGGCCCGATCGATGGTCTCCACCCGTGGCCTCCGAAGGTCGTGCTTCGTAGCTCCACTCGGGGCCGGTTCGATGGCGCCGGTGGGGCGGTCGGGTGACATCCGATCGCTCACAAGGTGATCCAGCCTCCGCCGGCCCCCGCCGCGATGGCCGCCCGGGCCACGGCCTCGTCGGCGATGGCCACGACGGGGGCGCGCTCGGTGAGCTCTACCAGCGTGGCGAGGTCGATGCGTGGCGGGGCAGCGAGCCCAGGCCCTCGCGCCACGCCTCCCTCGCCGAGGACGACCGAGCGATTGCCCATCGACCGCACCCGCTCGGCGGCCGCCAGCCACTCCTCGGTGGTGGCGAGCGGCGAGCGCTGCAGCAGCACCGGGCGGTGCAGCGTGCCCACCAGGCGAAGCAGCTCGTCGTCGTCCATGGACGCCGCCGGAACCACCAGCATGTCGACCACCTCGGCTGCGCGCCGTGCGCTGGCCACCGTGACCGGGGTGGCCACCGGCTGCCCAGCGAGCGACCGCACCTCGGCCACCTCGTCGAGGGGCCCCACCCAGATCACGTCGCGACGGTCGACGTGCTCACGGGCCGCCGCCAGCACGTCGGGGGCCGACAGCAGCCACACGGGCTCTCCCGACCCCACCACGAGCTCGCCCACGGCCACCTCGGGGCGAGGCGTGTGCATGCTCGGCGCGCGGTCGGAGCGGCGGGGACGGGACGGCCGTGCGGCCGCACCCGTGGCCGAAGGGTAGGACCCCAGCACGCGGAGGTAGCTCGTGTGGTGGCCCAGGGCGGCGACCGCCGCCGACACCGCCGGGTCGTCGAGGTTGCCCTCCAGATCGACCACGAAGAGGTACTCGAAGGGGGCGTTCGGGCGAGGACGCGACTGCAGCTGCGACAGCGACAGCTCGTGCTCGTCGAAGCAGCGGAGCGCCCGCAGCAGCGCACCGTGCTCGTGGTGCGTGGCGAACACGAGGCTCGTCTTGCACGCGATGCGCGTGTCGAAGCGCTCGGCGGCGGCTGCCACCACCACCATCCGGGTGTAGTTCTCGGCCTGGTCGGCGATGTTGCGCTGGAGTACCACCAGCCCGTGGAGCTCGGCCGCCAGCTCGGCGGCGATGGCTCCCTGCGACGTGTCGCCCTCGGCCGCGATGCGCTCACAGCTTCCCGCCGTGTCGGTCCAGCTGCGCGGCGTGCAGCCCCGCAGCGTGCCCAGGAAGCGTCCGCACTGAAGCAACGCCTGGGGGTGGCTCCACACCGAGGTGAGGCCGTCGACCGAGGCGCCCGGCAGCCCGATGAGGCAGTGCTCGACCGGCTGCACCACCTCCCCGACGATGTGCAGGTGCATCGAGGCGAGCAGGTCGTAGGCCTCGGCGATCGACCCGGCCGTGGTGTTCTCGATGGGGAGCAGGCCGTAGGTGGCGCGGCCGTCGCGGACCGCCTCGAGCAGCGAGCGGAAGCTGTCGTGCCCCTGGTAGACCATCGGCGAGGTGGCGGTCGCGAAGTGGGTGCGCGCGGCCTGGTCGGAGTAGGACCCGGGGCGCCCCTGGATGGCCACCACCACCTCCGGCGGCGCCGGCTTGCCCTGCTCGACGAGCCGCTGGCGCTGCCAGCGCACCGAGTAGGCCAGGATCTCCTGGTAGACCCGGGTGACCAGGAGCGGGTCGGCACCGACGTCGGCGGCGATGTTCGTCAGGCGGGTGAGCAGCGCCTCTTCCCGGGGACGGTCGCGCAGGGCCACCGGCTGGGCCAGCTTCAGCGCGGCCACCTGCTGAACCACCCGCTGACGCCGGGCCAGCGCCTCCACCAGATCGCGATCGATGCCGTCGAGGGCCGCACGGAGCGCGCCGAGGTCGTCGGAGGCGCCCTCGCTCACGGCGTGACCGTGAACGGGTCGGTGACGACGATGGTGCCGTCGGGCAGCTTGATCGACAGCTGGTAGTCGCCGTCGAGGGCCGGCCCCGCGCCCACCACCGGGTGCTGCGCCGGCATGGAGAAGGTCCACTGGAAGGACCGCTCGGTGGCCGTGGTGGTGTAGGGCGGGTCGACCGACAGCACCACGCGGAACAGGGGGTCGTCGGAGGTGTACGACTGGCCGTTGGCGCGCAGCACCGGGCTGCCGTCGGCCGCCTGGAGGGTGGCCACCGGGGCGCCGAGCCAGGGGTCGAGCCCGGCGACGGTCGCGACGATCATGTCGGTGGCCACGGCCTTGGCCAGGGGCTGCGCGAGCACCGTGCCCGGGTCGATGGCGCCGTCGGCGACCCACGGGTCGTAGACGGGGTCGTCGAAGGCGGCGATTCGCTCGGGTCGGCCCGCCACCGGAGGAAGCTCGCCCACGGCCTCGCCGTAGGCGGTGACCGCCTCGGCCGCCAGGTATTCGCCCTGCCGCGGACCCCACAGACTGCCCGAGGCCTCGTAGCCCCCCTGCCACCAGTCCTCTTCGAGGATGCTGTAGCCCATGTAGTCCTGGGAGTAGCCGATGAACATGACGGGCTCGTCGGTCCACTGGGCGATGCCGTCCATCACCTGCTCGGCGAGGATGGTGCCCGGCTCGCCGGGGAAGGTGACGAAGCGCAGCTCGCCCAGCTGCCCCACCGTGAACTCGGTCTGGCTGGGCGCAGGGAACTCTTCGTCGAAGGCGAGGCAGGTGGCGTCGAGCCCCACCTCGATGGTGCTGGGGTCGCAGTCGCCCTCGGCCGTGCAGTAGACCGCGCCGTACTCGTACTCGAACACGCCGTCTTCGTAGCCGATGGCCTCGCGGGAGAGGGGGGTGCGGAGGGTGCGGGCCCACAAGTCGGGGGTGTCGGTCCACACGAGGTCGTCGACGACCGAGGCGACGTCGCCGGCCACCGCCTCGCCGATGGAGGCGATGCGCTCGGAGCCGTCGGGGAGCACCGGCCCCGCCTGGGTGGCGACCGGCGGGTTTCCGGGCGACATGTCGGCCCCCCAGCTGTTGAACATCGCCACGGGCACGCCGAGCTCGTCGCTGACGGCGTGCTCGATGCCCCCCGACACGTCTTGGGACAGCAGCAGCTCGGCGTTGCCGTGCACCGTTCCGTGGATCGCGTAGGTGAGCATCACCGCCCGCAGCTCGCCTTCCTGCTCGATGGCGATCACCGGTAGGGTGCCGTTGACGTAGTCGAGGCCGTCTTCGCAGCGGCGGTCGTCGATGGAGCCCTCGCCGTTGGCCATCGTGATGCCCACGCGCCCGGGCTGCAGGTCGTCGAGGGCGGCCTCGACGGTGTCGGCCATGCCCTGCACCATGCGGTCGTAGTGCTCGGGGAAGAACTCGTCGACGATGATCTCGAAGGGGCCTTCCATGTCGACGACGCGCCCCGGACCGGCGTGGGTGTGGGTTGCCCCGATGATCAGCTGATGGTCCATGTCGCGACCCAAGCGGTCGGACAGCTCGTCGATGACGGCCGTGCGGAGCTGCGAGAACACCCCGATCATGTCGATGCGGAGGAACACCAGCGTGTGGTCGGGGCCGCGAGACAGCGCGACGGCCCGGAAGTCGGGGTGGCCGTGGATGCCGGTGGTGCCGGGGAACAAGAACGACGAGAACGGCGTCGGATCGGCGGGCACGCCCAGCGGGCTGAAGCCGGCGGTGCCGATGCCCACGGGCACGGGCATGCGGGTCTCGGCGTAGCCCACCCCGAGCTCGCCAGGCTCCGACCGGGTGGTGCCGGGGGTGGTGTCGGTGTCGGTGTCGGTCACCGTGTCGGTGTCGGTGTCGGTGTCGGAGGTGGTGAGCGAGTCGGTGGTGCCGGGCGAGGTGGCCGCATCGTCTTTGTCGCCGCCACAGGCGAGCAGGAGCGCCGCGAGGAGCATGGGCATGGAGTCCCTCCAAGCGCGCCCCATAGCCCGGTTCGCGGCGTCTGTCCGACTACAGGGACCCGGTCCATGCGAGCATCACGCCGTCGCCATCGCGGGTGGGCATGACCGACGCAGAGCCGCGGTGCGTGGGGGGGCGTCCGCGATGGGCGACGGGGGACTCTCCGCGTCCGAGGAAGCGGAGGCCGAGGCCCAGCCCGGCCACCCCGCCGATCGCGGCTCCGGCGATGGGGCTCCGACGATTCCCGAGGCCAGAACCCTGGAGTCCCAGGCCCACTGCCAGACCGGCCGTGGCCCCCCCGAGCCCCGCCAGCTGCACCGCCACCACCGTCGAGCGCTCGGGACGTCCGCGCTGGGCGGCCAGCAGCACCCCCGCCGCCAGGCCGATGTCGGTGCCGACCACCACCACCCCCACGTCGCCACGGCGGTCGTCGCGCTGGGCGAGGAAGCGACTGCCCACCCCCGCGAGACCGCCCCAGAGCATGCCCGCCCGCACGATGGCCAGCTCACCGCCGGTGGGCGCCCACCGGCTGACGGAGGCGCCGAGCAGCGACCCCGTTCCCAGCCCCGCCAGCCCCAGCAGCCCGGCCTCTTCGTCGAGCCCCGCGGCGTAGCCCAGGCCCATGGCATTGCCCGTCACCACCAGCTGCGTGGTGGTGAACAGCATCACCTGCCCCTCGTCCCAGCGGGCGCGACGCAGCCCGAGACCCACGCCCGCACCGGCCGCCGCCCCGAGGGGCACGAGGCCGAGGAGCGCGAGCCCCGCCTCGTCGCCGGCAGCCACGTCGAGGGACAGGGCCAGCGCCGTGCCGCCGACCGCCGCTTCTTCGGCCACGAGCAGCGCCGGGACCGCGGGCGCTTCGACCGCCGGCGCGGCCGCCGCGACGGGCACCACGAGGGTCAGCATCACTCGCTCTGGCAGCTCCCGCCCGGCTCACAGACCAGGTCGACGACAAAGGCCTCGTTGGCTTCGTCGATGACCCACACCTCGATGGGGTTGTTCACCTCGCCGTCGACGAAGTCGAGCTGGCCGCTCGCGCCGAAGGCGTCGATGTCGGCGCCGGAGGCAAAGGCTGCGCGGGCATCCTGCAGACCGGTGGCGTTCATGCCCACCGGATCACCGCTGGCGATGTGCAGCAGCCCCTCGGAGATGGTGCTGCCGGTGATCGGCCCGTTGGCCCGGGCCCACTCGATGCCGAACAGCACCATCCAACCCGCGTCGTAGCTGTAGGAGGCGTAGACGTTGGAGTCGACCGGAGGGCCCTCGGGGTAGAGCGACGAGTAGTTGCCCGCGAAGTCGAGGTAGGGGCCGTAGTCTTCGGTGAGCACCTGCGGACGGGTGCCACGGATCACCGGGAACAACGACCGGGCGGCCGGCGACACGCTGAACAGGGCCGGGTCGGCCGCGGCGTCGGCCAGGAACACGGTGCCCTGGAAGGCCGGCGAGGCGCCCAGCAGGTCGAGGAAGTCGCCCACCTCGGCGCTCGACGAGGTGACGAAGAACACCTCGGCATCGGTGGGCACGCTCGACAGCTGGAAGTTCTCGAGGGCGTCGTAGATCACCAGATCGGTGGCGATGCCTTCGGCCCCCACGAGGTCGGCCACGCCGGTGGCCAGCGGCCGTGCGTAGGAGTTGTCTTCGTAGACGATGAACACCGAGTCGACGGAGCGCAGCTTCATGTCTTCGGCGATGGCGAACGTCTGCAGGTCGTCGGGGGGCACCGTGCGCCAGAACACGCCGGGGGAGCCCTCGGCGGGGGTGTCTTCGACGGTGGAGAGCTCGGGGCTGGTGGCCGACGGAGACACCACGACCGCCGCACCGCCGTTGATCGCGTCGAAGGAGGCGAAGGCCTCGTCGCTGGTGGACGGGCCGACGATGGCGGGCACCTCGAGCTGCTGGAACATGCGGGTGACCTCGCCAGCGGCCTGCTCCACCGTGAGGTCGTCGGCGTAGGCCACGTCTTCGTCGGTGTCGCAGTGGATCACCGCGATGGGGTAGGCGTCGTTGTTCCCGTCGGAGAGGTATTGCCGGATGGCCAGCTCGGTGGACTGGCGCTGCACCGTGTCGAACTCCTTGGAGTAGATGGTGCCCACCACCACGGCGTTCTTGTACTTCTCGGGGCGGGTGAGGAGGTCTTCGGGGAACGTGTCGGCGCAGCGGTCGGACACCGCCGGGGCGGCGCAGTAGCCCTCTTCGCCGCAGGTGTAGCCGAACCCGAAGGCCGAACGACAGTCGCTGTTGGCCGAACAGGCCTCGGGCTTCGGCCCGAGGATGCAGCCCGCGAGGGTGAGCAACCACACCATCAGAAGCTACCTCCGAGCCCGGCAGAGGCCCCAGCGGGGGTCGGCGCCATCCACAGCGAGACCTCCGGATTCGCCGATTTCTTCTTCTTGCTGCCCAGCAGGATGGCGAAGCCACCGCCGACGGCGGCGACGCCCGCGACCATGCTGATGTCGGCGATGACCGAGCTCGTGCGGTCGCGCTTGACCGTCGGGTCGGCCTCGGCCGGGCACAGCCCGGGGTCGCCGGCACACAGGCCCTTCCACTCCGAGCGCGCCGACAGCGCACGGGCGGTGAACACCGTGCCTGTGCCGAGCCCGACGGCGCCCACCCCGAACAGCACGATGGCGCTCGCGGGCGGCCCGGAGCGGGCCCCCGCCTCGGCGAGGGCGGCATCCTTGGCCTCTTGCTCTTCGACGCGCTCACGGATGGTGGTGAGACGTCGCTCGATCTCCTCGATCTCGTCGGGCTTGGCGTAGGGACGGTAGCCCTCCAGCGCCTCCAGGGCCTCGGGCCAGCGCCCCAGCCGCTCCAGCGGTGCGGTGAGGTTGAACAGCAGCAGCGGCTTGCCCGACAGGTCGTAGGCCAGCGACAGCGCCTGCACCGCCTCCTCGAACCGCCCCGACTCGTAGAACGCCTGCCCCTGGGCGAACAGCACCTTGGCTCGCTCCTGGTCTTCGGCAGCGGTGTCCTGGGCGTGGGCCACGGAGGCCGTGATCGCGTAGGCGACCGCCAGATTCATTCGTCCTCCCACGGATCGCGCATATCACCCCGAGACTTCGGCTTGGGCTCGGGCGCGGGCTCGGGCACCGGCACCGGCTCGGGGGCGGCCACGGGCACCGGCTCGGGCACCGGCTCGGGGGGTGGGGTGGGCACGCTGCGGCGCACCTGATCGAGCTTCACCGACGGGCTCGGCACGTCGGCTGACAGCCGCACGGTGCGGTCTTCGTAGCCCTTGGCGGAGACCACGACGGTCCACTCTTCACCTTCCTCGAGGGTGACGGTGAACGGCGTGGTGCCCTCGACGACGCCGTCGCGCTCGACATCGGCACCGGCCGGCTCGCTGGTGAGGGTGACCTCGACCTTCTCGGGCCCAGCCTCGACCACCCGCTCGATGACCTTGGGCTGCACCGGCGGGGGCTTGGGGGCCTCGACCACCTGCGGCTCGTCTCCGCCGAGCATCGACCAGCCCACGGCACCCGCGACGAGGGCGAGCAGCACGACCCCCATGCCCACGAGCCCCAGCCCCACCATGCTGCCGCCGCCGAGGAGCACCATCGTGGAGGTGTTCATCGGCCGCGAGCTCATCAGCGTGGACTGCGACGGTGAGTCGTGGGACAGCAGCTTGGTGGTGGTGGAGGTCTGCGGCTGCACCCGCACCTCGTGGCTCACCTCGAGGCCCTCGGGCAGCACCAGCAGGCCGTCTTGCAGCGACAGCTCGAGATCCTCGACCTCGCCGCGCAGCTCCTTCTCGCAGGCCTTCAGCGCACGAATGAGCTCGTGCATCGAGGAGAACCGACGCTCGGGCTTCTTCTCGAGGCAGCGCATCACCACCCACTCGAGGGCCTCGGGAACGCTGGCGTTGGGGTTGGCCTTGCGGAACGGCGGCGGCTTCTTCTGGGTCTGCTGCATCAGCACGTGCAGCGGGTTGCCTCGGTCGAAGGTGGTGCGCCCCATGAGCATCGCGTAGAGGATGAGCCCCAGCGTGTAGAGATCGGCCCGGCCGTCGACCGCGTCGCCGTGAACCTGCTCGGGGGAGATGTAGAGCGGCGAGCCCAGCACCGTTCCGGTGCGCGACAGCTCGGACTCCTTGCCCAGCTCCTTGACCAGCCCGAAGTCGAGGACCTTCACGAACTCGTTCTCGCCGTGGGCGGTGACCATCACGTTGCCCGGCTTCAGATCCCGGTGCACGATGCCGCAGTCGTGGGCCTCGGCGAGGGCTCCGGCGATCTGCTTGGCGATATGCACGGAACGGAGCGGGTCCATCGCGCCGGTTCGCTGGGTGAGCTGCTGCAGCGACTCCCCCGCGATGAACTCCATCGCGATGAAGTAGATGCCGTCGTCGGTGGTGCCGTAGTCGAAGATCCGGATGGTGTTCGGGTGGGCCAGCTTCGCGCACAGCGAGGCCTCGAGGAAGAACCGCTCGCGGAACTCGGAGCCGTCGTCGTGGATGTCGAGGACCTTGAGCGCCACCGCACGCCCGAGGGGCTTCTGGGTGGCCTTGTAGATCTTGCCCATCCCCCCACGGTTGATCAGGGCTTCGATCTCGAAGCGACCACCCAACACCTTGCCCACCAGGGGGTCGACCCCCCGGCCCGCGGGGTCGGTCGTGGCTTCTGTCGTGTCCATTCCACCGCCAGGTGAGCCCTGAGCTTCCCCCAAAGCACGCGTCATGTCCAGTCACAACGCGACCAGCTGGTTGCCCGCACCATGGGCTGGGTGCTAGGTGCCGTGCTGCCACGCTCGGAGAACGTGTTGACCCAGTCCATCTGCCGCCCCTGTTCGGGGAACGTGCCCCACCGAACGTCGACACGTCGCTCGCTGGCCGCTCTCCTCGCTGGGCTCGCCTTCTTGGCGCCCGACGCAGGCGCGGCCGAGGCACAGTTCGAGGGCTCCTATCGAGCCCGCGGCCGCCTCTTCGACACGCTGTCGCTCGACCGCACGCTCGGCGAGCGGTCGGAGGCCATGTCGGCCT
>Ga0213839_1002108_pt1 | contig 11516 bp, 11 predicted proteins | sample SWPATP21_FD_160075 | JGI IMG/M metagenome (GOLD analysis project Ga0213839, IMG submission 160075) | Coastal seawater microbial communities from Marineland, Florida, United States - SWPA TP2 #1 | ecosystem: Environmental > Aquatic > Marine > Coastal | place: USA: Florida | collected 2016-08-14 | reverse complement strand
GTTGAGTGGCGTGATTTGACCGAAGAGCTGGAGACTGAGGAAAACATCAAAAACCTCATCGAAGCCGCCGTTAATGGTCAGCTGGATGATCGTTTGGAAACTGACAGTCTGGTTGGATTTAACAAGGTCTTGTGTGAGGCGATTAACCGACTTCTGGATGAGATTGTTCGTCCAATTCACGATACCTCTACTGTCATTAAAGCCTTGGCGGAAGGTGATCTAACCAAACAGGTGGAGGGCGAATACAGCGGTGACTTTGGGTTGCTGAAGCAATCTCTGAACGCCTCTGTGACTAACCTGTTGGGTATGGTCAACGAGATCCGTGAATCGTCCATGAGTATCGGTAACGCGGCTTCTGAGATCTCCGCAGGTAATACAGATCTGAGTCAGCGTACTGAAGAGCAGGCATCCAGTCTGGAAGAGACTGCTTCCAGTATGGAGGAGATGACCAGTACCGTTAAGCAGAATGCAGATAACGTGCGGGATGCAAGCCGCCTGGCTGTCAGTGCGCGTGAGCAGGCTGAGAAAGGCGGTGAAATCGTTGCTTCGGCGGTTACCGCGATGGCTGAGATTAACAACCGCAGTAAGAAAATTTCCGACATCATCGGTGTTATCGATGAGATCGCTTTCCAAACCAATATCCTTGCGCTTAATGCTGCAGTTGAGGCAGCCCGAGCAGGTGAGCAGGGTCGCGGGTTCGCGGTGGTTGCCGCAGAGGTGCGCAATCTTGCGCAGCGCAGTGCGAGTGCAGCGAAAGAGATTAAGTCACTGATCAACGATAGCGTTGAGAAGGTGGAAGAGGGCACTCGTCTGGTAAGTGACTCCGGTTCGAGTCTGGATCAGATCGTTTCGGCTGTTAAGCGCGTAAGTGAAATCGTTGCCGAAATTGCCTCTGCCAGTGAAGAGCAGTCAATCGGAATCGAGCAGGTCAACAAGGCAATTATGCAGCTCGAGCAGGTGACTCAGCAGAATGCTGCTCTGGTGGAAGAAGCAGCGGCTAGCAGTGAGTCGATGCGTGATCAGTCTCAAAACCTGAACAGCTTGATTGGTTTCTTTGATACCGGCTCCGGTAGCTCTGGTCGGGCTCCGAGCGGTGCAGCACCATCACGTAGCGGAGGTCGTCAGGCAGCACCACGCAGAGCGGCTTCCCAGCGACCAATGCAGAATGATGAAGAGTTCTGGGAAGAGTTTTAATAGCGGCTGATTGAAGATGTTCAGTTATGACACAGATAAGAAGGGACTACGAGTTACGGGATCAGGAATTTCACTACATTCGTGATCTCGTAATGACTCAAACCGGGATTGTAATCAGCGAAAACAAGCAAGATCTGATTTACAGCCGGCTGTCTAAACGGATCCGCGCATTGGGTTTGAGTGGTTTTGGAGAGTACATCCGGCTGCTCGATAAAGGCAGAAACAAAGATGAGATGGTGGCGTTTGTTAACGCCATCACCACCAACCTTACGGCCTTCTTTCGGGAGGGCCATCACTTCGAGTATCTTCAGAAGCAGGCATTGCCGCAGATAATGGAGCGTAACCGAAGCAGCCGTAAGATCAGAATCTGGTCCGCGGGCTGTTCTACCGGTGAGGAACCATATTCTATTGCGATGGTGCTTGCTGAAACTCTGGGGTTTGATACCTGGGACTGGCGCGTTCTGGCAACTGACATCGATACCGACGTTCTGACAACTGCTAACAGCCGTATTTATTCTCAGGACAGGGTGACAGGGATCAGTCAGGAGCGTCTGCAGCGTTGGTTTAAGCGAGGCAGCGGACGAAATGGCGGCTTGGTCCAGGTCGCCAAAGAGCTCAATGACCGGATATCCTTCCGACAGCTTAACTTGATTGAGCCCTGGCCGATAAAAAACACATTCGACATCATTTTTTGTCGGAATGTTGTGATCTATTTTGATACGCCTACTCAGAAAAAGATTTTTGATGGTTATGCCCGTGTTTTGGCAAATCATGGTCGGTTGTTTATAGGGCATTCGGAATCGTTGCACAAAGTTTCTGATCGTTTTGAGAGTATCGGGAATACGATTTACCAGAAAAGGAAGTAGTGGTTATGTCTACGATTCTGACCTCCAGTCATCCTCGGCCCGATCCAGTGTTGCCGGGATTTCGTCACATAAGACGTTTTTGGGATGCGCCTCGGGAACGTTTCGTTGCCAAAATTCTGCCCGGTCAGTACTACGTGACACAAAACACGGAAGCAATTGCGACTATTCTTGGGTCCTGCATCTCTGTATGTATTCGAGATCCTGAGCGAGGCATCGGAGGGATGAATCATTTCCTGTTGCCCGGAGGGAATGCTCAGGCGGCGCATGAAGAGATTGTGAAGGAAAAACCGTGTGCAAGATACGGCATTCATGCGATGGATATGTTGATCAAGGACCTTCTGTATCACGGTGCACGGCGAGAGAATCTGGAAATCAAGGTTGCGGGTGGTGGCAAGGTGATTTCTACAGGGGGCGATGTGGGAAACCACAATATCGCGTTTGTGAGAGAGTATCTTGCGCTAAATAATCTGCCTGTTTTTGCAGAAGATGTGGGTGATTATTTCCCCCGCAAAGTGTTGTACTTTCCTGAAAGCGGACGGTTGATGATCAGGAAGCTCAAAGATCAAACGGCTGACGATCATGTACGACGCCGTGAAAATAAGTTCTTTCACGCTATTGAGGATGAATGACAAAGTCGTGTTCCCACCAGGCAGAGTTGTAACGGTGTAGATGTCCTTGGTGGGGGTAAACAGTGGTGAAGTTTTGCAGGACGCGTGTTCGTTGCAAAAGGAACTAAGAAAATGATTAAAGTACTTGTTGTCGATGACTCGATGCTTGTGAGAAAAGCCTTATCGCGGGCGTTGCAGGCAGATCCCGAGATTGAGGTGGTAGGTACTGCTGCCGATCCGTATGAAGCGCGAGAAAAGATAAAGCAGCTGAATCCCGACGTGCTCACGTTGGATGTTGCAATGCCTAAGATGGATGGCATTACCTTCCTGAAAAACCTGATGCGTTTGCGGCCTATGCCCGTTGTTATGGTCTCAAGTCTGACTGCGCATGGTGCGACTGAGACGCTCGATGCGCTTGCGCTAGGGGCGTTTGATTACGTAACTAAGCCCAATGAGGGGAGTGTCGGAAATCTCAACAATGAGATTATTCTGAAAGTTAAAGGTGCTGCCCGCGCAAATGTCTCGCCTCTGGAGCAGAAGCGGGTTTTGAAACCTAAGAAAACGGCAGTGGCTGGTCTGAGTATGACGGATCCGCTTGAGCGGGCCAAAGTGAAAAGCAAGCTCATTGCGATTGGTGCGTCGACCGGGGGTACTGAAGCTCTGAAAGACGTGATGGAGAAAATGCCAGCGGAATGCCCGCCAATCGTTATATCCCAGCACATTCCACAATCGTTTAGTGCGCCCTTTGCCAAGCGCTTGAATGAAATATCAGCGGTAAACGTCAAAGAAGCAGAAGACGGAGAGCTGATAATGCCCGGGTGTGCGTATCTTGCGCCCGGTGATGATCATCTATTGGTTGTCCGGGATGGCGTAAATCTTCGTTGCCGACTGAGTAAATCGGCGCCGGTAAATCGGCATCGGCCTAGTGTTGACGTAATGTATGACTCCGTCGTGCAAACGTTTGGTAAAAACGCCGTTGGTGTGTTGCTTACGGGTATGGGTAATGATGGTGCTGCGGGGCTGCTCAGGCTTCGTGAGTCCGGGGCCATGACGATAGCTCAGGATGAAGAGAGCAGTGTGGTTTGGGGGATGCCTGGCGAGGCTGTAAAACTTGGCGCTGCACAGAGAATTGAAACGTTGCACCAGATTCCGGAACGGATAATGGAGGCTGTCCGCACAACCATTCGCACATAGCGCATATGCAGATGTGGATTTATTAGAGGTTTAGTGAGGTAAACGATATGCCGGAGTATGCGGAGCAGGTGAGGACATCACCCGCAGGTGAAGTTGTCGGACAGGGCGATGAAAGACGAGATGCTGACCTGATACAGTGCATGCAGCGCGCCATTCAGGGCGACTATACCGTGCAGCCAAAAGGACAGGATGCTCTCTCAAACATGTTGGGGGAACTGATAGCGGACCTGAAAAGTCGCACCCAGGGAGATCTCGATGATATCGTTAACCTCTCTATACAATCGAGTGAGACAGGTATCTATTCAGCAAATGTACAAATGCATCTGCGTGAGATAGACGAGCGTACCCAGCAAATCGCAGCCGCGGCTGAGCAAATGAGTGCGTCTGTACAGGAGATTAAGCGTAACTCCGACAGCATTGTCTCCGAGGTGGACGGTGCATTTACCGTTTCTCAGGAAGGTGAACAAGCGGTAATGAAAACTGTTGATTGCATGGAGTCTATTGCTGCAACGGTTGATACGACTTTGGGTAAGTTACGAGCTTTTTCCGGATTCACGAAGAAGATCTCTGCTATTGCTGAAGATATTAAAAGCATCGCTTTTCAGACAAATCTTTTGTCTCTTAACGCTTCAGTGGAAGCTGCACGTGCCGGAGAAGCGGGTGCGGGCTTTAACGTTGTAGCAAATGAAGTGCGCCAGCTTTCAGCACGGACCTCAGATGCGACGAAGCAGATTGAGCAGTTGCTGCATGAGCTTCAGGACGAGATGGGTGGTGTCATGGAGCAGATCGATGCCAGTAGCTCAGCTATTTCTAACGGCCGCAGCTCGGTGCAGGATGCAGGACATCTGATGTCTGATATTCGGGTGAGTATCGACAACGTACGTCAGATTTCTATGCAAACATCCATGACCCTTACCGAGCAGAATTCGGCCTCTCAGGATGTCGCCGCCGGTATCTCTGAAATCGCTGCCAGCACCTCTCAGAATGTCGAAGAGATTGATCATGTACTCGATACCATGGACCGTGTGGATGGTCTGATCTCGTCTCGTATTAATACGCTGGCAGATCTGGAAGTTCCGGGTAAGGTCGTAAAGCTGGCGAAATCTGACCATGTGATCTGGAAGCGTCGTTTGATTAACATGGTGGCAGGGCGTGAAGGTTTGCAGGCGTCTGAGCTGTCAAACCATCATACCTGTCGATTAGGTCGTTGGTACAACAGCGTCAATATTCCTGCATACCAACAGCACCCGAGCTTCGCGAAGTTGGCAATACCGCATAAGCATGTGCATGAGAGCGGTATCCAGGCTGTCGACTTGTATAACCGTGGCCGCGTAAAAGAAGCGCTCAAGCGTATTGAGAACGTTGAGGCAGCATCTGAGGAAGTTCTGGCCTGTCTGACTGAGCTAGAAGCGGTGGATGTGTAGGTTTTAGTAGGTTTTAAACTACGAGTTGTATGGGCTGTATATCTAGCCAGCCCATAAGGGATTACAAATGTATAAACCCGTGCTGTAGGACCAGTGCGGGTTTTTTAGTCGGTGTGCATCTTCAGCCAGTTGAGCTACGTCCGTCTTAGTGCGATGAACTTCAAGCTGGAGTACGTTCCCATCTATTATTCCTGCCACCGATATAAAATGCTTCTCGCGTAGAGTATACCAACTAGTCACGAACGCTGATTGGTGAAACGAACTGTAACGAAAGTTTAGGTAAGCGTTGAACGTTGCCACATAACTTGAAGATCATACTTTTTGCGTATGCATAAAGATAAAAGAGCGTGGGACTCCGGTGTAACAACCTGAAATACAAAGGGATGTAGTATATATATACAGGCGAAACCCGATCCGTAAGGGGGGAGTGCCTTGGACCATTGGCATATCACGTGCTCTTGTTATGGCATTCCCGAAGAACAGGTGTTTTAATATGCTGTCAGCGGTTGATGCTCGTCAATATAAGGTAGTAAAGCGCGAGCAAAAATCGTTAACCCGTGGTGTTGGATGTCTTTTAAAGCTATTTTTGTATAGCTTAAGATTTATTGTATGGAGACTGTTATCTGTGAGTTCGCAGATCTGGGCCGCTCTTTCTGACTGGGAGCTGGATGCTGAGCTGAATAGCAACAAGACGCAACGTATTCAGGCGGCATTTGAAGCATTAAATCAGGATAATCTGGTTTACCGTGGTCAGCAGAGTGAGCGAAACCTGTATCACTACACACGCTTCGTGGCGGGGAACCCTACCTCTCTTAAAGCGCATGTGCGTCGTATCTACATGGCGACGGCTCTTGGCATGCGTGAAGAGCTGTCCGGCGCGTTGATGGATCTCCTCTGGGTGCTCGACCAGAACGGGCCTACGCTACGAAGAAGGATCTTTGAGCAAGTCTCTGCGATGCTGCCGCCAAGGTCTAAGCGCGTTATTTCTCGCGCAATTGAGGCGAATGATCGCAAGTTGCTGCTTGAGCTGCCGATAGATAGAGCAGTTCTTGTAAATGGGCAGTTTTCCCCTGTTATCTGAGTAAGACAGGGATAGACTACGGACGGGATGTTCCATGAGCATACTAGACACGGATAACATAGAAAGAACACAGGTTAAGCAGCTCGCGTTACTGGGCTTTGATGGCCCTACGATGGCCTCCCTTGAGCTTTTCCTGAGTAAAGAACGCAATTTGCGCTTGGTATCTCCTGAGCAAGCCGACCTACTGGTTGTAAACGGCGATCAGGGGATAGGGCCCGACGCTCTTAAAGCGCAGTACGCTGAGCAGTATGCGAAACCTGGGATACTGATCAGTGTGCGAGATCTCTCCTGGCCAGGTTTTGTTCTCCTCAAAAAACCATACACTTCTGGTGAACTGCTTGATGCTATCCAGACCCAGGCAGTCGTCGGCGCGGGTAGTCTGGATGCTCAGATTGTCGCCGAGGCGCGTATCGCCGCTGTGATGGGTATCGAGGTGCCAGAAGGCAGTACCGGAAATGATGCATACGATAGTTATCGATCGCGTGTTGATGCCGGTCAGGATGCGATTGCGTCTATTACTAGCGAGCGGAATTTAGAAGAGCAGAAGCGACAGATGCTGAAGGAAAAGCTACGTCGTGGTAAAGATGCTACTAAACGTGCAGCTGAGCATGCAGCAAAACGTGCTCAGGAGACTGTGTCTCGCAAACCCGCGGCAGCGGCGGTACCAGAACAATCAGGTGCGGCTGAAAGCGAAATGAGAGAAGCGTTGCGCTTGGCTGAAGAAGCTCGGCAGGCTGCCAGAATGAAAGCTGATTTGGCCGTGAAAGAAGCGGAGCAGCGTGTTGAGGCAACACGGAAGAGATTAGAGCAGCTCGAAGAAGAAAAGCGTCGCGAGGCTGCGAGGCTGGAAGCGGAACGACAGGCTGCAGCAAAACGCGAAGCGGAACAGCGGAAGCTGGCTGAGCAAAGAGCAGCGGCCAAAAAAGCGCTGGCAGAGAAAAAGCTCGCAGAGAAGCGGGCGTTAGAAAAGCAGCTTGCAGAAAAAAAAGCGCTGGCCAAAAAAGAAGCTTTAAAGAAAGCGAAACAGGCGGAAGCTAAACTTGCGGCAGAGAAGGCGGCTCGCCAGAAAGCTTTGGAGCAAGCTAAGGCAAAAGAAGCGGCGGAGAAGGCTCGAGCAAAAGCACTTGTTGAAAAAGGCAAGCTAAAGCTGCTTCCTGAGTCAGAGCCGGAAGCTAAAAAGAAATCGGTCGCTAAGCCAGCCGCGAAGACTGTTAAAAAATCCACCGCAGTGTTGTCTGCGAGTGATGAGGAAATGGTTTACCGCTGTTGTGGTAATCTCGCCGATGTAGATGTGGCCAAGCCTGATGAGCGACGCCGAATTTACTTTAATACCGATGGTGCGTTGCTTTATTGGCTGCCGATGGCGGTTAAAAAAGCCAAGATGAGCAATACACCCGTCGAGATTGCCGGGTTGCCTCGCTCATTTGTTTATCTGCCAGAAGAGGATCGCTTTTTTGGTGACTTCGGTGAGGACTTGTTGCTGCAATACGCACTAAGTCGTTTTGGTTTTGGGGAGTTGGATCTGAAGGAACGTTTGGATCTTGCTGTCTCTAAGCCCGTGGCAACTGGGGATAAGCAAACGCTGGAGCAGCGAGATGCAATGATCTGGAAGGTGGCTTTGTGGACTGCCCGCGGTAGGCTAAATCAGCGAATGGATCCGGAAAAAGTCTACAAACTCAAAGAAAAACCTGAGTTTTCGCGGATGATAGAGATACCCCATGCACCTGAGATAACCGAGCTTTGGTACGATCATCGTTTGTCTGCTCTGGATATTGTCAGAATTTTGAATGTGCCGCAGCGTTTTGTATTTGCGTTTATGTCTGGAGCGGACGCATTGGGTTGGTTACAGGAATAGCGTGAGTTTTACGGAGTAATTAGTTAGTGTTGGACGAGAATTTCCGTAACGAGTATTTGCAGATAACGCCTGCAGGCGCATATTACGCCACGGTTAGCTCTGAGCCCGATGACGCGCGAGCGTTATTGCTGCAGCTTCTGAGTGCAGAAATTGCTCTGCCATACAGTGAGGAGCTGATTGAGGAGCTGACAGATTTGGAGCCAGAGCCGGCTTCTGAGCTGTTTTCTAAGCTGCGGCAGAAAGGCTTCTTGGAGCTGAATGAGAACCCTATCGTGGTTGTCGACGAGGTCGTAGAGAAAATGCTGCCCGAGTTGCTGCCGCTGCTGTCGAATACTGGTCGTGTTGCATTGGCAGATGATCAGGGGTTTTGTCTGGGTTCAAGTGGGTTCGATGACTCGCACGCTGAAGCGCTTTCTGCGCTTGCAGCAGATGTTATCTCGCTACATGAGCGCCATTTGCCCCTTTTGAACCGGGAACTGTCTTTTAGTGGTGAATCCTGGGGGATGCTTGATCCTATCGGGCAAAGCCAGGTCGGATTCTGGGTAGTTCATATGGGAAGCCAGAAATTTATGCTTATCGTAGACGAGATGCCGAAACTAAATCAGCAGGCATTCGTTAATCTACTGAGTGTTCTGGCACGTCGTTATCTTGATTATTGATGACGATCAAATACTAATAATTTTATAAAAGATACTCTAAGCCCTAGTAAAGAAAGGAGAACGTTTATGCGCTCGGAGATGCTGACCTCCATTTTGAGTGACCTGAACGGGACATCTGCAGAGATTGAAGCATCTGCAGTTATCTCAACCGATGGTTTGATGATTGCTGCGCTGTTGCCATCAGGTATGGATGAGGACCGTGTAGGTGCAATGAGCGCCGCCATGTTGTCGCTTGGTGAACGTACGGCAGGTGAGCTGGCTCGTGGTGAGCTGGAACAGGTACTGGTAAAGGGTGATCAGGGTTACATTCTGATGACTCACGCGAATAATGATTCCGTGCTGACTGTTGTTGCTAAACCGAATGCGCGTCTGGGATTGATTTTCCTGGATGTAAAACGTGCAGCGGAAGCGATTGGTAAGATCCTGTAATACGCACAGGTATCGGGGAGAGAACCAAAACAAGGTTTGTGTAATGGCAGATCAAGACACCGGTGAGAGCCGAGAAGTATCAATTGATTATTTTGACGGTACGTCACGTGTAGCGACGATTGTTGATCGCGAAGTGCCGTACCCGGATGGTAAATTGATTGTGTCTCGCACCGACCCAAAGGGATTTATTACCCATGCTAATCAGGCATTCATTGATATGTCTGGTTACACCAGGGACGAGCTAATTGGCGAAAATCACTACATCTTGCGGCATCCGGACATGCCTGCGGTTGCTTTTGCGGGGCTCTGGGAAACCATAGAGGCAGGCAAAAAGTGGCACGGGTACGTTAAGAACCTGCGTAAGGATGGTGCTTATTACTGGGTTAAGGCCACTGTAATTCCTAACATCCGTAATGGAGAGCTGGTGGGTTATACGTCGGTACGTCGTAAGCCGTCACGTAGTAAAATTAAGGAGAGCGAAGAGCTCTACGCAACCCTGATGTAAAGGAGTACGGAAATGGCTTATAACCTGACCGTCAGTCCAGATTTTGCTCCGGACCACATTTCAGGTTGGTACTTTTTCAACACATGGTTGCAGCGTCAACTGGATGTTGGAGTGCATCTTGAGCTTTATGATTGCTTTGATCAGCAACGTAAAGATATCCGTGATGGCAAAGTAGATCTGATCTACGCAAACCCTTACGATGCATCGATGCTGGTACGGGAAATGGGCTTTAAAGCGATAGCGCGCCCTGTCTCTAAGCCAGATGAAACGGTGATCGCTGTTCATGCTGATTCAGATATCACTTCGGTAGAAGATCTGAAGCCTGGTATTACAGTAGCAACAACGGATGATCCTGATGTTCATACCATGGGTATGATCATGCTGGAGCCGGCGGACCTTGATGGTTCTAATGTGTCTACTAAGCAGGTGGATACTTATATCATCGTGGCGAAGAATTTGCTGAAAGGTGATGCAGAGGTAGGTTTTTTCCTCAAAGATGCTTTTGATGAACTGTCTGATCTGATTAAGAATCAGATGAAGGTTCTCGTGAGTAGTCAAATCAGTGTGGTGCACCATTCGTTGCTGGTTGGTCCGGGAATGCAGGAGCACATCCCACGCCTTGAGGAGCGCTTGTTCTCGATGCATGAGGACGAAAAAGGAAAAGGGGTTCTGGAGAGTATGAACCTCGAAGCGTGGGAAGCAATGACGGAAGAAGAAACCGAGTTTATGATCGATCTGATTGATACGCTTGTGATCGAATAACCTGTCGTTGGTACGCAAAGCAAAAGAAGACTAAAGCCTCGGTATAACCGGGGCTTTGTTTTTGGGGCGGTTGTCAGTACAGAATAGCTTTATATAATGCGAGCCTCGAACAGATAGGGCTTGGTGAGTTTAGAGGTTTTTGTGGAAGTTCTTGACGAAATTAAACAGTTTTTGGGGTGTGAGACACCAGACAGTTGGATAGCAGAGGCTCAGAAGCAGCAGGATATTCTGTTGATTGACCATGCTCACTGCGAAAAAAAGGCAGCGTCAACAGCAATGACACTGATGTTTCGCTATGTAGATCGTCCCGACCTGTTAAACAAGATGTCGCGTTTGGCGCGTGAAGAGCTTATCCATTTTGAGCAGGTGCTTGAAATAATGGATACGCGAAATATTGAGTACTGTCACCTGTCATCTGCGCGTTACGCAAGTGGTTTGCGTGAGCATGTGCGTACGTCTGAGCCTGGGCGTTTGATTGATATTCTGATCATTGGCGCATACATAGAAGCACGTTCCTGCGAGCGTTTTGCAAAGCTAGCGCCTTATCTCGACGATGAGTTAGCGAAGTTCTATCGCTCGCTGCTGAAATCAGAAGGACGTCATTATCAGGATTACCTGGGGCTGGCTGAGCAATACGCGGGTGAGCCGATTGGCGAGCGTATCGAGTTTTTCCGTATCCAGGAGAACAAGCTGATTCTTGATGCAGATGAAGAGTTCCGCTTCCACAGCGGTGCGCCCGCCTGGCATTAAGTAAGCTATAGATTTAAGTCGGCACAGAGATATAGCTGCAATGGCTGTAGCTGTGCCGAGTTATCGCTTTTCGTCTGCGTTTTATTAAGCGGAAGGAAGGGGGTAAGATTTCAGGTTGCAACCAGCTTTGGTGCAATCCAGATACCACACATCTGTGTCCCAATCACCTAGTACAATGCGGGTCGCGTT
>Ga0213839_1002107_pt1 | contig 11522 bp, 10 predicted proteins | sample SWPATP21_FD_160075 | JGI IMG/M metagenome (GOLD analysis project Ga0213839, IMG submission 160075) | Coastal seawater microbial communities from Marineland, Florida, United States - SWPA TP2 #1 | ecosystem: Environmental > Aquatic > Marine > Coastal | place: USA: Florida | collected 2016-08-14 | reverse complement strand
CGCGGGGCCTCTCGGCTGGGGTGGTTGTTCGCACTACAACCCTGCCGGGATGAACCCCGCCTGCCAACCCCACTCTCGCCTATCTCAGGGCGCTCCTCGCATACCGATCGGTGGCCTCGCCCACAGCACCTTCAGGCCGAAGCGCTAAAGTCGAGACTAGCGGCTCGCCAACAAGGGCGTGGGCCATAAGCCAGGCCCCGACATCGGCACGAAAGCCTCCTCCACCCTCGTCCGCAGCGCCGCCCACCGCGCTCCTGCTTGGGCGCTCCGTTTCGGCGGTGCTTTCGGCATTCGTAGCCAACTATGTCCCGCCGTTCAAGATCCATCTGCTGGTGGCTCTCGGCCAACCATCGCCTGCCCTCGCTCGGTCATTATCCCATCCGGTTCCACGTATCGGTACAGCGTCCTCCGGCTGACGCCGAGCTCCTCCGCAATCTCCCCCACCGTGTTCCTCCGATCCGCCATCAACGCCGCCGCCATCCGCACCGTCCGCGGCGTCATCACCGGCTTCCGCCCCCCAACTCGCCCTCGAGCTCGAGCCGCAGCCAGTCCCGACCGCGTCCGCTCTACGATGAGCTCCCGCTCGAACTCCGCCATCGCAGCCATCACCGAGAACACGAACCGCCCTCCGGCCGTCGTCGTGTCGAACCCCTCCGTCAGCGACCGGAACCCGACCCCCCGCTCCCGAAAGTCGTCGACGAGCTCCACCAGGTGCCGCAGGCTCCGCCCGAGCCGCGACAGCTTCATGATGACCACCACGTCGCCTTCCCGCAGCGTGTCGAGCATCCGGTCCAGTCCGGGCCGCTCGGCCTTCGCCCCCGAGGCCACGTCCTCGAAGATGCGCTCGCACCCTGCCTCCCTCAGCGCATCCAACTGCCGGTCCAGCTTCTGGTCAGCCGTGCTGACCCGGGCGTAGCCAACGAGCACGGTCACCTCCGGTGCCGCGATCGTAGCACAAAGCGTGGTTTGTAGCACAGGTGGCCTCGGGCCCTCGCCGATGGGGGCTGAGAAGGAGGGCGTGCGTCAAATCCCGTGCCAGAATCTATGGGTCGCAAACGGTAGCTTGCGGCAAGACAGGACCTGCTCCCAGCGGGGCGGGCGCTGAACGGCCACCGTACGGCGCCTACAGCCAGCCAAGCGAGTGGCCTGGTCGGACCCGCCTCGCTCTCTGAGCGGGATGGACGATCGCACAACTCACCCTTGACTTCGAACTTGTACGATCGTACAAGAGACTCATGGACCCTGTACTCAGCACCGCAGCGCGTCTCTTCCGGGAGCATGGAATCGCAGGCGCGTCGATGCGAGGTATCGCTCGAGAGTCGGGAATCCTGCTTGGTAGCTTGACGTATCGCTACCCCAAGAAGAACGACCTCCTCCTGGCAGTGATGGATGCAGGAGTGCGGCGGGCCGTCCAAGCGATCGAGGTGGTGGTGGAGGGCACTGATGCGCCGCTTGATCGTCTACGGCTCGCACTTCGGGTGCATCTCAGAGAACTCCTGGCACCGGACAGCGCCGTCTGGCTGCTCCTCCACGAGTGGGCTCGACTCCCAGAAGAATCCAAGTCCGCGCTGCGCGGGGTGCACCAGCGATACGAGTTCTTGTGGCAGCGGCTGGTCGAGGATGCCAGCGCCGCAGGGCGGCTGTCACCGGGGCTCGACCTCCGCTTGGTCCACCTGTTCGTGTTCGGTGCCGCCAACTCCGTCGCCTACTGGTATCGGCCCGACGGGGGCCGCACCCCCGATCAGATCGCGGACGCGTTCTCGGCGTTCATCGGAGTCGGCGTATTGTCTGACTCGGCTCGCCCGGAAAGCGTCGAGCCGTTGCTCGAGAAGATGGGTGCAACCTTGGAGACGGCCGACGCCGCAGAGGTGACATATGCGTGAAGGCCAGCCGAATCTCGAGGGTGAGTCCACTTGGGCCCCAACCCCACTGCCGATGGAAGTCGGAATCGAGTCCTACGTGAGTGGGGACCCCGCCGGAGACCGCCTTCGCGTCCGCTACTTTCGGGATGAGAGTGGCCGACTTCGAGGCAAGGTCTGGTTCGGGCCCGGCACGCAGGGCCCACCGGGCCACGCGCACGGCGGCAGTATCGCCTCCATTCTCGACGAGGCCATGGGGGGCGCGGCCTGGATGGGAGGACATCCCGCCGTCGCGCTGGAGCTCACCAGCCGATTCCGAAACATGATCCCGCTCGGAACTGTCGCAACACTCTCTGCCGAGATCACCGAAGTCCATGGCAGGAAGGTGCGAACTCGCGGTCAGCTGGAGGGGGCGGACGGCACGCTCTTCGCCGAGGCCGAGGGCATGTTCCTGACCCTCGATCCCAGCCGCTTCGGGCCCATGGTGGATCGAGCCAAGCAGATGCTTGGAACCACGGACGGGCCGAAGTGAGCAGCCTTAGCCCGATCCAGCGGGCATCCCTTGTGTTTCCAGATCCGAGCGAGGCCTTGCGGCCCCAGGCATTCATCGAGTCGACGCATCCCGAGATTCAGGCTCTTGCTGCCTCTTTGCACCGCGATGGCCAGTCCGAGCGAGAACTCGCCGTGAAGGCGTTCGAGTATGTTCGCGATACCGTTCGCTACGAGTTCCTGGCGAAGTTCCAGCCCGACCAATACCGCGCTTCCTGCATTCTCGAGCAGGGTCGTGGATTCTGTGTGCAGAAAGCCGTGTTGCTCACCGCGCTGCTCCGCGCGTGTGGTCTCCCCAGTGCCATCGTGCTCAGCGAGCTGCGGGACCACACCATGCCCGCTCGCATCTCGAGGGCGATGGGAACGGATGTCATGCATGGCCACGGGCTCACGGCCGTGTCGCTGGATGGCATCTGGCATCTCATCGACGCCAGCCACGACGCAGCGTTCGCGCAACGAAAGGGGTATGCGACGGTGGAGTGGGACGGGCTCGGTGACGCCCTGATCGCCCCCACCACGCTCGACGGAAGACCCCACGCGGAGTTCGTGAATGTGCAGGGCGTGTTCTTGGACCTTGCGTACGACTCGCTGCTTCGATCGTTCGCGGTCGCGTACGGGCAGGCAGACGTCGGCGCCCTCGCAGACGCCGGGATCCCCGTGACGGAGATGGTCGCGGGCTTGGAGGCTGCCAGGCCCGTCCCGGCGCTGACAGGCCCGTCAGATCACGAAGCTTCGTAATGCGGCACCGCGCCTCGCTCTCCGTCGCGCCCTCAGCCAAGCGCCCAACCCCGCATCAGTTGATCGCAGACGTGCCGCACATACGGATCGAGGGGCATCACAGGCTTTCGGTCGGGCGACAGGTGGGTCATGAATGCCCGCACCTGGAGCGCCCCCAACCAGGTCATCGCCGCAACCGCGGGCTCGTCGACTCGCAGCCTGTTGCCCTCTGCCGCCCTCGTCAGCCACGCGCCAAGTTCGCCCAGGATGACACCCGGTTTCGGAAAGCCGTACTCCTCGAAGATGACATCCGGATGATGCCCCGCCGCGCGCAGAACGGCCATGGCAGGGACGATGTCGCCCATCCAGGTCGCCATCCCCGTGGAGATCTCCAGCACCTGTTCATCGACGGGGCGTCCGTCCGGCCCTGCTCGGACCGTTGCAAGCCAGTCGGTCGACACAGCCGGGCGCAGGGCCTCGAACATGAGGGCTTGCTTGGTCCCGAATCGCTTGAATAGAGCGGGGCCGGACATGCCCACCTCTGAGGCGATCTCATCCACCGTGGCGTGGCATCCCTTCGCGCGGAACACCCGCCGCGCTGCCGATAGGACAGTCTCTTGGTCGAGTCGGGCCGCACGAGGCATCGTTCAGGCCCTCCCGCTGCATATGGAGCGTGCCGTCGGGGAGCCGCGTCGGTGGCTGGTTCGCAGGATGCGCACAGTCACTTCTGGGCCTCCTGCGCCCGGTCGCGCACGGACTTCAGCAACCGTTCGGTCGAGGTTCGGCTGGCCCGGCGAATCAACCAGGTCGGGTACATCGAGCCTGGCTTGCCCTCACTGTGGTGGATGACGCGCGTGCCTCCCTCAATCGGTGTGAGCACGAAGTCCCCACTCATGCTCTCAAGGCTGTTCTCGCGGGTTGGGTCCAAGCCATAGCTGCACTGAGTGTTGGCCTCGTCCCACTGGTACACGGCATGCCACGTCCCCGTGAAGCCGAGGATGCCCGCCTCGAACTTCACGGATAGGGACCGGTCCTTCCTGGCGTACACTTCTGCGCTCTTGAGAATGGAGCCGTGCTTCACCCGGTAGTCGAAGTCGAGCAGCGCCTTCAAGACCCGCTCTCGGGGTGCGGCGATGTCTATCGCTCCTACCGCCTGCGTCGCATCTTCCGAGAAGCGAACCACCACTTCCCCCTTGGTCACCTCTTCGAGTTCCGACGATGTGAGGTCGGGAGCAGCCGAGGCGACGGCGAGCCATAGTACCCAGCCGCTCATGTCGTTCTCCTCGTCTCTGGCCCCGCGAATGAACCGACGTTCGTTCCGGCGAGTTCCGCCTCCGCGTCGATCCTCCCTTCCACCCCGCGCCGCTTGGTCACCCAATCTCGAAGTCCGTCGGCGACCGAGTACGCCACGGGAACCAATATTAGCGTCACCACGGTCGACATGACCAGCCCCCCGAGGGCGGTGCGGCCCATCGGACCCCACATCTCCGCGCCTCGGCCCGTGGCGAGTGCCAGCGGAAACATTCCGCCGACAGTGGTCATCGTGGTCATCAGGACAGGCCGCAGCCGCCGGCTTCCGCCTGTGATCAACGCCGCTCTGCGCTCCATCCCTTGTGACTGGAGCAGCTTGACGTAGTCCACGAGCACGATGGCGTTGTTCACCACCACGCCGATGAGGATGATCAGTCCCAGGAAGGCGGTGACCGACAACGTCGTGCGGGTGATCGCCAGCGCGAAGAAGGCGCCGGTCACGGCAAACGGAATCGAGAACAGGATCACGAACGGGTCCAGCCAAGACTCGAACTGCGCCGCCATGACCAGGTAGACGAGCACCATCCCGAGGCCCATGAGCAGGAACATGCTCCTGAAGCTCTCGCGCTGCTCCTCCACAGTGCCGCCGTAGCCAACACTGGTGCCGGGTGGAGTCTCGAAGGAGCTCAGGATCGCGTCGACGTCCGCAGCCACATCACCGAGCGCGCGGCCCTCGATGCCGGCGCTCACCGTGACGACGCGTTGCTTGTCGACCCGCTTGATCTCGATGGCAGCCTCACCTTCGGACTCGGTCAGCACATCGCCGAGCGCAATCAGCGAACCCGACATCGAGCGTACGGGCACCTCGAACAGTTCGTTGATGTCGTCGCGGTCTTCTGGAGAGAGGCGCACGATGATGTCCTTGGGATCGTTGCCGCCCATGTACCGCCCAGCGTTCATTCCGGTGAGCGCTGCCCGCATCTCGCCACCCGCGAGCGCAAACGGTACGCCCGCACGCCCAGCCAGCTCTCGTGAAAGCTCCAGGCGCACTTCTGGGCGGGTCTGGAGGATGTCGGCAGAGACATCGACCGTTCCATCGACCGCTGCGATCTGAGTCCGCAGCTGCCTCGCCGTCTCTTGCAGGTCTTCGAAGTCGCTGCCCACGACCTCGACGGTGACGGGCTTTCCCCCCATTCCCAGCATGCGGTTCATCGTGCTGCCGAGGTTGATCTCTACGTTCACGACCTCCGGCATCGGCCCGACCCGGTCCAGCACACTTCGCGCGATTTGTTCGTCGGAACGGCTGCGGTCGTTGGCGGACACGAGCTTGACCGTGACGGTCGCGACGTTGGCGCCCTCCTTGCCTCCCGTTATTGCCCCCATGCCCGAGGCGCTGGTTCCGGCGCGGGTGTAGATGAGACGCACCTCCGGCTCTTGCTCGAGAGAGTCGATGACGCGCTGGCTCACGTCTGCGGTAGCGTCGAGGTTGGTGCCCACCGGGAGCTCGAGGACGATCTGGAACTCGCCCGAGTCCTGCTTGGGCATGAAGTCGGTGGGGACCGTCAGCACCAGCAACCCCGTGAGAAGGATCGACAAGCCAGACGCGGCAAACACCATCCAGGTGTGGCGGAGGGAGAAGCCGAGAATCCAGCGGTAGGTGGACTCCAGGCGCTCGAAGACCCACCCCGTGTTCTCGCCCTCGCGTCGCGTCACCAGCATCGCCGCGAGCACGGGGGTGAGCGTCAGAGAGACGACCAGGGAGCCCGCAATGGTCACGATCATGACGTAGGCCAGCTGGCCGAACATGATTCCGATCAACCCCGAGATGAACACCAGGGGCGCGAAGATGACGAGCGTTGTGGAAGTGGATGCGAGCAGGGCACCCCCGACCTCCTTCGTTCCACTGGCGGCGGCCTCGTACGGGTCCATTCCCTCGTCGACCAACCGCGTGATGTTCTCGAGGACCACGATCCCGTTGTCCACCACCATTCCGATCGCCAGCGCCATCGCCATCAAGGTGATGACGTTCAGGGTCATGCCGGCCACGTAGAGCATCAGGAAGGTGACGATCATCGATGCAGGAATGGTGGTCGCCACGATCAAGCTCGGACGCAGCCGACGCAGGAACATGAAGGCCACCAAGACCACCAATCCCCCGCCGATGGCGACCGTTCGCTGGAGGTTCCCGATCATGTCCACGACGAACTCGGAGGTGTCGGTGACGGTCGTGATGCCCATGCCCTCGGGGAGCCGGTCCTGCACTGCTTCCAGCTTCTTCTTCGCCGCCTCGGCCACCTCGATGGAGTTCTCGCCACTCATCTTCATGATGCCACCCACGATGACGATCTTGCCGTCCACGGTGGCGAGCTCCGTTGTGTCGTTCATGCCCTCGCTGATGGAAGCGAGGGTGTGCAGACGGACAGGCGCCCCGTCGCGATCACGGGTGATCACCAACTCCCCGAGCTCATCGATCGACTGTGCTTCGTTCGGCATCCGAACGGCGAACTCCATCGCGCCCACGTCGACGCTTCCGACCGGGACTGTCATGTTCTCGCTGCCGATCACGCGAACGATTTCGGTGATCGTCAGGCCATGGGCGAGCAGTCGATCCCGGTAGACATCCACGCGCACGATGACCGGTGGTGCGTTGAACACCATCACCTGCCCTACGCCCTTCACGTGTCGGATGGGCTCGAGAATCAGGTCGTCGACGAGCTGCTGCTGAAGCCGGATATCGCTCACCGAGGACGTGACAGCAAAGACCATGATCGGAAACTTGGAGGTGTCGAACTTGAAAATGCGTGGGTCTTCGATGTCTGCAGGCAGCTGCTGCCGCACGAACTCGACCGACTGCCGAATATCATTCGCTGCCTGGTCGAGGTCTGCACCAAAGGCGAACTTCAAGGTTACCAACGAGAGATTCTCGCGTGAAGCGGACCGAATTTCCTCGACCCCCGCCAACCCACCCAGTGCCTCCTCCAGGTTCTCGGTGACCTTCTGCTCCACGTCGCCCGCTGAAGCGCCCGGGTAGATGGTGATGAGCGACAGCACCGGTGGTTCGATCTCCGGCATCATGTCGATAGGGAGCCGGAAGAAGGAGACCAGGCCGAACAGCGACACCATGATGAACATCACGGCAACGAAGATGGGGCGGCGTACAATCCAACTCATGGGACGACACTCGCGATCTTGACAAGACTGCCATCTGCGAGCCGGGTGTGTCCGGCGACGAGCACCCGTTCACCTTCCTCGAGGCCTTCCAGGATGGGCACGAGCCCCGTTCGGCTACGGCCATAGCGAACCTCGCGAGAACTGACCGTTGCATCGCGAGTGACCAACACCCGAGCCGTTCCGTCATCGCGGTCCAGCAACGCCTCACGGGGCACGGACAGGTACTCCTCCGCGACATCTTCGATAAGAAACCCGGCGGCCATGCCATGAATCAAGCGGGGGTCGGGCTCGTTGAGTACTGCCTCCACCTTCACCGAGCGGGTGCGCACATCCACCTGCCCATTCACGCGCTCCACCCTCCCCTCGAAGGACTCTCCGGGCAACGCGTCCACTCGCACCGAGATCGGGTCACCCACGCTGGCCTTTCGAGCTTGGATCTCACCGATGGAAGCAGTCACGCGAACCCGCGAGAGGTCGGCGAGCTGGATGGGAGGCCCCATTCCCGGACCACCTCCGATCATCTCTCCTACCTCAACGTTGCGCGCAATGACCGTCCCTGCGAAGGGAGCGCGAAGCCGTGTGTCGTAGAGCCGATCCTTGGCGATTCGTAGACCGACCTCTGCCTGCTTCAACTGCGCCTGTGCCAGTGTGAGACCCACGTCAGCCTTCTCGAACTCCGCGGTTGTGACCGCATCGCGCGCTCTGAGCTCGACGAAACGCCGGCGCGTTGCCTCTGCCACCGACAGTTGCGCCGCGGCCATCTCGACCGCCGCCTCCGCTTGGAGCACGCCCTGGGCATAGTCGTCATCGACGAGGCTCAGCAGCACGTCCCCCTTCTCGACCCTCTGGCCGATGCGAACCGGGACGGTCCGGATCCGACCGGGCACGTCTGGGACCAACGTGGCCATCTGCCACGCTTCGATCGAGCCCACGAGGCTGACTTCCCCTTCGAACCGCGTTCGTTCGACGGTGGCCACCTTGACGATCGTCGCACCAACCTCCATCTGGCTCTCGGGTTCTGCGGCGCCGCATCCGGAGAGTGGCACAAGAACAGACAGGGCGAACAACAACGTTGCTCCTCTCATGGGGACACTCCTTCGGTTCCGAGTGGCTCGACGTTCACCCCCGTGGTGCGCTGCCACCTGGCGACAGCCGTGAGGTAGTCGTATCTACTGGTCAATCTGGACATTCGAGCCTGCGCGAGCAGGCTCTCCGCGTCCAGCAGGTCGGTCGCGGTTGCGAGTTGGTTGTCGAATCGAGCGGAAACGATCCGGTGATTCTCGCGTGCTTGCGCGTCCGTCACCTGGGCCACTTCGTACGCCTGCCAAGACGCCGCGACCGAATCCCAGGATCGCTTGACCTCGATCGGGACTGCATCCGTCATGGCCTGGAGCCCGACTCTGGCCTGTTTCGCCGTCGCGGTGGCCTCGCGTAGCGCCCAGTGCTTTCGCCCCCATCCCCAGAGCTGCCAAGAAGCGGTGAGTCCTACATAGGTCGCCTCTTGTGCCGCAAACGAGCCCATGCCTTCGTTGCGCTGCCACGCGGCGATTGCAGCAACGTCCGGCCCGAGCTCGAATATCTTCGCGCGCCTGCCGGCCTCCGCAGCCGCGACCCGGTGTCTCATCGCGGCCACATCGGGTCGCGCGGCTCCCGTCGTGCTGCCGTCGAACTCGGCGGAAGGGGCCAGCACCGCCTCCTCTGCTACGTCCTTCGGTACGACGGTACCTTCATCGGCCCCAATGAGCATGGCCAGCAGCCCACGGGCGAGATCTCGGCCATCGGAGGCGCGGCGTTCGCTGAGCTTGGCGTTGGCCAGGGCCACTCGAATCTGAAGCAGTTCGTTCTTCTGAAGCAAGCCGGCATCGTGAAACGCTGAAGCCCGCGCCTCGTGGCTCTCGAGGTTGGCAACGACCGTCGATGCGACCTCGGCCATCCGCTGAGCAGAGAGAGCGCCGAAGTAGGCCTCGACCACCTGGACAGCGACGTCGGAACTCTTGACCTCCAGGTCGAGCTCAGCTGCCTTCTGCAGATGCTCGGTTGCCATGTGTCCCTGGGAGATCGGAAGCAAGCCCGTCAAGGGCTGGACGGCCATCACGGTGACCGACGTCGTCTGCTCCTCTCGAACGACGAGCGGCTGGCCAAGCCCGAGACAGATGCCGTCGAGGGGAGGTGGGATAGTGGTGCAGTCCAAGGGCTCATCCCCGGCGAGGGACACTGCGATCTCCTGATCCCACCACAGGTGATTGGCATCGAGCGAGAATGTCGGGCCATAGTAGGAGATGGCTTGCCACTTTCGGGACCGGGCGGCGACGACAGCCCACTCCGCTGCCTGGGCCTGCGGGTTCTCGGTGGCGGCGCGTCGCAGTGCCTCGTCGAGCCCTACAGACGGGGCCTGAGCGGTCGCCAGGGCCGGCATCAGCAAGAGAAGCCATGAAATGTGCCGGCTCACGTGGCCTCCATGACCGCTCGAGCACCGCCAAGCCAGTAGGTCATCAGGAGCGAGGTGAGGGCCGTGAGGTCCGACGGCGTCCCCACCCTCTGCCAAGCGAAGCTCTCGGTGCGGATCATTCCCGTGAAGTGGAACGTGAGGCGTGGCACGTGGTCTGCCGGGACCCAGGACAACCTGGCGACCTCCTCTTGCAGGGCCGACATCAACCGGCCATGGATCGCTTGGTACCGCGTCCCCACTTCCCCCGCGCTCTCTTCCGCGAGCACGGGGTTCATCAGGGTGCTCACGAGCCACTGGTGGTCCACCGAGACCTGCAGAAACCGAAGCAGGATCGACTCTAGTCGCTGCTCCGGTATGAGGCTGGCGGGGAGGGGGGTCTCCACTACGGCAAGGAGCCGCTCGACCGACCGGTCGACCAAGGCGAGCACGACCGCGGACCTGTTGGAGAAGTAGTTGTACAGCGACGCCGACGAGTACCCGGACTCTTTGGCGATCTGGTCCATCGTGACGCCAGAGACACCTTGCCGACTGAAGACGGCGGCCGCAGCGTCGAGGATGCGGTCTCGGACGCGCTGGAGCTCGGCGTCGGATCGCGCGGTACGTGCCATAATCTGAACACCTCGTCAGAATATTCATCACTTTGCAGAAATCTAGCCTATCTCGACTCATCTCATAGGGCAACAACGTCAACTGGGTGTGGACCGATCCAGGCCCGGAGGTAGCAAACGTGTCGTTTGCCGCCACATAGCGATAGTGGCGGGCCACCGCCGAGTAACGTCGGGCATTCAGATGGCGAGCCGCATGCCCAGGTCCAAGTCGAAGCGCCCGTAGGGGTTCACGTGGGAGTAGACCAGCGGGCTGAGGCCCTGTCGGTCCCGCTCGGTGAGCCGTCGACTCCAGCTGGGGTCAGCGAGCACGCGCTGCATCATCAGCGTGTTGAGGTAGACAAGGCAGTTCTGCAGCAGGTGCAGACAGAGCATCGATACCTCCTGGTCCTCGCGACGGTTCGTCGCGAACTCGCGGCCGCGACCGAAGAAGATGAAGTCGTTGACGCCGTTCCACAGCTCGACCACGTTCAGGCCCTCATGGATCTCGCGACGAAGCGCCTCATCATGCAGGTAGTCGCAGAGGAACGCCGTCTTGACGGCGCGGCCGAGCTCGACGAGTCCCTTGTACGTGGGGTGCTGGAGGTTGTTCTGGGTGAATCGGCGCAATATCGATTCGGCCTCGGCGGTGCCCTGTCGAAGTGCCGTGGCGAACTTGATCATCTCGTCGTACTGCTGCGCGATGAGGTCCCACTGGATGGGCCTCCTGAGTACCGGCTGAAGGTTGGGGAACCGGTCTGGCTCGCCAGCCTGGGGGCGATGCAGCTTCTGCTTGTGAATGTTCTTGAGGCGCGGAAGGAGGCGGAAGCCGAGCAGGTGGCAGAAGGCGAACGCCACGTGGCTCTGGCCGTGGGTGTCCACGTACTGGCGGTCGACTTCCATCGTCGTGCAGTGGCGCAGAACACCCTCGATCATCGAGGC
>Ga0213839_1002106_pt1 | contig 11531 bp, 16 predicted proteins | sample SWPATP21_FD_160075 | JGI IMG/M metagenome (GOLD analysis project Ga0213839, IMG submission 160075) | Coastal seawater microbial communities from Marineland, Florida, United States - SWPA TP2 #1 | ecosystem: Environmental > Aquatic > Marine > Coastal | place: USA: Florida | collected 2016-08-14 | reverse complement strand
ATGCCTGTTCTATGATTTTGGGCGACAAAAAGCGTTTCGCTTTGACAGTTTCGAGACAGATGCCAACGAATTGGAAATCATGGCCTCCCTTCACCGTTTCGTTGGCAAATCTTTGAGCGGTGATTGGCCGTCCTTCATGACGTTACAGGATTCGCCGCCGGACGGTGCATCTGTTAGCGAGTTGTACAAGCCGCCGTCACGGCCCTTGACCACGCTGTCAAATCTGGAAGATATTTGCTCGATCAAATCGGTGTGTATATAACATTGGTGGCATGAACGTGCTGTTGGTTTGAACGTACGTGCGTGCATCATCACTGTAGCCACTTTCATCGACATCTTTCCCTGCGGTCGTCGTTGCCGTCAGCGACTTGGTACAAGATGAGCGAAAGCAGAGGGAGGAAATACAGAATCTCGAGGCTGAACTAGAGCAGCTTGGAGGTTAGTGTCTAGGCTGTGAACTTTCCAATTGTGCTGCTGTTCGTGATGTTAAGTTCCTGTTGTAGGCGGTCGAAAGAAACACAAATCAAAAGCAAAACAGCTCAAACAGAAGCTAAAGTCGCTTTCCCACGGAGACTTTTTGGAACTCAAAGTAAGTTTATAATGACCGTAGCAATCAATAAACCTGCGTCAGCTTCGTGTTGTTGTTGTACGATAGAAACACAACGAATTGCTAGAGCTTCTTGAGGAATGGCATTACTCTCTCCAAGGTCGTCTCGTTGTCATCGAGTCACCAATAGCAGCTGTTCAGTCCCTTTGGACCTCGAGGGAAAATAATAACGACTCTGACACTCCCAACCTTCTCATGATCCCAGCGCAAAAGTCCTGCTCAGTGTTGCTTCCGTACGAAAGGCCTGTCATTGACGTTGTGGGCTTGTCCTTTTTGTACGGAAAAGCTTCAAAAAATCAGCGACAGGTACGGTGATTGTGTCGAGTGCGCCATGGATTCGGACATGTTCACTGCTGCATGTATTGCAGGGCAATCACGCCGTACGAGAGATCCACCAGCTGTCCGATGTAGAAGAAGCCGTTCAAGCAATGCAAGGGACGGAATTTGCGGTTATGTTTGCGACAACCCAAAATGAGTCAAAGTATGATAAGAGCGTCTTTCGGATGACGGGGTTATTCGTCTAATGCACTGTGTTCACTCGCCACCATCTGTTGTTTGGTTGCCAGTTGGCTGCAGGTACAGAAGCTGGCTCAGGACGTCGCTCAGCTCAACCGGGGTGGACGGAAACTGAGTAACGCGATAGGCCCGTCGTCAGTTTCCCTTCCAACACGCCCCCCACCCCCACCTCCTTCTTTACCGAGACATGATGACGGCGGGAGCGCTGCTGTGCATCACAAAACACCTCCACCGCCGCCACCACCTGTCCCTTCCGTTCCGCTGTCGAGAACTTCTTACACATTTCCTGACATTTTGCTTGTGAACTCGTACAATGTGGAACTGCTAAATTGGTTCGGTTTGCGCTACTGGACCACAGAGTACGTTTGTTGTGCTCTGCCTATTGACGTTATGTTATAGCTTCTCACGATTGGAATTGATTCGCGCCAGCTTCGTAATGGTATGGAACGTGCAACATGACACCGTTACATTGCCACCGGAAGTAAATTTGACGGCAATCAACCGATCGTCATTTGAGACATTTGTTCGCGCAGCGATGCACGCCGCAAACACAGAAAGCTCAATCAATGATACGATGCAACCGTTGAACGTTCGCCAACGGGATAGCAACTGGCACAATTGGCTCAGTGACGCAGAAGTGTGTTCTTTTGATGCTATTCCTGGCGCCGTCACTGTGCCCACACGTTTATGACGCAGCATCTCACAATGTTTGGCGTGGTTCTACAGGCCGCAAAGACACGATGGCCAGGGGTTCTCTCAGTGTCGGTATGTTCGTCTCGGCTCTATTCTTCGTGCATCCATCATCACCACATCTTATGGGTCCGCACAATGCACTGTGGTATCTATGTGGAAGGTCTATGACACGCGACGCTCTCTGGTTCCGTTCTTCCTGGAACCGTGGACTGAAATTGCAGTTCACTTCCCGAGAGCTTCGGGGAAACATGGATCTCTGTCGTCGCTAGAGCAATCGCTAGAGGACGCGGTGTGGAAGTATGCAGATGAAGTTTTTCCACGTGGTGGCGTGGTTTCAATCGACGCCGACAGCACAGGCCTTCGAACTGCCATCCGAGAGAATGTACATGGCGTAAGGCGTCCATCAACGAACAACACTACAATTGATAACGAGAGCCAACTCAGTGCATCTGATGGCTTGCCGGTGGATACTTCCATAGCAATTTTCAACCTTGTGACAGGGCGAGTAGCGTACACAACGTTCGTCGGATTGTGCTATTGATTTGCGTAGATCAAATCGGTTTGACACACCTGACATTCAACACACGTCCTGCACTCAACATAGGTGGCGTCAGCAACAGACTTTTAGGCGCTTTTATTCCCAAACCCAAGCGCGACACTGGGCAGACATTCATTCAACTTTTCCGCCAACATTGTTTTCAGAAATTATTTGGTGAGTTCAATACCATGCCCGGGTACCGTGCTGTTTCTTATTGTCCGTAGTCAAATCATATTCGTGAGAATCGTGACACGGTTATAACAATCTTGACACCAGGCAAAACTACTCTGCGAAAAAAACAGTTTTACACGAATTTGAAACGGTGGATGAACTGACAAAGTGGCGTCAAATGTCTGAAGACGGTACCTGCACTGCAGGAACCCTAGTGCTCGCCACTTCGCCTTCATTGCAGGTTCTTGTCGCGGTGTCCACGCATTGCGCAACTGAACCAACACACTAACATGCTGGTGATTGCAGGAACAATATTCCCACCACGTGGCAATACAAGAACTACAACAGCAAATTGAGGATACCACGGTTTGTGGCAAATGGGCACATGATCGAATGCGATTTTGTATGAAATGCGAATTTTTATCCGCTCCCACGTTTCAACGTACAACAGAACTTCATGAAGTCATCGAAAGGCCGTTCGAGCGGCCGAAAGTCAGCTAGGCTGACGATGTCAAAGTCTTTAGCTGACAATCGCCAAAAAATAAAGGCACTAGAGAAGGTATGACGTGTTCTGCCGTGGTACTTCACTGATTCTTGTTTCACAACGTCTCTATTTAAATCTGCGACTTGCACAGAAAAGTTGCGACACATTGACTTGCGAGAAGTACAACAAAACTGTGTCGGGATTCAAATCACTCGCCCTCAACATGGCAGATTCTGACACTTGCTTCATTTGGGTAAAACCCCGGAGTGCATAACTTTCATCGTTGGCGTCTGGTCGATGTCTAAAGGGCGTTTTTGTTTTTGTCAGGCCAAATTCCCAGTTCCGCAGGCACATTTACGAATTGTGGAGACTACGCTGCTTACCCAAGACGGAGCTGAGGACGCTGTTGACCACGAGCACACATTGACGTGGTGGCCAATGCTGGGCATTCTTTTTACTGATCACTATTCTATTGCACATTTTGATGGCATGTTGCATGACCCAGCGGCGATAGAATCATTCGCTAAAACCAAAGGGGGTGTGGGGCTCGTCGATATGGGTGAGTGACAAAATGTTGATTGACTTGGTTGACTTGAATCTCACTGCATTATTCGTATCAACACTCGACATAGACAGTGAAGATGGTATGGGTTCAAGCGGTAAGTCATGTTACAGCAGCTGAAAGTCACGCAAGGGTGCGCACTTACCGCGTGAATGGCTTCTTTTTTGACAGCGTCATCTGATGCAATCGAATCTGAAGTCGAAAGCCTAACAATGGAAGCATCCAGCATGTTTGATTTCCTCGCTGTGTTCGGCGAAGCAAATCGCTCCGTTGTACGTTGTAGCAATATATCTCTGTTGAGAATGAACTATTTTTGTGTGAGTGAGTCTGCGCGTATTGCTTCGGCAGGCTGAATTGGCGACGTACATGCATGGCTCCAAGAGCGTGCTTATCATTGCCACTGATGTAGAAACCGAAATCCGGCGCAATTTTGCGCTGTGTCGGATGCTGGAACAAACGTTGGCCTCCCGGGTACGTAAATGCGCAATGACTCGATTGGTTATCAGCCCGTAATATTTTGTTGCTTCGTAGTCAGAAAGCACAATGAAAGGTGTGATCACATCACTTCAAAATCGAGAGTTACTGAGTGCGTTGGATATTTGGCCCCATGTGCAAGACGTAGCTGCGGATGCATCAGAAACTACAGCCGTTGCAATCATATTTGATGTTTCCTCGGGACTACACTACTTGCCGTTGAAGGAGTTACCACCAAACGTTGAGGATTGGGATTCACAGCTCATAGCTCAATTCATCGCATCCTTTGAGAGAGGTGAAATTGAAGCAACAGACTTTTTGGAAGACATGTGGTTTTCGGCGGTCACAGCAGATGGGGCAACTTACTACTACAACAGCAAGGGCGCGACAACGTGGGAGAAACCATCGGGCTATGTCGAAGACTCATTATCAGTCAACGACGATGGAAACTCGAACACTGATTCAGCTTGTAACAACGGTCTTCACGAGAGCGTTGTGCTTCTTTCATCAAAAAATAATGACGAGGCCAGCCTCGAGGCGGCACTGCAACTTGACTCTATCGAGCGATGCATATTCGTCTGCTTAGCTACGGAGGTGACAACCGAGACCTGGGACGCCAACATCATCATCAAGTCGGCGAATGCATTGGCGCACTCAGAACCACAATTTCGAGAGCCAGGGCTTCGCTGGTTTGTTATTCCATGCGACAACAAATTCCTCGTGTCCATGTTAGAGCTTGAAGATGTGTACGTGTTGAATGCGCTGTGTTGCCACAGTTGTCAACGCTGCCACTGTCGTTGATCATTGTGCCTTCATCAACCACGCAAATTCGCAGGTGCGTGACGGACCCACCAAGCATTCGAACCTACGACCTAGACACCGACCAATTCGCGGATTTGCCCGCAGAGGTACGTTGAACTTGTTGTTGTTCTTCTGAGTGAATTGAATCTCATACCAAATCTACCCACCGCCTAATTTTGTCATCATGCATAGACTCTAACCGCACAGCACGGCGTTGAGACGCTCCGAGAAATATTGAGCGCGAACTAGACATGGCGAAGATGCTGCAGCGAGGACCGAACACTCCGGTGTTGCGGCAGACCTCGTGTCCCAAATAAAGATTTAGTTTACCAGGTCAACGATATCAGAGAGAACCCCTGCCGCAGTGACTTCAAGCCCGGCGCCGGGGCCTTGAACGACAAGAGGGCTTTGGTAGAATTCGCTGTGCACAGCCACCTTACACGCAGAATATTTGTCCTAAGCGGTAAGCCAACGCGATATCGAACGCATGCTCGCAACTGTAATACACTCACCATATTATCAGTTCCATTTAAAGTCGCTAGCGGATTCGTCGATCGATCGGCCTCAATCATACCGACCTTGATCGACGAGCCACCATCCCCAACCGTGGCTGCGTACCTAAACCCAACCGCGGTAATGGTGAACTTGAAAGCGAAACATGTGCTGCAATGGCATGTCGCACCGTAGTTCGCATCCCTTGGCTTGAGCGTTCTGCACCTTTTCGGCAATTGTCACATCTAGTTCCTCCAACTGAGCCATGAATTCATCAACACTGAGATCTGCCATCGTCGGTGGATACCTAAAGCCGATTCATACAAAAATATATTCAAGGTGCAGGAGTGAGCATTTCACTGTCAACACAGAGCATCACAGGCATGCCAACACAGACAGCAACGCAGCGTACAATGACTCGATCTCGATGTCCTCCAACTCCATCTTGCCCCCGAGCATTCTGGCAAGAATCAAAGCTTTTCGAGCAACGTCGAGTCCACTTAAATCGTCCCTTGGGTCGGGTTCGGTGAAACCCAGTTCCTTCGCCGTGCGAACAACTTTGCTGAACTTCTCCCCGTCCTGCAGCCCCGAGAAAATGTACCCGAGTGTGCCGGAAAACGCGCCCTCAATCTTGCGAACTTTGTCACCAGCACGAATTTGACGGTCGAGGGAGGCAATCACAGGCAATCCAGCGCCAACTGTGGCTTCATGGCGAAATTTCTTTGGTTGCGACCGAAATTGGTTGAAATGAGCCAGTGAAGACGACAATGGCTTCTTGTTCGCCAACACAATAGGCAGACCGTGTTGCGATGCTTGCAAGAGCCGTTCAATCGTGCGATCGGAGGCGCTACAATCAGCCAGCACGACATCACGCCCTTCTTCTGCAGAGGCAAGGTCGGACACTAGATCCTCGACATTCACAAATTGCAACGCAGGGTCGTCTGATTGCAACTCAGACATACGCTTGCCCGCGCCTTTGCCTTCAACAAGATGCTGGAGCTGATCGTCAGTGAATCCGCTCACTAGATCACCCCGGATGGCTCCGGACGAGTCTGCGACCGCAACAATTTTGACACCAACATTCTGAGCCTGGCGGCACAGGACGCGCCCTACCTGACCCAGGCCCAGAACAACGATGCGCTGATTAGACATAGCTGCTTGCGCAAGTGCTTCGACTGCACCACCGCAATATAGACGTTGCGTGTTTTTGCGGAACAAATTTGTAGTTGCCGAAAATGCATCACAAGTGTTGCATTGGTGAACTACAACATGTCGTGGCAAGCCAATGTTGGGTGGGGGTGGAACACCCACATTGTTCCCTCCATGTTTCCAGCATCATGATTCTAAAGTTGATGGCATTGGTGCATCCAAAAGCGGGCAAGTAGCTCTTTGTAACGGTGCGAGACAAGAGACGTGGTGTTGGCGGTGGAGAAACCACTTCCACCAAACACCAACCACCAACCGTCATGGTTGGTGGTGAATGGAGTGATTTGTGCAACCAAGGGTTTATTTTTACGCACCGCAAGTTTGTCACTACCCGCCGTCGTCGTTGACGTCGTGGAAGCGTAATCAGTAGAGAGCAACAGAAGAAGAAAGCTGACGTCGGTCGTCGGTCGTCGGTCGTCGGGTCATCGGTCGTCGACGCACATTGCGAGCAAGGAGCAAGTCAAGGTTGGAAGTGGGAAGTCTGCGTTGGCAGTTTGTTTTCGTTGGCTGTTGGCTGTCCGTTCGTTCGTTGGTTCATTTCGGTACAACAGCCTGTATAGTTTCCTCCGCGAACGAAGTTGTCGTCGTCGTTGCAGCGTTGCAGCTTCATCGTGCCTGCCTGCTTTTATTATGCTTGTGCTACGACTCGATCCGAGTCATTCGAGTAGTATCTACTTGACTCTACGTGCCTTATTATTGTTGCAGTCGTTGTCCCCTTTTCCTTGCAGCAACACATAACCATCTTTCGCTCTCGCTCTCTCTCTCTCTCTCTCTTGAGTGCTGCTTTGCCCGTTTTTGCAAATCTAGTATCGAAAGCAACCGATCCTTGTGACATGGTGTTTTGACAGAAATGTTGTCGATGATAATTACGCAACTTCAATTTTTAAAAAAAAAAGCCTCGAAGCTGACAATGACGTTATCAAAGCAGACGCAAATATACATGTATTCACGCAGGAAGTACCACACACAAGTAACGTGCATGCAAAGAAATCGTGGATGAGCCGGTAGTGGGCTATTTAGTCACGGCAGAACAACCAGCCCACCCCGCTATGCCGTAGCTCGCGCGTGAGACGCACGATCTCTACCTCAAAGAGATGACGAAAGAGCGTAGCGTCAATTAACGTCTGTTGTTGTGTTTTATGAATGCTGCACTTATAAACTAACAAAAAGTGTGGGAATTGACGACAGCTGCTCTCAACAAGAGCGAGCGGGTGCAAGATTAACTCTACCATTACTCGATTGATCTACCGCTCTCGGCCCTGTAGTCAGCACAATGACACGAAGAAAACGACAAATCACAAAGATCCATTTCACTTCGAAAGAAAGAGCTCCCAACAACACCAACCGCCATCCGCTGCTGCCGGTCTATCGCTGCCTCCAACTTTTTCTGGATCCCGTCACAGTCCGTTGAAGACGCTGCAGCCTGGAAGTCTGCCACTGATCCAGCAGTGCCTGTTGCCTGCACACGCAAACCACACCGAAACTGTGACACGAGCTCCTTGTCAAGGTTAAGAGGCTGAACCACACGTACGATTAATGGAACATATGACCGCGTTATAATAGACATAGGAACGCCCACTGCCTGCAATAATGGAAAGATTTTTCGGTCATGGCACAAAATGTCTAAGCCGGAATTCAAAATCACGTTATTCGCACCAATCCAATCAAAAAGTATTTCCACTGCGAATTCAGAGTTTTCTCGTGGCACGTTTTGAGTTCACTTTCCAACTCGGCGATCCTCTTTTGCTAATATTACAATCAAACGCAGGCAAACCGTTAACAAAGACCATCTTGGCGCGCGGAAAATATTGTGCCAGCAAACCTGAGGATCTGCGCTGCTCATTTTGAAACTGGAGAGCAGAGTCCTTTATTCAATTGACTTTTTTCTCAGCGAACAAGTCCAGGGAACATGTCACAGTTTTAAATATTTCACTTTCTGGCACTCATGTAGTATGTTTCGCGACACGTGAGCTGGTTGGTGGATCGAAGCAACATGATTCTAGCGCAGGGCAACGTTTCAGCCAATCGGCACGCAAAAAACGACCCATGGTTCAAACTGTCACTTGGACAGCTCCATGCACTCCGCGCACAGCGCAGAAGCAATTCAAACCTAAACCTTAGCGAATACCTAAACCATGCAGTATCAGCACAGCCTGCCACACACCAGTCACACACACACACACACACACACACACACACACGCACGCACACACACACACACACATGGCAACTCAACAAAGCACAGCAGCACGCCGACCAGCAACACAACAACCAACCAACAACGGCGACGGTGACGGCGACGACGACGACGACGACGACGACGACGACGACATCGAAGAGCTTCTCTGCAGAAACTCTGAACTTTGAGAAGTTGCGTTCATACAGGCTATTACACTTTCGCGCTCGTGTCCTCTGCTCTGTGGTCTGTGGTCATCATGGGAAGTGTCGAGGATGCACACCATTGATTGTATCCATACGTATGATACATGACATACACACATTACAACCTCAGCTTGTTGGAGCACATGCATGCATGTATGATGTACGTTGTGGGTGCATGCCTGTGTGTTCTGATGACGAGGAACAAGGCGCAGAAATGCTTCTTACTGTGCGCCAACGACGGAGGGCAAGGCAAGCGGTGCGTCGCCCGAGACGAGATACCATGACAACACGACTTTACAATTATTTGATGGCACTGATGGCATCATGACCGAAACTCTGAGATCACACGTTCTCCACGTTCTGCTCTTGGTTGCGCAAATCACAACTAAAGTGCACCATGGCCGTAAACATGTGGCGTCGCAGCAAGCTCTTGGGCATCTCTGTTACGAGTGGATAGTCTTTCTCGAAACTACCATCAAACGGCACCGGGCATTCTGGTTCGTCAACACCCAGTTCTTCGTGAACCTGTGAAAGCAGGCGCAGATTAGCAAGATGGCACGATGAGGTAGTTTGAGAGAAGGCCAGGAGTTACACGTACCGCATCGAAGAATTCGTGTGCCAGAGCTTGTTTCACGTTGATGCGCTTCCGGGGATGGAATGTCAGCATTTTCTTTACCAAATCCAGAGCGAGATCTGAACAGTTGCTCAACACACTTTCCAGTCGGAGGTTCGCCGGTCTTGTTTTCAAGGACAATGCCAAGCGCAGGGCGGCATCGTCAGTGATGAAGTCGCATTCTTCCTCGGTAGGAATACCAGCGAGCAACACTGTCTTTTTGAACTGATCCATGGCGTGGTTGCCGCGAAGGACAACACGGCGTGTCATGATTTCAGCGAAGATGAGCCCAGCACTCCAGATATCGATGAGCTCGTCATACGGGGAGTTACACAACAGCTCCGGAGCACGGTAGTATCGCGTGACGACATATTGCGTCATCTGCGAAGGAGCGTCGGCAGCTGCAGCTAGTTCTTCTTGGATGCCAGCGACTCCGCGGGCGAGACCAAAGTCGCAGATGACAAGGTGGCAGTCCGAATTCACGAGTAAGTTGGCCGGCTTGAGGTCACGGTGGATGACGCCGGCGGAGTGCAGGAACTTTAAGCCCTTCAAGATCTGATACAAGAAATACTGCGCGTGGGCTTCGGAGAGCTCCTGGTTCGACTTGATGATGTTGTCCATGTCGCACTCGTGGTGATCGAACACCATGTACAGATCGCTGAAACGCTTGTTGTAAGGTGGACCTGTAAGCATCAAGGGCACGGATACGTCACTACTTGTTCGCAAAAATACGATGTGGCAGGAAGCAGGACACAATATGGTTTCGGCAACCAAAGCACGGCACCGTACCAGTCATCACATCAACCAACTTCACAATGTTGTCGTGGGGTCCGTGCTTGGCGAAATGCTGGAGAAGCTTGATCTCACGCAAAATACGTTTGGCATCAACCAAATCCTCGAACACGTCGGCGACTTTCTTCACGGCAACGGGCTTGCCACTGACTTTGTCTTGAGCCGCGCACACCAATCCGTAAGCTCCACTTCCAATCTTTTCTATGTTTTGATAGCGCACGTCCACCTCGAAAACTTGCTTGCGTACAACTTCCACCCTGTAATATTCACGTTGTTGAGCAATTTCCAGCTCGCGGCTCGAAAACCATTTTTCTTTCCGCTTCGACTTTGATGATCTCGATTTGTAGTCACTGGACCCCACAGCTGCCTGGATTTCGGGGACCGAACGTCGGCGGGCTGACTTCTCCGCTGCTGCGATTACCTTTGGAGAGGCACTCAAGCGCCGCGTACCGCCTTTGTCCGACATGGCCGAAGAAGCTGGTGGAGCAGACGGCGTGCGTGACCAAAGGTTTCAGTTACAACCGCCACCTCGTCTTAAGCCTATACCACGCGGCACACCAACGCGAAAACCCACCACAAAAACGAACAAAGAAAACGCAAGCACACTTGAGTAGGCTACTCAACCGCGGCTGATGTGCTTCGTGTGTTGGCACGAGTCTCGTCTCTCCATTCTACGGTGGACCACCAACCAAAAGCGACCTAGCAAAGTTCTTGTGACGTCGCCAACAAGCCGAAAGCAACCAGCAACAAGCTGACCTGGTTATCATTCACAAGTTGCTCGCGAAAACACACAAGTGTCGTTGGAACGCCCCCGCCGTGTGCGAGCGAAGGAACAAATCGATTTTCCGGCAAGCACAAGCACAGGCACTGCATCGCTCCGTCCATCCGTTCGGCAGTCCATCCATCTCTGTCCTGCCTCTTCACTCCTTCTACTCCTCTCCTTTCTTCAGCGACGTTCCAACGAACGACATGCATCATCCATCCCATCCGTCCGTCCATCCATCCATCCATCCATCCATCCCATGACATTCTGCAACGCCGTCGCCGTCGAACTCGAACAACAACGACGACACTGACGCAACCACCAAACCGAACCGAACCGAACCCTCATATTATTCCTATAAACAGAATCATTCTATGAACGTCACTCAGTCAACACAACATATCGTGAACCGGGAATACGTGCATGACGGGACCATC
>Ga0213839_1002104_pt1 | contig 11532 bp, 9 predicted proteins | sample SWPATP21_FD_160075 | JGI IMG/M metagenome (GOLD analysis project Ga0213839, IMG submission 160075) | Coastal seawater microbial communities from Marineland, Florida, United States - SWPA TP2 #1 | ecosystem: Environmental > Aquatic > Marine > Coastal | place: USA: Florida | collected 2016-08-14 | reverse complement strand
CTCCAGATCGGCGACCACGTGCAGCGGCACCGGCTCGAGCACGCCGGGGCGGAGGATCTGGAGCTGTTCGATGTCCCGCTCGCCGTTCCGCTGGTCCTCGGGCAGTCGGACCATCACCTTCACCTCGTGGCGGCCGCGCTGCTCCCGCAGAGCCTCGGCTCCGAAGAAGGCGGAGCGCAGCTGGCGGGCCACGTCGTTCCCCGTGATGCCGAAGGTGGACGCCTCGGGCTTCAGGTGGAAGTCGAGCTGGGGCTTGCCGCTGGCGTAGCTGTTCTCGTGGTTGGTGAGCTGCTGGTACTGGCGCAGCTCGTCGAGGAGCTCGCCGCTCGCCTTGGCGAGGACCCGGGTGTCGATGTGGGAGAGCTGCACGTCGACCGCGGCCCCCGCGCCCGGTCCGCTGGAGCTGTTGAACTTCAGCGCCTCGAGCCCTGCCAGCGGAGGGGTGTTGTCCGCCCACGCGGCGGCGAAGTCTGCCGACGAGACGTCGGGCCGGTCCTCCGTGGGGGTGAGCTGCACCTGCACCGTGACCAGGTGGGAGCCGGCCACGCCAGCCCCGCCGTTCGGGCCCCCCGTGCGCGGGCCGGAACCGAGCGTGGTGTACATGCCGTAGAACAAGCTCTCCTCTCCCCCGAGGTCGTCGATGGAGGCCATGGCTGCGCGCTCCAGGGCCCGCTGCACCTCAGCGGTCATCTCCACGGGGGTGCCGTAGGGGAGGCGGGCGCTGGCGGTGACGACGTCGCCCTCGAGCTTCGGGAAGAAGCTGAACGGCACGATGCCACTCCCCATCACCCCGATGGTGAGGACGAACATGGCCACGGCGGCGCCGATCACGGCGTAGCGCTGCTGGATCGCGAAGCCGAGGACGGGACCGTAGATGTGGTCCCCGAACCAGTCCAGGCCGTCGCTCACGGGGCGTCGGACCCGGTCCACCAGCCCGAAGAGCGCCTTGATGGGACGCGGGGTGAGCTTCCACAGCGTGGAGTAGTCGTGGCCCAGGTGGCTCGGGAGGATCCAGAAGCTCTCCACCCAGCTGATCAGGAGCACGAGGATGACGACGATGGGAAGGATCCGGAAGATCTTCCCCATGAAGCCAGGCACCGAGAGCATGGGGCTGAAGGCGATCACGGTGGTCAGGATGGAGAACGTGACCGGCACGATCATCTCCCGCGCACCGAGGACCGAGGCCCGCATGCGGTCTTCGCCGGTCTGTTCTTTCTCGTAGACGTTCTCGCCCACCACGATGGCGTCGTCGACCACCATGCCCAGGGTCACGATGAACGCGAACAGCGAGACCATGTTGATGGACACGTCGGCGACGGGCATCAGCGCGAAGGCGCCCAGCACCGAGATGGGGATGCCGAGCCCCACCCAGAGGGCGAGCCGGAGGTCGAGGAGGAGCGCCAGGACGACGAACACCAACACCAGCCCGAGGCGTGCGTTCCGGAGGAGGAGGTCGATCCGGGCCTCGAGCATCTTGGAGTCGTCGTCCCAGATGGCGAGCTCGATGTTGGCGGGAAGCTCGGCGCGGAGGTCGTCGGCGACCTGGTTCACGACCCGACTCACCCGGGTCGGCGTCTCGTCCCCCACTCGGTAGGCGGTGACCTGAACGGCGGGCTTGCCGTTGAAGTAGGAGAACTGATCGGAGTCGACGTAGCCGTCGTGGATCTGAGCTACATCCCCCAGGGTGACGTCTGCGCCCCCCATGGTTCCACGGAGCACGATGTCCTCGAACTCGTGGCCCTGGAGCCGGCGGTCCGCCACCCGCACGAGCACCTCGCCGCCGTCGGTCTTCACCGAGCCGCCCGGCAGCTCGAGGGAGGCCTGGCGGATCTGCAGGGCGACCTGATCCAGGGTGAGGCCCAGGGCCTCGAGGCGCTCACGTGGCATCTCTACGGCGACCTCGAGGTCCCGAACCCCGCTGATGTCGACATAGGTGATGTCGGGGGAGTCCAGCATCCGCTGGCGGGCATCCTCCGCGAGGGCCTGCAGCGTCTTCAGGTCTTGATCGCCCGAGAGGATCAGGGCCACGACGTTGCGACGCTGGGACATGAGCGACACCGTGTGCTCTTCGGACTCCTCCGGGAAGCTCTGGATCCGGTCCACCGCGGACTTGATGTCGGCCAGCGCGCGGTCTGGGTCCGCGCTGATCTCCAGCTCGGCGGCGATGCTGGCGGCGCCCTCCGACGCCACGGAGGTCACCCGCTTCACACCGTCGACCGACCGGAGCTCTTCCTCCACGGCCAGCACGATGCCCTGCTCCACCTCGCTGGGGCTGGCCCCGGGGTAGGGGACGGCGACCGTCACGATGTCGAGGGTGAACGAGGGGAACACCTCCTGCTTGGTCCGCAGGATGCCGACGACACCCGCCGCGATGATGACGATCATCAGCAGGTTGGCGGCCACGGAGTTTCGAGCCATCCACGCGAGGGGGCCACGGGCCCATCCCGGCGTCTCGGGGCCGGATTCCTCAGTCACGGCGGGCCTCCTCTTCGGGGGCGCTGATCACGTCGACCGGCTGGCCCTCGATGGGAATGGAGAGGGGGGAGACCACGATGCGGTCACCGTCGGACAGACCGCTGGTGATCAGGAGCTCGTCCTGCTCCTTCCAGCCCACCTCGACGCTGCGCTTGGCCAGCACGTCGCCCTGGTCCGAGGCGTCGACGACCCACACGTGCTTGCCCTCGTGGAGGGCGGTGCGGGGCATCCGGACCACGTCGGGAAGCGTCCTGCCCTCCAGGATCACGTCGACGTAGGCCCCGGGGAGCAGGGGAAGGCCGCCCTGCTCGTCTTCGAGGGGACGGTCGATGGACACCACGAGCTGCGCCGTGCGGGTCTGGGGATCGAGCTGCGCTCGGAGCTGCTGCACCTGGCCTCGGCGAACGACGGCCTCTCCAGCTCCGAGCTCCTGGCGGACGAGGGCGGCCGACCCTGGCTGGTCGCCGCTCGGCAGCACGACGGCCCCGAGCTGATCGACGGGGAGGGAGACGGTCACCCAGAACCGCTCGGTGCCGATGAGGGTCGCCAGGGGCGCACCGGGGGCGACGACCTGGCCCAGGTCGATGGACTCGTCGAGGACCACGGCGTCGAAGGGGGCCGTCAAGCGCGTGCGGGAGAGGGCGATCTCGGCCTTGTCGAGGTTTGCCTCCGCCGACGCCAGCGACTGCTCGGCGGCGGCGAGCTGGGGCCCGCGGAGGGCCAGAGGCGCGTCCTCAGGCCGTCGGTCCGAGCGCAGCAGCGCCCACTCCCGCCGGGCCACCTCTCCACGGCCGCGCTCCAGCTCGAGCTCGACCTCGGCCTGGCGCACCTGGGCCTTGGCCTGCTCGACGGCGAGCGCGTAGTCGCGGCTGTCGATCCGTGCGAGCGCGTCTCCCTTCGCCAGGAAGCCTCCTGGCACGGCGGACTCGCTCACCCAGGTGATGCGTCCGGTGACCTCGGGGAGGACGGTGATGCGCTTGGACGCCTCGACGACACCGTTCGCGTACAGCTGGGCTGTGGCCTCGCCGGAGGTGGCCTGGACGACCTCGACGGACGTGGCTGCCACCTCCACCTCGGCCTTGGATGCTCGGGGGCGCAGCATGATGGCGGCGCCCGTGCACAGCACGGCCGACACGATCATCACTATGGGGATGACCACGCGGAAGAGGAGGGCGGCGGCCATCGAGCCGCTGCCCTGTGGCGTGTCGTCGCGGGACTCGGCCGGAACGGGGGTGTTCGGGGCGCTCATGGGGTGTCTCCGGTGCCGCCGAGGGCAGTGAAGAGGGCGATGCGGGCGGACAGGACGTCGCGATGGGCCTGCAGGGCGCCGATCTCGGCTTGCTGCAGGCTGTTCCACGCGGTGAGCACCGTCACGAAGGTGTCGAGGCCGGCGAGATAGCGCTCGCGGGACTCGTCGTAGGCTTGGCGGGAGGCCTCCAGCTGGGCCTCGACGGCCTCCCGCCGGAGCCGGTTCTCCCGGTCCCGGAGGGCGGCCGTGCGGACGTCGGACACCGCGGTCAGCACCGCCTGGTTCCAGGCGTGGATGGCCTGGTCACGCTGGGCCTTCGCCGAGCGGATGCCGGCGTGGGTCTGACCACCGTTGAACAGGGGGACGCTCGCCGTGCCGCCCACCGACCACCCGGCCAGGGAGTCGAAGCTGTCGGAGTAGGCGTAGTTCCACCCCGTGCCGGCCTGGGCCTGGAGCGTAGGGAGGAGGGCGAGGGTGCTGCTGGTGACCCGGAGCTTCTGGGCGTCCCAGCGCTTTCGGGCGGCGACGGTGTCCGGGCGGCGGTCGATGAGGGCCTCGGGGGTGCCGGGATCGGGCGGCGGACCCGGCTCTGGGAGGGCCTCGGCGACGCTCGGGGGCTTGTTCGGGTCTGCGCCCACCAGGACGGCCAGCTGCTGGGCCGTCGCCTGGACGCTCACGCGGGCGGGGGGCAGCAGGGCCTCGGTCGCGGCGGTGGCCGAGCGCTGCTGCAGCACGTCGAGGGCGGTGCTGCCTGCCTGCTCGTAGCGGAGCTCCACGATGGCGAGGAGGTCCTGCTGGGCCTGGAGCTGGGTCTCGAGGAGGAGGAGCTGCTGTCGCGCCGCCTGGTGGTCGAGGTAGGCGCCCGCGATGGCGGCTCCTACGCTGAGCTCCTGGGCGGCCAGATCCCCATCCGCCGCCTCGGCGTCGTAGCGCGAGGCGAGGAAGCTGGTGGTGTTGCGCCCGAACACGTCGATCTGCCAGGAGGCGTTCAGCCTTGCGCTGCCGCTGAAGCACCAGTCTCCCCCGGGGGGCTGGGTGAAGTCCGGTCGGCCGGCGGCACAGAACGCCACGAGGTCGATGGGCTGCCCCGTCGTCGTGACGTCGAAGGAGGCGCGCGGCAGCAGAGGGGCGAAGCTCGCCATCTCGCCGGCGCGGGCGGCCTTGAGGGTCGCGTAGCTCCTTCCCACCTGGGGGGAGCTGGCGATGCCGTCGCGGACCACCTGGGCGAGCTGGGGGTCGCCGAGCTGCTCGAACCATGGACCCGACACCTCGGCGGTGTCGCCGGAGGCGTCGAACCCGTCGAGCTCCATGGGGTCGATGGCGGGCGCTGGGGCGGCCAGAGCGGAGCTGAGGAAGAGGAGGAGAGCGGTCACGACAGCGTCCTCTCGGGAGCGAGGCCATGCCACAGGACGTCGAGGAGGTGGTCGACGTAGAGGTCTTCGTCGGCGCTCTCGAGTGCAGCGCCCGCCGTCCCAGACGCTACGTGGCGCATGAAGGCGCGACCGTGGAGAGCCCCGATGAAGGCCTGGGCCGCCGCCTGGGGCTCGATGGGGCGCACCAGTCCCTTCGCGCGGGCCTCCTCGAACCACGCCACCAGGGCCGCCCGGCCGCGAATGGGGGGCGGGTCCGGATGGCGCTTCATCACGTCCATGGGGTCGAACCTGGCTCGGAGCATCGACAGGCAGGGGATCATCTCGTCGAAGAACAGGGCCATGCGGCCCGCGATGTCGCGCAGCTGCTCGAGCGCCGGTCGCTCGTCGAGCCCCTTCTCGACGTGGAGGATCCACTCGGGCGCGTCGACCGGCATCAGCGCGCGGATGACCAGGTCGTCCTTCGTGCCGAAGCGCTTGAACAGCGCCGCTTGGGAGAGGCCCACCTCCTGCGCGATCACGGTGGTGCTGACGGACGGGCCGTGCTGCAGGATGCAGCGGCGTGCGGCGGCGAGGATGTCGTGGTCCGAGACCTGTCGAGGTCGCATAGGGGCTGCCTGGCTGGGGGCGGAGAGGCCGGAGCCTCGAGGTTTGTGAGCGCTCACTTACCGTGAGTGAGTGCTCACTAACAAACCGTGGCCCCATGGCCAATGCTCGTTGCGTTAACTCCCGTGGAGGCCCGTTCCACGGGCTCGGGGCAGGAGGTACTGATGTCGACGATCCCTCTCTGGGTGGCGCTTGCCATGGCGCAGCCGGCGCCCCCCGCACAGCCCAGCCCCCTGTCGAGAGGTCAGTTGGTGACCCTTCAGGAGGCCTCGGCCCTCGGCATGCCGCGACTCCACGAGCCGTTCAAGGACTGCAACTGCGTCGGCATGACGTGGTCGCCCTCCGGCTCCGTGGAGCCCCTGGTCCTGGAGCTTCCCCGCGCAGAGCTGATGGCCATCCGACACGACGTCCTCGACGGCCCCCACGAGCTGACGCTGGTGCTGGCTTCCGGCGACGAGATGATGCTGGAGCAGGCGCCGTGCCGCTACGTCGAGCTGGCCGCCAGCAAGTACGCCGGTGTGCTCGACCTCCCCAGCTCCACCCTCGACGCGGCGGGGCAGGAGGTCGAGGGGGCCTGTGGTGGGCCCATCGTGGATGTCGAGTCGATGAGGGCGATGCGGGAGCGTGCCATGGCGGCCGAGCAGGTGCGGATCGACGACCGCCGCCGGGCACGGATGGAGCTGGTGTCGGCCAAGGGCGAGCCTCAGGTGGTCCTGGGGGTGCGCTCCACCCTCAACGAGGCGGTGATGGGGGCCGGTGAGTGCTTTGGCAAGGCCCCTGTGCCGCAGGACACCCGGGTCGACGTCAAGGTCTCCACCCGAGGCAGCGATGTGCGCTTCAAGGCGAGCTCCATCGGTGTGGACGCCGTGGACCAGTGCTTCGACGCGCTCGCCGGCAAGGTCGCCTTCCCCGTGGGCAAGTCCAGGGTCCGCGTCGCCTACGTTCGCGCGGAGGAGTAGTCGTGCCCCTGGGAGATCCCCAGTACGCGGACCTGCCCAACGGCATCCGTCTCGCGTGGGAATCGGTGGGGGAGGGGGAGCCGCTCCTGCTGGTGATGGGGCTCGGGGCCCAGATGTTGATGTGGCCGGAGTCCTTTTGCCGCATGCTGGCCGAGCGTGGCTTCCGGGTGATCCGCTTCGACAACCGCGACGTCGGCCTGTCGACCCGCCTGGACGGGCACGGCCCGGTGAGCCTTCCGCGGCTGCTCGGCGCCCTGGCCGGCAAGGGCCGCGAGCGGGCTCCGTACCGCCTCCACGACATGGCCCACGACGCCGTGTTGCTCCTGGATCACCTCGGCATCGGCGACGCCCATGTGGTCGGCGCATCCCTGGGAGGGATGGTGGCGCAGCAGCTCGCCATCCAGGCGCCGTCGCGGGTTCGATCCCTGACCAGCATCATGAGCACCACCGGCAGTCGGCGGGTGGGCATGCCGGCGCCGCGGGCACTCAAGGCGCTGCTCACCCCGATGGAGACCACGGAAGAGGCCCATGCTCGTCGCTTCGTCTGGTTCTTTCAGGAGGTCGGGAGTCCGGCCTACCCCGCGGATCCCGCCGATCTCGAGGCCATCGCTCGTGCGTCGTTCGCTCGGGGGCTCGCAGGGGATGGCTTCGGTCGCCAGCTCCTGGCGGTCCTGTCGTCCGGCAACCGTACCGAGGGGCTGCAGGGCCTCGACGTGCCGGCACTGGTCATCCACGGCGACAAGGACCCGTTGGTCACGCCCTCGGGCGGAGAGGCCACGGCCAAGGCCATTCCCGGAGCACGCTTCATGCGGGTAGCGGGCATGGGCCACGACCTCCCGAGGCCGGTGTGGCCGCGTTTCGTCGATGGCATCTGCGAGCTCGGGCGCTAGGTGCGACGTTTCGGACGTCCTTCGCCAGATGTCCGCTGGCCGTGGCGCGAGGCTTCCGGCTGCAGACTTCGGGCTACGGCACCCAAGGGCATGGACCGGCCTCGAAGACCTCTGTGGCGCGGCGCCTCTCGGGCACTGCGGCCCCATGGCTGCGAGCTGCAGCCCGGAGCCTGACGCCCGAAGCCCCCGAGCAGGCTCGGCGCTACGAGTGCAACTGGGGAGGCACATCCGGACCTCCGCGGCTAGCCCTCTTCGGGGGCGTCCTCGTCGGGGACCTCCCGAGGGCCGAGCGGCGGTCGACGCCCTTCCTTGACCTCGATGACCCGCTCTGCCTGGGGCCCGCTCCGGGGGAGCTCGATGCGGAGGACGCCGGCGTCGATGTCGGCCTGGATGGCGTCGCCCCGGACCTGAAAGGGAAGCAGAAACTCCTTTCGGAAGCTCCCCACCTCGCGCTCCTGGACCTGGATCCGCCCGGGGAGCCCCTCGCTGCCACGACGACCCGTCACCACCAGACGGTGTCCTTCGAGCCGGACCCGCAGGCTGTCCCGCTCGACGCCCGGCACGTCCATCACGACGCGCCAGCCGTCGTCGGTCTCCCAGACATCGACGGCAGGCCGAAACGTTCCGGGGGAGCGAGGCGCCGGCAAGGATGGGTTGAGGATGTCTCGGATGAGCGGGTCGCGGCCGATGAGCTTCTCGAGCTGCTTCATGGCCATGTCCGCGGGGTCGCGTCGCAAGGTGCCTCCAGAGCCGGGACGATAGCAGGGTGCATGGACCTGCCTCCGAGCCGTGACGACCGGGTGTCGTCGGCCACTTCGTCTGGGACGCCGTCGAGTGCTCTGTGTCTCGGCTGCGGCGCAGGGCGTCGGCTGGCCCTGGCTCGGTGCGATGACTGCGGTCACGTGCCTACGACCTCGGAGGATCGGGCCGCCCACGTCCTGGCCATGGAGCTCGCCGCCACCGAGCGGGAGGCCCTCGCGGTCCACATCCGGGCAGGCGGCCGCTTCGAGCCCGACCCCGAGGAGCTGGCGGCGGCCCGGCGCGACGTGGAGGCCGCGAGCCCTCTGGCCGTCGGAGCCTTCGCGATGGTGGTGGGAGGGCTCCCGTTCCTGGTGGTCGGCGGTGGGCTGTTCCTGCTGGCCTGGGCCATGCTGGCGCTGTAGGAGGGGCACTCGGGGGTCCGATGCCGAGCCGGCGCCGCACGACATCGCTGGAGCTGGAGCGGCGGGGAGCCACCCGCGAGATCGTTCCGGTCACCTGTCTCGAGGCGTCCCCCGGCCCCACGGTCGCCATCACCGCCAACGTCCACGGCGACGAAGCCACCGGCCTGGCGGCCGTCCTGCAGCTCCAGAGCCACCTCGAGGTCCACCTGTCCAAGGGGACGGTGGTGCTGTACCCGAGCCTCAACCCCCAGGGGCTCCGGCTGCAGCAGCGACCTGTGCCCGCCGACGGCGTCGACCTCAACCGCACCTTCCCCGGCGACTCGGACGAGTCGGGCGCCGAGGGCGTTGCCGGTCGACTGTGGGCCGACCTCAAGGGGCGCCGCATCGACCTGCTCCTGGATCTGCACGCCGACTCGTCGGTGTCCGTGCCCTACGCGATCAAGGACCGGCCGGTCCGACTGGGGGCCGCCGCCCGTCGCAACATGGAGGCCCGTCTGGATCGGCTCGCGGATGCCTCGGGCCTGCTGGTGCTCGAGGAGTACCCCGACGACCTCTACGTGCGCTTCCGCCTCGACAAGTCCCTGGCCGGCGCCGTGGTCAACGACCTCCAGGTGCCGGCCCTCACCCTGGAGATCGGGCCCCGCAGGGCGGTCGACCCTCGAGCGGTGGCGACGACGGTCGGTGCCGTGCTTCGCATCCTCGCGGCCGAGGGCCTGGTCCACGACGCGCCACGGGTGCCGGCGCGAGGGGAGGGGCCGATGCGCCGGACCTCCGCACCTCGGGTTCGCCGCCCCGGCGTCTTCGTGCCCAGCCTGGCGCCGGGCGCCCTGTTCGCTCGCGACGAGGTCCTGGGCGTGGTCCGCGGACTCGACGGCGAGCTTCGCGACGAGGTGCGGGCCCCGTTCCGAGGGGTGGTGGTGTCGTGGAGCGAGGGTGCGTGGCTGGATGCAGGGGCCGTGCCTGGGACCCTCGGGGAGGCAGTGGGATGAGCAATCGGCACCGGGCCCGATCGGCGGCGGGACCGACCCTCGAGGTCGACGCCTACAGCACCGGCTGGCTCAAGAAGGGGTTTCCGTGGGTCTACCCCAAGGAGGTCCGCAAGGGCTCCAACCGGGTGGGGTCCGAGGTCCTCGTGCGGGGCACCGGGGGGCAGGTCCTCGGCCGTGGCCTCGTCGCCCGTGGCTTCCTGGCCGCTCGGGTGTTCCGCCACGACGACGGTCCCCTCGACCAGGCCTGGATGGACGCCACCCTCGACCGCGCCGCGGCCCTGCGGGAGGTCCTGCTGGGAAGCGACACCGATGGCTACCGGCTGGTGAACGGCGAGAACGACGGCCTTCCAGGCATCCGTGTCGACTGGTGGCGCTCCTTCGCGGTCATCGTCCTCGACTGCCCGTCGGTGGGCGCGATGGTCCCGATGGTGGTCGACTGGCTCCAGCGGCGCCGGCAGCCCCGCGGGGTCACCCTCTGCTACCGACGCGACCCCCGCGACGATCGGCGAGACGACGAAGCCCTGGACCCGGCCCCCGGGCTGATCGCGGGTCGCGCACCCACCGGACCGGTGAGGGTCCGGGAGCGGGGCGTCCGGTTCGACGTGCTGCCCCTGGACGGCCCCGACGTCGGGCTCTACGCCGACATGCGCCACGTGCGTGCCTGGCTGGAGCCCTACTGGGGGGGCACCCGCGTGCTCAACACCTTCGCCTACACCGGCGCCTTCAGCGTCGTCGCGGCGCTGGGCGGCGCCGTCGACGTGGTCACCGTGGACCTGTCGGCCCGGGTGCTGGAGCGCGCCGAGGCCAACTTCGCAGCCAACGAGCTCGACCCGGGTGCCTTCGAGTTCCTCCAGGGAGACACCTTCAAGGTGCTCGACCGGCTCCGGCGCACCGGGCAGACCTTCGACCGCGTCATCCTCGACCCGCCCTCCTTCTCCCGGAGCGATGCGGGCACGTGGTCGGCGGCCCGGGACTACCCCCGGCTCGTGGCGGCCGCTGCGCGGGTGCTCGACGAAGGGGGATGGCTGGTGGCGGCGTCGAACCAGGGAGAGGTCTCCCCGAAGAAGTTCGCTGGCTTCGTCCAGGACGGCCTCCGCAAGGCGGGTCGGACGGCCCAGCTGCTGGCGTCCCTCGGGCAGGCGCCGGACTTTCCTGCCGCCACGACCTTTCCGGAGGGGCGCTACCTCAAGGTCCACGTCCTGCGGTTGGACTGACGTGCGCTACCAGGGCCCGATGGTCGACGCTCGCTTCGTGGCGCGCCGAAAGCGCTTCCTGTGCGACGTGGTGACCGATGCCGGCGACGAGCTGACGGCCCACCTGGCCAACACCGGCTCGATGACCGGCTGCACGGCACCGAACGCTCCGGTTCGCCTGCGGGACTCCCGCGATCCCAAGCGCAAGCTGCGGTTCAGCGTCGAGCAGATCCGGGTCGATGGGGCGTGGATCGTCGTCAACACCGCTCGGGCCAACCAGGTCGTGCACGAAGGGCTCACCCGCGGGGTGCTGGCCGGGCGCTTCGGTGAAGGGGATGTGCGTCGGGAGGTCCGACACGGCGACGCTCGCATCGACTTCGCGGTGGGAGATCACACCCTCCTGGAGGTGAAGTCGGTCACGCTGCGGGACGGGGAGCGCCTGGCCTTCCCGGACGCCGTCACCGCCCGGGGCCGAAAGCACGTGGACGCCCTGGCCGAGGAGGCGGCGGCTGGTCGAGGCGCGGTCCTGCTCTTCCTGGTCCCGCGAGAGGGGGGCGCCAGGGTCGGCCTCGCTCGGGACGTCGACCCCGCCTACGCCGAGGCGGTCCTGCGGGCAGTGGACAAGGGTGTCGTGGTGG
>Ga0213839_1002103_pt1 | contig 11541 bp, 17 predicted proteins | sample SWPATP21_FD_160075 | JGI IMG/M metagenome (GOLD analysis project Ga0213839, IMG submission 160075) | Coastal seawater microbial communities from Marineland, Florida, United States - SWPA TP2 #1 | ecosystem: Environmental > Aquatic > Marine > Coastal | place: USA: Florida | collected 2016-08-14 | reverse complement strand
CGAACGACGACAGGCGAACGACGAACGACGAACGACGAACGACGAACGACGAACGACGAACGACGAACGACGAACGACGAACGACAAAGGAACGACGAACGACGAACGACGACGACGAAAGACGATGACAAAAGACGAACGACGAACGACAAAAGACGATGGCAGACGATGAAGACAGAGGTGAAGATGACGTAGAGTTCGCTTTGTGTTCGTTTGAGTTCGCTGGGTTGCTTCGTTTGCGCTTTGTGTGTTGTTTCGTCGTCGATCGGCTGGCTCCAACAACCTACTGCGTTTCTGTCCGCTTGTTCGTTCGGCGTTCAACGTACGACCACTGACTGCGTTTGTTTGTCGAGTAACTTGTGTTGTTGGTTGGTTGGGCTCTTTGAGTGCTCGTTCGTCCGTCCGTCACGACGGTACGTACGTACGTACGTACGTTTCCGTCATTCAATAGTTTTGTTTGCGTTGCTTGTTGCTTGGTTTCCTTGGGTGCTTTGGTCGGCGTCGCCTTTTTTTCCGTGCTTGTGTGTCCCCGTGTTGCCACAAAATTCGCAACATTTTCATGTTGCCAGTGCGGTCCTGCTCGAGGCGGCGCCCGAGCTCGTCCCCTGCCATTGGTTGGTAGGTGATCGACCAAGACCACACTGCTGACGGCGCATTTTGGTTTCGCAAATGGAGGTCCACGAGTTCGACGTTGCCGTCGACCCGAAATTCGGCCTTGGCGCGCTGCTGACCCTACGAGCCATAGATTTTGCGCACCTGGACGACCCCAACGACCCGTTTCAGGAAAGCGCTGAAGCGGCCGAGGCAAGCAGCGGCGAGGAATCGGTTGATCCCTTCGATCCCGACAACCTCTCCGTACCTGTGGTCGAAGATGTGCGACGGCGACTTCAGGTCGACAAGCTTCAGCCCCGTGGCGCCTGCGAGAAGGCCGGCATCATGGTCGGGGACGTGTTTCTGAGGATTCGAGTTGCGACGGCCGGTGGTGATAGCGACGACGACGCGGCGGCGTGGTCCATTGTTGCCAACCACACGCAGCTGAAAAGCGCTTATCAAAAGCAAAAGTTGGTGCGAATTGCTGTGGCCCGCGACAGCGAATTCGCTGCTGCTCAAGCAGCGGCAACAGTTGCGGCCGTGGCCGCCGCCGCCGCTTCTCCGAAAGCTGGCAGTCGCCGCTCTGGCGGTTTTGGATCCCCGCAGACATCTTCCGGGCTTGCGCATCCGTTGATGATGTCGCAGGTCGAGTCTGAAGCCGAGCGCCGCACGAAGGAACTACTGGACAGCGGTGTGATCACTCAAGAAGAGTACGATTCTATCATAGCAAAGACCCAGCAGAGGCGAGCAGAGTCGCAGAGGGCCTTGGCTCGTGCTGAGGCCATTCGCCAGGGCAACGTCATCGTGGAGGCCAAGTTCGGCAAGGGCTCACCCCTCGGCATCACTCTCTACGCCAAAGGCAGCAGGTACGTGCGGCGCGAAAAGTGTTTGCGTTGTACGATGCCTCACTCGCCTCCACCGTCTCTCCGTGGTTACTCTGTTTGACTCTTCTTGCTCATGTTCAGCCGGGTGACCCTGAAATCGTTCTCAAAGATCACCGCAGAAAACGTAGCCAGCTCTCCTCGTGCCCGGCAGCTGCTCGTGGCCAACAATCAGATGCAGGTTTACAGAGTCAACGGGCGCGATGTTCGTGACTTGGAGTACAAAGATCTCAAAGATTATATCCGCAAGGTTCGCTCTACATTCGTGCTTCATCATTGCCGCGTTCTTCGTCGTGGCCTCCTTCTCTCACTGTCGGTTGCGCGGATATCCTGCAGGTGAAAAAAGTCGGTGATATTTTTATCCAATTCGCGCGACCTGGAACCTCCATTGACGCTGAGATTGTCTCCATTTCTCTGCGTCGCGCCACTCGGGCCGATGCGTTCCTGGCAGTTTTGCCGAGCGAGAAAGCTGATAGAAATAACAGCGGGTCGCGACCGACGAGTACCAAACGTTCCACAGCAATAGATCTCAAGAAACTTCGAGACTTGGCCTTCGAAGGCATTCCGGACAACGACGTGAGTAGCGGGCTGCGTGCCAAAGTTTGGAAGGTCCTCCTCGATTACCTGCCGCCAAGCAAGGTCAGTGTTGTGCTGCGGTGCTACCAAACCATGCACTAACCGTGGAACTCAACCGCCATATGTTGCTGCTGAATGCGTGATGAATAAACGGATGCCGTGGATATGCCGCACCAGCCTGATCAATGGGAAACGGAGCAAAAGCGAGCGCGCCGCTTGTATCAACAATTAGTAGACGAGTACTGGTTGGATCCCAGAATCTTCGATCCTGAGAAGGGCACCCCACAATCCATGCTTGAGTTGTCTCACAAGGAGGGGTTAGCTGACGCGGCGGGTGAAGAAGCAGATGTCGAAAAAGCGACCGATCCCATGGAAAGCATCCCAAAGTTGAGCAGACCGAAAGGCATGAGCGAATGGACCGCTGAGGACTTTGAAGCCAAGCTGGCCGTTTACCAGAAAGACGAGCAGCTGCGTTTTGAAGTACACAAAGACGTTGTCCGCACACACCCGGTACGTTGCCTCGTGGCCTCCAAGGAGTGACACCGTTTTTACCACAACACCCCATTGGTTGAATTGAGTTGGAGTTTGAGCTGGTATCTTGTGCCGTGCGTGCAGGGCCTTCAATTTTTCAATCGAAATCCGGAGCGAAGGATGACGTTAAAGCGGATGTTGTTCATCTACGCCAAACTGAATCCTAGGATTTCTTACGTTCAAGGCATGAACGAGATTCTTGCGCCAATATTTTACGTCATTGCGCAAGACCCATCCTTTAATTTGGCAGCACGCCAAAAGCAAACAGATCAAAGCACCCAAGCTACAGCCGAAACGACCAAGAATGAATCAGATGCTGATGCTGCCCCCGAGCGGGACGCTGCCGGCGACGCTACACAAGACGCGGCGACAGATACGGACGATGCCGAGGTCGTCACGCAGGAAATTCTCGATCGCTGGGCAGAAGCTGACACTTTCAACTGTTTCTCAAACATCATGGTCGAGGTGTGCGACCTTTTTACACGCGAAATGGACTCCGGCACATCTGGGATTACCGGGCAGTTGAAGAACTTCAACGAAATTTTCCACAGGGCATGTCCATCGCTTGCAGGTCACTTTGATTCTTTGAAGGTACGTGCGTACTGCTGTAGCACGTATGAATATTGTGAGGGGATGGGTCGCGTCACATGAGATCTGTTTGTTGAAGGTGGAACCCCAATTCTATGCGTTTCGATGGCTCACAACTCTTGGCACTCGAGAGCTTGAACTTCCCGAGGTCGTGCGGCTGTGGGACTCGTTGCTGGTACATTTTCGATCTCAATCTGTGTTGAGATTTTGTGGTCGGCGCCTTACAACTGGTGACATTTTGTTAGGCCGACGAAAATCGTTTCAAGTTTTTGGATTATTTTTGCGTTGCTTTAGTGGTGACGCGGTACAACGAGCTTATGGACAAAGACTTCTCGAGGGTCCTTGCGGTATTGCAGGAGCGGACGCACTGCGACTTCCAGACAATATTTAACTGTGCCAAGCGCTTGCACCGCGGTGAGGTGATCGACCCACGCGCTGCACAAATGTCTCCCAAAAATAGCATGAGAAATCTTGGCGATTTAATCAAGGATGGTCTGAAAAATATTGGATCCGACGCGGCGAAACGACGTGGCATCGGCTCTCCGCGGTAGCATCGTTGAGCCATCACGCCCAGAAATTGTCCTCGTCTTGGTCCTGGGCCCATGGGTTGTCTTCGTCTTCGTCCACTAGCACGTCGCACCGCAACAATAACTGTTTAATTAATACTCCGACCAAACACACTGCAGAATTGTGTGTATGCATTGCACTCACCGTTAAACTCCGTGTCCTCTGCACTTCCAAAAACATTATTGTTGGTGACAGCCTGTGGACAAGTATTAAAGATGTGCAGGACCTTCATTCATTGTCTGCGTAAGGTCGCTCACTTGCTGCAACTTACCTCCAGTGACACATGCTGCGCCACAATTTCTTGCACCGTCCTTGCTCTGTGGTTGCTGGGATCATCTGCTGCACCCTCAACACTCCACCTGCACACATCACACAACGCATTCGAAGGTTCAGCTGTAATCGAGCATTGCCACAGCGCCAGCGATTGCATCGGACTCACCCGATGCCAATGACGTCCTCATCACTGTCACTTGATGGTCTTGAGTCGCCAGGAGTCTTGTTCGCGTCGGATTCAACGGTTTTGTCGAGCACTTCGGGTGACCGTTCGGTGACTACCTTGGTTGCAAAACTGTCTGCGACCGCGGATTGCGGTGCATTGTCGCGACGAGCACGGGCCGCAGCCAACCGCTCGCGGATTGAAGCGGACGACGATGCCGACGGGGGCGAACGATGAGACTGTTGGTTTCGCTTGGCGAGAAGTTGAGCACGACGCTCGGCGAGGCGAGCGCGAATGCTGCTTTTGGCTTTGTCTGCAGCACTTTCCCCAGCTCCCGTACTGTGCTCAGCAGGCCGGGGTGGGGCGCTACTGCGACGGTTTTGAGCTGATGAAAGCGAGTTTTCTGGGTCGATATCATTGCCAGTGCTTGCCAATCTCACACGTGGGCTGGCCGTACTCTGTTCTACGGAAGGCGTGTCATCGAACTCTAACGAAGATGTGGGCCCATTTTTGTGAGCCAGAGCTTCCGCCACAGCCTTGGCAATGGCTTCTTTTGCTGTTGCAGAGGATTCAGGTGTCACTGGTTGAAAGTCCCTTCTGAAATCCTCGAGAACGTCGGCACTCGCCATAATTCCAGAATCGGTCCTGGTGTCGCGTTCGGGCACGCTTTCACTCGCGTTGTTCACGACACGCTCGACCTCGTCTTTGGCGCGCTTTTCCCGATCGTATGCCAATGCCGCCGCAACTGCAGCTGCGACTGGATCGTGTTGCTCCACAGGCGCCGCACCTGCTGGCTCACTCTCATTCTCGGCAGAGTGCGCTTGTTGTTGGTCTTGTTGTTGACTTCTTTCGGACCTCAACCTGCGGAACTGGTTCACGTCATCATCATCGCTGCCGCTGTCAGATTCCTGTGCCGCTATTGCCCGCGATGTGAGGCGCTGTCGACGTTGGTGAGCACCAGTTACTGTCCTCACATATTTCCCGAATACATCGTCGAAACCGTTTCCGAGGGCAAGCCATTCTCGTTGAGCCTAATTACAACCAGAAACGGTGTCAGAAACGCGACAAAAGTCAGCACCTGCGCACGTTGTAACGGTATTACCACCACGTAGCCCATCGCAAAATATCGCCATTCGTGAAAAGACTCAGGAAACCTGTTTCGAATGGCCAAACAATTACCTCAACAAGTGGTACCACGCAATATAGAACAGAGAGTATGTGCTTGCCTTCTCCGATTGAACCTCGTTCTGAGTGCTGGACGTAGATCTGCCCAATTTGGTGCGCCACGTTCTTCGTACAATGGAGGCGGAGCTTCACCAACAAGAACCTCGATTGCCTACGACAGAACGTAATGCTTCAGCTCCTCGTAGACACGTTCGCAACGTGAGTACGGACCCACCTTGTCGCCACGGAATCTGTCTATGGAGGCTGGTGACGTGAGCAACGCGATGACTTCTTCTCGGACTTGTGGGTTGTAGCTGTTTTGAATGTGCCGGAACCAATTCTACGCACGATGTGGGGCACGATCACATCCGATCCAGCAAGCCGATGACGACACCGCATGAGCTCACCTGCAGTGCAACAAGCCGTTCCGTTGACAGTGCGCGCTTCTTGTTTCTCCGTCTATTTTCAGCGGGCTTCCATCTTCCTGCGTCTGGAAAGAGGGTTACGAAAGCCTGCAACCAACAACGCCACAAATGAGTTACAAAAGTTAATTGCGCACAGTGCGCCATTTTTGCTGAAATACCTCGATCCATTCTTGCGTCTTTGTCTTTTTCTCTCCCTTGGGAACCCGTTTCTTTGCCAAAGCTTTCACATTTTTGTCCCCGCCCAATATTTCCACGATGCGGAGGTGCAAATCCTGTTCAAAACGCAATGTTGGTTGAGCGACAAAATGTGACGAGAGAGTCACGAATAGTAAGTACACACCCATAAGTCGTCGATGGACACGTAAACGCGCCACACATTCACAGCATTCGCTGATTCGAGCACGTATACCGCCAACTTTGTATCCTCAACGTGCTCACGGGCACTGACGACAAATGCGGTCGGCTCAAACAGTTTGACAGACGCTGTTATTCGCTGTACCCTTTGCTGGTAATTCAGCTGGCCAGCCGACATTGTCGTGTTCACAACCAAGTTACTTTCCCCACGGAGCGTCTAATCGGCACAAGCATGGTGCATGCGGTCATTTACGGACGTTTCGGTGAAAATCACGACCCCAGCAGCTCGTCCACGCACCAAAAACGCTTGCTTCAAAACGTGTGCAGGCCGACACTTCAAGGCATCTAATTTGACAGTTGGCTCGCCACTAATAGAACTGTTGTCCCAAGGCATAATCGGAGGGCAACCCTAGCACGGCAGCAGACAGTCAACACAAAGTCTGGCAGTGCACGCTTGCCTGCAAAAGTATGTTCTGCGAACTTACCTTGATATTGACCCACTCAGCTCCAACCAATGTCGCAGCACAACTCAAAGTGTTTCGCCCGTTCGATCCCGCGTTTTTCTTGTGCGCTTTCAGCTGATCTTTCACAATCGGGAAAGACTCGACATCACTGTTGTTGAAACCCCATTTGCATTGCATGGGCACTGCTCCATTAATCATCAGCTGCATCGATCCGATATAGCCTCTCAGCAAACCGCTGCCTTGGTACTGTGCAATTTGGGTGTCGGCATGATGCGAAGGGCTGGATTGAGAGGCGGGCTTGGACGTCAGAAATGTTGATCCTCCAATGCAAACACGCCCACTCGCTAAACTGAACACACACAAGCAATACACTTGGTGTTACTACCTTGCGCATCAGAAAAACAAAACCGCTGTAATAAACAAAAAGCAATACCTGTTCGGCGAAGCAATTGTCGAGCGTCGCCCGAGAATCTCTCCTTCTTTCATGATGACGAACACTTTGGTTTTGGCGTCAAATGACACAGCCCAGTTCACCCACTTGCCAACGTCCTCCGGCGATGTAAGTACTTTTAAATCATCGTTGAATAACGACACACACATGAAACTGCGCCCTGACAGCATATCACAGGTAAGCAACAAACACTTGCTGCGAGATGCCAAGCAAAGTCGCCACACAAACCTCTCTCAAGGTGCACACTGACGCAGGAGTGGGAAGCTGACAAAGCGGAATTCCGGATTCCACAGCTGAAAATTACCTCCGTGCCATACTCGTCTAACTCCTGCTGTTTCGCAAACGCAATCGCAGCCTGGATGGCTTTCTCTTGCTCAGATAATTGTTCACCGCTGCTGCCAGTCGTCTGACTTGTATGATCTCCCGCATTTAATGGTTTCAAATAGAGCCAAAAGTCGATTTGAAATGACGAATTGTTGAAGGTAATTCCTTGATTGGCACCAATTTCAGCGTAGCCACGTGAAAAGTCGAGAGCGAAGTACTCTCCGTTGGATATAGGACCATAGAGCTCGGACTGTGGGCCAGGTCCCAGCGTTGACACAGCCTGGCAACATCAACAGATTTTCAACCACAATGTCCACCGCACAAACTTTGTCATCGGCGACAGCCAACCAACCAACAATCAAGCGGCATCGTCACAATCACTCACCTTAACCCCCACAGTGAATGATGCTTCAAACAGTGTCGCCAAGTCTGTGCCATTGCGCTTCATTCTGGCGGTGGGTTCGATGTCGTGGAGTTCAAGATCAACACAACACTCTCCGCCGTTCCTAAGTGAGAAGTTGCCTTTGGAGGACCGCTCCAAGGCCGTCGCGATCGCCTTTGCAGGAAGTTCCCACGTTCCCATATCCACACCTCCTGTCGAAGTCGCTGTTCGCGCAGTGAAGATATACTTTTCAATTCCTCCAAACCGCTCAACAGGGGTAGCCTTGACAACCAGATGCACTGTGAGAATTGTGCTGTTTTGGATGATGACTTTTCGAATCCATGGGCTAGTTTCTCGCGTCAGTGGCTGCCACACGAAAGCGGAGGCTAGTGTGCTCATACCATTGACACCGTAAACACTTTTGATTGGCTCCAAATCACTGGCTGGGGCAGCGTCGCCGACATTGTTGAACGCTCGCACCTCCAAGACATAGAATTTTCTGGCAGCATGAACCGAAATGATCAGGTGACGCAGTGCTGCTACAAACGGCGTCATTGGCAACAGCCACAGCCACAGCAACAACAACATCAACGTACCCCATGTCAAGTGAGGTTCCGCGAAAGTCGTCGCGTCGCCGAAGCTGGCGTGCAAGCTTCACTTGCTGGTCGGAGCCTTCGCGTCCAACCATGAGCTCAACATTGCCATCTCCATGCACGGAAGGCGTTGTAACGGTACAGCGGAACGCAGGTCCACGGTTCTCGTCAATACGGTACCTGCACCGAATTCATAATTGCTCACTGCACACGGGCACACTTGGCAGTACGAGAACTATCGAAGCAACACTCACTTAAACTTCCGCGCACTCGAGGGCCCAGTTACAATTTCCTCGACCTCCCATATCACCACCTCGTGACCAAGCCCGACGTCCTCGGCCGCGTTTATCAAACGTTCGTACAACGAGCCGTCGGGGTCGTCGGCCTCCGTCGGAGTCAATTCTGGAATCCTGAAGTTCACCCTCAACAGTGCGGCACCACAGCATTGAAGTTGAATGTCGGTGGCTGGGCTCGGTCTCGACCATGTCGTGGCATGCGCTGACGTGGGAGACATTTCACTTTCGCCGATCTTGGAGATGGCTACCCCATTCACGCGGTAGGTGGTGGCCTCATTCAATCCGCTGCAACGAATACCACCGCCGTGTGTCACGTCGGTGGCGGGAACAACAAGTTCTGCAACAGGCTACGATGGGGAAGCAACAGGAGTGAGAATGAGGATAAATTACATGTCAGTGTCCAAGCAGCACCATCAACGACACGCACCCGCTCATCCTGAGAATTGATGACGACAAAACGGTAGCGTAGAATTTCCGACCCACCATCGTCGAGCGGCCGAGAGGCACGTATTGTCAATTGGCGATTTCCTCCTTGGGCAGAATGGATCAGCGGCGGTTGCGGCCTAGTAGCGGGAATCACGCGATTTGAAAAATCTTTTGGCTGGTCTGAAACACAAATCGCATTTGCCGCGGTCACTTTGAACGCGTACGGCCTGCCATTTTCGAGATCCGAAACTGTGTGAGAAAACGTGTAGTAGTTTGTGAGATCTCCCTCGTCAACTGCACCGTCTCCTGCCTTGGCGGCTCGCAGATTGGACGGGGTTGCGTCAATAACTTGCTCAGACTGTAGCAGCCACCCAGAAGCTGAACTTTGCGGCGATCGTTGCTTTTCCAAGAAAGCGCGCTTGACTGAGTCGCCTGTGGAAGAATACACGTAGACGTGCAAACGGACAAGCTTTGTGGAGTCCACCGGGCGCGGCACCAATGCCGTCAATGTGACAGCACCACCCTCGGGAAAGGAGCGAATGTCAGCGCATTGCGCTTTCGCAACCAGTGGGGCCGCTGGAGGAATTACCGGTCTGTTGGCACAAAATATTTGCAATGAGGCAAGGGCGGCAAAGAAGAACTCCTACAACCACAAACTCACCGAAACGGTGGTGTCGAGCAGTCCTGCATAAAATCGGCCGTGGCTGGAGGCGGTGGAACCTCGCAGGAGTGCGCGGCGAATCTGTACACCTTCGTGTGACTCAATCCAAGCACAAAACACTTTGCGGCGTTTGCATGAGACGGGGGAGACTCGACTGGGGCTGCGGATGGCATCGCACACAATTGAAGTCGCGAGTGAGAATCAGAGCCCGCAGTTCCTGCCTGCGGGGGTTCTTGACAGCTCCAGGCAACCAGAGTGTCTTCCAACTGCCAATGCACGTTGACTTCTTTGAATTCATGGATCGGCTCTTCTTCATTGCTCGCATCATCCTCGGCTTTCCCAAACGGATTCATAGCTTCTGCCGCCGCTGCTTCCTCGGCAGCTTTGGCACGCTTCGCTCTGAACACCTCATCCAAATCCTCTGGGGCAGCAATTTCGCCGCCTGCCGCAATAAATTCCGTCGACGAACAGGAAAACACTGAGACCTTAAAACCCCAGCGCGAGGCAACCTCTGTTTTGGACAACATCCGAGGCCTTACCCAACTGTTCATGGAAGGCAGCGAAACCGGAAACGTCGCAGCGGAACCAAACAGGTGTGTGGCTGGCCCCGAGTGACGCGGTTGGTAACATTCCCTCAGGATTCGCGCGCCGAGCTTGATGGCATGTACCCAGTCCATTTTTACCGCTTCAGAATCGGCAGCGAACATTAGATTCTGCGGAACGTTCGTGCGGTGCCGGTCACTGTCAGAAGATGGGTGATCATCGTTGTGTTGGCCAAGGTCTGTTGTGTCCACGGCAGCAAGGCCATTGTTGACCCTGAATGCACACATTGGGAGAGGAGGCCTAATTTCCGACAACCACAAAGAAAAACACACAGAGGCCTTGCACGTGACGATGATGTTGGATACATTCGAAAAACTATTTTTGTTACGCACCCAGCAAGTGCAGCCGACATGATACTTTTGTTGTCTTTCGCAGGCCGCATAATGTTCTCCGTGCCAGCACTCTTTGTCGCCGCTGCGCAGATGTCGTCGTAATTTTCTCCGACATCATCTGCCGTGTCCACCGTCGTCCAGGGCCCAATGATAAGGCTTTCTTTCCGTTTAAAATCGCGAAGGTTTCGCCCTTTGGCTCGCACTAGACGCACCATAACAGCACTTGGCTCATCATCCGCTTCGTTTGGGCGAAAAACAGCATCACGAGTGTAAGTGCCATCCAACAAGGGGTGGCGGAACCAGGTGAACTCCAGCCAACACCAGCGCCGCTGCCAGGTACCAAGCGCTTTCGCGATGAGGTTCTGCTTCATGTTGGCATCCTCAAAATCAAGTGCCAAAAAGCCCTCCATAAAACTACTTGGTGGGCCTAATGTTGTCGTCAAAACTTTGTGATGATTGCCGCGCACATCGTGGTAGATGGGAGATCCATCTGGTGCTTTCGCTTTCCGCACTCCGCGAGCATCTTGGTGCAGCCCCCGCACGAACACGCGGAAGTCGTATTTGCAGTCGTGCATCAGCTTCTTCAATGGCGCACGCGATTTGTGCGTTGGTGGAGGGCATGGATGCGTCACGATCCACGAATTTTCCGGCAGTGGGACGTTTGATCCGGCAAGCTGCAGCGGTCGATACTCGGCCTAGCAATAGGTTATTCACGAAACATTCAAGGGAACTTCTGACGGATTCAGACACGGATACATCAGCAAACATACACAAACACAAGAAAACTGCGTACCTGGAACGTTGCAGTTTTCTCTGACAGAAACAATGTTGCTCTGTCCATCGCCCATTGCAACCGAAGTCGAACTCCATCTGACGAGTATGGCTCTCTGCGAGCC
>Ga0213839_1002102_pt1 | contig 11543 bp, 7 predicted proteins | sample SWPATP21_FD_160075 | JGI IMG/M metagenome (GOLD analysis project Ga0213839, IMG submission 160075) | Coastal seawater microbial communities from Marineland, Florida, United States - SWPA TP2 #1 | ecosystem: Environmental > Aquatic > Marine > Coastal | place: USA: Florida | collected 2016-08-14 | reverse complement strand
AACGACAATATCGACCACCACTGCCGCCGGCAACCAACCAACCGCTGCCGCCGCCACCACCAGCGCCACCAGCATTACCAGCACCACTGATGCCAGCATTGCTGTGCCACATCAAAAAGACAGAAGGAGCAGCAAAAGAAGGAGAACGAGTGACGAGAAGCAAAGGGCGATGGATGAGAGCTGCGGACTGAGAGCCGAGACATGAGAGACTGCAATATCTTGTCACCTCGAGTAGTGTGCCGGCAATTAATTGACCTGGAGTCATCGAATGAATGAATGCAGGGAGGGAGTAAGTACGAGTACCGCATACGCGTGGACGGCTGTGTTCAGAGTGCGCACGCACACTGGTCGTTGGGTTGTCGTTGTTTGTTGTTCGCCAGCGCCGCGACCACGTGGCGCAGAGTGGCAACAAGGCGGCAGCGCGTCGTCGACAAGGGCATGACGCCGTGGTGTGTCGCCACAGCCCACAGCAACGAACCAACACGGGGAACACTGAACAACGCGCAGCTGCTGAGTGCTGGCTGAATTGGGCGGGTGGAACTTTTGTTTGTTTTTTGTTCTTGTTCGTTTTTCGTTTTTTGTTTTTCTGTTTTTACGTTTTTCGTTTTTACTGTTTTTTGTTTTTTTGTTTTCTGTTTTCTTCGTCTCATTTTGGTTTCTTTTCTGATTGTCAAAAATGACGAAGTTGCACAGTGACCAACAACCCGTCATAAAGTTGAAAACTCGAAAACTCGAATAGAAATTGCAAAATTGCAAAATTGCAAATTGCAAATTGCAAAATTGCAAAATTGAAAAATTGCAAATTGGCAAAAATTGAAAAATTGAAAAATGGGAAAATTGAAAATTGGAGAATTGGAGAATTGGAGAATTGGAAAATTGGAAAATTGGTGAACGGTGAACGGCAAAGTGGGAAGGTCGTCGTCGTCAGCTGACGATGATGATAATCAGCGCAATTTCGAGAAAGATACAGTGGTTTATGGGAATATACGGAATTACAGGAACACCCCTGTGATGAAATATAGAATATCCTGAAACAGGATAATAATGGGATGACTGGCGACCTCGTTGCTGTGCTTGTGCGTTGTCGTTCGTACCCGATCCTCACCGTGTACTTGGTATTCACAGATGGTCCAAACGGTACACACCTTGACGACACAGATGAAAGAAAGATTCGCCGCGGCGTTCCGCCCCACAGCTCACCGCCCGCCCACTATTCCATGCAATCTGAGCTGCGGGCTGTGGTGCAACAACGCGCAAGAGCACGCGCAAGACGCACGTACGTCATCATGCAACCACCCTGACTGCTGACGCCGCGTGATGCAACCGCGGGTGCGTTGTGTGGTTCGAGGGTTGTTCGAATGTTCGAACGAGTACGTTCGTGCGTCGTGCCTCTCGCTGGAATACCATCATACTCGAGAACTGCACCACCCTCGCACCTACGTGAACAAACAGCAAGGAGCGAGCTGACCGCGGTTTGCGCATGGTGGAAGGAGGGGACTCACTTGGCTGGGCTTACACCGCCCAAACCAGCAAGCAAGCGAGCAAGCAAGTGAATGCGGTATGTGAAGCGGAATGGTTGCACACCAACGGGGCTAAGGATGCGCGAGCGGTGTTTGCAGGCGTGCTGTCGGAATATCTTGGGCTCATTGTTGCAGGAAGTAAGTATAGGTAAACTCGTGGCATTGAGTTGACTGTTGTAGCGAGAACATGTGCGACAGACACGTGTAACAGCCAAAGAAACTACCCGACAAAAAGGACGACTCAAAAGAATCTCACAGTGTTACGTTTGTGCTAAGAATTCTCTGATTCTCTACAACCTACAATGTCAAAAATCGTATTGGTAGGAGCTGCGGCAGCAGCAACTGCGAGCTTCTGCCACTTTGCTCGAAACAGCAAGAGAGCTGCCACTGCGGACATCGCCAATGTTCCTTTTGTGTCATACTCTGTGCAACCGAAAACTTTGAGGCTTTTGGCCCCTCTGGACGACGGATACCCATCAGGAGAACTTGGGGTGCACTTTGATGTTCACACCGGTGAGACTCTTGTCGTTACCCCGGAATCTCTGAAGCCGAACCACGTGTTGGTGAAACTTCTCGCTGTGTCTGCGGACCCCTACCAACGTGGTCGCATCAAGTCTAAAAACCCCCTCACCGGTGGCTCCTCGACAACAGAACAACAAGCTGCAGAACCTAGAGCCATGTCAGGTTTCGTTGCAGGGAAAATTCTGGCATCAAGGCATCCAAAGTGGAAACCCGGTGATTTGTTCGGCGCAGCACTACCAATCACTACGGTGATGGTGATCGATCTGTCTTCCAACGCGTTTGTGTGGCCATTGCGAGGCATTACCGAGGAGCAGGTGTCGCTTGGCGTTGGAGTGTTGGGAATGCCAGGCTCCACTGCGTATGGAGGTTTGATTGGGTGTCTCCGCCCAAAGCGTGGGGAAACACTGTACGTGTCTGGTGCCGCCGGCGCCGTCGGGAGCCTTGTTGGGGAATTGGGGAAGAGTCTGTTCGACTTAAAAGTCATCGGTAGCTGCGGTGGTCCCGACAAGTGTGCGCGTATTGTCGAGAGCCATGGTTTCGACGTCGCCATCGACCGCAAAAAATTGCCGAAATGGGGATCCGACGGAGACTGGACTGCTTCTAAAGAAGCGCTGCGTCAACAGCTGCAAGAGGCTGCAGGGCCGGGTGGCATTGACATGTACTTCGACAATGTTGGAGCTGATCATTTCGAAGCTGCGTTCGAGAGCCTCGGAAAAGGAGGACGCGTGGCTATCTGTGGTAAGTGATTGGTGAATGGGTGATCGCCGGAAGGCACTGCGTCACCACAGTGTTGTCGCGGCGATGCCTTTGTTTGTTGATGTTAGAAATCCTGATTGTTGCCACTCTCTGACTGCGTTGGGCAGGTCAAATTGCAAGTTACAATGATAAATCAACCCGCCATCCAACAATTTACCCAGGCCGGATGATTTACACTTTGCAGCGCATCGAAGGCATCTTGTCTTTCCCGTGGCTCAGCGGAAAACAGGGCAACTTCCACGAAGACGTCAGTCACTTTTGCTTGCGCTCTTGATGCGACAGCCGCTGCGTAACTGTGGTGTTGTGCTTTGTATGTGTTGCGTCTCTCAGATGGCTCGCTGGCTCCGAGAGGGAAAAGTGACGCCTCACGAGACGCGATTTGATGGGCTGGAGTCTTGGCCGCAAGCGTTCCGCAGTTTGTTTGTAGCAACGGAGAAGAAAAACGGCAAGGTTGTTGTGATCTTGGACGATGACGACTTCGCGGGAGAGGACATCATCCAGTAAGCGTAAACCCAACCACCATTCCACAATGTTTTGTTGGAGAGCAGTCCAAGTCCGCGCATGTACTAATTCAGAAAACATTCGCTTGGAAGCGCCAGGTCTGTCATCATTGAATAGAATAATTCAACTTCTCCACTTCCTCAATCGAGTTCCGGACTTCTTTCGTCGCTTTTGATTCGGGAAACACACATCCGCTTCCCCGTTCTTTGCGGTGACAAGCGTGTTTTAGTTATTCAAGTCAAACCATGTACAACTTGATTGACATATCGCCAGCATCAATGACACGGTAGGTAGGTCACGGTTAAAATTTTGAATCACAAGGAGACGTTTGTCATTCAGCAAAGGATCTTTACGGTCGCCATTCGCCACAGAGACAATGACGGTGCAACACCCACACCAAATCTTTGAAGGAGGTTTTATCGATGTCCACAGACGAGACGAGGAACACAAAGTTACAAAGTTCCTTCAAAGTTGACAAAAAGTGAGAATAAAAAAAGTCGACGAGAGTCACACAACCAGATAGCTGGACGGCGTGAACCTTCGCGACGCATTGACGAGCAGTGTGTTGTAGCAAGGGGTAATAGCTCTAGAGCTATTTTACCCCTTGGTTGTAGCATGAAGCACACTGACTGAGTCTACATACATACAGAAATCCCATGTGAGTGGACGAGTCGGGACATCTTGTCCATTCGACCACACAAGATGAGTGGACAAGATGAGTGGACAAGATGAGTGGACAAGTATGAGTGGACGCGAGTGGACGATTTTGGACGCCTTGTCCACAGAATGACCACAGAATGAGTGGACAAGTGAGTGAGTGGATGACAATGAGTGAGTGATGCCATTGACGGTGGTCGAAGCGCAGTTTGAACTTTCGAACTTTCAAACTTCAGCTGTCTGTCGTTGTCGTCGTCGCGTCGTTGCCGTTGCAACTTGCAGCGTTGAAGATGGTTGGTCGTTGCAGTTGCAATGACAGTCGCTGTTGTTTCACTGTGTTGCTGCCATTGTGGTGCCGTCGCTATCTTTGTCGTTGTATGTTGTGTTGCTGTCACTGCCGTTGCCGTTGCCGTTGCCGTTGGTCACTGTGTTGGTGTCGTCGTTCGATGTCGTTCGTTGGTCAATGGACGTCGTTTTGTTGCAATCCAACCGCAGGTGCTGCAACACAACACAGGGAGAGCAACGACTGGACATCTGGTGTCGATGACTGCGGGCGAGCGTGCGCGGTGACATACATATGGCTTTGGTTCTTTCATTAGCAAGTGCCGAGAAACTTGAAACGAGGGATACAATTTGACTTTGGTCTCATTTTCTTTCTGTGATGGAGTCTCTTCCGATTTGAGTATTGTCCTTGAATGCGTCTAGATACCGTCGGCGCAACAGAACCGTCAAGGTCTATCAGTGCTGTTGCAACACTCTTGGTACGATGCAGGCAAAATTTAGTAATCAAGAAATGTCGTTTGTCTTGTCTACTTCGTCGAAGCTCTATTTTTGATTCAAATGAGCAGTGAGTGACTGCTGCGAAGGCATGCCGGACCATGTGCCGTTGACCTTATCGGAGGCTGAAGCGAATGCGAAGAGAAAGGCAAGCAAAACCGTTGAGTTGGCCACGGATGCGCTCGCGTGTTTGTATGAAGAGAGAATGTGTATTTTGCGGGACGATGGATCTCGAATACTGGAGAAGACCTCGCTTTTCCATCGCAAACAGTTCTGCCCAGAGTGGTGCGAAACAGAGGATGGGTTGCGGCACACTGCCTGCATTGAAATATCAGAATATGTGAACTTGGTTTTCGAAGACGATGATCCTTGGAAAGATGTTGGACGAGCGCTCAAAGCTATCGAAAATGAACTGCCCAAGCTCTTCGTGCTTCGAGGTTCAAAGCTGCGCAAGGGGACATTTGGACCTCTTGGCTGGGAATGGCTACTGTGGCTGCGACGGTCATCGTTGACGTTGTATGATGTGAAAGTAAGCGCCAAAATGGCAAAAGCTCTTGGCTTAGACCAAGATGACGACAGTGACGATGGCAAAACAGATTCACCGCCAAAGTCACATGTTGTGCCAGCCCTAACCTACACAAACAAAAGTGTGGGCTTTGAGACTGATGCCAAGCTCGGCAGAAAATTCGTTGTCAAAGAACTGAAGGCCCACGAGAAACTTTTCAATAGAATCTTTGACAAGGAAGTGGAAAGAATGTGGTACGAGTTGGATCCCTACACACCGGCAAACATCGACCGCGGCGGCACAGCGGCGACAAACCTTAAATGGCTCCAAAAGTTGGCCCGCCAGCAAAGAGAATTGAAGCTGAGCCTATTTCGCGAACTTATTGATTCAGAAGAAGCAGACACCAAAAAATTGTTTCAAGATTGGAGCAAACGGAAACAGCAGTTGTCAATTACTCTGCCGCGAGCTGTGCTGCAGGATGATAATCTCCCAGCCGCCTTGCAACATGCTCCAAGCATGGCCACTTTCAACCGTAATTCGCTGTCGAAGTTGCAGCGGAGGTTGACCGACAAACGGGTTGCTACGAATGCGGTTGTTGCACTCGCAGGAGCAGTCATGAATCCGGAAATGACGAATGTGAAAATCCATGCGGCCAACGAGCATGACCTACAGGCAGTCAAACAGCTAAAGCAACAGCTTACAGTCGCAGCTGCGGGTCCCGGTGAAGACGTCGTTGCCGACCGAGCGGCACGAGTCGAACGGTGGATGCAGTTGGCAGAAGAACGTAAAGTGGCGAAGGACTTGGTGCTGTGTTTAAACCATGAGCGAGTTCTTTTTGAAAAATCTTGGTTACAAATTGGACGTATTTTGTGGCTTGCAACTCGAGGCACATCCGACGCACTCGATACTTGGGTGCGGTGGGCTCGACGAGCCACAGAAAAAGTGACCAACAATGGGTTGGTGCCCTTGTGCATGGGAAGTTACCACGCCGGAAGCAATCGCGTTTGCTTCCATAAAGACCTGCGCAAAATTCTTGTGGATGGGAGCACAATTTTGTGCGGAGATCGCAATTACGTAGTTGCCCGTGATACGCTCGACGTAGCTGCAGATCTGTTGGCCCAAATGTCAGAAGGGGCATGCCACATTGAGCTGCTGACTTCACGTATCATGGGCCAGTCCGCTTCTGAAGTCGTTATCTTCAAAAATGTCCGCCAGCTCGTGAAGCACGCCTCCAAATTTTGGAATTCTTTCACTCCCACCTTGCGTGCGTCATTCGCTGTAAACCGCGACCTCAACTCTTCGCCATCATTTCAAGGCATTGACAACGGCGCGCTGCCGGATGACATGGCACTGCTGTCGGACGAACAACGACGTGGCCTCGCAAGTGATTTGATGTTTCGGTTCGTCGCAGAACGCATTCGAGCTTCGTGTGTGCACACCGTCGATGCCTCTTTAGCACCAGCATCAGGTTTCCAGGACATCACACCAGCTCAACACTCTCTCAAATATCAGTCATTTCTTGAAGATAGATTTCGTCGTCTTCTCAGTTTCCCTTTTCACCACGAGTCGCACTTTTATATCGCCGACTCAAGGCACTGTGATGAGGAACAATTGAAACCCGCACGTGAAGGTGTTCAGCCATTGTGTGGGGTGAAGCCTAGCACAGCATTCTTCTCTGCCAGCCACAACAATTCTCCAAGAGTATTTTATCGGCCGCCGTCGTCAGGCTCGGATTCGAAAACGGTCGAAGCAGACTGCATTGTTGTTGAAGGACGGACATTTGTTTTCCGCCACAATCCAACGACTCGCGGAGGACGTAGGACTTACCAATGGTGGTTGGTTGAAAAGTTGGATCACCTCCGAGCAACGGCCACGTTGAGGTATTTATGCACGTATGGAACGGATGAGTTCTTCGACAACTTTAATCGAGTTGGTATCCACATGCCAGAGGTTGTTCCCTCATCACCGGCAGACTTTCCATTCGGCTCCGATCATAGCGTGCTTGCCGAAGAAGGCTTGCGTGTGCCCGATTGGGGAGAAACTGTGGTGTTTCTGCGGGAAAACCCAGGTGGTGCGTCATCGATTGCACGTTCAGAACCAAGTGAGGCTGAATCGAGCGACGTCTCAAGCAAAGAGAAAACACGTTTGCGAATTCCGTACCGCGAGTTCTGGTATGGCAACATTTTGCTTTGGAATCACGTCGAGGGTGGGGGGCCCAACATTCGATATCCACCAGAAGGCGTGCTGTTTCAGTTGGTTCCCGAAGACTCGTTTGTGGCAATTGAAACTCTTCAAAATTTTGTGGCAAAAGATAGATTGCGGCGAGCAGCAACAAGAGCTGCAGCAAAAGCGAGCACGAGAGCTCGCGCACGCAGAGCTTTTCACACCCAGTGTGAAAAGCGTCGACGATGTCTATTTGATGCAGCTACTGAAGAGGTTGACGCGTTGCCAGGGGAAGCGTTGGCAGTAGTAGAGGAGGGTACTGCCAACGGTAGTGAAGGTGATCACCACAACAATGGTGTCAATGCCACCAACCACAACACTTGGAATGTGATTGGTCGTCTTTGCAAGTCGCTCGCGAAGGACGATAGCGATGCGTCGTCATTGCTCTTTGACGCGTGGACAAGGTGGGGATTGCGTTCCTCAAAGTGGCGTTTCTTTAAGGATCGATTGGGGTTCAGTGAAGTAGAGTTTTTGGGTTTATGTCGCGACGAGTGGGCGACATTTCCTCCATCATTTGACCATCCCTCACCAACAGGGAGTGATCCTCAGCCCAAACAAATGCGTTCGCGTGACAAAGTGCATCCAGCACTGCTCGAACTGTCAAGAATGCAGACCGTTGTTCAGCGTCTGGAGAATATTTGCCGCGAGCTTCGCCACGGCGATGTCCCACAGGCAAGCCTGCATCAGGATCGGGATTTCAAACCCAAGTTCAAGGTCACGACCAAGGAGTGCAAAAGTGATCGCGTGTGTGTTGACATTTTCATCCCGAAAGTGGAGTACAACACACCAAAGACGGGGGACCAAACGGCAGAAATCGCCTTGGACGACAGTAACGCGATTGATGCGATAGAGTTTGATTGGTGCAGCATATTTGAAGTTGAGACGGCACCTAATCGTCGATCGGCCACCTTCGTGTCCGCAAAAACTGCAGTCCACATTTCCTGCGTGTTACGCTCCACGTCTCATCGAGGCTACGAGGTGGAGATGCAAGTGAGCAAACTTCGGCCGTCATCTACGTACTCTGTACGCATCAACCAGAGCATGCTTTTGCGCTCGAAATTAGAGGCTAGAAGAAGAAAAGGTAACGATTTGGCAGAATCGAAGAAGTATTTGTACTTCAGTTTGGTTACAATGCCCCGCCAACAAAAGATCACCATTGTCAGAGAAAAGAGAGGAGGAGCTGTGGGTACTGAGAGCCATGTACGCGTCAAATGGCAGGATGTGTCGGGCGCGTCGGATGATGCGGCAATGCTCAGAAATGCAAGTCGCGGAAGAAATAGGGTTAACATCCGCCAAGACACGCTGACGTACCAACTCTTCATGCGCGCCGTGCCGCCTATTCTCCGACTTTGGAACTCACAGGAAAAGCCACCGGCCTCGTTAGTGCACATGAATTCATGGGAAATGGTTTACGAGGGAAAGACACGCCACGTCACGAAGCAGCTTGTTCCTGGGTACACATACCAATTCCGGGTATTTGCGGTGAGCTCTACCTCAGTAAACAGCCCAGCGTCTTCTGCTGTGTGCACGACTTGCCGGCTAGCCCCTTTACAGCCTCCTGTTCCGCTCCGCATCGGCCCATCTTCAATTATTGTGTGGATGCCGTTGCGGCAAGCACGCGACCGCAACATTTGGGATATTCAGGATTTCTACGCGTTGCGACTGCAGGCGTTCATGGCGCAATTGTCTCGAAAGAGACGTGGGCACGTGAAGACCACAGAGTACAAAGTTCCACAAACTCTCATTCAAGAAATTACAATTGAACTGACGCCAACTGAACTCAACGATCAGTGCAAGACTGGTGCAACTGTTCCCACGTATCGGGGTCGTGGCAAAATTGTCCAAGTAGTCCGCAGGGTCGTTGTCTACCACAGTAATCCCGACGGGACAGTGCAGATTGATGGAGCAACAAAGTCGCAGCGTTCCCACAAGTACTTCCGACAACAAATGTTTTGCGTCCGACTAACAGGCTTGGACCCAAACAAGCAATACAGTGTGAGAACGAGAATGCGGCTGTCGTCAGGGAACGAAAAGAGAGTTTTTGATTTGTTAGATCAAGAGAGAATTCAGCTGGCTGCATTGCCAGTGGCCGGTTCGTTGCATCACTACAGGTGTGTGTGTCTTACGTTGTCACCCTGAATGTTCTCGTGCAACGAATCGCCAGGTAACACGGGAACGGCAACTGCTGCTGCGCTGGCTGCGGCGGACGCGCAGGACGCGAGCGGCCTCGAGCAAACCGCGTCAAAGGGAAAACCTACAATACGCTCTTTTTGGTCAACACCAACGTTGTGGTGCACTCTACCATTGCGCCCTACTGATGCGCGAATCCGCGTGCTAAGCGGCCGAAGGGTCGCGCTGCGGTGGAAAGCACCATCAGGCGGCGCATGGAAGTACATTGTAAGAATGCGAGTGAACGGCCCAGATACCGAAGTCCACGCCTTGAATCGCGCATCTTCGTGGTGGCAAACTTGTTACACTGGAAAAAAAGAAGGTTGTTTTGCACGGTCGTTTGAAATGGTGTTGTTGCGACTTCGATTGGCTCAAGGGTGGTGAACAATGTGTAATGCGCAGGGGCTCTCGTTGTTTTGCGGCCAAGTGGTGCAAGGTCAGTAGTGAGCAAGTGCTTGGTTGTGATGTGATTGTGGGCGCGCTTGGTCACCTGTGTCTTCCACCATCTGCGTTGTCACAAGCAGGCAGGACCGCGCTGCGGTGTATGAGTTTGCTATTTTCTCTGTCAACAGGGATCTGAAACGATCGCCGCTTGCGTTAAGAGTGAAGACGGTGGCGCGTTCTGTGTAGGTACAATCGACGTGTACCTCGACAGCCATCTCCGCGCGATTTAAGTTGGTGCTCGAATGTACTCTCCAACACCCCAAATACTGAAATTTGGAATTGATCTAAGGCGTTGGTTCCGTTGTATAAAAGTCAAACAAAACGGCAACCCTTGTGTTGGGATAGACTATTAAAATTGGGCAGCAATTACTTGTTTGCGTAAGTAAGGTTGAGAGTGTGCTCTTCCGACAGTTTGAAATTCTGTTGTCAACGAATAACAGCAGCACGATTCGCAAAGTGAGTGGGCGGCGCACGACAGCATTTGCACATGTCACACAACGCGACGTTACCTGAAGGGCCTGGAGCGCCACAGTCGCACTCTGTTCGTCAGCATATGAAATGAAGGCTGCGTGTTTAACGCTGTAGTATCGAACTGAGTTGAAATTGTCGTAGCTAAGAACAATAGATGCAACGAGAGTGAGCAACTCGTTCAAATCGGTCACCACACGAACACGATCTAATATGCGCCACACAGCAATCGATATCCCGTACCCTTTGAACAACTCTTCCAACATTTCTTTTGTGCATTCATCTGGGAGCTTCGTTGCCACGAGCTCTTTGTTCGGCGGCACGTACACAGGTGGCGGCAGCGGTGGACCGGACCGCTGCGTCGCGGCGCCGGAGCTTGCAGCCCCGGCTGCAGTTTTGGACGCCGTGCCGGATGATGACGTTGACTCACTAGCCTTTTCGCCATCGCCTTCTGCGGACCCAGTTTCGTCGCCAGCCTCCGACTCCTCGAGGGCTTTTCGCTTCGCAGCTTCAATGGATGGTGGAGGAACCACGCGTTTCCTCTTCGGTCTCTTCCGGAACGTCCCTTGCTGTTTGCTGATGATGTCGGAGGTGGCGGTGGCGAACGCAATTTTCATCTTCCTATCGAACAAAGGGAAGCCCTGCATTTGCACGACGGCGTTTTTCGCCGCTTCTGTGCTTTCGAAAATAATCCAAGCTTGACCACGCATGAAGTATGTTCTCCGTGAGTGGATGTCGAGAATTTTTCCAAACCGTTTGAAGACACCATACAGCGCGCGCTTCAGCTCCGGGACCTTAATTTTTTCCGTCAGATTGTTGACGTAAATTGTGTTGTTCAAGGCGCCAGCAGCACCTGATTCAATGGCATTTGAGCTACTCTCACTCCCGGGCGCGGCGTCACTTCCCGGGGGTGCGTCGCTTCCTGGCGCGGAGTCACTTCCTGGCGCGGAGTCGCCCGCAGGCGCGGCGGCTGCCCCTGGGGGAGCAGCGTACCCTGGCGG
>Ga0213839_1002100_pt1 | contig 11546 bp, 11 predicted proteins | sample SWPATP21_FD_160075 | JGI IMG/M metagenome (GOLD analysis project Ga0213839, IMG submission 160075) | Coastal seawater microbial communities from Marineland, Florida, United States - SWPA TP2 #1 | ecosystem: Environmental > Aquatic > Marine > Coastal | place: USA: Florida | collected 2016-08-14 | reverse complement strand
ACGGCCCTGCGCCCCGGCCCCATCTACGGCGAGCGCGACAGCAAGCTCTCCACCCGCTACGGCCAGTGGATGCAGCGCAGGATCACCCTCTCCCCCACCCTGCGCCTTCCCCACGTCCACGGCGCCGACGTCGCCCTGGCGGCCCTCGGCGCCCTGGAGCACCCCGCCAGCGCCGGACGGGCCTACAACCTCGGCGGCAGCTCCGAGCGGATCCACGACATCCTGCGGATCTGGGCCCGCCACGTCGACCGCCCGGCCCGGCTCGTCCCGGTGCCCGTGCCCCTGTCCGTGGGCTTCGACGACCGTGCGGCCCAGCGGGAGCTCGGCTTCCGGCCCCGTCCCATCGAGGAAGGCGTGGCGACCACGGCGCGCTGGTTCGCCGATCAGGCTCCCTGAATCCGGGCGAGCACTGCGCGGGCCGTCGCCGAGAGGCCCCGGGGGTCCAGCGCCGCCTCCAGCGCCCGGCTCTGCCCCGTCGCCTCGAAGAGCGCCTCCCGCCCGTCGGCGTCGAGGTCCATCCAGGCGGCGCTCGGCACGATGCGGCCCGTGCGACGGTCCCGCTCCCGGAAGGCCCCGCTGGCCAGCTCGATCAACGTGTCGTCGTTCATGACGCCTCCAGGGACACGCCCTTGCCTTCCAGGCACCGGGCCAGCAGCTTCTTGGCGCGGGTGATGGCCTGCAGGAAGGTGTTCAGCTTCTTCTTCGCCCGCCGGGCCAGCACCTTGTCGTGCACGCCCCCCGAGGCCTCGAGCCGCATCCCGAGCAGCTTCTTCGGCGTGGGGGGCAGGGCCTCGAAGCAGGCCTCGATGAGCTCCCGGAGCCAGGGGTCGGGCTCGGCGACCGTGATGGCCTCGGGATCCAGCTCCTCGGCGGCGGACTCCATGCGGTTGCCCATGCGCCGGGCCTCGTCGAGGGCGGCGTTCCGGACGATGCGGTGGGCGACGCGGAGCAGGCTGTTCCCCTTGCCGTCGGGGGTGACCCGGGGCGCGATCTGCCAGACCCGCAGCAGGCCCTCCTGGAGCACGGCCTCGGTGTCGACCTGGGTGGCGAAGCCCCGCAACGAGCGACGGAGGCCCGGCTCGGCGGCCGCCAGCCACCGCCCGAAGGCCTCGGCGTCGCCCGCCGCGATGGCGGGCAGGAGCTCGTCGAGATCGGTCACTCAGAACCCTCCCAGGAGCCAGACCACGAGGGCGATGACCAGGCCGAGCCCGAACAGGAGGCCCAGCACCAGCGCCAGCAGCAGGGGCCAGCCGAGCCCCGCCTTGCGCTCGGCCCCGTCCGACGAGGTCGGAGGCGCACCGGCACCCGCCCCGAGGGACTGGGGAGCCGCCGCGGGGGGCGGAACGGGCTGGTCGTCGAGGGCCCTGAAGGTCTCCGACGGCGGGGCGGGAGGAGGCGCTCCCGGGGCCATCTTGTCCGCCGGAGCCGGCTTGGCCGGGGGAGGCGGGGCCGCGCTCGAGCGGGCGGCTCGGGACACCGGGGCCCCCTTGCGGCGCTTCCGGCTCATCTCCCGACGCAGCTCCTCCTTGGGGGCGGCTCGCCCGAAGGCCACCTCCGTGTCGATGTCCGCCGACAGCTGGCTCAGCGCCATCCCCTCCTCGTCGGCGAACAGACCATCGCCTGGCGACGCAGCGCGCAGCCCGACCCCCTCGGCCGACACCCCGTGGGGAAGGGCCTGGGGCTGGGTCACCGAGCGGCTCTCGGCGTCCGGGTCGACCGTGCGCGTCTTGGTGGTGGCCACCCAGCTGGTGAAGCGGGTGCTGATCTGGAAGTCGACACCGAGGGCCTCGATGCGCCGCTCCCGCACGTCCTGACGACGCCCCGCCGCGCACAGCAGCTCGAGGTCCGCCACCTGGTCCCGGGCCCAGCGGACCGCGGCCGGACCGTCCTCCGTGGCCGCCGGCAGGGTGAGCGTGTGTGCCCAGGGACCCTCGCCGCCGCGTCCCTTCAGGGTGACCGACCCGCCCGCGGGGTCGACCTGAGCGAAGAGCGTGACCGGGGCCCCGGCGTACAGGTCTGGGAGGCGGTGGCTGGTGGTGACCACGGTGTCGCCGACCAGCTCGAGGTCCACCACCACGGGCTGGGACGTGTGGGCGACGAGACGGGCCGCGGCGGGTCCCACCGGCTCGTCGATGCCGAGGACCAGCTCCTGCCCTCCGCCGGCACGGGCCACGGGCTCGGTCAGGCTGCGGTTCACCGAGCTGCCGACCCCCACGGTGTGGATGCGGGTGCTCTTCTCCCGCTCGTCGAGGGCGATGCCGACGATCTCCGACTCGAAGCCGATGTAGCCGTCGGTCACGAGGATGACCTGCTTCTGGGCGCTCCCCACCGACGCACCGGACACGGCCGCGCGGATGCCGGTGGTCATCTCGGTGCCGCCCGACGCCCGCCGGGCCCGCAGCCAGGAGAGGGCTTCCCGACGGCCGTTCAGGTCCATCGGCCGGGGCCGGTCGGTGAAGCGCTCCACGGTGGACGCGAAGGCCAGCAGCTCGAGGTGGTCCTTGGGGCCCAGGGTGGTGATCAGCGCCGTCACGATCTCCTTGGCCTGGTCCAGGGGACGGCCCCCCATGGAGCCGCTGGTGTCGAGGAGCACCACGAGGTGCCGGGGAACGACGACCTCCGGAGCCCGTGGGGGCACCACGGTGATGGCGGCGTAGGCCTCGTCGCCGTGACGGGCCAGCTGCGTCTGTACGCCGGGCTGGGGCTGGGCGACCGGCCAGCGGACCACCACGTCGCGGTCGAGGGCCCCACCGAGCACCACGTCGGTGCCCGATTCGTAGGGGTGCCGGAGGGGGCGGGCCCCCTCGTGGCTGGAGTCCGTGACCGGGTGGCTCGGGCTGCTCACGTCCCCGGTGCGGGGGTCCTGGATGCGCAGGGCCGCGGAGAGCTGGGCGTCGGGCTGCTGGTCTCGCGCCACCTCCACCACGACCCCGGCGGCGTCGGGCTTCGGGGCCGCCCCCAGATAGCGGGGACCGACCACCGTGGGGAAGCGCCAGGCCCACTGCCCGTCCTCCCAGGCCAGGGGCTGGTCGACGGTGATGCGGCAGGTCAGCGTGGCGCCGGGGGGCACGTTGCCGAGGCGCTGGGTGAACACGCTGCTGCGCTCCTCGTCGAGCAGCGCCGCGGTGCGCCCCTCGACCAGGGCCTGCTCGAAGGTCTCCCGGGCCTGGGCCTTGGGCTGGACCTCGCCGACGACCGCGTGCTCCCCGACGGTGAAGGCGAAGCCGGCGACGGCGCCGTCGGCCGGGAGCGGCAGGGTGTAGGTGACGTCGAGGGGCTCGGCGTAGGGGTTGTGGAAGGTCTGCTCCAGCACGACCCGGGCGTGGCCGGCGCCGGCCTCGGCGGCCAGGTGGGTGGCCCGCAGGGGCAGCAGGCGACCCGCGACGTCGACAGCGACGCAGCCGGTGGTGGGAAGGGCGGGAGTGGCGAGGGCGGTCATGGGCATGGTGCGCTCCGTGTGGTGGGTTCACCGGGGCAACGGGGCGCACGTCCTCCTTGTGACACACTTTCTTGTCTTGGCTGTTTCTACCATCACTTTCCGACGAACCTCAGAACGGGACGACCACGAGCTCCTGCCGCAGCTGGAAGCGCTCACCGTTGCCCCACACCTCCACCACCCGCACCGTGTTCTCGTCGTCCCAGGTCGCATCGGTGACGAACACGTCGTAGCCGCCGTCGGTGTCGAGGACCTCCTGGTCGAAGTGGAGGTGCCCGGCGAAGGCCGCGGCGATGCGGTGCCCCACGGGGCTCGTGGCCTCCACCACCGGGGGCCAGTCCTCCACCAGGAAGCCGCCGGGCTGCTGCTCCATGGGGTGGTGGGAGAAGAGCACCACGTTCTCGTCGGGTCCGAGGTCGAGGGTCGCGAGCTCGTCGCGGAACCAGGGCATGGTGCCGCCGTCGAAGTCGTGGATCTCCGCCATCTCGGCGAACACCACGTTCTCGTCGTTGCGGGAGCACCAGTCCAGGCCCACGAAGCGCATCCCCCCGTGGTCGAAGGCGACGTTCTGGAACCAGCTCGTCTGCCCGTGGACCGGGTTCTCCACCTCGACCGGGCCCCGGGAGACGTTGGCGAACGTGGACGCCAGCAGCTCGTACTGGGGGGCGAAGGTGTCGGCGAAGCCCTGCTCGTGGCCCGTGGCGATCTCGTTGTCTCCGAGGACGGGGAGGTAGGGGACGTCGAGCTCGTCGAGGAGAGCCTTGGCCACGGGCAGCCCCGCCCCCCAGCCCACGTCCCCGACCACCGCGACGAAGTCGACCTGCCGCTCGACGGCCACGCCGTTCACCCAGTCGACGGCGGCCGCCAGCCGGACCTCGTGCTCGGGGTTGGACGCGATGTGGGGGTCGGCGAACACCACGAAGGCGAACCGCTTCTCCAGGGCAAGCTCGCCGGTCTCTCCCGCGGCAGCGGTGTCGGCCACCGGAGACCCCTCGGTCGTCGTCGCCGTGGGGCCACCCGAGCAGGCAACGAGGAACAACGGGAGCATCGGACCTCCGGAGGGGGGCGAGCCCGCGTTCAGCGCTGCCCGGGATGGTTGATCCACCAGGCGTTTGCCGCGTTCAGCATCTGAGCCCGCTCGATGCGACGCGCCCGCGGGATCTCCGCCCACAGCAGCGCCCCGGCCAGGCCCGTGAGACCCGCCTGCGCGCCGAGGACCCAGGCCCAGTCGCTCTCGTTCTCGATGAGGCGCATGGTGCCGTAGCCCTCGGCGATGGCGGCCCCGGTGAACACCACCCGCAGGGTGTTCCGACCGAGGCGACGCTTGCGGATGCCCTTCATCACGTCGGTCCGACGGGCCGCGCGGGCCACGTCGTGCCACGGAAGCGGCACGTCGTCGGCGTCGAGGTACCGCGGGTGGTCCAGCTCGCGCACCGGCGGACGGAGGGAGACATCCTGGGCCAGGGCGACCCCGAGCCAGGAGGTGGCGACGAGGAGCATCAAGATCGGCGTCGCACCAGCATCAGGGAGGCCAGGAGGGCGAAGGCACCCGCGGCGCCGGTGGAGGTGTCGCAGCCCCAGCGGGACGAGCCCTGGAGCCGCTCGTCGACCCCGTAGACCGCGTCGATGGTCAGCTTGGCGGCCGACCCACCGGCGAGGCCGTACACGTCGAGGAAGATGGTGTAGGTGCCGTCGTCGGGAAGCTCCAGGAGCGGCTCCCAGGTCACCTCCTCGAAGACGACCTTGCCATCGCGGCTCTGCCCCTTCACCACCGTCCACTGCACGTCGTCGACACAGCCGGGGAGGAAGTCGGTGCGGTTGAACAGCTCGTACTTCAGCCCGGCGCGCTTCTCGACGGTGAACTCGACCCGGGCCGTGTCGCAGGCCGTGACGAGGCCGTACTTGGTGCGCTCCGGCTCCACGACCGGGGCGGGCCCGGTGTCGTCGACGGCGTAGCGGAGCCCGTCGAGCGTCAGGGAGATGCCGAACTGCCCCGGCACCTCGTAGCTGTGGGTGACGACGTCGCCATCGCCGGTGGTGCCGTCGCCGAAGGTCCAGTGGGCCTCGTCCCACGTGAACAGGTCCGACAGCGCGACCTCGCAGGTGACCTCGATCGGGGGCACGCCGATCAGGGGCTCCTGACTCGCCTGGGGAGACACGCACACGAAGTCGGCCTGGACGGAGTCGAGGGGAAGGGTGCCGTCCTGCGCGAAGGCCGCGCTCAGCATCAGGGCGAAGGTCATCTTGGCTCCACGTCAGGACAAGGACGGTGGTCGTTCCTCGAATGTTGGTAACCCTGGAGGAGCGCGATGCCCCACGTGGGGCGGGCTGAGCTATCAGCTACCAGCTGCCAGCTGCCAGCGACCAGCGACCAGCGACCACCTATGGCTGGCGTGGTCTAGATCGTGATCAAGGCTCCGAGGACGACCGCAGCCCCGTTGACGGGGAAGGCGACGGAGGCATCTCGCTCCTGTGCGACACCCCGAGGAGGCATCCGCCTTCGTTGCGACAACTCGGGGCGTCCGGGCGGCGCGGACCGCCGAAAAGGTCATTTCGCCCGTTGGTCGCGGTCGCGACCTCGCCGGATCTGTCGCAACGAAGGGAGATGGTCCGTGAGGTTGTCGCAGAATGGTGAGATGCCTCCCCAACCCGAGCCTGCGCGAGGTGTTGGGGGTTGGTACCTGACCCCCCTCAACCCCCTGCGCCCCCCCAACCCCCGGCCGTCGGCCATCGGCCATCGGTCGTCGGTCGGTCGTTCTGGTCGTTCGTCGGTCGGTCGGTCGTCGGTCGTCGGTCGTCGGTCGGTCGGTCGTGGTCCTGATCAGCTGAGGCACCAGGTGTCGCCATCGGCCCGTGCGTGCCCATGCTGCTCCAGCCAGTGCAAGTGCGTCAGCACCTGCCGGGCCGCGAGGGGGTGGTAGCGGGGGTCGAGCTCGGCGTACACATGCCGGGCCACCTCTAGCGGGGTCGCCGAGCCCTCCTCCAGACGGGCGCGGATCTGCTCGGTCCGACCGTTCCGGTGGGCGATGTACATCGACAGCACCGCATCGGGCTGGCGGAGCACGGGACCATGGGCGGGCAGGAGGGCCGTGGGCGCCCGCCGGCGGATCCGCTCGAGGTGGTGCAGGTAGTGTCCCAGGTCGCCCTCGTCGGGGTCGATGGCGATGGTCCCCACGCCGGCCACCATGTCGCCCGCGACGAGCGCGCCGGAGGCCCGGTCGTGGAGGCAGAGGTGCCCGGGCGCGTGCCCCGGTGTGTGGAGCACGTCGAAGGTGCGGCCCCCCACCTCCAGCACATCGTCCTCGTCGAGAAAGCGGTCGACCGGGATGTCGACCAGCTCCGCGGTGACCGGGTGCGCGATGACGGGCACGTCGACCCCATCGCCCCTCAGTCGCTCCCGAAGGTCCTGAGCACCGGCCACGTGGTCGTGGTGGTGATGGGTCAGGAACAGTCCCTCGACCCGCTCTCCGCTCTCCATGCGCTCCCGGACCCGCTCGTACAGCGCCAGCTGCTCGTCCTCCCAGGGACTCGCCGGGTCCACCACCACGAAGGCCCCCTCCCCCAGCATCCAGCTGTTGGTGTGGGTCGCGGGGGGCAAGGTGGGCGTGCGGACCGGCAGCACGCCGATGCCGGGGATGTGGGGCGTCAGGTCGACGTTCATGGACTCGACCTATCCCCGACGGATGGGAATAGCAGCGGCGAGCCGTCGGTTGGTGCTGCGGTTTGGCCCGCATCCCTCCGGCGGTTAGTCGGGGCTGCCGACACTCCCGAGACGAGGACGACCCATGCTTCTTTCCCTGTGCGCCATGCTCGCCGCCACCCCTGCCCTCGCCGACGACGCCCCCTCCATCGACCCGGCGCTCGCGCAGCCGAAGAAGGGAAAGTGGGACCCGAAGGGCAAGGCCATGGAGGCCTACCTGCAGGCCCGCATCCAGATGAAGAAGGAAGCGTGGAACGAGGCCACCGAGCTGTACGTGATGGCCCTCTCCAAGCAGAGCGGCTGTGGAAAGTGCCTCAACGAGCTGGCGGACGTGCTGATCGGCGCCAAGCGCTACGACGAGGCCGCCGAGGTCGGGGAGCTCACCGCCATGCTCTACCCCGAGAAGATCAACGGCTGGGCCAACGTCCACAACGCCCGGATGAAGCAGCGGGCCTGGGCCATGGCGGTCGATGCCGGCGACAACCTCGTGGCCGTCGACCCCGACGCCGGCTGGGCCTGGACGAGCCGCAACCGCGCCTACATCAACGACGGCCGCACCGATGAAGCCCTCACCACCCTCGACGGTGGGGAGGCCGCGGGTCTGGCCGCTGAAGACGTCGCCTGCAACCGGGTGCTCGTGTACACGGCACGCACGGAGATCGACCAGGCCAAGGAGCAGTGGGAGATCTGCAAGGAGAGCAAGGACGCCGACGTCAAGCGCCTCGCGGAGGGCTGGCTGGCCCTGACTGACGGCGACGTCGAGAAGGCCTCCAAGAGCCTCATGCGGGCCGGCGCGTCGGACGACATCCGCCTCGCTCTGGCCATCGGTCGCTACGACGAGGGCAAGTTCGACCAGTCCCTGAACCTCGCCCTCAAGCTGGTGGAGGAGCTCGACTGGTCCCCGTGGGATGCCCACGTGGCCCTCGCCCGCGCCCAGGCAGCCACCGGCGACATCGACGCCGCCCACGCCACCCTCACCAAGGTGGTGCTCGCCGACGGCTGGGAAGGCACCCACAAGGCAGCCTCCATGGACCGGGTCCTCATGAAGGCCAAGGGCCCCGACTGGCCCCGGATGCAGGGGGAGATGGCCCTGGCGCTGATGATCCGCACGCTGCACCTCCAGGGCAAGTCCGACGAGGCCGCCGCCTGGTTCGAGAAGGCGAAGGCCGCCCACGGCGAGACCGAGGCCCTCACCCTGGCCAACACGCCTCCCGAAGCCGAGGGCGAGGGCGAGGGCGACACGGAGTAGTACCTCGGTACGCCCTGGCTCCAGGTTATCCTCCGGCCGAGGTTCTCCATGCTGTTCGCCGCCGTCGCCATCCACGTCTCCGTCGCGGCCGACACGGTCGACGTCGCGTCCCTCGCCAGAGAGCTGGCGGACATCGAGTCCCCCGCCGCCCGCTCCGCCCGAACCCGCCTGGAGTCATCCCGGTACGCTGGCTCGGTCAAGCAACGCCTCGCGGAGGCGGCTGACCTGTTGTCCCGAGGCACGTTCACGTCAGCGGTCGAGATCGAGCTACTGCTCCACCTCGCCCTGAGTGACTCTGAGGCCGACCGCGCTCGGGCGTCGGAGATGGCTGGCCCGGCCCCCGCGGCGTCACCGCCTGCACCGCGGAAGGGCGCCGCCGTGATGCCCTCCATGTTGAAGCCGGCGGCAGAGAGCACGGAGCCGACCGCGAGCGCAGACCCGGCGACGGAGCCCAAGCCACAGCCCAGGCCGGCCCCGAAGGGGGCGGTCGTGATGCCATCGATGATGGCACCGTCCAAGCCCTCGCCATCCAAGCCGTCGCCCTCTCCCAGGCCCTCGTCATCCCCCACGCCCTCTCCGTCCCCGGCGCCCTCCACGGCTCCGACCAGCGGAGACGACGCCGAGTCCGAGCCCTCGCCGCCGAGCCGCTCGAAGCTCCTGGCGTACAAGAAGGGCCGGCTGTACCGGGAGTACGTCGACATCCACACCACGTCCGTGGCGAGCACCACGATCCCTGCCGTCGGCAACAGCGTGCCGATGACGTTCACCAGCGTGAACACCCGCTCCCAGCTCATGTACATGCCGTACAAGGGCGACGGGACCCCGCTCAGCCCCTTCCGGTTCTACCAGGAGGTCGGAGAAAAGCGTCGGTTGCACAGCCACATGCAGGAGCAGAAGGCGCTCCGGAACCAGGGCACCGGACTGCTGGTCGGCGCAGCCGCAAGTCTCGTGCTGAGCATGGGCGCCTACGTGGCTGGCACGGGTGAGAACGTGACGTATGCCCAGGAGAACGCGAGCCTCCTCGGGGGCACTGGGTTCCTCCTGGCCTCCGGAGGGCTGTCGCTCGGAGCCCTGGCGCTCTGGGGCAAGCGTCTGCAGAAGGACAGCTTCGTCACCTCCACGATCCCGGCCTCCGTGGCGGACGACCTGATCGAGGCTCACAACAAGAAGCTCCGAGACTCCCTGGGTCTCAGCGAAGAGGACGTGATGGACATCGACGACTGAGCCCGAGGCTGCCGGTGTCCCACGCCGCTTCACGGCGGGTTGACACACTCGGGGAGCGGCGCGACCGTCCAACGGGCATACAATGCAGAGGCAGGGAGTTCTCATGAAGATCGCCACTCAGTCCCTGGTCGCGCTCGCGGCCATCGCCACCCTCCTCGGATGCTCCCGCAAGCCCGAGGGCGAGTACGACCCCGACGCCTTCGTGGGGCAGCCCCTCGTGTTCGCGCCCGAGGTCACCGAGGGCGTCGACATCATCGTCGGACAGCCCAAGGACGATGCTCCGGACTCCGATGGCGACGGCCTCTCCGACGAGGAGGAGGCCACCCTCGGCCTCGATCCCCAGGCGGCCGACAGCGACGGCGACGGCTTCGACGACGGCGTCGAGATCGACGCGTTCACCGACGCCCTCGACGCCACCCACCATCCGTACGCGGGCGGCTGGGCCATCGACCCCTGCAACAGCTCCGTGGAGCCCAGCGGCAACGGCGTGGGCCAGGTCACCGACAACTTCGCCCTGATGGACCAGCACGGCGAGATGGTGCGACTCCACGACTTCTGTGGTCGCGAGGTCCTGCTCGTCACCTCCGCCATGTGGTGCGGTCCCTGCCAGGACGAAGCCCCCGAGCTTCAGCACTGGTACGAGACCTACGCCGAGCAGGGCCTGATGGTGATCACGCTCCTCGGCGAGAACAACGGCAGCGCCACCCCCAGCCAGGCCGACCTGGAGAACTGGGCCAACACCTACAACATCGAGCACCCCGTGCTGGCCGACGCCAACTGGGCCGTCAGCAATCGCTGGGGCGGGGCCTACATCCCGACGATGCACCTGCTGGGCGACGGAGCGGTGGTCATCGCCGGCGATACCTACGTCTCCGAGAGCCAGCTGGAGCAGAACCTCCCGTGACCCCTCGGACGCGACTGGGCATCGTCGCCGCTTGCTTCTTGTTGACCGCCTGCAGCCCCTTCGGCTGGAGCGAGGACCGCTTCTACGAGAAGCTGGGCCGGGCTACCTGCGAGAAGGCCTTCGAGTGCGACACGCAGGAGGCCTCGGAGACCTGGTTCAACCAGGAGAACTGCGAGCAGGCCTTCGGGCCCATCGCCCTCGCCTCCATGGAGGCCCACACCGCCTGCAAGTACAAGCGGACGAAGGCGAAGAAGTACGTCAAGCTCTACAAGAAGCTCGACTGCATCGTCTCCGTCGGGGAGGCCGGCGAGCTCGAGCAGGCCTGGAACGACGTCTACGAGTGCGAGGGCGAGGCGACCACCGGAACGGGCGACACGGCGGCCCCCGAAGACACGGGACTCCCCACCAGCCCAACCGCCACGTTCTGAGCCACCTCGTTGCGTAAGAACTGAAGTGCGCGCCCCGTTGTCCGACTGCTAAGCTCGAGAGGGAGGCTGCATGTCGCGCGCTTGGATCCCGTGGGTCGTCGCCCTGCTCGGCGTGGGCGCGGCAGCCTTCGTGGGAGGGCGTGTCACCGCGCCGGTGCCGGAGCCCGTGGAGCTCCGCCCCGTCCGTGCCCCCTCCACCGACGCTCCCTGGCGGGACGCCATGGACGCCGCCCGGGCCACAGCCGAGTCCGACAGCCTGCGCGCCCAGTCCCTCGAGGTCCTCAACACCGCCGACGGCGACATCGCCCTGGGGGACGCTGTCCGCCTCCTCGGCTGGGTCGGGCAGCCCGACGACCTGGACCTGATCCTCTCCTTCGCCCGCAGCCGGGAGCCCATGCTCCGCGACCCGGGTCTCGAGGCCCTCGGTCGACTGGGGACCGAAGCAGCCGTCGACGAGCTCATCGGGATGCTCGACGAGCGCGAGATCCCCAGGGGTCAGGTGCTGTACGCCCTCGGCGTCAGCGGCCGGGCCCGGGCCGCCGAGGAGCTCGCCCGACACCTCCAGGACCCCCAGGACAGCTGGGCCGCCAGCTCGGCGCTCTCCC
>Ga0213839_1002099_pt1 | contig 11549 bp, 8 predicted proteins | sample SWPATP21_FD_160075 | JGI IMG/M metagenome (GOLD analysis project Ga0213839, IMG submission 160075) | Coastal seawater microbial communities from Marineland, Florida, United States - SWPA TP2 #1 | ecosystem: Environmental > Aquatic > Marine > Coastal | place: USA: Florida | collected 2016-08-14 | reverse complement strand
GGATCTTGGCGACCCGGAGCTTTCCGTTGTACATCCGCCACAATGACTGGAGATGGGTGGCAGCGCGTTGACGGCGGTGCTCAGTGCGGACGATAAGATATGCAAAGCGCTGCACTCGTCCTCGCCAGAAGCTTTGAATCAGTCTGGCACCACGGAACTGGATCCTAGCTTCACCACCCATGGCACGAACCCTGCGAGCACGAATCACACTTTGGAGTTTTGCCGCTGTATCTGCCTGCAATGACGAGCGCAGATTTCCAGATCGTCGCGAGGCCTCGATAGCGCGTTCAAGCGCTGCCATTGGCTTGACTGTGGTTGGCACGAGTTCGCTCAGCTCGCTCATGCGCCCGTGTAAACTGTCCAACTTTGGCAGTAGCTGCTTTTCCGGGTTGATTGCGACACTAGGTGCGCCGCCACGTGAGTCTGCTTTCGCCTTGCCCTTCTTGCGCCTGCGCGGTGGTCTTGATCCCTGCTTACGCTTTGCAGTGTCGAGGCTTGCCTGAGGTGATGGCGCAAGAGCCATAGCTTCCTGTAAACGGCGTGCTTCGTCCAGCTTTTGCTTCGCCGTTGCTTGTTTGTGAATTGCATCTGTGTGTTGCAATTTGGCTGCTGCCGCCGCCGCCTCTGACCGACTTTTGTCTTCGTCTGCTGAGCGTATCAGTTCTCTCAGCCTTCTTTGACTTTCACTTGATTTGGAAGCAATCTCTTTCAATGACTGTGCATGGCGCGCACGAAATTCTTTCAATTGACTCACAACCGAAGCACCACTCTGTGTGCTTCGCTCCTCGGTGGCCGCACGCTGATCTTCGAATGATGCAACGAGTTGTGCCCTGGCTTCAGCTTGCTGCTGCCGCAATATGTCTGAATCAGCACCGAACTTTTCCTCCTGCTCAGTGATGAGGGTCTTGAGCGCGCTTTCTCGTGTTCGAATCTCCTCGAACTCATCCAGTGCCAACTGAAGCAGCTGCTCCGCGCGTTTGACTTCGACTACCGCGCCAGCAGCTTGCTGTTGCAACTCCGATACATTCTCTGTGTGCTTGACTTGCGCCTCAGCGCACGTGGATGACCAATCCCTGAGAGATGTTGCAGCGTCTAGCTTTCGCTGTTGTAGCTGGGCAATCACAGCCTCTTGGTGTTCGATTTTGTTGGTGACAGCAGCCTGCCTTTCTGCACGCTCGCGGTAGTCCGTGCCTTCGCTTCCCATCATGTCAAGCTGCTCCTCACGGCGCATCTTGATTTTGTGACGAATATTCGACAATGTGGCCTTGGCTTGTTGTGCGGCGCCTGCTGAGTCCGCAATTACGGCGTCTGTATGTTCCTCGTGAGCTGCGAGTTCACTGTCGACTGCCTCAAGCTGTTTCTGTAGTTCTTCGTTCTTGTCCAAAATCACTTGCAATGCCTTCATCGCCTCAGCCTCATGTTTTTGCGCTGCGTGCTTTCGTTGCTCCAACAGAGCTGCGGCCAGTTGGTCCCTTGCAGCCGCTCGCTTCGACAGTGCTTGCTCGTTTGCTGCTCGCAATTTTCCCCAAAGTGTCTTGTGTTGAGCGTCTGCTTTCTTGGCTCGCGCTAAAAATCCGGCCAGTGTTTGCTCTCGTGACATGAATATTGATAGAGTCGCGGCGGATGTAATTTTCTTGTCAAAGTCGCTTTCTTTTTTGCGTTCTTCCTCCAAAAGTTTTTCCAAGGATCTATCTTGATCTCCGCGAGCTGCAGTCAAGCTTTGTAATTCCCTTATCTCGCGCTGGAGCGTGTCATTTGACTTTGACATTGCACGTATTGCAGCAGCTACGTTCGCAGCTTCGGTGCGGCGTTGCTGCGTTTCCTGGAGCAACTGCGGAGCTTTGTCTTCCAGACCCGCTATCTTGTCCTTTGTCTGATTGGTTTCCGCGACAATGCTGTCTTCCTTCGCGATCACAGCGTTAAGTGCGGCGATTGCATCTGCTAGATCATCGTGTTCAGCTTGTTGCATGCTCAGCAGCTTGCGCAATTCCTCAATTTGCGTTGACAACTTCTCCAGCACTTCCCTAATGCGCAAATCGACAACTGCCACACGTTCTTCAATGTCCGCTATTTTGGCGTTCAATACTTTTCTTCCGTCGAGCACCTGTTTTCTAATGGCCTGAAACACTTCAAATTGTGCATCGCGCTGGCTCTGTATGTCGGCGACCTTCGCCAATGCGGTGTCATCGTGCTTTTGAACTGTAGCACGTTTTTCATTAATACCGTCGAGGACTTATTGCCGCTTGTCGACCTTCTCCTGTAGAGTATTCAGACGCCCAACACATTCTTTGAAGGCTTCTAAGTTGCTCTCTATTTTAGGGAGGATTTCCTTTGCAGCTTTCTCGGCTTCAAAGACTCGGTCTTCGCATTCGTCTTTTAGGGCCTGCATTTCTTTCTTCAGGGCTCTTTTTGCACGAGGTATCAAGATGTCTTTGAGCATGCTGCGGTGGTTTTTTATTTGCCCTGGGAGTGCAGTCAGCGTGTGAACAAGGACGCACGTGCTTGGCACGGCAAGTCTTGAGGGCAACAACCAAGCAAACAACACGTACCAAGTAGAATCCCCTTGTCGCTGCGAAGTTTGTCAAGAATGTTCTGCAGTTTGGTCTGTTGAGTTGTGTCGCCTTTGGCATTGAGCTTTAAGAGCTCGGCCACGTCGTGCTTCTGCTGGCGGCATTGTGTAATTCGGCCTTCTGTGACTTTCAGCCGCTTCTTGACTTTGTCCAGCTTCTTTTTTGCGCTTGCAGGGTTTTCTTTGACCGCCTTGAACGTTTCTTCAGTGGCCAAAAGCTGGTGCAATGCTTGCTTGGCTACTTCAATGCGCTGCCGACAGGTTGTCGCGTCGTATTCGACGTGTTCCGCGGGCACCGACATTGTGGCGTAAGTTTATGTCACCAAAAGTGTTTAATTTGTGCAGCAAACTGCGGGCCACATTGCCTGTCGATCACCGTGTTATTCCTTCAATGTTGTTCTCCGCGCGGCCTTCGCGCCACTCTCGACGCAGTGGAAGCGCAATAGCGCAAATTTTGAAAGCAAAGTTCACTCCGCCGTTTGTCCCAGACGACCAACTTGCTGTTCAACAGGCAGTCGTCTGTTTTTCGCTTCGTCACTGCTCACGCACAACACCCAGGACGGACAATGCCGATTTCTAGCAGCGCAGGCAACAATCTTCAACAAGTTGCACAACACCGTCGTCAATAGACTTCACGTTGTCAATGTCACACAAACAACATGACGGCCGCCAGCGACGTTGCGGAGTCGTGGTCACCACACCAGTGTGGTTGCGCATGCGCTGTCGTCGTCGGTGCGTTCTCATGCGTGCGACATCGAGCGCCTTTGCCGACCGGTGCGGTCACGACGACGCTGTCGTCACTGTGCACAGCACGTCCGTTGTGAAGACCGACGACCGACGACCGACGACCGACGACCGACGACCGACGACCGACGACCGACGACCGACGATCGACGACCGACGACCGACGACCGACGACCGACGACCGACGACCGACGACCGACGACAGACGACAGACGACCGACGGCCGGCGACCGGCGACCGACGACGTTGGAGTGAGAGCAGCAGAGGGGGTCAGCGAGGCGCAACGGCGCAACGTCCGTCCGTGTTGTGTGACTGTGTGACGACGAAGCGAGTGATGATGATGCATGCCAGTCAGTGCGTGCGTGAGCACAACAGACGGCCGGTAATAAATAATAAACGACAGCGAGCAGTGAATGAATGGCATGGCATGCTGCAGCTGTGAAGCTGCAACGACGGCACCGCGACAACCGACAACGATTGCGGACAATCGTGGACGTGCATTACACTACAACAAAACACCATTTCGACAGCCACCAGCACCTCGTTCGTTCGCCGAGAACTGCCGTCAACATTGTCGACGTTCGTTGGATGACTGACTGACTGCATCAATTATCATGCTGGCTGACTGACTGGCTGGCTGGCTGGCTGGCTGGCTGGCTGGCTGGCCTTGTTTTTCTTTGTTTTTTAGAGGCGAATGACGCTTTGAACGCTTTACGCTTTCAGGCTTTTTCCTTTCTTTGTGACTTGTGACTGGTTTCGACGGTTTTCATTCGGCTTCCGCACATACCCGCGTACATTCTTTGCGACGAGTTTCACCACGGACGGAGACCGCAGACCGGAGACTGTGCAACCGCGAATGCAGGACATCATCATGGAGCATGGAAGTGTCGTATAATAAGCGGGTTACTTACACAGCGTCGGACGGACAGAGAGAGTGAGGACGCCGTGCAGTTCGTTCTTGCGCCGGTGGGTGGGTGGGTTGGTGTATGTGTGGGTCGGGTCGGTGACGACGAATGATGGTGGCGGAAGTCAGAAAGCCCTTCTTGATTGATTGAGGCTCAAACGAAAGCATGAAAGCATCGTTTTCTGACATTCCATCATTGATCATTGATTCCATCGATTGATCGTTTGTTTGTTGGTGTTCGTTCGTCCGCGACTTTTTGGTGGCTTTGATTGAGTTTTTGCAACGGGGTCTTTGTATGTACAGGTTCGTGTGACCTGTTTGATGATGACGACGACGACGACGAATGACAGCGACGGAGTGACGATTCGTCGTTCGTCATTCGTTCTTCGTTCTTCGCTGTCGTCGTCGTCGTCGTCGTCGTCGTTGTAACTGCCGCAGATTCAAACCATTATAACAGCCAACAACCGGCAGCCACCATCCATTCCGTGATACACCGTCCGCCACGAACAAGACAGAACATACATTCCACGACGGCACACGACAAGGAAGAGGCGACTATGATGAATGTGGTGTTGGCAAAAAATGTTCGTCCTTGCGAAGATGGTGATGACGGTGATTGCCAACGGCAAGCCATCCATCAGGACACACCGGAACAGTGCACGACTTCAATTCAGTCGCAAGCAAAACTCCCTGACTGAACGAAAACATCCACATTCATTTAGAAAATCACCTCGAATTGTTGGATGGCATGAATGGGTTGCACAGACACTGTGTGAGCCATGGCTTTCACGACATTTTTTTTACCTGTGATGACGCAATGGTAAGCATGGCGCTGGTAACAGAGTATGTTGGGTGATTTGTAGCTGACAGCCGCGACTTGAGAGTCACACCGCTGGTCCGGGTGCATTATCGCCGTCCCAATGATCTGAAGCGCCATGAAGCGTCAATGCCTCCCAAAAATTACATTAGTGGCTTGCGGACTGGCCATCGCTTGGTGGTGCTCATGCATCGCGAGCGCACACGCAAAAGTGAGCTGCGGTGGCCATTCGGCTTCGAAGTGCGGCGAGTGCGGATCCGACTGGACGTGGTGCAACGGGGAGTGTGCTTGGGACCATGACACAAATGCTTGCGTCCAACACTCTGAACGACGTCGTCCAGACAATGCCAAAAGAGCGGGTGGCAAACCTCGTCAGCAACCTACGAGCAACTTCCCGGGGTACTACGACTGCAATGCCGACCACAGCTGCGGTCCGGGCAAAAACGTGCATCAAGCTTCATGGCGCACGTTCGGGGCTAAAGCGCTAGGCTCACGCAAAGACCTGTTGAGTAGCCTTGAAGATGTTGAAGATCCGCAGACATGCTCAGATGCAGCCGATGACACAGGCGAAACTGAGTCGTCTCCGCAGCCTAGTGAAGCCGTAGCGTATCCTGCGGACGTCCAACCTGGCGCAGCTCACGTTGTCTTGCATGAAGCATCAAAGACTTTGGAGCTCTGGAACGATGTCTTGAATGTAACCTTCGATGCTCGGTCGGGATTTTCGGTGACAACGTTAATTGAGAAAAGGATACAACGTCACACAAGCGACGCAGCTGTGGGGTTCGACTCCGACGGTGGAGCACCGACTGCGGTTCCAACTGCCACAACTGTTGTCAACGGAGACTTTGCATTCACCAACGCCGTCAGCGGCCACGTGTGCCGAGGTCGCGATTTCTACTCTGAGTGGCTAAGTGAAGACGGCCACGAGCCGCAGGTCGAGAGAATTCTGCCGGACCCGCGGGCAACTCGTGCCGGAGACCGAGCTGGGGGATGGCGCGTTCGGGCCGTGATGCACGGTGCAGGCGCCTCACAACTTGCCGATGAAAGTGACCAACGTTCAACTTGCAGTGCCGGGTACGAAGCGCACTGGACGGCAGAACTTCGAGATGGTAGCAACTATTTGAAGGTAATGCTCTCCCTTGAGCAGATCTCCGACGCCGCAAAGTCTGTTGCTGAGCTGTTCCTGATGCACGCAAGCGTGGAACATCAGCAACGTGGTGACGATTGCAGTGCTTTGCCAACTTGGGCAACGAAAAGTATCGGTCGGGTAACTTCGGGTCTGGGCGCGCGGACTGCGCTTGATGGAGGGGTCGCGGCTTTGTCCTCGACTTCTTTCGTAGCATTGGAGCATCCTTTATCCAAGAACGGAATCTTCTTTGACGGCATGCCGGCAAGATGTGCGACGACGTGGGGTGTAATTTGCGGGCGACACGTCCTACACAATGCCAGCGCTTCACCAGCGCGTGCTGCGATATCTTCCACCGTGCCTCAGGAGACCATGGTAATTGGTGTGGCCCCTGACAAATTACAAGTGCGCCGCGCATTTCTATACTACCTGGAGCGAGAGCGAGCCCATCCATCGCGCATGAACGTGCACTACAACACGTGGTACGACCTCGCGGCCGGTTCGTTGTTCTCCGAGCAGGACTTACTTAAGACCATCGCGACGTTCAATCGTGAACTGAGACAGAAGAGAGGAGTTGACCTGGACAGCTTTCTTGCGGACGATGGGTGGGACAATCGTACACATGGCGTATGGGAACCTCACAGGTGTGTGGAAGCAAGTTTCGTTTGTGCATGCTGTGCAATTGCGGGAATAAGGTCGTCGCTTGCTTTGCTGCAGTGGTTGGCCCAATGGTTTCAATGCAGTTGCCAAGGCAGCTAAAGCAGGTGGTGCCTCACTGGGTGTCTGGTTTTCACCATGGGGTGGTTACGGAGGCCGATCATTGCGTGTGCGTACCCACGCATATTCGTCGATGAATCCACGAAACGTTGTGAATCTAGTGGGGTTTTTATGAACTGTAGGTGGCCGCTGCACAAGCTCTTGGCATGGAAACCATCGGCGAAGGCGAGTCTGCTGCTTTGGTGTTCTCTGGTCCGAAATATTTTGCACATTTTCGCAGCAAAGTGCTTCAATTGATGGAGGTACGCCATGGCTACGTTTTTCAATGTTGATTCCGGAAATCACGACCGAAGTATGTTGTGTTTTGCTCGTATTATGGATTGTTCACATTCGCAGCAACATGATGTCGACTTCTTCAAGTTTGATGGCATTGGCTCGCTGAGTGCGCGTCGAGACGGGTCCAATTTTGCCCAAGACTTCGCGCGTATGATGGAGTTCTTGGCCGAATTGCGGGAGCGAAACCGTGAGATATGGATCAACCTTTCCACTGGGACGTGGCCGTCACCATTCTGGTTGCAGCACGCCGACTGCGTTTGGCGTCGCGGCCACGACCACTACTTTCAACACGCCGAAGCAGCGTGCAAAACACGAAACTGTAATCGAGGACCCCCACGGGAGCGGTGGATCACGTATCGTGACACACAGGTGAGATCAGGGTCCAATTTCGGTCGAAGTCATGATTGATTCTGAAACAGTAACCTGCTGTTGTTGGACTCGTAGACTTACGTCAACGTCGTGCGGCAATCACCCTTGTTCCCGCTCTCCTCGCTGATGACCCACGGTGTCATATTTGCTCGTAATGCCTGGGATCTCAATCTGCCGCTGCAAGGTGCGCTTGACGACTTGCCGCCATGGCCCGTTTGTGATTTTCTCTCATTGCGACGCCGCGAATAGGTACCCACTTCGTCAACGAAATTCGGAGCGCTGTCGGTAGCGGAACGATGCTTCAAGAACTCTATATCTCACCAGCATTCTTGACTTCAAGCGAATGGGACGAGCTTTCTGCGTCAATAAAATTTGCGCGGGCATATCAACAGACTTTAATCGACACACACTGGGTCGGCGGCAACCCAGACAACGATGAGGTGTACGGCTGGGCTGCGTGGCGAAGATCCAGCGTTGAGGTTGCCGGCACAAGTGGCAATAACCATAGCTGCACACTGACCCTCCGAAACCCCAGCCTACATTCACGTTCCCTGCAGTTGGAACCCACAGCTATCTTCGAATTGCCACATTTCGTTTCAGAAAGTGTTGCCACTTTCGATTTGCAATCCGTCTATGCAGAGCAACGTGTGCGCAAGGTTACTTTGCGCGTTGGGCAGCAGACTACCTTAACCTTCGCGCCATACGAGGTCCTTTCTTTCCAAGGCTCGGTGCACGAAGCGACGGGATGACCTTTTGCAACGCTGGATCAACTCACTACGCAAAGGCAATGGCCAACTGTCCGGGTCAAACTGCAAAATCATGCAGCGTTGCAACAAAACAACCTTCACGCACATCATCACATCGAGCGGATTCAATTTCGTGGCTTGGTCTAATAAATTATTTACTTTTCGTTGCATGCCTTATAAAAAAAAACGGTATTCGTTGCACCTCATTCCTCCAATAGCGCTGCATTCGTAAGTTTAGCGTCATCAATTCGATCTGCGTTCGAGGCGGACACCAGCTCCGAAGCTGGCTTGTTGAACAGCGTCGACGCAATGATGAGACTGGAACGTTCCACCCGTTCAATTGGGTTAATGTTGTCCTGCACCACCGTGTTCAACAAGTCCAAGTCAAAGCAGTGAGTGGCTGCCAGAACGATGTGCAACGTGCATCCTGACAGGGACAGGGCTCCAGATTTCGACAAAGCGTCCAAAAGATCAAAAGCGCGGGAACGCTCAGTTCTCTGCAACTCCTTGGACACCGAGCTCTGTTCGGGCTTGGACAGGAGGCCCTTCTGCGAACTCTTGGACCACGTATCGCCCAACTTGATGGTGGTAGCACGAAGAGAGCCAGAGGTGTCGAATTCCTCAAAGTTTGCGTCGAGCTTTGTTGGAAGCGCGGTGTAGTCGATGACGTCGGCGCCACCTTCGGCCTGACTGGCTGCAGGGGTGGTGCCGCTTTTGTTGTCGTCTTGTTGCGCTGGAGCAGGGGCTGGAGCAGGGGCAGGGGCAGGAGCAGGCGCGGGCGCGGGCGCAGGTGCTGGTGCTGGCTTGGGGAGGGGAGCAGATCGGGAGACTGATTTGACTGACTCCGTCATTCGCATGGGCGCAGCACTGGCCACAGACATTTGAACGGATCTCATCGGAGCGGCCGACTTGGCCATCATCATCATCCTCCTGGCCCCGCCCTTGGATCGATTCTTTTTTTTCTTCAGAGAAATTGACCTTTCGCGTACTTCCTCCTTGATGTATTCCTCACTTTCATACACTGCCTTTTTGAACTTCATCTTTTCGTCCTCGATTTCCTTCTTCTTGGCACCATCGAGCATGTCTTGGATCGCCCCGACGTATCCCTTCACGGCTTGGACCTTGGAACTGTTGCTGGCCGTAGGTGACCCGTCGTACGACAGCAAGTCTGATGGAATTTGGTACTCGATGAAGAGGGACATCAAATCTTGGCAGAGCTTCACCTCCTTCGTCAACGAGTCCGACGGCAGCTTCAGCAATCGTTCCAGCTGCGGCTTGATTTGGACCACGGCCACCGCGAAGAGGGAGCCGGCGAGCTGCATCTGGCGATAAGCCTTGCAGAAAGCCTGCTGTTCCGGAGACAACGACTCGATCGCGTCACGGAACTCCTTCGGCGCCGGGATAGTTTCCAAAATGAGGGGAATCTTCAACTCGTCCTTGTTCTGAATGATGAGTGCATGAGTTGGCTGAAACGTGTCGGCGGCGGCCAGGTTTCCCAACATCAAAACGAAGGAACTGAATTGGCGCGCCCGAGCAATCAAGTTGAGCGACGGTGGTGGCGACGACGAGAATTTTTGAAACACGACCGAGTGCACGAAGTGCTCGCCCTCAAAAGCCACTTGCGTCGCAGCGTTGAGGGCAAACTTCATCAGGTGGCCGCGGGGTCGCTGCAGGCAAATAGTCGAGACGGGCTGGTCATCGCTGCCGTTCTCAATGCTGAGGGTACCCTCGGGGTAATGATCTGGGCGACGCACAGCGTAGCAAAAGCCCTTGGGCGCGTGCTCTGGAGAGAACAGTTGCCTGTTGTGGTATTCCATGTATTTTGCGAAGTCGTCCGGGCCAATACGCTTCCCGATTGCAGAAATTACTTGGTCCAACAGCATGGCTTCCACGGCTTGCACAGCCCGCATGTATTCGAGCCACAACTTGCACGAGTAGCCTACAGACAGCATGACCACTGCTTCCGCGGTCGTGAAAATACCGGAGCTTGGTAAAGCCGCATCGATGGCGTCGACTCGCTCCTTGAAGCTATTCTGCTGCTGCTCGATGATTGCCTGGAAGTCGCCTACCGCAAAAGGCTTCGATGGTGCGTCCGCGTCGTCTTCTTGGGACTCTTCCAACGAGAGCATCACACTCACGGGTGTGAACACTTCTCCGTCGAACGGCGCTGACAAGGACGGTTTCTCGACGCCGCGGGGCAGCAGTTTGGAATACCCGTCCTCCACAGTACGAGTCATTTGCGACAGTACGCGTTTGGACCAGCCGTTGAGGGCGCTTGCATGTTCGAGGACGTCGTCCACGTCGACATTGCGGCGCGGCGTGTGGCAAGTTGCGGGGTTAGAACGGTCAATGTCGAAGTTGACGAGGCCGGATCCATCCTTGCTGAGCGCGTTCAGCAGCCAAGTGATCTCGACGTCAATGGCGTCGAATGACCGCTTCTCGTTGAGTGGATTGGATGGTTCTTTGGTGCGAGTCATGATGGTGTGCGACGCTGTGCGCGACAACAGCGGGAAATTGTTACCGGTGCCACCGGTGCCCACGAACGCTGAGAACGCCCATGACACAGTGTACTCCCAGAAGTGCTCCGTGATGGTCGTGACCGACTTGTACGTTGTCTTGCCGAACATGCCTTCCTTTTCGTGCCGGGTGGCGGACTCCTCCTCGCGCGTCTTGGTTTCCTTGAACCGGCACGTCGTGAAACAATTGCATCGCAAAGTGACGGTGTTCTTGCCACGAGCGGCCTGCAGCTCGGCAATGACGTCAGGCGTCAAAGCAACGCCATTTGCGAGCGTGTTGAGCTGCACTGTCAGCGCGGCGCGCGTCGCGAGCTCGACGATCGCAAACTTGTCGTCGTAAGTGTGGGGGACGTCTGCTGGGTGTTGAGGGTTCCGGGTCGCGTCCAAGCACTTGCGCACGTCGACAAGGGCTGACTTGATGTCGCTGCGTGCCTTTTGGGCGGTAAAATCGCCGTAAACTCTGCGACTCATGGTTGGCCGAGTGTGTGTGGTTTTTTTGTTGTTTTCGCTTTTGGTTCACTCAATTTTTGCGCTAAAGTGTGGTCAAGGGCAAATATTCGGTGGAAAAACGAACGAAAGTGTTTGACTCTTTGTTCTTTGGTTGCAGTGCAGTGGCGTGTGACGTGGAGCAGCATGCGCAGACGGCGGGGTGGGTCGAGACGGGGAGCGAAGGAGGGGAGGAGGAAGAGGGGGAGGAGGGCAGGA
>Ga0213839_1002096_pt1 | contig 11558 bp, 10 predicted proteins | sample SWPATP21_FD_160075 | JGI IMG/M metagenome (GOLD analysis project Ga0213839, IMG submission 160075) | Coastal seawater microbial communities from Marineland, Florida, United States - SWPA TP2 #1 | ecosystem: Environmental > Aquatic > Marine > Coastal | place: USA: Florida | collected 2016-08-14 | reverse complement strand
CGCCCTGTGCACCGCGGGCTGCCCCGACGCGCCGGTCGCCGTCGACCACGCCCCGTGGCACAACCGCCTGTCGGCCTCGCCGCCCATCACCTGGGACGCCGTGGCGGGCGCCACCCACTACGAGGTGAGCCTGGGCACCGCACCGGGCCTCGACGACGTGGCCTGCTGGACCGACGTGGGCGACGTCACCGAGCACACCTTCGGGGCTGTCTACGTGCTGGTCGACGGCGCTACCTACTACGCCAACGTGCGTGCCTTCCAGCCCGACGGCACCGTGTCCGACGCGGCGGTGTCCCCAGGCTGGACGGTCGACATCCAGCCTCCCGAGGTGCCCACGGCCCTGGTCGACGACCGCGCGCCGGTCGACGGCTTCGTGCAGTGGTCCCACCCGCAGACCGACGTAGGCGCGGGCTTCCTGGGCTTCCAGGTGGCCATCGGCACCTCTCCCTACGGCGACGACGCGATGCCGTGGACCGACAGCGGCGCGGCCCTCGACGCGGTGATCGGCGACGACGTGGCCCTGCCCGACCCCCTCGATCCGCTGGGCTGGTACTGGGTGAGCGTGCGGGCGACCGACGAGGCGGGCAACCGCTCGCAGCCCACCACCTCCGCGGGCTTCATCACCTGCCCCGACGACTACGTGTTCGTGCCCGGCGACGACGCGCTGGGCGCCACGCCGTTCTGCCTCGCGCGCTACGAGATGCGGGCCGAGGGGCTCGACGGCTACGCGGGCTTCGACGCGGGCGTGCTTCCCGAGAGCCGGCCCGACGGCGCCCCGTGGAGCACCGTGACCACCGGCGAGGCCCGGGTGCTGTGCGACAGCCTCGGGTTCAGCTACCAGCTGGTCACCAACCGGCAGTGGCAGGCGGTGGCCCGGAGCATCGAGCGGACCGCCAGCAACTGGTCGGGGGGCTCGGTGGGCAGCGGGCTGGTCAACCGGGGCCACTGCGACCGCGACCCCGAGGTGGCGCTCGGCTCCGACGGCGATGGCTGCGTGGGCACCAACAACCCGTCCTGCGAAGACCCCGGCCACGCCGACTGGCACCAGAAGCGCACCCACACCCTGCACAACGGCGAGCTGCTCTGGGACCTGGCCGGCAACCTGCAGGAGCGCGTCGACGGCAGCGCGGGGGCGCCCGCGGGCCTGTGGATGGACTTCGACAGCAGCGCGTTCACGGTCGACCCGGGCTGGGAAGACTACCGCGAGGCCTTCGCCCCGGCGGGCGACTACACCTACGTGCACGGCATGGGGCGGGTCTACGGAGGGGGCGGCAACCTCACCCGCGGGGGCTCCTACGCGCCGAGCAACCCGGGCTCGGGGGGCTCGAAGGGGCACGAAGACGTGGGGGTGTTCACCACCCACCACAACAGCTGGAACAACACGGGGAGCGATGGGTTCCGGTGTGTGTTCGTGCCGATGTGACCCGGCCCGGCGTCGCGGTTCAGACGGTGGATTGTGCTTCTCCAGCTGCGCGGCGCCGGCGACGTCCCGACGCGTCGAGCTCGAGGACGATGTCGAGCAGTCCCGAGACGGTGCGCTGGGCCCAGATCACGACGACGATCGCGAACGGCAACAGCGCGGTGCCGGCCAAGCCGACGGACACGGCGATCAGGTACGGCCTCACCCGCTTCTTCGCTGTGTCGTGGGTGATCATCACATTGAGCGCGCGGACGACCGCGTAGGTCACAGCCATGACGCCGAGGAGCTCCCATCGCCCGCTCGCCACCAGCGACAGGCGGTCGATGGCCTCGACCGGCGCCCGATCGATCAACAGCCACTGGGTGATGAACACGGCGAAGTTGAGGCCGATCAGCGGCACGAGCACGAGTAGCTGGGCCATGCTCGACAACAGGCCGGTGAGCGGGTTCACCCCGTGCTCTTGCCAGAACTCCATGACCACCCGTGGTCGTGCTTCCCCGACCAGGTCGTCGGACAGTCGCTCGTCGAGCTGCGGCCGAAGCCGCTCGGTGGTGCGCACGTGCTCAGCGGTCATGCGTCGCAAGGGCAGCGTCGGCAGCCGCATCACCACCTGGAACGCGCCGAGGCTCGCCCCCATGACCATGAGGTGCCACAGCGGCCCCGGAGCTGCTTCCGTGAACCACACCCAGACAGACAAGAACGTGTCGAGCATGCCTTGACTACGCAGGGCGCCCCTGGATTGTTCCCGGGCTTCTCAGGCGATCCCGCATGGTGGTGCCCGCGCCGTGCGCCCAGCACCGTGTCGCCCGAATGTTCCGTAGTTCGCGAGGTGGTCAGCGCGCCTGCAACGCCAGCGGCACCTCGTCGCCCCCCAAGAACACCCGGACCTCCCCCTCGGCCGTCGCCAGCGCCTCAGCCGGCGTCCATGGCTGCTCCACCACCTCCACCCGCTCCGGACTCGGCGCCCGCCCATACCAGGCAGGCCCGTGCTCCGACAGGAAGCCGCCGAGCCGGTCGAGCGCTCCGTGGCGCGCGAACACGGTGGCCACCACCGCAGGCGCTGTGGGGGCGGAGTAGACGCCGGCGCAGCCGCAGTCGGTCTCCTTGCGGTGCACGAGGTGGGGTGCGGAGTCCGACCCGAAGAACACCCGGGGGTCGCCCGAGGTGGCTGCCTGCACGAGGGCCTCGCGGTCGCGCTCGCGCTTGAGCACGGGCAGGCAGTAGGCGTGGGGCCGCAGCCCGCCGGCGAACAGGGCGTTGCGGTTCCACCACAGGTGGTGGGCGGTGATCGACATGGCCACGGTGTCGCCCGCCTGCTGCACGAAGGCGACGGCGGCGGCGGTGGTGGCGTGCTCGACGACCACCCGCAGCGTGGGGTGGCGCTCGAGAGTGGGGGCGAGCACCTGCTGCAGGAAGACGGCCTCGCGGTCGAAGATGTCGACCGACGGGTCGGTGACCTCGCCGTGCACGCACAGCGGCATGCCCGCGGCCGCCATGGCGGCGAGCACGGGCTCGATGGCCTCCACCGACGACACGCCGTGGGCGCTGTTGGTGGTGGCGTGGGCCGGGTAGAGCTTGGCCGCCACCCAGTCGCCGGCCTCGAAGCCGGCCACCACCTCGTCGGGGTCGATGCCGTCGGTGAGGTAGGCGGTGAGCAGGGGGGTGAACGACACCCCGGCGGGCACCGCCGCCTCGATGCGCTGTCGGTAGGAGCGGGCGGCGGCCCGCGTGGTCACCGGGGGAACGAGGTTGGGCATCACCAGCGCGGCGTCGCAGCTGTGGGCGGTGGCCGGCACCACGGCACAGAGCATGGCGCCGTCGCGGAGGTGCACGTGGGCGTCGAAGGGGCGTGGGATGTTCAAGGGTCCTCCCGGCACGTGGGAACGCCCAGCGCGTCGAACGGGACGATGAGCGTGGTGTCGTAGCCCGTAGGCACTGGCAGGAGAAGGGCGAGGGTCATCGATCCGAGTCTGCCACGGGGCGCGGCTCGAGCAAGTGCCACGCCCGATACCGCACGAAAGGACCCCAGCCCGCTGTCACGCCGACGATCAGGCCGCCGGGGCCCCCGAGCTGGGCGACCTCCAGGGTCAACCAGGACCCTGGAATGAAGTGGCCGAGCGACTCGGTACTTCGCCAAAAAAGATCTATGGCGTGGAACGTCGAGACGTTCCTGCGTTCGTCTTCTGCCTGGACCAAGCGTGCGGTCAACGCCTCGTGGTCGAGGGCGAGCGTGGGTGTGCCCGGGACGCGGTGCACCCGGAGCCAGGCGCCGTCGAGCTGGGCGACCGGTCCGTCGGCCCCTGCGCGCAAGTCGACCGACCGGCTCGGCCGGGGACCCGGCAGGCGGTGGTCGTGGGTGGGCGCATGCTGGGTGTGCTGGCGGTGACCGGTCGTGGCGACGAGCAGGTGGCGCAGGGCCTCGGGCAGGTCGGGCGGCACGTCGTCGGGGGACAGCCAGCCCGCGGGGGGCTCTCCGTCGGTGGGGGCGGGCGCGGGGCCCACCGCCGTGGACGGCAGCCAGCGGAGGCAGCGGGGCAGGGCAGAGACAGGGGGCACGGGTCGGGAGTCTACGGCGAGCGGAGCAGCCGAGGCCGACCCACCATGGCGGCGTCGCCGCTGCGTCATGTGAGCCGGAGGTACCCGAACGCCGCGTGCTCCTCGTCGCGCTCGGACGACATCACCGCCACCGCCACTCCTTGCTGGTCGTAGGTGCGCAGGGTCACGTCGCGGAAGCCGAAGTCCACCCAGTCCGCCAGGTCGTGGCAGATCTCGTAGTGGGCATCGGGGCCGTTCGGGTCGTACGTCTGGCCGTCATCGGGCTCGGGGCCGGGGCCACCGCCGCCGGGCGTCATCATTGCGATGTCCATGGCGCTCTCGGCGAGGGAGGGATCATCGAACAGTCCGGGGGCGGGCTCCCCGACGTGCATCACCCACACCATGGTGGCGCGTTCGGTGCAGGCAGCGATGGTGAGAGGCCATCCCAGGGCCGCGGCTCGTTCGATCGCGCGGCTGATGGGCTCGTCTGGCCACGACAGCTCGTCGGGGTCGGCGGCGGCGGTGAACGCCTCGAGGGCCTGTTGGCTGGCCTGCTGGACCTCGGGGTCGACCAGCCCCTCCATCCAAGCGAAGCCGTCGTGGTCGCCACGGAGCTTGGCAAGCGCGCGGGCCCAGGCGGTCCACTCGGGGCCGGTGAAGGCGCTACGGGAGGGGGGCAAGAGCCGCCAGCAGTCGGGAAGCTCGAGGGCTGCGGTTGGGGTGATGGCGCTGCGCATGCCCGCTCATAGCCGCGGTGTGCGGCGAAGTCCATCGCGACGCCAGCGATCCCCCGCCACGGAGCAAGGTAGGCACTATCCACCAGGTGCGGAGAGTTCGTACGCACAGCAAACGAGCGATGGCCTACTCTATGAGAGGGGGCAATGAGTGCTCGGTACCCCAGCGAGGGGAGCGAGCCGCTGTGCAAGCCCACCCCGTCGTGTTGGTGTTGGTGTTGGTCGGTGTTGTTGGTGGGCAAGACCGGCGCTTCGCTTTCAGGGCGCCAGGGCGCAGGCCCCGAGAGGAGCCGCGTTCCGTCACGTGTGTCAGTGCGGCCTCCGCGCAGCACCACCACTCGACGCTAGCGCGGCCTCGGACTCCGCCTGTCCGTGACCTCCGCTTCGCGCCTGCCGGCCCGCGCAGCACCGCCACTCGACGCTAGCGCGGCCTCGGCCTCCGCCTGTCCGTGACCTCCGCTCCGCGCTCCCTCGACAAGTGTCGCCAGCACTCCGGACCGAGCGCCCCGCCACGGAGCAAGGTAGGCACTATCCACCAGGTGGCGAGATTTCGTACGCACATCAACCACGCGATGACATGCTCTATGAGAGGGGGCAAGGAGTACTCGGTACCCCAGCCAGGGGGGCGAGGGGGCGCGCGGAAGCCCCAAACATCCATCGACTCCTTCCACGAGCACGCTCACCGCTGGCTCGGCGGGGACCTCCCCGCCAGCACGAGCTCGCGGCCGCCGCTGGCCCACGTAGGCCACGTCCGAGCCAGAGAACCGTCGTGCAAGCCCACCCCGTCGTGTTGGTGTTGGTGTTGGTGTTGGTGTTGGTGGGCAAGATTGGCGCTTCGCTTTCGGGGTGGCGGGGCGCAGGCCCCTAGAGAAGCCGCGCACCGTCACGTGTGTCAGCGCGGCCTCCGCGCAGCACCACCACTCGACGCTAGCGCGGCCTCGGCTTCTGCCTGTCCGTGACCTCCGCTCCGCGCTCCCTCGTCAAGTGTCGCCAGCACTCCGGACCGAGCGCCCCGCCACGGAGCAAGGTAGGCACTATCCACCAGGTGGCGAGATTTCGTACGCACATCAACCACGCGATGGCCTGCTCTATAAGAGGGGGCAAGGGGTGCTCGGTACCCCAGCCAGGGGGGCGAGGGGGGAGCGGAGCGCCCCCTGTTACAGGTAGCCGGATAGATCGACCTGGCGAGGGGACCTACCGGGGAGGCACCCCTTCGGACCAGCGTTTCCGGCGCAAGAACGACCCAGCCGTCACCCAACGATTCCTGGCCTTTCCCCGTTGCCCGAGAGGCAGGCACGCCTTCGTCCAGCTCCTCCAGGCCATGTTCATCCCCGTCGCTCCATTCGGCGCGCGGAAGCCCCAATCATCCATCGACTCCTTCCGCGAGCACGCTCACCGCTGGCTTTGCGCGAACCTCCGCCAGCACGAGCCTCCGCCCATCACCTCTCCCCGAGTCGGCGCGACCTCGAGCCAGGCACGCCTCCGTCCAGCGCGTCCCTCTCGCGTTCATCCCCGTCGCTCCAGTCAGCGCGTGGGAGCCCAATCGTTCATCGACCCCTCGGGCGGAGACGTGCTCGGCGAAGGTCTCTGGCGAAGCTGGCAGGAACGCTGGGCGGAGGTCAGGTCGTGCTGGCGGCGGAATCGTGCAGTCCACGGGGCGCCTCCCCGGAAGGTCCCCTCGCAAGGTCGATCTATCCGGCCACGGGTTGCCGGGGGCTCCGCCCCTCTCGACCCCGCCGTGGCCGCTGCGCGGCGGCCCCTGGACCCCCACGCGATGGCGCAGATTGTTGGTTGTAGCTCCGTTACGGCTCGGACGGCGGTCCGTTCGTTCTGGCGCAGGTCGGCGAGGCAGCGCGGAGCGCGGGTCGGCGCCAGACCAAGGCCGAGGCCGCGCTGCTGCGCTGCTACCGCCGTGCACGCCTTGGCCCGGGTCCCACGATACGCCCGCCCCCGGAGGTGCCCGTGCCTGCCGTCCTCGGCGACCGCTCCCTGTTCCCCGACCTCACCGCGTCGGCCTACCTCAACCACGCGGCGGTGAGCCCGCTGTCCCTGCCGGTGCGGCAGGCCGTGCACGCCGTGCTCGACGACTTCGCCGCCGACGGCGTGGGGGCGGTGGGGAAGTGGATGGGCGCCCGCGGCGAGCTGCGGGCCGACCTGGCCACCTGGCTCGGCGTCACCCCCGACGACATCGGGCTGCCCCCGGGCACCACCCGCGGCATCGTCGACCTGGCCCTGGCGGTTCCGTGGACCCCGGGCGACCGCGTGATCACCTTCCGCGGGGAGTTCCCCAGCAACGTCACCCCCTGGCAGACCGCGGTCCGACGCTTCGGCGGGGAGGGGATCGAGCTGCCCCTCGACGGCTTCCGCGACGGCTCCGGCGACGGGCTGGCGGCGGTGGAGCAAGCGCTCCGGGGGGGCGGGGTGCGGGTGGTGGCGGCCAGCGCGGTGCAGTTCCGCGACGGGCTGCGCATGCCGCTCGCCGAGCTGGGGGCCCTGGCCCACGCCCACGGCGCCTGGCTGTTCGTCGACGCCATCCAGGGCCTGGGGGCGGTGCCCCTCGACCTGTCGGCGGTCGACATGCTGGTGGCGGGGGGCCACAAGTTCCTGATGGGCTGCGACGGCGTGGCCGTGGCCATGGCGCGGCCTGCCGTGCGTGAGGCGCTCACCCCGCTCACCGCGGGCTGGCTGTCGCACCCCGACGCCCTCGACTTCCTCTTCGCGCCCGGGCTGCTCCGCTACGACAAGCCGCTGCTCGCCACCCTCGACTGGATGGAGGGCGGGGTGCAGAGCACGGTGGCGATGGCCGCCCTGCACGCGTCGGTGCGCCTGCTGCGCTCGCTGACGGTGCCGGCCATCTACGCCCACGTCCAGGGGCTCCACGACGCCCTCGAAGAGCCGCTGCAGGCCCTGGGACTGCGGTCGCTGCGGGCGAGCGACCCGGCGGCGCGGTCGGCGACGCTGTCGTTCGCCGCGCCGGACGGCGTCGACGTGGCGGAGCTGGCCCGAGCGCTCGGGGAGCGGGGCGTGGCGGTGAGCACCCCCGACGGATGCCTGCGCCTCGCCCCCCACTGGCCCAACGGGAGCGAGGAGGTCGCGACGGTGGTGGAGGGAATGGCCGAGGCCCTGGCCGCTCAGCGCCCCTGACGCCCGTCATCGAGGAGCTGCTGGGTGGCCACGAGCAGCTCGTCGCGGGTGACGGGCTTGGTGAGGAAGGCGTCGGCGCCCATGCCCAGCACGCGGCGGCGGTCTTGGGAGGTGGACAGCACCAGCGTGGCGCCGCCGAAGCCGTCGGAGCGTAGCGACTGCACCAGCTTCATCCCGTCCATGCCGTGCCGTCCGAGATCGAGGGTGATCAGGTCGGGTGCGAGGGCGCGGGCGAGCTCGAGGCCCTCGGCGCTGCTCGACGCCTCGTGCACGATGTGGCCCACCCCCTCGAGGGTGCGCTGGAACATCTCCCGGGCCGCGTCGTCTTCGTCGATCAACAGCACCACGGCGGAGTGGGGCGGCAGCGACGGGGGCGGCTCGGGGGCCTCGCTGGGCAGTCCCTGGGCGCACGGAAGGTCGAGCACGAACCGGCTGCCCTTGCCCACCATCGAGGTGGCGGTGAGCTCGCCGCCGAGGAGGCGCGCCAGGCGTCGCCCGATGGCCAGCCCGAGGCCGCTGCCGGCGTGGGCCCTGCGGTCGAACGACTCGAACACGTCGAAGATGAGCTCGAGACGCTCCTCGGGGATGCCGCAGCCGCTGTCGGCCACGGACAGGTGCAGCCGGCCGCCGCGAAGGGAGGCCTCGAGCCGGATCACCCCGAGGCGGGTGAAGCGGTGGGCGTTGCGCAGCAGCTGCACCACGATCTGCTCGATCCGACGGGCGTCGCTGTGCAGCGGGGGCGGATGCTCGAGGCGCTTGACCACCACCCGGTTGCCCTGGCTCTCGGCGAGGGAGCGCGTCTCGGCGAGCACGTGGTCGAAGAGCTCGTCGAGGTCGACGGGGCCGGTCTCGAGCTCCAGCTGACCGGTGTCGAGCCGCGACAGATCGGCCACCTCGTCGATGGTGGAGAGGAGGTGCCGGGCGGCGCCGTAGATGCGGTCGAGGTCGGCCCGGGCGCCGGTCTCGTGCACTTGATCGAGCAGCAGCTCGGTGTAGCCGATGATCGCGTTGAGCGGCGTGCGCAGCTCGTGGCTCATGTTGGCGAGCACCGTGGCGCGGGCATGCACCGCCCGGCGGGCGGTCTCCTCGGCCACCTGGCGCCGCTGGTGTTGGTCGGCGAGCTGGGCGGTGCGCTCGGCGAGGGCCTGCTCGAGCTCCTGACAGCGCTGGGTGAGGGTGCGGCGCGCCACCTGGGCTCGGTCGCGCTGGGCCTCCAGCTTCTGGCGTTCTTCGCTCCACGGGTCGGACATGGAGCCATGGTGAGCCCTCGGCGTCCCGATGTCTACGGGCTGCGCCATTTTCTCCACCCTAAAGTTCACAGGTGTGCGTTTCGACACACGGAATGCACGGGAGGTCCGGGCGAAGCGCCCCAGGCGATCTGGATCGGTCCTTGCATTTCCGGGTTGTGGGAGAGGGTTTCATGCGAATTCAGGCCAAGAAGCGACTCATGACGTTGAAGGTGGTGTTCTACGGTCCCGGTCAGTCGGGGAAGACCACCAACCTCCAGGTGCTCCACGACGAGGTGCCCGAGACGAAGCGGGGGGAGCTGATCACCCTCGACACCGAGTCGGAGCGTACGCTGTTCTTCGACTACTTCCCGGCGATGATCGGGAAGGTGGGCGGCTTCGCGGTGCGCGTGGAGTTCTTCACGGTACCGGGCCAGAGCTTCTACTCGGCCACCCGAAGGGCCGTGCTCGAGGGGGCCGACGGCATCGTGTTCGTCGCCGACTCGCAGCGCTCCCGCGAGATGGCCAACCAGCTGTCCCGCGACGACCTGGAGGAGCAGTTGCGCTCCCTGGGACGCAACCTCGACGACATCCCCCACGTCTACCAGTGGAACAAGCGCGACGTGGCCCAGCCGCTGGCCCTCGCCGACCTCGAGGCCACGCTCAACCCCGAGGGGGCGCCATCGGTACCCGCGATCGCCTCCCGTGGGCGTGGTGTACGGCAGGCCCAGGCGTTGGTGATTCGACAGGTGCTCGCGCGTCTGCGTCACCGTGAGGTACGGTCCCGACTCACGGCGCCGGCGAGCCGCGCCCAGGGGCAGAACGCCCCGCGGGCGAGCGAATCACAGGCTCGGTAGCGGTCGGACAGGGGGATGAGATGAAGTATTCGGAGCTGGTGGAGGCACTGGCCGCAGAGAGCGGGCGGTCCAAGCGAGAGGTGCGCGACGTGCTGTCGGCCCTCGCCAAGGTGGGCGTGGACTCGCTGCGCGAGGGAAAGGAAGTGCCCCTCCGTGGACTGTGCACCATCGGCAGTCGCTGGCAGGCGCCGCGCGCGGTGCGCGACATCCGCAGCCGGCGTCGCATGATGCTCGATGGTCGGTTCGTGGTGCGCTACCGCACCTCGAAGACCGTCAAGGATGCGCTGTCGGCCCGCACGCCGCAGCTGTGGCGGGAGGAGGGGCATCAGGCCGCCTGGCGCACCGCGGAGACCCTGATCGGCGACCTCGAGGTCTACCACGGGGCCAGCGTGCCCACCGAGATCACTGCGGCCTCGCCCTCGGAGAAGGTGCGCTCGCGCTGCGCCGCGGCCTTCGGCCCCATCTGGGCGCAGGTGGAGGCCAGCTACCAGCAGCGGGTCCCCGAGGAGGTGCGCAGCCAGCGAGACTACCTCGCCCTGGCCGCCATCGATCGCTGGGCCGACCAGCCGCTGGTGGAAGACATCGATGACGAGTGACACGGCCAGCTGGTCGGCACTGTCCACAGCGGTCATCGGCTGGCCCGGGGGCGCGTCGTCGAGAGCTCGGGTGGTGGCCCGCACGGCCACGGCCGTCACGCTGACCTGTCGCCCGCCGGCGCCCGTCGATGCCTCGATGGCCGAGGTGGTCTACGAGGTGGCGGGGGCGCAGTTCCGGGCCCTGGTGAGCGTCGACGAGGTGCGCGGAGACCAGGTGGTGCTCGCCGCCCCCCACGAGGTGCACCGGGTGGAGCGGCGGCGGTTCGCGCGCGCATCGGGCGACGGCGTGTCGTTCGAGGTCGATGGGCGGGCGGTCGAGCTGCTCGACCTGTCGAGCAACGGCGCGCGGTTCCGTCCGTCGAGCGACGCCGTCGACGTCGGCGACCGGCTGCAGGTGACGCTGCGCCGGAGCTCGGGGGTCGCCACCGAGGTGACCCTCGAGGTGCTCGGGGTCGACCACGACGGGGCCGTGCGCGGCTGCTTCCACTGGGCCGACGACGACGCGGGTCTCGAAGATCCCGTGGGCACCGAGGAGCGCGCAGTGCTGATCGCGGCCCTCGAGGCATGGACCGCCGACCCGGCCTAGGGCGGGCCGAGACCTCGAGCAGCCCTCTCTTCAGCGACCCGCGGTGAGCTCGATGGCCATGCGCAGCAGATCGAAGCTGCTGCGCGCGCCCAGCTTGCGGCGGGCCTTGGCGCGGTGGGTCTCGATGGTCTTGGGCGACAGGTGGAGTTGCTCGGCCATCTCCCGGGTGCTCCTCCCGCGGGCCATCAGCTGCAGTACCTCGAGCTCGCGCTGCGTGAGCGCCGCGAGAGGATCCGGGGGAGCGCCGGCGCTCAAGCGCGTAGCCAGCCGCTGCATGACGTCGCCGGACAGGAACACCTCCCCCCGCAGTGCCGCGCCGATGGCGTCGACGAGCCGATCGGCGTCGCCCCGCTTCGCGACGAAGGCCGACGCCCCCAGGCGAACGCAGCGCTCGGCGTAAAGGGTCTCGTCGAGGGCGGAGACCACCACGATCCGCATGTCGGGCGCCCGATCGCGCACG
>Ga0213839_1002095_pt1 | contig 11559 bp, 18 predicted proteins | sample SWPATP21_FD_160075 | JGI IMG/M metagenome (GOLD analysis project Ga0213839, IMG submission 160075) | Coastal seawater microbial communities from Marineland, Florida, United States - SWPA TP2 #1 | ecosystem: Environmental > Aquatic > Marine > Coastal | place: USA: Florida | collected 2016-08-14 | reverse complement strand
AGGAGACGATCGATCTCGATCAGATCCGGATGCCCCAAGTACGCCTGCAGCAATAGCATGGCCTCATTCGGGACCGGTACCATACGCTCCTTCTCGCCCTTCTCGACTACCCGAATAGCCAAGCGCTGCACACCCTCATATTCGAACCAGATCAGCTGCTGCTCATTCATGCTGCAGACCCCGCCAACACGGAAACCACAGCCCATCATCAGGGCGATGATCGCAGCATCACGCACGCCGGCCAGGGTAGAGATATCTGGTTGCATCAACAAACGTTCAGCATTACTCAACCCCATTGGTATCGGTAGCGGCTTGCCTGCCTTTGGATAGACCAGCGTTGAAGCCGGATCTGTCACAAGGTGCTTGTTATCCACCGCCCAGGCATAGAAACCACGCACGGCCGCGACAGCGGCGCGCCGGCTACGTGGTGCAAGGCCTTCGCGGTGCAAGTAGATGCCGGTAAACTCGACCAGGTGCGATGATTCAACCAATAGCGGTTCCACCTCTTTTTCAACGAGAAAAGCGGTCAGCTTTTCCAGGTAACCGCGATACTTCGCCACTGTCCGAGGGGATTTACCTTCGGACACTTCCTTAAATGTCAGCCATTCAGTCATGGCCGGATCCAATGTCTTTTCCATAACAAAAAGGTACCGGGGGCAAATTAACTTGTGGACCTGTGGATTGGGAATTCCAGTATATCAAAAACCCAGTAAGTACGGGGCCTGCAGAGCAATTTAACCACCCATAAATTCCCATAACTTAACCGTGGATGCCTAAAAAACCTGTGGAACAAAAAATGAACAGGAAATTTTTTCCATGGATGGAAACACGCGCACCAGTTCCTTTTTTCCAGCCCTCTATCTCTCTCTATCTCTAACTTTTTTAAAGAGAGAGAGAATAAAGAAGGGGTGGAAGCGAAAAACCAACATATGGAGAAAACAGGCCGACCTGTGGAAATAAAGAGGCAACCCATGGGACAAAAACTAAACTCACGTAAATGAAATCAAATAGTTAGAAGACCAGCTCCATAAGTCCATGAATTATATTCAATACGCCCGACACCTGACGCATTGACACCTGTGGGCGCCTGGCTTTACCGTTTTTCTAGCCCGCGGTCACGTATACTGGGCGCTAGCGCCCACACTCTTTGTCAGGGGGTGCGGGGGAAGGAAATCCATAGCAGATAGGACACGGGTAAAAGGAATGGCAATCGAAGATACATCTGCCCTAGTAGAGCTTCTCAAGCAAACTATAGAGATCTCATCAGCTCTTCTAACTCCTACGGTGGCTATCTTTGGGCTTTACATTGCTAGGCAGCAGTACAGATTAAATAAGATTAAAATCGATCACGAGCTGTACGAGCCAAGGCGCAAGATGTATGAAGCTGTAGATGAATTCATAAAGGATATTCAAGATAGGGAAGAAATTGATGACGACGTGATTGAAGATTTTCTAAAGCATACGAGAGCAGCTAAGCCACTATTAAATAGAAAGGCTTGCCGCTGGCTAGATAAGCTCAGAGGCACATCAGTGAAGACTTACGAGCTTCAGCAGAAACTACGAGAGCAAAAAAACCCTATTGATGGCCAGCAGCAGAAATACGAAGAACAATACTTTAAAAACATGGTCTGGATGTCAGGCCAAGATCTCATGGCATACATCCATTTCAGTCCCTATATTACCGTCAAACATTAGAAAGGCCGCTAAAAGCGACCTTTATTGATAACAGGATAAGGACTATCTGCTAGTGCTGCATTTCCTCTTTGATCGCCTGAAAGTCGGGATGTAGGCCGCTTCCCTTCAGCTCTGGACTGTGTGCAAACAAGCGCAAAACCTCTGCTCGCCAAAGAAACATCATCGCAATACGACAACCATCATCTTTTTCCTGGCGGATCAGGTCGTAATTCTGGATAAGGGTTAAAGGATTGAGAGGATCGCAGGCGGACTGCTTTTGTGTGTGCTTAGCCATCATTGGCCTCCTTTGGTGTCCTATAACCGTCACCAGGAGGTTCCAATCTCGAATGGTGACGGACTGAACGGAGTTGGAACTACCGGACCAAAGGAAACCGGCCAGCCGAAGCTGCCCCGCCCAATCCGCCATAACACAGGCGAGAGAGAGCCTTGCACAAAAAAAGCCGCAATGCAGGAGCAGGCGACTGTATGCGCCTTTGGTTTTCGGGGTTCCAATCCCGGCACTGGATTTTGCCAGTGCCGTTTCAGGTTAAGACCCACCTGCATTAGTGTCAACCTTGAACAGTTTTGGTAGCGAAAAAGAAGCTACTAAAGAGCTACAGGACAGCTACCTAGTAGTGATTTTGGTAAAGCGTTTTACTATACTGCCGCTGTACCATTTAATGGAACATCCTTCCCATACACTAATCTTGGACTTTTTCGGAGGTTGCCTATGAGTATTAAAGCAACTAGCTTCAAATTCGATCCTAGGACAACTGAGTTGCTAGACGACCTGAAAAAACGTAGCCACTCTTCATCACGTACTGAAGTGATACGTAAGGCGCTGTATCTGCTGGATCTAGCATCTAAAGCGCAAGAAGAACACAAGCACCTTGTTATCAAGGGCGACCATGGCGAAGTTGAGAAAGAAATTCTCCTTTACTGATTAGATTTACAGGGAAGCTCGGATGTCTAATCCACAAGACACATCAGTAAAACTCAGTGACTTTCCAGAAGATTTTCCCACTGAACCTGATGAGATGCCCCCAGCCCAAAAAGCCCAGTTCCAAATGACTTATTGGGTACTGGCCGGGGCATCAATCCTCCTCATGGCTAGTGGTCTCATGTACGTTTACGCTGATAACGGCATAAATGGCTACATCACAGAGTTACGTGGTATCTGTGCTGATCTGCCAGATACCTCAACTGATGAGCTCAAAGCCTTCTGTAGCAAACATCTCAAAGAGAATTACTCTACCTCCAGCACCGCAGCCAAAGAGTTCTTCGAGTTCTGCAAAAACTTCATCCCGCCGATCGTTACCCTGGTTCTCGGTGCCCACTACGTCACTAAGAAGAATGCAGGCGAGTAAACGGCTACAAGTCTAAGGGCCCGTTAGAGGCCCTTAGGACTATTCAATCCTCCAAATACACATCCACCTCCTGCAGCCCTTCCAACGTACCGTGGCGGTCACCACCCTGAAATTCGATGGTGTTTACCAGTTCACCCGTTTCGTACTCAAACTGGTTGATCAGGTCGTACAGGGCCGTTTTCAGCTGGGCCATGCGTGCCGTTGCCGGCTGTTTAAGAACCTTTGTGCTCATAGCTCTTCCCCATGATGTTTAGATAGATGATGGCCAGGCCGATCACGACGGTAGCCAGCGGCCAGATCAGCACGACAATCGCGCTGAACGGGATATAGCGGTCACAGAAATCAGCGAGGAAGATGCCGAATCCCACGTAGGCACAGATGGCCAGACTTCCCAGGGTCAGCAGCAGCCAGAACATATACTCAGGCATATCGATTCTCCCCTTACGCTGCGCTTGCTGAATCGGTGCTAGAGGTCGGCATATCCGGCACGGCCGGCGTCAATCCGAACGCCTTCAAATTATTGAGAGAGAGCGCAACCATGTTGGCCACGCGCTTGGTATTGATGGTTTTTTCAACGGGTTCCTTCGTCACCACCTCGGCTTTGATCAGCTGCTTTTTCAGCACCCGATCGGACTTCACCGGCAGCGCATCGTATTTGGGGCGCAGCGCCGGCGTTTGGCTCAGGTGCTGCATGATGTGGCTGGTACGGATGCACAAGCAGAACTCGTCATCGACCATGGTGAACGCGTACGGGTAGCGGTAATTGCCGCTGTCGATCTCGCCCAGGATCAGCTCCAGAATCCAAACCCACGGCGCACGATCGCTTGAGGTTTCCGCGATATGGCTGTTCATTTCAGCAATCAGGGTGGTTTTGAAATGGCCGAAGTTCTGCGGCATATCCGCGAACTCACACAGGAACATCCACGCCATCAGGATGTATGCGTAGTTGTTGCGCATACGGTTAGCGCCGTCATCCTCCCCAGAGCCCACAAAGTGCTGTTCGCAGTAGCTCTGCGCGTTCACGTACGCAGACTGCACCCGGGCACGGTCCAACCGCGCCAGATACTGCAACCATTCCCGGACGGGAAAACGAGGCAGGTTCTCAGGCATCAGCGGGCCACGGCGGCCACTGAGATCGGTGCGCACCAACTTACCCAGCAGGCTGTTAACCGGTACGTCCTCGCCGGCCAGCAGCACCGGCGCCACCGCAAGATATTCAGTCATATCGGTACCACGGCGGGTAATGGTGTACTGGTAACACTCCTGCAGCTGGGCAACCGCCTTATCGATGATTCCCTGGCCCTGGGCCGAAAGCTCCTCCCAACCCACCGGGTGTGAGGTGTGGCTGATGCTGGTCAGCAGACGAAACTCAGTTTTCAGGGACTGGCCGGAAAACATGGTGAAGGCGATGGAGCGCTCCAGACGCTTGATCAGGGTGGACTTACCCGCCCCTTTATCGGCCTGCAGCATCATATGGGGCCACGCGCCCAGGAAGGCTTTCAGATGGGAGCCCAGCGACCAAACAAGCAGCATCAGCGCCGCGTTGTCCTTGAACGTGGACTGATACGCGGTGATCACCTTCTCAGCGTCCGTTACCGGGCCAGAAGGAAACGCCAGGTTGTGATACGGACACTGCTTGTCAGGCTCAGTGAAGTAGCAATCCGCCCCCTCATTGATTACCGGACGGCCGTCACGCCATGCCAGGCCAACGAAGTTAACCGCGTCACGGCTACCGATACCCACCGCCCGTTCCAGGATGTTCAGCATCCGGGCAAACTGTGCCGGCTTAAATACCGGGCCGAACTTCTTCCACTGCTCCACGTTGTGCAACTGGTCATCCTGGAGCACCTTTCGCATCAGCCGATCACCATGGCGCGCTGTCTGCACACTGCAGGCAAACACCGTATGGGGCTGGCTGTCCGTCTCACCACTCATGGCCGCTGTCGCGCTGGAAATGGTTACCCGGGAAAGAGACGCCACGCGAAAACCGCACAGATCCTGGTGCACGATTTTCTCATCACCCGTGTCCTGGTCCGTGGTGATTTTGCTGTAGCTGGTAAAGTCCGGCTTCGCCCGAAACTGCCAGTACACGGCAAAGTCATGGGTCGGTAGCAGCAAGCGGCGGCGGTACGGTGGGGCGTTGTCATCGTCACGGCCATGCAAGCCGGGAATCAACCAGGGTTCCAGCTTACGCAGCGCCGTCCGGGTTACGTTCGGGCCATGCGCCTTCAGGTAATCGTTAACATCGTTGATATCGCCCCACTCGCTCTGGTCCACAAAGTGGCACGGGATATTCAGCGCGGTCAGATGTTCGTGAATCTTCCAAGCTGCTTCCTGGCCCGGGCGGCGGCCCTTCTCGTCTGGCTTGTCGTTATCCATGCAGACGACCGCGGTTTTGCCCTGCAGGACGCTCCAATCAATCGAGTCCACAACCGCAACGCCACGGGTGGCCATGGCGGAACGGGTACTGGTGCCCTTACCCTCCGGGTCAAACGCAGCAAGCACACTTACCGCGTTGATGGGCGCCTCAACCACAAACACCACCTCGGCATTGCGCAAACCAGGCAGATCAGGGAAATACGGTGCGTTCTCCTTCTCGCCCTGGCTTTTGGTTTTCAGGCCGCCATTCTTTACCGGGTCAAGAAAGCGATACTCGATACCCAGCACACCCAGGGTGTGAAGCGAACGGGAAATAAAGCAGGCTGCCGGACCGTTGTGCCCCTTCTCACCTTCCTTCTTTTCCGGGTTGATCCAGTCGTTGTAGCCAATGGTTTTCCGCTTGGCCAAGTAGCCAACCACCGGCTTAGGAATCTTCCGCTCATCGATCAGGTACGTTTCCGCCGGCTTAATATCAGCCAGGCACTTATCCGCCACCCAATCCATTTTTGAACGGCGGTTAGACTCATCGTCCGACTTATCAAACGGAATGCTGTAAATCTCATGCAGCTGGCGCAACGCTTCGGAGGGATCGCCCCCTTCCACGTATATCACCAGGTCAATACAGCTGCCGTGCTCACCACTGGTGTGATCTTTCCAGTAAGAAATACCCAGATTCTTGTGCTCGAATATCGATACAGACGGGTTTTCATCCTTACGGTGTGGACTGCGGTAGTTCGGCTGGCCTGGTGGCTTCTCCATACCCAGCCGTTCGGCCAGGTCCGCGCAGTCAATCCGCGCTTTCATTTCCTCAGCTGATGCCATCGTTTTCCTCTCCCAGTACAGCCAGATCTACAGAAATTGAGACGGGGCCAAACACCGCCTCCACGTTCGCCACGGCTTCACGAAAATCAGGGCTACTCAACAGCTCGGCCGTGGATGGGCTGTTGCGTTTAATCCGTTCCCAGACGGGGCGCTTTTTATGGGGTGACAGCTCCGTAAGGTTCACCTGCAGCGCAGCAGGGCCGGAATCCACCGGTACAAAGTTCATCCAATGCCCAGGGGGGTAAGTCTTTTTCTTCATGGCTTGCCCCCGGGTATGGCATACAGCTTGTTTTGCTCAATCAGCTTGATGCGCTTACGCGCCTGGCGGTTGGTCCGGCAGCGCTGCAGCTGGCCGTTCACCTTCAGCAGCTGCCAGCCCTTAGAAGTGAGTACTTCAATCTCCCAGCACTCGCCCAACTGGCGCGTTTTCGGGTACGGCACCGCTCGAAGCTCCAAAGGGTGTTTACTCATTGGGCAAGCCTCATCGCGTCCGCCAGCTTCTCTTTGGTCGGTACCGTGTAGATGGCAGTGGTATTGATGCTGGAGTGGCCCAACACCGCCTGCACATGGCGTAGCGCGGCCGGGTCTTTACTGCGTTCCAGGTAACGCTGTGCCCAGGTATGGCGCAGCCAGTGGGGTGAACCCACAGGTACATCAGCCTCGTTACACCAGTGCTCCATCCGTTGTTGAAACGAGCGCCGGCTAAGGGCTCGACGTTGGCGAGAAAGAATCAAAGGGGTTTCGGCATACGGCAGATCCAGCGGGTGGGTACCTACCTGCTTGCGGTGAATCTTCAGCAGCCCCTCAAGGCAGATACGCGCCGTCTTATTCAGGTAAATGGGGTGCTGTTTATTGCGTTTGTTGGTCTCGCTGCGGTACTCCAGGTAACCGGAGACAAGCGATTGCTCAGCATCGCAAACACGCAAACCAACCGGTTCCAGCTCGATACCCTGGTTACGGGACGCCTTGATCTTTTGAGGATCCGGCCCCGCCAGAATGGACAGGCGGATACCCGTCTGGCGCATCAGCTTCATCCAGAACAGATCACGCTTGGCAGCGAGATCATCAACACGGTTGATCGTTTTGAAGAGTCGTTTTTCTTCTGACTCAGTGAAGTAGTGCTCGAAAATTTCCATCAGCGTACACCTCAGCCCTGTTGGGACATCAGCACACGCCGGCGTTTTGGCTTAGGTTCGGGGGCGGGTTCAACTTCACGCATCAGGCGCTTTTCCAGCTCTTTGCCGAAAAACGTCATCAGCAACCCGGACGGCAGTGGTAGCTCACCATCCGTGTTTTCGTGAATCTCCCGCAACCCGCGTTTAACCAACGCCGGCGGCGGGAGTTCAGTCACAAATCAGCGCTCGACAGCGGGAAAGGAAAACCTGGCCAGCGGCAACGGCCTCGATATATTCCTTCTCGATTCGTTTGAACTCTTTTCGTTTCAGCTTGCCGTCTGCGAAGGCCTTCTTAACAGCCTTGTTCACATCGCCCAGCTCTGCATGCCACTCCGAATACAGGGTTAGCAGCTCCATATCTGAAACACCGTTGAAATCGCCTACAGGCACAACGGTATGGCCCAGGGCCGCGGCATACTGCAGCAGAATCCCGAAATCATGGGTACGCAGCTGTACGTAAATGGAATCTTCCAACCCAAATTTATGGGTGGTTTGTTTGGCGTTCACCTGGTTGGAAAGAGTGGCCGGCGTAATGCCCAGCTCCGACGCCAGTGCCTCGGCACCGCCTGCAATGCACTTGTGAACGGTATGGTGGGCAGCTTCCATTACGTTAGGAAAGCTGCGCATAGGAATTCCTTGCTGTTGCAAAGTGGTCATCGTTGTAACCTCCCCTGGTTACTTCACGTTTCCGGTTCGGGAGGTCGTTCGCTACAATGGACACTGAGGAGAAGGTGATCGAGCCGTGGTTCTCTCTTAGCTGTTGGTAGCAGCATAAGAGCAATCGGCATATCTCGATGTGTCTATTGTCTGAACCGACCTCATAGGCTTCCGGGAGTTGGTAGCTTCCGGAAGTCGTCTTTCAGTAGTGGTCAGATTGGCCACCACTCAGTACCCGTCAATCTGACGGCTACTGAACTTTACTTCTCTCCTACTGATTCGATTTCGTAAGGAATCCCCAAGCGATCAGCTAACTGCTTAGCCAACGCAGCGCGAGCACGGTCTGCCGCTTCACCCTTCAGGTCTTTCAGGTTCATTCGCAACTCTTTGGCATCAGCCAGGTACCGATCATGCTGTTGAGATTGCTTGGCAGAAATAATGCCGCCCTGCATTTCATACTCGTGAATCAAGTCATCCCACTCAGCATGCTTGGCTTCAAGAAAGTCAGCTGCGTCTTTATTGCCTGCGCTACGAACCTGATCAGGATTGATAGTGTTAAGGTAGGCACTTACACGATCCAAGCGGATACAGACCATTTCACGGGTCTGACCTGCATAGGGGAGTTGCCCTATGCAGATACCCATTCGACGCTGCATATAAGGGGTCTGCGTTCGGCGATATTGGGTCATCCAGTCGATACCTATTGATTCCACGATTGGCTTAAGTGGAACAACGTCACGTCCCTCTTCATCCTGAACAACTGGTAAAACAGCGCCAGCGAACTCCAAGGAGATCTGTACTTTTTTCTTAGCTGGTATATCCGTCATTTATCTAACCTCTTGTCTTAAAACCTACAATTCTTAGCAGTGGAGTGGCTTCAGGACACTGCCCGAAACTCTGGATCCTGATCTATCGGAGGCAAGCCCCGCGCCTTCTCCATCTCATCGAGCGCATCCTCCATAACCACACGACACATTTGTGAGAGGTTGCGACGTTCTAACGTAGCAATGCGGCGTATACGCTGTTTAAGCTTCAGATCGCATACGGTGAGCACACCCGATTCCTTATTTGTACGAGGCATGTCTATAATTCCTCTTTTTATGAACAAAAATCAGTTTTAAGTTCGATTATTGAAACTTATTAAGTTTGTAGAAGCGAATTTAGTTCCATTAATAAAACCTGTCAATAGGAAAAGTTCCGACTATGGAACAAAACTTCATAGAAAGACTCGCTCAAGTTCTGGCTGAACGTAAACCAACCCCTTGGGGGGAGCGCCTAGGTTTCAATAAATCAACCGTGAGCAGAATCTTTAGCGGGGTAGTTCCTGGTTCTGAAATTCTCAATGCCATCATGCGCTACGAGAACATAAGCCTGTCCTGGCTACTGAGCGGGAAAGGTGATCAGTTCCTGATCGAACGGGTGCAAACACCAGCGGAATTCAGCGACTTGTTGGAAGCCCATACATCAGGAGAGATCTGGGAGAGCATCTATGTATGTAACGCTCCCAATGGCCTGACAGTCATACTCACACAGCCGGGACGAAAGCTTGATTACAAAGGCAAAGAGCTGGATTACACCGTTATTGAGGTAATCAACGGGCCTGTCGATAGCGGTTTGGTTGAAATGCTGAAGGGTGAAAAAGAGATCGGTGATGCCAACGCCTGCCATTCCAACGTGTATCTATGCCAACTTGAAGAGCAGGACGCCTGGAATCTGAGCAACGGTTTTATGGGAACCTTCGCTCTTTTGGGTGACAATGAATATCGGGGGCTGCTGGAAGTAGCTGAATCGGCAGAAAACGTTGAAGACCTGTTACCAACACATTCGCTTAAAACCGGCGAACAGCCCGTCGATACCCGCCTGATGCGCGGCGTGATCGAGCTGGTTGATAACGTGATCATTGAAGAAGGTATCCAGCTGGACACGGCAGTCCGGGCGCGGATTATCACTGCGGCCTATCGAAGCGCTGAAAAGAAAGGCGAGGTGGATCCCATCACAATCAGCGCCATCATCGAGGCGGCAAGCGATTAGAAATAGCGCTTGCCGTACGCCAGTTCATCAATCCTGATCTGACTAGCCTGTAACGCCCGTACCTCGGGGGGAAGGGTTGATGTTGCCAGCTCAAACCGACGCTTGGTCAGTTTTTCAGCTTCGCGCAGACGTGAGATTTCGTCCTGGCTCACGTAAACAAAGTGAGCATCACCCACTACACATACACATGACATAGAAACAAGTCCTTCTGTTACAACAGTTACTTCACGGCAACGAAGGTTACAACAACCGGCTGAGCACTGAGAGCCAGAGAGACTGACTTTTTCGCCCATGAATAGACAGTCTGACTGGCTAATTACCGAAGCGTGAGACGGCATCCTGTACATTTGCCGCGTGAGATACCTCATTATCAAGGCCGCACGGATAGCCGAGGGTTTAAGCCAAGAGGAACTGGGCGTAGACGTGCATCGTTCGACATCGACGATAAAGGCATGGGAAACGCCGCCGCCCAAAGGAAGTGAACCGGCCACCCTCAACGATGTATCACGCCTGCTGAAGCGCCTGAAAATACCGGCGGATGTGTTTATCCACGGCCACGCGGAATCAGATAGCTACATGGTGAAGTCGCACCATATTCAGACCATGAAACTGCTGGACAAGCTAACGCCGAAACAGCGCAAGATTCTGATTGAATTGATGGAGACTATGGCTGACTCATAATGTTCTTATATAGTAAGTTCAATCTTTTACTTTAAAACCTTATCATCTCCTCCATCTTCTAATGAAATACTCCAAGGCTCTTTTCTCAGTTCCAAAACAACATGACTATCATTTTTATAAATAGCAAGAAACCTTTTCTTCTGATCAAGGTGTTCTATAGCATGACGCAAGCAGAACACTTCATAAGTTTCATTTATCTCTTCAAAAATACGCTGTTCAAAATAACCATCAAACCTTCCTCCAGAACCCAAATTATTTAAATAGCTCATATATTCAAAGCATTCTTCACCAAAGGAAACATGTTGTTCAATATTTGATGGTAATATATTAGCTGAGGAAGAACAAAACCAATCAAACAAACCATCTGGAACTGAACGACAAGAAAAATCATCTTTAGATCCAGCATCTTTTCTTAAGGGCCGTTTTGTGGTTATAGAATTACTACGAAATGGTTTATGTAAAACATTGCCATCGAAGTCGTATGCATCATCAGAGTAAAATGAGCATCCAACGTGATAGTAGCTCTCAAGCTCCGACTCTAAAGAAACTAAATCATAGTGCTGCATATCTCTTCTAGGCTCGCCTTCAATCCTTGATAAGAGAGGATTGGGGCAAGCCTCATGTTCAAAAATAGACTTTCCAAAATCTGGACTAACTTTACTCCTTAACTTTGTAGAGATGAGCTTATGATGGAACTCTCTTGCTTGAAGTATGGTGTTTGCTATGTATCCACCTTTGAACTTCTCCCAAAAAAACTTATTTAAAACTACCTG
>Ga0213839_1002092_pt1 | contig 11567 bp, 6 predicted proteins | sample SWPATP21_FD_160075 | JGI IMG/M metagenome (GOLD analysis project Ga0213839, IMG submission 160075) | Coastal seawater microbial communities from Marineland, Florida, United States - SWPA TP2 #1 | ecosystem: Environmental > Aquatic > Marine > Coastal | place: USA: Florida | collected 2016-08-14 | reverse complement strand
TTCCACTGATACTGTCGTTGCCACCGCCGTCGTCGTCACTGTCACGAGGCAAACGGTCCATTGCACCGCAACCGATCCACACAACGAAATCAGACAGCAGCACACGAGTCACACGCTGTGGTCTGTCGATACATCCGCAAAACACAAAGAGATGCACGCTGGAGAGTGCCGCCGGAGAGACGCGCAGGACAATACTCGAGTATTGTAAAGTGGGAAGGACACCACACACCGTGGGAGTTCGCCCGCCGAACAGCAGCTCGAGACGGTGCCCTCGCAACGCGACGCAGACGGGTCGACTACTCTCGTGTTGACGCGATAGCCATCGGTGCGTGCTACTCGCCGACACTGTGGTCGACGTCGTGAAGTGGGCGTCGGGTGCGTCGTCGAACGAGATCAGTTGTCACTACCTATCGTGCGAGGACAGCAGTGCAAAAAGTGGGTCACGGCCAACGGCCATCGGCTTCAAGCACCCGTGTTGAACGAGATGGTGAGCGACCGCAACATGTGACGGCCGTTCGCCGACCCACGACTCCCACTCTTACGACCATGCCCTTTCCTCACGCCGAAATACGCGAGGTGGCCATTTTGAGCGTGAGATTATTCGTGTCGAATCACCGCGTTCGTACTTCCATTGTGCAGCTGCCTTGCCGAGGAACACTTTCCGTGGACAAAATAAATAATGGGAAAATGCCACACTTTAACGGCGCGGGCACTGATTGCATCGTTGACATTGCTGCTGTTGGTCATAGGCGGTGTTTCCGCGACTAACTGCGCCGTTTGTGACGGAACGCTCGTTGGCGATAGCACGTGTCTGGTGTATGTGTCCACGGCGGCTTCTTGGGAAGACGCAGTGTCGTACTGTGCCGGACTGGGCTTGTACTCTACCTTGGCGTTCCCAACAACAGCTGCCGGCCACACCGCTTATGTCAGCGCCAAGAAGCAAGTCGCTGATGGCACAAGCACGTGGATGGGGGCCTTTTCGGAGTCGGACTGCAACTTTGAATTGCTGAATGGTGTCCTGATGGACGATCTTCCCTATTCTGGTGACAGTGGGAACGCACACGGCGGCTGCAGCGGCTGCACTGGCATCGACAGCGACGACCAGTGCTGCATGCGGATGGGCACAGGAGAAAACTGGAACGATGACGTTTGTAGCACCGATTTCACTTTTTTCTGCTCGTCCCCGATCGGCGACTTGGACAGTGACGGTATCTGTGATTGGGAGGACCCGTGCCTCCACGACGATGTCAACGATGCCGACAGCGACGGCGTGTGTGAGTCAGTCGACAGTTGCCCAGGCGACGCGTTGAATGACGACGACGGTGACGGGGTGTGTGATGCTGTCGACAGTTGTCTCGACGATAGTTCGAACAACGACGACGACAGCGACAGCATTTGCGACAGCGTGGACGTGTGCATCGGTGACCCCAACAATGTTGACGACGACAGCGATGGCGTTTGCGACACCATTGACAGTTGCCCCGATGACAGTGCCAACGACGTAGATAGCGACGCCGTGTGTGAGTCAGTCGACAGTTGCCCAGGCGACGCGTTGAATGACGACGACGGTGACGGGGTGTGTGATGCTGTCGACAGTTGTCTGGACGACAGTGACAACTACGACGACGACAGCGACGGAATATGCAATTCTGTAGACACCTGCCCTTCGGGCGGCGACGAGGACAGCGACTATGTGTGCGACAATGAACAGGATATGACGTTTCTGTGCGACAGCAATGGTACCTTCGCTTCTGGATGGGTTATGCTGCTAAATGACAGCTTCTTTGACGGGAAAAATGACTACTCGTTTTCTCCACTTGTTACTGGCACATTCTCCAAAGTTCTGGCATCACACGTGTCGGGCTTCGTCAGATGCAAAGGGAGCAGCGACTTTTCGAGCACGCCGTGGCTCGGATGCCCTCCATACTCGGTTATACAATTTGAGTTCATGGTCAATAATACATATGTTGTGGAACAATCCGCTGTGCATGAGGCGGCCCCGGAGTGCGACGCACCCGACACGCCCCTCGGGGACATTATTTGCGTTGCAGATTTCGAAGTGGGCTCCTTTGACACTTTGACGCCCACTTGGTACGAAGCATCACATTCGAGTACGACGTCGGACAACTCGGGTCGTCATGTTGTGGACGTGTATGGGTGGACATCCTGTCCGCTGGATTGCTTGGGCGGATGGCAGGCGTGGAGTGAGTGTTCGGCACCTTGCCATCGCACTCGCACGTTTCAAATTGAACGCACAAGCGCTTATGGAGGTGTAGATTGCGTTGTCGCGGCCGGCGCACACCAAGTGGCCTGGTGTGAGACGACAAACGCGTGCGTGCTGGAGGTCTGCGCAATTGAACAGTGCCGCAACACCTCGCTCAGCAACTGTAGCATCGCAGCCTGCGACAGTACAACGATCGACCTTTCCAACAGGAACTTGGTGGGAACAATACCACGTTCGCTCGGCCTGCTGGCCCACGCAAAGATTGTGGATCTTAGTCGCAACCAACTTTCAGGTACCCTGCCGCCGGCACTCAGTTCGCTTGCGTCCGTAACAACGCTGAATTTACGGAGCAACGAGTTTCGCGGGACGATCCCCGCGTCACTGGCGTCTCTTGCCAATTTGGAGTCCCTGGACGTGTCCCAGAACCGATTGGGGGGCCAACTTCCTGCGTCGCTGTGTCAGCTGCAGGGTTCAGCCGATGTTGCATTGAACAATATTGAGTGCCAGTCTGAACGCGCTCTGAACTATGTAAACGAGTGGATAGGCTGGTGAGTACTCGTGTCCTTCCTAGGTGGCTTGCTGACTGTTGCTCGTGATATAAATCGCTGATGTGCTCTAACAACAACAGGTTCAGCTCCAGCAGCTCTCCAGATCAAAGCGTGGCCTTTGGCGATGTTGAGTGCGGACTGACACCGACCATCCTCGGCGCGGACGGAACAAGCGGCACCAGTGAAATTGACGAAGTTTACTGGGATTACAACGACGGACGGCCGGGTGTGCCCGATTTGCAATGCCCTAACGCGGTGCTGAAATCTGACTTAAGCAAGCGTACGTCTAGTGCAGCATTTTTGTTGGCGCCGAACTGGGTCGCTATCGAGCATTTTCGCGACTTCACCACGTGCAACTTCCACGGCCAGCTCAAGTTGCAGCACTTCTCGTGCCCACTGCCCTCCAGCTGTGCCGACTGGCTTCAGTACGTGGCCGGTGCGGGTGGCTGCGTATTGGACATGGACGCACTGCAGTCGCTGAACGCATCGTCGCCTTCTGTGGATGTTGACTCGGTGGCTGAGATCGCAGGCAATGTCGCAACGTTGGAGGAGGTGGCCGAAGAATTGATCCACAACGGAGCTCAGCTCAGCCAGGTCCTGCTCGCCTTCAACGACACGGTGGTGGGACATGCGGCAGCAATACAACAGGTGCAAAATCTGTGCGCGAACACCTCGGTTCAAGTTGGTGACCTGCGCAATGCCGTCCGCACCATCCTTGCCAACGTCTCGGACCAGACACTTGAATCACGCAATTTGTGGCAAAATGCATCGCGGCAAAAGGTGCGGTTGGATAATCTGCGCACAGGGTTCGCGAACGTGTCGCAGGCGCAAGTGACTTTGAACGCGAGTGTGGTGGGCTTGCGCGACACATTGGGTTTGCTGTGGGATGCGCACGGGCTGTTGGACTCCAACATCTCGAACCAATGGGCAATGTCGCAAAGCACGCTGGCATCCGTGGAAGAAAATAGTGCATTACTGGCGGAAGTTGCGGCCAGCGGCGAGTCGTTGCGAGAAGAATTGAATACGACACATGACCGAATCGATGAGCTGAGTGTGAGCTTAGCGGGTGACGAATTGCTTCAGTTGAGACAGGATGCATCATGGCTGGCGGGAAACATTTCTGACCTGACTTTGAACTCTGAGGGACTGACCAGTTTTATTTCGTCCGTCAACGAGTCCTTGTTAGAACTGCAGGAGTTGGTTGTGAGTGTATTGCAACGCAACATCTCGCGATTGGGGAAGAAGGCTTCAGTTCAGGATCTCGAAATCGACGACGTGTGGCACAATGCGTCATTGCAGCAGGCACACCTAAAAGTCCTCGATGCCGAGGTCGCCTCCGCATGGCAGATTTTGGATGGATTGAAGGACAACCTGACCCACACTGCGGAACTGTCCGATGTGCACGAACTGTTGAAACCCCACCAAACGGCGCTTCAGGCCGTAAATGTGAGCATGCTTGGCCTCGAGCATGATGTGACCTGGTTGCAGGATTCACACAATGCGCTACGTTCCAACGTCTCAGATCAGTGGGCAAGGTCTCAAGAAGTGCTTTTGGACGTGAACACGAGCTTGACAACCCTTAGCACCAGCGAAGCCGACCTTTGGGTCAATGCCACGGCCCAGCAACGGGAATTGGACGCACTGAATGACGTGGCGTCGATTTTGCACACCTACGGTCTCGACATCGAATACCTCTGGCACAATGCGTCGCTGCAGCGGGGGCAATTAGGCAGCTTAAACGGTTCGGTAGCTGCTGCACAGGAAACCATGCAATCACATGGAGCATCGATGTCATTGTTGAATGGAAGCATGAGAGCGCTGAACGAAGAAGTGATTTTTTTGCTAGTTGCGCACGATTTGTTGCTCTCCAACGTGTCAAACCAGTGGGCCCTGTCGCAAAGCACGATGTCGTGGGTGGAAGCACACGCCACGTTATTGGCTGAACTTCAAGCTGCAGACAACTCGCTATGGGAATCGACAAACGCCACAAACGAGCGGATAGAGGAACTTATTGCGGATTCGCAAACTGACCGAGTGCTTGAATTGCAGAACGATGTGGTGTGGTTGAAGAAGAATATTTCCATCCTTGCATCTGGCGATGAAAAACAGTCCAGCGAAACCGAAGACCTGTGGCACAATGCGTCATTGCAGCAGGCACGCTTGACAATCCTCGATGCCGAGGTCGCCTCCGTGCGGCAGGGTTTGGATGGGTTGAACGACAACATGACCCAAACTGCGCAACTGTCCGATGTGCATGAAATGTTGAAGCCCCATCGAACGGCGCTGCAGTCCGTAAATATGAGCATGCTGGGCCTCGAGCATGATGTGGCCTCGTTGCAGAATTCGCACAACTCGCTGCGTTCCAACGTCTCAGCCCAGTGGGCAAGGTCTCAAGAAATGTTTTCGCACGTCAACGCAAGCTTGACAAGCCTTGGCACCAGCGAAGCCGACCTTTGGGTCAATGCCACGGCTCAGCAACGGGAATTGGACGCACTGAATGACATCACGTCGATTTTGTACACCTACGATCTGCCCAATGTCGTTCAAGCCCAGAGCGACCAAGGTCAACTGATCCTTGGCATCAACGCAACAGTGGCTCAGCAACAAGTCATCATTGACGAGCAAGCACAAGTGATCGTGGGACAACAATCAATGCTGAACCACTTGAATTCGTCAATGCTTGCCGTCAACGAAAGCGCGATCCAATACAAATCCGAGCTTGACTCGCTTCGTGATGTCGTGGCTCAAATGAACGCAAGTCTCCACGCATTGACGTTTGCCGTGGACCAAGCCGCGCATGTTACCAGCTTCGCGCCGGTGGGGGATACAACATCGGGATCCACCTCGATGGAGCCGCCCTGCCCGCTGGATTCACTTGCCGACGATAGAACCGGCACGAACTGCCAGGATGACGAGGCGACGCTAGCGTCGCTGTTGGAAACGCAGCCTTCGGCAGAGGCTGCGATTGTGGCACTTGACGCGATGGACCTCTCCAAGGCTTCTAGTGACACCATGGAGAAGGTAGTGGCAGTCCTGGATGGCGTTGTAGCGGACAGTGAAGACGACGGCAACGTTGCAAACTTGGATGATGTCGATGATCTGGCAGCATTGCTTTGCGGGGTTCCAAATGCAACCGTGCCGGGGGGGACGTTTAACTTGAGCTGCGTGCAACCGGAGAGTTTAGATGCTGGCGGCTTTGTGGCGGACTCCGGCACGGGGGTGTCAATAACTTCCACCGACGACGCCACCAATCAAGTGTCGTTGGTTACTTTCGAGAACGTGAGTGCGACGAATGGCTCCGAAACGCTGCTATCGAGTGTGTATGGTATCTCGGTGCTGGGCGGCAATGAAACAGCGCAAGATTCCGACGACGTTGCCAGCGGTTTCGGCCTGTCGATCGACTTGCACTTTGCGGAAAGCAACGTGTCAGACTCCACGTCGCTTCGCCAAGGTGTAAGCTGCCGCTACTACAGCCGTGATTCGTTGTCCTGGGCGACGGCCGGGGTCTTTCTTCGCGGCTTTGACGTCAAAGTTGGCGACGACGACGACATACACGTGAGTGCGATGTGCGTCTCCACGCACTTGACACTTTTTACGGTCACGGACTCTGCTGACGAGTTTGGTGTGTTGGAGCGCAAAGCGCAGTTGGTCAGCGAACGTTTCGCGGCTCTGTCGTCTGTGGACCTTGGCCACGAGGACGTGCAATTCAACAGTTTGGTTCCTTCGTTCTTTGCGGTCGTTTCGGTGGCATTTGCCACAATGCTGGTTATCGGCAAGACAACTGCCCGGGAAAGCGCTGTGTGCGTGTCGTCACATACATGTGGTTGCTAGTTGTTCAAGCTTTCCGCCCGATTCACCTAGCGATGACCTGTTGTCTGTAGGTACCGAGCACGGATGGTGTTTGCACAATATGGTCGGCTTGCTCGCCCGGCCGTCATCGGCGGCGAGGAGTTTGAGGCTATATTGAGGGCGTGGTTGCCTGCAGGGCGCGTCATGGCCATGGTTGCACTGCAAGTGCTGTCCGTGAGCCCGTACTTGAGTCCGCTGTTCACGTGGTCCCATGATAGTGTGGTATTCACCACTGCAGACAAAGCTTACATGCTGTGAGTCGGCGGCACATCTTGAATCTGCCGTTGCGTGCACGCCAGTTCTAATCTCGTTGCTGTTGAACAGGTACGCGGCAGTGCTCAGCACATTTCTGGTTCAGACCTTCATGCTCGACACTGAAGCGGAGAGCGGATCGTTTGCAACGACACTGGTCAACACCTTTATCGGGGCAGCGTTTGCGAACATTCTGCTGTTCCCAGTGCAGTACGTTGGCGGTGGTGGCACAGGCTATGATTTGCTGTTGCGCTTGCCTTCACATTCTCCTATGCCATGCGTTGCTCTGCCTAGATACCTGCTTCCGTTCATGATTTCCAACGGTGAGCACTTTCGTCCGATCGTATTGAAAACGACATTATGGCTGACTTGATTGCAAACGTGCATGTGTGCATATGTGTTTAGTTCACTCCTTCACAACACACACTGCGGTGGCTCGCGGCTTAGTGCAGATTCGTATCAACGCCCTGAAGCGCAAGCTGCGCTGCGTGTCCCGGCAGCAGCTGCAAGAAGAGCACGCAAAGCGCCGTGCAACCGCTCAAGAATTTCGCGTGCTACACATCGTACGACAGTGGTGGCAATGGGCGAAAGTGACGCGTGCCGAAAAGTTGCAAGAGGATACTGGGACGTCGCCACAGCTGCGGGTGTCCACCATACAGAAAATGGTTGCACTGGCAAAACGGGTGAAGGCAAAGGCTGCCAAGTGGACATCGATTCGGTACGTCTCCAAAGAGCTGCGGTTTTTGGTTTGGAGAATACCTTTGCCCTCTCGAGCCATGGTGCGCGGACGCGGTCACACCGAAGTATCGTCGGCCAAAGAAAATCGAGTACTGCAGTCATCTGTGGCAGCCAACAGTGACACAATGCGCATTGTGAGGAGATTTCAAATGCATGTTATCGACCAGCACTTGCGTCGGCGACGAATTCGTCTCATCGAGTTTGAAGCGTGGCTGCGCGATTGCAAACATTATCGGTGGATCTTGACGGCCATTAATGCAGCGTTCCTGGGTGTGCTGGCATCATTCACAATGGTAATATGTGTGCTGCTGTCAGCCGCTTTCACAGACGATCTGTGCATGGCATGGGGCAAAGCTGTTGGCCAATCCATACTCATGCAAACCCTGGTGACTGGCCCGTTGCTGGGTTCCACAGTCCTGGGTTTCAAACTTTTAGCAAGCTGGATTCTTCTTCGATCACGAAAGGCGGTGCGTTCTCCGTGGTGGCTCATGCGCGATTTATTGCATGGTCGCTGTGGCACCATCTGAGGTCATGTGGCTTACTTGTAGGTCGGTCATCGTGCCAACACATCGCAACAGGATCCATCCCAGAGAGGCCTGGAGATTACGTCCAATACAGTGACCGTGCAAGAGCTGATAGTTTGTGAGGAACAAGCACACACTGTGTCGACTGTGGAGCCGAGCGCAGGTGGACAAGCCGATCCTCGTGTGGTTGTTGAGATGGACGCTCTCCTCGACATGGGTCAATCATCGCGGATCAAACTGCACGCGGGCCGAGCGGGTACGTTGCAACATGTACACAATTCGTTAACTCGTATGTGCAACTTTCACTGACCACATCGATCTTGGACGCACAGCCGGAGTACGCAAGTCGAAGGTGCTCTCGAGGCGGATCGTGCATCGGCGACGTGTGAAGGCCACTGGCAGGCGTGAGGGCAGGCGTCGCAGGCGTGGGCGACAACGGCAATTGGCACAACGTGATTCCCTGCAGAATGAGGTGAGTCGTGACATAGTAATATTCACTGAATAGTTCGCCATCACGGACGCAAAACCACTGTTTCAGGATCTAAAGCCGGGAAACGATCTCGGAGAAGCAACTCAATCACGCTCGGCCGAAGGACGCAGAGGGACGCGAGGACGAGGCTCCACTGGCAGCAGTACATCCCGGGCTGGGCGCCGCCGCAAAATGACGTGGAGCGAAATTCAAGCTCTACAACGCGAAGTGAGGGCCAAGGCTCGTGAAAGAATCACGGAAGAGCAGGTGGGTGTCTCACAGGATGCGAATAGTGGACCACAGCAAAGGATGATGGAGAATTTCGTTTCTTCTGATGATGATGCAGGCAAAGGCGGCCAACGCGACGAAATCTGATGAAACCTCAAATGCAACAGCTTCATTCGTGCAAGCACCTCGACGCAGCCGTCACCGGAAAATGACTTGGAGCGAAATCCAAACACTGCAACGACGACTGAAGGCACAGTCGAGCAGAAGCGACCTGGAACAGGTGGGGCGTGGTTGACAATATATTCATCTCAACTCTGCGAGTGATGTTTGCGCTGCCACGATTGCCATGTAGGCTGACTCACCGAAACCCAATGTCGAACCATTCGAAGTCAACAACGATGACACCGGCTTGGTACCGGAACCAGCAGCGTCAAGATCTGCCGCCACATCCGCAGTGAGAGTAAGGATGAACCGCAGCAAAAGTCAACGAGGTCGTTTAAAGAACATGTTACTGGAGAGGCGAAGAGCGGTACGAGCGAAGCGACGGGAAAGCCGCAGGAAAGCGGCAAAATTGTCGCAACAAAAAATGGTAGACGTGTGAAATGCTGTCATCAACAGGGCAGTTGAGAGTGCGTTAGTATCGCATAAAAGTTGAGCAAAAACTAATACAACTGGTGCAAAACCGCTTGCGATGCCTTGAAAGTGAATGTAAAATCGACAACAGCGCAGTGACACAACATCATTGTGAGCAACGCTGTGAATAGAAATGCGCACAATCGTCATGCACAATCGTCAGTTTGTGAAATCCAAGAACGTACCACTCGATCGGGACGCGAATAACTCGTTTTGCATTCCCCGCCTATCGCTGCCCCACACAAACGAGCAATCAAGTGCTGATGACAAATATTGGCGGACGTGCCAACTTCGAGCACAATCTCCATAATATGTCGGCTCTGAATATCACATCATCGTGCAGAGCGGACAGTGGTGTCGATACTCGTTGGGCTTTGGTGTGGAAAATACCGTTGGCATCTCCCTCCATGATCCGGGGATGAGCTCGAACTGAAATATCGTCGGAAGAGGGGAAAAAAACAGGCGCTGCAGTCGACTGTGTCCACCAACAGTGACACAAGGGGTGACGTGAAACTGGTTCAATAGAACGGCATCGACCATCGCTTGATGCTCCGAAGTGGTGCAATCGAGACCGATGGCTTTCAAGTGCACGTCTGTTCGCCAGAGGAAAGTGAGCTGCGGGCGAGACGACGCACTCGTGGTTGTTTTTGCCGGGCCATCATTTCGTGAGAGTAGCTCGGATGTTTCTGTGACACAAAACGACTGGCCATCAGGCCCACTCTGATTGAAGTGACGCTGCCGCTGCCCAGCGGCGAGCTGGATGCTGCCCGGACCAGGAAGCTGCAGGCTGCCAACGCGAGCCCGTACGCCAAGCAATCACCGATTGTCTGCACATCGTCCAAAAACATCGTCCAAAATGCGCGAGACCTCGCGGACAGCCCGTGCAGGCGACTGTGGTCTGCATCGCGCTATCGTCGGCGTGGGTCACCCTCTTCTCGAAGGCCTGAGCATGATTCACGCTGATTCACGCTGTTGTGGTTGGCGATTAAGGAGCTGGCGGGAAATGCAACGTAGCTGGGTTCTGAGGTCGGCATGCACTTCCTCCATTTCTTGTTGGTAGAATGATGGTTAGAGAACGTTGTCGCCAAGGACACAACACTTTGCCCGACGACATTATCCTCGAGTGGTCCGCTACTGGTGTCGGATGTGACGCCATCGTTCGTGAGTTGCCACAACCGGGGTGGTGCCATCATCTCGTGCTTCACGTTCTTGCTCGTCTTGCGCTCAACCGGCGGCTCTCACCAGGCCAAGTTATCGACACTGTCTGTTTCATTCTGTTGCTTATTATGGCACTCGAACTTTTTGTATAGCTCGTTTGACAACGAGTAAGTGCGCAGTGGCTGTTTTACCCGTGTGGTCGTTCGCCCAAGAGGAGGCAGAGTTGTTGCGTATGTTTCCAGCCACTGCCACCGCGAACCATGAGGACAACGCTGACGGCGACCGTGCGGACGAAACCGACCACCGCTAGTCATACAATAACGTAGTCCCGTACGATGAATGACGACGACTACATGAAAGGTAAAACAGGTAGGCGGTGGGCCAAGGAGACAATGACGGCGTGTGCGTTTGTGTCGTTGTCGCAGCGTTCTTGTGAGTGCATGGCAAACAGCATCTTGCTTGCGGGAGCATGATGCATGGTTTGGTGTGGGAGGACAACAACGTCGCCGCCGATCGACGCAGATCGACGGTGACTGACGATGACTGACGATGACTGACGACGTCTGACGATGACTGACGATGACTGACGATGACTGACGATGACTGACGATGACTGACGACGTCTGACAAATGACTGACGAAGACTGACGATGACTGACGATGACTGACGATGACTGACGATGACTGACGATGCTTGACGATGCTTGACGATGCTTGCTTGTGCTTCGTGACGCTTGCTTGTTCTTGATGATGTATGCTTGCTTGTTCTTGATGATGTATGATTGCTTGTGCGTGATGGTCGACGAACGAACTTGGGAAGCAACGAACGAACTTCGGATCGAACAAACTTCGGATCGAACGAACGAACTTTGGAACGAACAAACGAACTTTGGAACGAACGAACGAACTTTGTGGAGCGAACGAACGAACTTTGTGGAGCGAAC
>Ga0213839_1002091_pt1 | contig 11579 bp, 12 predicted proteins | sample SWPATP21_FD_160075 | JGI IMG/M metagenome (GOLD analysis project Ga0213839, IMG submission 160075) | Coastal seawater microbial communities from Marineland, Florida, United States - SWPA TP2 #1 | ecosystem: Environmental > Aquatic > Marine > Coastal | place: USA: Florida | collected 2016-08-14 | reverse complement strand
GGTTCCTTGGGAACGAACCCCCACATGCCGCAGCCTCCCTCCACGCACACGGGATCCCATGAACGGGCTCTCCTTTGCCGGATGTAAAAGGGCCCTGGTGGGGCAAGATACGACCCGATCCCCCGGGCCATCTACATCTGTGACCCGCAGCCCCCACCGTCTTTGTCGCTGCGACGGCTATCGAAACCCGCCCATCATGCTCCCAGTTCTTCGTTGGCGGTGATCCAGCCTGGCCGGTAGTCGAAGTAGGAGATCCTCCAACCATCGTCTTCCAGACGAAGATCGAGCTGGTAATGGGCGCCATAGATGTCTTTGCCCTCGGGTGTGCGGGGCCTTTGGGGGATGACTCGGCCGATGACCATGTGGGCTGTTTTCCCGTCGTCACCGATATCGATGCTTAGGGGACGGCCGAAGTGTTGCATCCAGGGCCAGTTGCGGCGGAACTCCTTTTGCTGGCCGATGATTTCACGGCGTCCGTCACGGTGGCCCATGGGCGGAAATTCCCCGAAAGCATCCTCGGTGTAGCATCCGCGTAAGAGGTGGATGTCCCCTTGGTCGATTGCCCAAGCGTATCGGGCATAGGAGTCTGCGACTTGCTGGATGGCGTCCGTTCGCGGGAGTGGAGGAATCCCCCGTGCCCAGGGAGAATCCAGTTCGCTAACGATGGTGGGCGAGGGGTCGCCGATCTTCCAACCGTGCCCGGAGGGCACCTTCCATCGGGAGAACCGGGATATGTCCCCGTCAGTCCAAGGGACCGAGAGCTTCAGCTCGCTGAACCGCCACCCGTCCTCGGCCCGGGCAAGGTCACCAACGAGGACCGCACCGAACGTTGCGGGCACGTCCGAGCCGGGGTCGATAACGTGCCCGAACAAGTACGCGGTGAGCACGGCGTTGTTCTCGTCTCCTGCCACATACCGGTTGGTCGAGACCAGTTGAAGAGGCATGACTGTGCCCTGGTCGGCCGCGAGGAGTGCCGCGATGTTTCCGGGGCCAATGGCGTCGCCGTGTGCGCTGCTGTGTATCGATCCCGATGCCCGGAATGCATCAGCCAGCAACTTCCGGTCCCCGTTGGCCCATCCGGACAGGAATGATTCCAGTAAGGAAATTACGTCAGTTCTTATGGTCATTGTCCGTCTCCGTAGTGAGTGATCTGTTGTGGTGACCTAGCCATTACTTTGGCCGGCGTGTGGTCTCGCCGGTCCGGTGGCATCGAGTTTCGTGCCGCACCTTTCCCATCCTTGGCGCGGCCGCCTGGATATCGGCCCTCCGCGGCGGCAAGCCCGCGCGGCGCCGGCATCCCGGCGCTCCAGCTTCGACAGCGAATTTGCGGTCAACACAGGTGACAAGGACCTTTACGAGCTCGACGCCCGAGTGCCGGGTGCAAATAGTGGCCGCGCTGCGCGACAGCCGTCCATCAAGGACGGTCGATCGAGTGTGTGGAACTGAGGCTGCATCTCTGCCTCCTCACCCTCGCGCAGTCGCCTCTCGGCGAAGGCGCATACTTACGATGCTGCATGGGCTCCGAAGCCACCCCGCCAATAGGTCAACGGCGAGCCCTGCACGGGCTCGGATGCCCCGACGTCCACGAAGACGAGCTTGTGGTCTCCGGCCGGAATGATCCGGGCGACGCGGCCCGCTATCCAGACATGGAGGTCAGGGAGGCGGGGAGCTCCGGAACTGAGCTGCCATTCGATTCCCGCGAATTTGTCCTTGTTCTTGGTGGCGAAGTGGCGGGCCTGGGCGCCCTGGCCCGCAGCCAGCACGTTCACCCCGAGCGGGCTGCCCGGTTCCAGTGCGGCGAGCAGTTTTGAGCCCCCATCCAGGGAAACTAGAAGCATCGGCGGGTGCATCGAGAGCGACAGGAACGCGCTGACGGTGGTTCCGTAAGGGGTGGCGGAGTGAACCGTGGTTACGACCGACACCGCGGTGGCGACTTGCGTCATGGCGGCCCGGAAGCTGTCGTCCGAGACGGGACGAGTGGCGCTGCATCGTTGCGGTTGCTGACGCACCAAATGGACGCCTGGGGACGTTGCTGTGCGTGCCGGGCTCACCGCACTCTCACCGTGCCGAGACGGTGGTTGTCCCGTACTTTGAGAGGGCGCAACGGGCCGATTTGCTCGGGGACCGGGAACGCGGCGTCGCCGTCGTCATGGAATCTCCATCCGGCGGCGTGGAAGCTCCCGTCTGGGGTGCCGATCGTCACGTACGCGTCATAGGCGGTGGAACGTTCAGGCACGGGGGCCCATACCTCGATCACCGAGCCCGCCGCCGAGATATCGGAGAAGGCCTCTGCGGCCTTGTGATGAGTCAGCTGCTTGCCCAGTACCGCGTGCACAAAACCGTGAACGCGATGCTCAGCCCACGTGGGCGCATACTCATTGCGGGTATTGGCCAGGATGGGTGTCTTGTCCAGCGCAACGAAACGGGGTCTTTCATCCTCGAAGGAGACGGCGGTTTCGTAGCTCATTACCGATCCGCCTACGCCGCCGTCCGCAGCCGGGGCCTGGTAGGCGACGACGAAGTTGAGGGTCCCGTTTCCGCCGGGCCCCTCCGTCCAAGTGGAATGGAGGATGCGGTGCGAGCTGATTTCGTCGGGAACGGCCCGGAACCACTGTGCCAGTTCACCGTGTCCCTGAGCGAAGCGGACCTGCCCTCCACGACCAGTCAGCCTGACATCGTTCATGAAGATGCCCAGGTGTTCCTCAACGTTTCCGGCGGAAGATTCCAGAAAGGCGAACCACCTGTGCGCGAGCGAGAGGGCGGCGTGGTTCCTCAGGGCAATGTCTGTCCTGGCTGCATCAGGGCTACCGAGCGGCGCGGTCGAGCGATCAATCATGGTCATATTCACTTCTCCGCAGGAGTCGTCGCGAGGGCCGGATGCTCGCCAAGCGTGAACTCGGCGGCAAGGGCCTCCAAGGCGGCGAGCCGGCAGTTTTCCCCAGGCATCATGGGGTTGACCATCACCTCGTCCGTTCCATAGTCGTCGGCGAGCTGACGAAGAGCCTGCGCGACCTGCGCTGCCGTACCCGCGATCATCCTACCTTCGTTGCGTTCGCGAGCGGCCAACTCAAAGCGACTCCATGTGTGGTTTTGCGCCCTTTCCAGCGAAGGCATCCGCGAGAACGGTGCGGCGCTTTCGGCGTGCGAGAGCCAGAGATGGAACGCGTCTGTCAGGTCTGCCGCTTCCGCTTCGTCCCTGCCGACCGCGACAAACACGGCGGCAATCACCGCAGGTTCCGTCAGGAAAGCGCTGGGGCGGAACTCCCTCCTGTACTGCTCCGCCGCCCTCGATCCCCGGGCGCTGGGGTTAATGAAATGGGCAAATGTGAAGCCGAGCCCGTTGGCCGCGGCCAGTTCCGCCGTCGACCCGCTTGCCCCCAGAACCCACGGTAGGGGCAGCGATCCAGCGTCCGGGGTTACGGATACCCCCGCGTATTGGGACTCCGCGGCATGGTCTCCAGTAAGGAAGCCCAGAAGGTCTGCCACCTTTTGTGGATAGGGCAGTAGGCCCGACTTTTCGTCGTTCAAGGCGCCACTCACCCTCGGGTTGGCTCCGGGTGCGCGGCCAAACCCCATATCGATACGATTCGGGTTCAATGCCTCCAGCGACTTGAAGTTCTCTGCGACCTTCACACTGCTGTAGTGAGGCAACATCACCCCGCCAGAGCCAACACGGATCCGAGTCGTCGCAGAAGCCAAGTGGGCAATCAGGACCTCGGGCGACACACTCGCCATCGCCTCGATCCCATGGTGCTCCGACACCCAAAAACGCGAATAGTTCAGCCGATCGGCTGCTTGCACGAGCCGCGTCGATGCCTGCAGCGCATCCTGCGGCGTAGCACCTTCATCAATGGGTGCATAATCCAAAACCCCCAGTTTCAACGTTCCTCCTACATAGATGACCATCTGACTGCGAAGACCACGCTAAACCTTGCCATGTATGTGAAGGTCAAATGCGGCGTCCCGCCGTGCCGGACACCGCGGGGGGTCGGCCCTCTCGGAATGTTCCGGACTCCAACGCTGCACCTGACCGTGACTTCGGCAGTTGGAAACCCGCTTGACCTTCACACCGATGTAAAGGTTTAGTCTTGGGATGTGCGAGTGGCAGCACATGCCCTCCGGCGGTGCGCCTACTGCTGCGGAGTTCCATCCGTCGACGTCCGAGCGGTGGAATCGCACGCCCGATACCCGCGAGATAGGGACAAAATGGATAAAATTGAACGTCTGCTGGCCGTTGAGGAGATCAGGAACCTGCGCATCAAATACGCGCATCTGCTCGATACCAACAACACCGACGCGCTCGGCGAGCTGTTCACGGCCGACGCCATCTGCGATACCGGTCGCGGTCAGCAAGAAGGACGCACGGCGATCGTGAGCGGGATGAGCGCCGCGTTCGCTGAATACGACAAAGCGGCAACAGGAAGGTACCCCTTCCACCACGTCATCACGAACCATTGGGTCGAGTTCATCGACTCCAATACCGCCGAAGGCCGCGCCTACCTTGTCGATCTTCAGACGGGCCAGGAACCGGACCGGTGGATCCTCCTGGGTACGTATGCCGATGAGTATCGTCGTGAGGACGGGGTCTGGCTCATCAGCCGCACGCGGTTGGATGTTACCTGGCCAGAGCAGTCCATCGGGGGCGGTCTGCCTGGGGATCAGCTCATACTCCCCACTCGCTTGTCGTAAGCTCCAACCTGCCAGTTCCCCACTCCAACTAACGGCCATTGTCTGAATCCCGGCGCTTGGTGTCTGCCGCAGTCGACCTCCCGGCCTTGGTGCTGTGGTTGAGCCTGTTAGCTAGCGTGGCGAAGACTTCGCCGCGGGCCGAATCGGGAAGAAATACCCGGCAGCCGTACTGCCCCAGGCGAACGCATGCAATATCGATGACAAACGAGCCCGCAAACGCAGGAAATGCCGGAAGACAACAGGGAGTCCGCCGGCAACCACCTCGTGGAAGGAGCCTCAACCTTCGACTGGACTGGGGCCCGGGCTACCTCGCGGTCCCCTACCCCGAACGCCTAAAACGCCACCTCAACCAAAAAGACCGGCTACCACTTCGTCTCTCCACCTCCCACCTCTGATCGGAGTACGCATGACCGATATGACCAACCCCTGGGACGACAGCAGCCTGTCTCCGGATGAACGCGCACGTCTGGTCGTGGCCGCCATGACCCAGGACGAGAAGTTCTCCTGGCTCGCCGGCGACATTGCGCTCCCGTTTCAGGGGCATCCTCCAGTCCCGGCCGACGCGCTGGGGTCAGCGGCCTACTACCCGCCGGTTGAGCGGCTCGGGATCCCCGGGATACAGCAGTCTGACGCCAGTCTAGGCGTGGTCAATCCCGGCGGGATCCGGCCAGGTGACGATGCGACCGCACTGCCGTCATCGCTACTTCTCGGTGCCACGTTCGATGTGACGACCGCGCGGACGGCCGGGGAGCTCGTTGGCCGTCAGGCCAGGGCACAGGGGTTCGCTGTCCAGCTCGCCGGTGGGGCGAACCTTGTCCGCGAGGCCACGGGGGGACGGAACTTTGAGTACGTCTCCGAGGACCCACTGCTCACTGGCAGGATAGCCGGCGCCTCCGTCTCCGGCATCCAGGAGCAGGGCGTAGTGTCCACGGTGAAGCACTTCACCCTCAACGCGCAGGAGACCGGACGCGTCATGGCCGACTCCCACATCAAGGAAGCCGCGCATCGAGAGTCGGACCTGCTTGCGTTCCAGCTCGCGATCGAGGATGGCCGTCCCGGCTCGGTGATGCCCGGATACAACCTGATCAACGGGCACTACGCCTCGGAGAACGCGCATCTGATCTCCGACATCCTCAAGGGCGAGTGGGGCTTCGACGGATGGGTGATGTCCGATTGGGGTGCCACCCACAGCACCGAGAAGGCGGCCCTGGCCGGCCTCGACGTGCAGTCCGGGGCGAACTTCGACCCCGAGCCGTACTTCGGTGAGCCCCTACGCGCTGCCGTGCGCGACGGACGCGTGCCGCCCGAACGAATCGATGACATGGTCCAGCGGCAGCTGCGCACCCTCTTCCGGATCGGCGTCATCGACAACCCGCCCGCCCCCGGCGGCACGGTCGATCTGGTCGGTGACAACAGCATCGCGCAGCAGGTGGCCGAGCGCGGCCTCGTATTGTTGAAGAACGAGGGCGACTTCCTACCCGCGGCAGTAGGCCTCGGCCACATCCTTGTCCTCGGGCGGCACGCCGACGTTGGCGTCCTCGCTGGCGGAGGATCCTCCGCCGTCACCCCGAGCGGCAGCCGCATCGAACCGTCCGGCATCGACCGCATCTGGGCCGACCGGGTACATCATCCGTCATCGCCGCTAGAGGCGATCCGTGCGGAGGGGGGAGCCGGACAGGTGGACTTCCTCGACGGTACCGACCATGCCGCGGCCGCCGCGGCGGCCGCAGATGCGGACCTCGTCGTGATCCTCGCGGAGGAATGGCGGGCCGAAGGTTACGACATGCCCGGCGTAAGCCTCCCCGACGATCAGGAGGCCTTGATCGAGCAGGTCGCCGCCGTGAACCCGCACACCGTCGTCGTTATCGAGTCCGGCGGTCCCATCGCGGTGCCCTGGGCCCGCCACGTCCCGGCCGTCATCGCCGCGTTCTACCCGGGCATTGGTGGCGGCCCCGCCATCGCCGGCGTCCTGTTCGGACGCGTAAACCCCTCAGGGCACCTGCCGGTGACCTTCCCGAAATCCATCGACCAACTGCCCCGGCCCGATCAACGCGACCCGGCGACCACCACATCGAACCCTAACCAGGAGCGCATCGGCGAAATCTTCGCGGTCGATTACGATATCGAGGGCAGCGACGTCGGCTACCGCTGGTTCGCCCGCGAGGGCCTCGTACCCGACTTCCCATTCGGCTGGGGACTGTCGTACACAAGCTTCGCAATCAGCTGCCTGACTGCCACCGCGAAAGGCACTGGCATACGTGTGTCGTGCGTCGTCACGAACACCGGCGACCGTGCCGGATCCGCCGTACCGCAAGTGTACGCAAGCCGTTCAACCGGGGACTCGGCGGACTTCGTTCCTCGCCTCGCAGCCTTCGCCAGGGTGCACCTGGACGCCGCAGAGAGCCGCGCCGTCGAGCTCGACCTCGACCCCCGGCTCCTTGCCCGATGGGAAGAGAACGAGAGTGCGTTCCGGATCGCGGGCGGCACGTACGAAGTCCGCATCAGTGCGCACGCCTCCGACGAAGAAGGCCCCGTCTGCACCATCCCACTCAAATCCGCATTCCTGCCCTGATCCGACCAACACAACTTCACCGCCGCAGTGACCGGGTGCCATCCCCACGCGCCGACAAAGGTCGGTCAAAAACGTCCCGTCTGACGATATGACCTCCATTGATTTCGGAGCCGAGTTTTGAGTTGCCAAGTGGTGGCTCTTTCCCCGGATCACGAGGACAGAAGGCGTAGCTCCAGAAAGGGTCGTTATTGCAGGTGATGAGCATCACATCCGCTAGCTAATGTATTTCGGGTTGCGCCGCACACAAGGCGGTATGCAGCTCTTCGAAATTGCCTTGCTCGTGGTCCACCCGTCGGTTGCAACGACCGGGATATCCATTCCCTGGTTCGTTGGCTTCTGCCTGAAGTTTGTCGTCGCTCATCTGTACGGCAGCCGGGGAAGGTGATGCCTTGGACGGTTCTCCCGAGGGCTGCAGGACTTCCCCCGTGTCCCAAGTGTCACTCCCGTCCGGGAACGCATGCCGGGAGTTCCACCTGGAGACGTAGACTGCCGAACGTGGTAGATGAAGCAAGAAAATACAGTGCAGGAACCCGGGCAGCGTTATTCGCCCTCGGGAAGGGGACCTGCTATTTCCAAGGTTGCAAGAAGACCGTGGTCGAGGAGGTTGAAGGCCAGCAGCAGATCGCTGTGGAGATAGCGCATATCAAGGGAGCCAACGAAGGATCAGCGCGGTACGACCCCGGGATGACGGACGAAGAACGTGCTGCCTTCAACAACCTCGTACTGATGTGCACGCCTCATCACAAGCTCATCGACGGTCCGAATAGGGAAAAGTATCCGGCCGTCCTTCTCCAGGAATGGAAGAAGGACCACGAGCCGGAAATCAGCAGTGACTCCGGGGAGGGCATTACAGCAGACAACCTGGAATCACTCCTGGAGAGTTTCCTGGCAAAAACCGGCCCGATCCGCGATATCTCTACCGATCTCCAGGCTGTGCTTTGGATGCCGGGAAACAACACCGCGATGATGACCTTTGACGCACTACGTGTTCTGTTGGAGCACAACCCGAACCGCCGAGGAGACGAAAGAGGGGTGGTAACCACCATCCGTAACACCGGGAACGCGGACGTTTCCATAACGGAGGTTACCCTCTTGCATGTCCTTGAAGGTTCAGGCGCCGAAACGACGTTGTTGGGCCGAAACGACTACGGAATCCTTCAGCGTCTACCGCACAGGCTCCTCAACGGTGAATACCTGAATTGGCTGACTAAAGCCGAGACCGTTTCTATGTGCGGGGCCGCCGTGGCTGCCTCGGGACACCGTGTTTCAGAAATTTACGCAAAGGTACGGTTGGCCACGGGCGAGGAGTATTCCACGCCACGAATCCCCTGGTCCGATGTGGCTGCGCTGTTTGAGTAAGCGTAGAGGGGTTATGCGGTGAGTAAACGCGAAATCTTCATAGCCTTGAGCGCGGACGACAACCTTCCGCGTGGCAATATCTGGAGGATCACAGCCAAGAAGACCGACTTTTACCTTGACTTCGAGGGGCAGCACGCCGGTGGGTTTCACCTCTCGATGCATGGTCCCACCGAAGGTTTCTCTCATCACCGCTTTCACATCAGAAGCGACAGGAGAGCGGTCAGGGAGGCTCGTGCTCTGGGCAATTTTGTCCAACACCAGCTCGGTCGAGGATATGCATTTGGTGGAGTACAGCTGAGCCAACGGGCGTACCACGTCGCCCGTTTGCGATGGACTTGGGACTCCAACGCCCCCGATTCCGTGATGCCGCTCTATCCAAAGTGCCTGTTCCGCAGCTAAGTGGAAACCGAGATGGCTTGATGCTCAAGGCCCTCCTGCAGCCCAACGTCGCTTGGGACATAGACATCGTCGTTTCTTATGGCGAACCACACTGGCCCGCCCCCGACGACTCTATTCGGGGCAGTTCCCGCATCGGTCCGATCCGGAACGGTGCCGGCATGTGGCTAACAGCAACGTCCTACCATCGATCACAAGTGATGGCCCCGTCTCCCGAAAATCTTCAATTGCCGTTACCGCATCCGGGAGAAACGCCTCAACAGATCATGGGGGGCGGGTCCGGACCGCTTGGGACGCAGGACTTTTACTGGTTTGTCGAAACAATCACATCCCGAGAACTGCTGGATTAGAGCTGTCCGGCCTCAAGGTTAGGCTGTTCACATGACAACTCCTGTACCGACTCTTACTGCCGTCACTGTCTTTGAGGGCAATGGATCTGTCCTTGTGAAATATGAACTAAGCGGTCCCGTGCCCCAAGAGGAGACGTTCCTCGTGGGCATCCACGGTAAAAGCCAGGATGGGAAAACCTTGCGGCAATTTGGCATCAAGTTTCTCGATGGCGAACGGGCCGCATATTTCGTCTTTGACCACAATGCGGCGAAGCAGGAGAACTTCGACTACATCCGAGCTACTGAGGACGAGCACCAAATTTTGACGCCGTACCCTGCGACGCATTTCTCAGAGCTGGGCGACAGCCCTGACCTCAGGGGTTATCTCAACTTCGGCGGGGCCGACCGGCAAACAGACGTCCGGGTTGATGTGGTCGGGTAGCTTCCTGCTCTCCAAAAGGAAAAAGAGGGCCAGCACGCAATGTGCCGGCCCTCTTTGGTTTTCCCTCTGCAAAGGAAATATGTGGTTCAGCTTAGCTGAAGGGTTTGTGGTGCTGCCGCGGCCTGGTACCTCGTTGTTCCTGGTCCCGCGGGGGTGGTGGTGCGCTGGTGCGTGGTCGCGGTTAATGGCGGTCCGTCGCTGGTGAGTGGCTGCTGTGGTTCGCCCTGGGCGGCGGACCGCCCGACCTCTGGAAGGTTCCCGGCCCTTGCTGGGGTGAGTGGGCCGGGCGGCTGCCTCTGGAGTACAGCCGCCCGGTTCACTTGTCCGGTTACTCGGTTTCGCCGGTGTGCTTGTCGATGATGATCTGCTCCACGGTACTGGCTGTGTAGCCCCATTGGGTGAGCTGGTTCAGGTAGTGGAAGTGCCGCTTCTCAGCGGACCGCCATGAGTCTTTCTGGATGGTTTTTTCATACCCGGCGCAGATCAGGGCGATCAAAGAGAACTCGGGCCGCGCGGTGGTCTTGGCGGTGTAGTCCCGCAACGGGTTCCAGCCCCACCGGTCGGTATCCTCCCCGACCTTGGCCCCGATCATCTCGGCGGCGACCTTGCCGTCGTAGCCGCTGGCAGTTTCGGGGTCGTGGGTGATGGCGTGGACGGTGAAGTACTGCCAGCCCTTCGGCGCGGTCTTCCGCGAGAGCAGGGTCTTCACGAATTCACGCCTTACCTTCGTGGCGCTTTCCATCTCGCGGTTATTGGCTATCAGGGTCTTCCGCTCGGCTTTCTGTTCCTCAGTCATCGGGCCTTTCTGGGCCTGAGTGCCGCCGTCGTAACGTTCGTACTTCGAGGTGAAGCCCAGGTCCTGCCAGCCGGTGATGACGGGGTTGGCTTTGTGCTGGCCCCGGTAGTCGGTGCTGATCAGGTAGGCGTTGGCGTCCTCGTCGGTGGCCGGTTCCCCGTCGGCCCGCTTCGCGGCCGAGACGTACAGGTTCTCTTCGTTGGCGTAGTGCCCGGCGTCCTCCACGATGGTCTTGCCCTCGGCCTCGAGCTCGGCGATGAGCGCGGCGAGGGCGGCGGCGCGGTCGCGGCGGTCCCGGAGCATCTGCGCGACGTGCAGGAGCTGATCGGGGTCGTCCGCGATCACGGACTCCAATTCCTCGGTCGCGTCCTGGTTCCCTTCAAACTCGGCCATGATGAGCGCTTCATCGATGGTGTAGCCCTTGCCCAGGGCGGCGGCTCCGGCGCTCGAGGACTTGGCCTTCAAGGCCCCTTCCACGGTGTTCTTGGTCCGCCCGGTCTTCTTCGCGATCGCGGCCGCTGAGACGCCGATCAGCGACAGCTGGTGGTAGGCGTCGGCCTCGTCCGCTTCGGTCAGTTCGGCGCGCTGGATATTCTCCACCACCTGCGTCACGATCCGTTCGGCTTCCTCGGGGGACTCAATGATCATCACCGGGATGCTGGCGCGCCCTGCTTCGACGGCGGCGCGGGTGCGGCGCTGTCCCATCAGGACATGCACCACGCCGTCGTCCTTGCGGTGGGCGATGACGGGTTCCATCACGCCGTGCTCTTTGATGCTGGCAATGAAATCGGCGGTCAGGGCGGCGTCTTTGCGGACGTTAACGTCCACGGTCAGGATGGCCGGGTCGAGCATTTCGAGGGTGGGTGTGGTGTTCATGGTGTTGCTCCTTTTGCAGAGGATTCCGGTGGGTGGGGCGGCTCAGGTGACCGGCCAGCGTCCCCTCTCCCCCCGTTGTTTTTTGGTTGCTGGCAAGCTCGCTTGCTCGGCGGCCGACGG
>Ga0213839_1002090_pt1 | contig 11579 bp, 12 predicted proteins | sample SWPATP21_FD_160075 | JGI IMG/M metagenome (GOLD analysis project Ga0213839, IMG submission 160075) | Coastal seawater microbial communities from Marineland, Florida, United States - SWPA TP2 #1 | ecosystem: Environmental > Aquatic > Marine > Coastal | place: USA: Florida | collected 2016-08-14 | reverse complement strand
GTGGGGCAGGTGGTGCGGCCCGGCGACGCGCTGGTGCGGTTCGCCGGCGAGGGGGCCCTCGAGGTGCGCATCGCCCCCGACGAGCTGCACCTCGGCGCGCTGCGGCTCGGGCTGCCCGCCATGGTGGCGGTCGAGGCCTTCCCGGAGCGACCGCTGCAGGCCACCGTCGCGCACATCGCGCCCTCGGTCGACCCCACCCGCGGCACGGTCGAGGTGCTTCTGGCGCTGGCCGATGAGGTCGACCTGCCGCTGCGCCCCGACATGAGCGCCACGGTGGAGGTGGAGCTCGGCCAGCACGACGACGCCCTGGTGCTCCCCACCTGGCTCGTGCGCGACCTGGGCACCACCGAGCCGTGGGTGCTGGTGGTCGACGGCGACGTGGCGGTCCGGCGGCCGGTCCAGGTAGGCCTGCGGGGCACCGATGCGGTGGAGATCACCGACGGCCTCGACCCCGAGGTCTCCGTGCTGCCGCCCGAGGCCGACGCCACCCCGGGCGATCCCGTGCGCCCTCGATCGCCGCAGCCCGCGCTGCCCGCGGACGGCTGACGGTGCTCGCGCTGCAGCTCGCGTGGCGGTTCCTCCGCGAGGGCCGCGTGCAGTCCCTGCTCATCCTCGCGGGGGCCACCGTAGGGGTGGCCGCCTTCGTGTTCATCACCGCGACGATGCAGGGTGTGCAGGCCAACCTCATCGCCACCACCCTCGGCAGCCAGGCCCACCTCGTGGTGCTCGACGAGGAGCCTCCGCCACGCCCGGTGCGCGTGCCCCGCGACGGCGAGCTCGTGCTGCGGCAGGTGGTGCGTCCCGAGCCACGGCAGCGTCCCTTCGACCAGTGGCAGCGCGTGGTGCAGCAGGTGGAGGGGACCCCCGGGGTGGTGGCGGTGTGTCCCAAGGTGAGCGGCGCGGCGCTGGCCCTGCGGGGTGGTGGGCGGCAGGCCGTCCAGCTCATCGGCGCCGACCCCGACCGGCTGCGGCGCATCATCGATCTGCCGGGCGCCATGGTCGACGGCGTCTACCGTCCCGACGCCGAACAGGCGGTGATCGGCGCTGGCCTCGCCGAAGAGCTGGGGCTCACGCTGGGCCGCACGATGCGGGTGCGCACCGACGCCGCCGAGGCCAACCTCCGCGTCGTGGGCGTGTTCGCCCTGGGGACGAACGTCGTCGACGACACCTGGGTGGTCACCTCGCTGCGCACCGCCCAGTCCCTGCTCGGGCGTCCCGGCGACATCACCACCATCGACGCCACGGTCGACGACCTCTTCGGCGCCGACGCCGTCGCCGACCGGGTGGCCGACCGCACCGGGCTCACCGTGGAGAGCTGGATCGACCGGAACGGCTCGCTGCTCCAGGGGCTCTCGGCCCAAGACCAGTCCACCACGCTCATCCGCGTGTTCACGCTGCTCGCAGTGGCCATGGGCATCGCCAGCGTGCTCGCGGTCACCGTGGTGCAGCGCCGGGGCCAGATCGGCATCCTGCGGGCGATGGGCGTGCGGGCCAGCGTCGTGCTGCAGGTGTTCCTGTGGCAGGGCGCGCTGCTCGGGCTCGGGGGGGCGGTGCTGGGCACGGTGCTCGGTGCCTTGGCGGGCCGGCTGCTGGCGCGGGTCGTGCCCTTCGACATCGTCGTCGACCTGCCCGCTGCGCTGACCGCTGCCGCCGTGAGCCTCACGGTCGGCATCGCCTCGGCCCTGTGGCCTGCCCGTACCGCCGCGCGGATGGACCCCTCGGCCGCTATCCGGGGCGACGGATGAGCGAGCCACTGCTGCAGCTCACCGGCGTGCGCAAGGCCTTCGGCGAGGGGCCACTGCGGGTGGAAGTGCTCCACGGCATCGACCTGACCATCGGTCCCGGCGAGATGGTGGCGCTGGTGGGTCCCTCGGGGTCGGGCAAGAGCACCCTGCTCAACCTGCTCGGGCTGCTCGACCGGGCCACCGACGGGGTGCTGCAGGTGCGCGGCCGCGACGTCGCCACCCTCGACGACGCCGGTCTCACCACGCTGCGTGGCGAGACGCTGGGCTTCGTCTTCCAGTTCCATCACCTGCTACCGGGGCTGTCGGTGGCGGAGAACGTCATGCTGCCGCGGGCCTCCCTCGAGGGCGACTGCACCCCCGCCAGCGTCCTCGGGCGCTCGAGCTGCTCGAGGTGGTGGGCCTCGCGGCCAACGCCGACCAGCCTGCCCGCACGCTCTCGGGCGGCATGCAGCAACGGGTGGCGGTGGCGCGGGCGCTGATGAACAACCCCGCGATCGTGTTCGCCGACGAGCCCACCGGCAACCTCGACACCGAGAACACCGACCGGGTGATGGACATGCTGGTGCGGTGGAACGCCGAGCAACACACCACCTTCCTCATCGTCACCCACGACCCCGACGTGGCGCGGCGGTGCCAGCGGGTCCTGAAGATGGTCGACGGGCGCATCGTGGCGGACGGGCCGCCGGGGCAAGTGCTGTGATCCCACGGGGCCGTCCGCGCTCGCCGAGGGTACAGCCCCCCGCAAGCAACGAGAGCGAGGCTCCGTAGGCGCGCGTACTCCCCGCGCGCTTGCACCGCACGTGTCCTGGTCCATCCGACCATGAGACCATCGCGACACCGGCCAGGCGCCCACGAAGCATCGGCGAACGACCTCTTCGAGCGAGACGGGCCGTCCTTCCGGCCGAGGGCACGACCCGGGAGCCCGCCCGTGCCGGCTGGTACCTTGGCCACCGCGCGCCAGGGGCACGCTGAGGAGGACAGATGTGGTGTGTACTGGCGTCGGTGGCGTTCGCGGGTGCGGTCTCGGACCTACAGGTCACGGTGCTCGACGCACGGACGGACGCGCCCATCGAGGGCATCTCGCTGACGTTGAACGCCGAGCACTTCGAGGAACCGGATGTACGTCTCACCGACGACGAGGGCCGGTACAACTGGACGGAGCTTCGCGCGGGGGTGTACGAGCTCGAGGTCTCGGCCGATGGATGGAGCACGGTCACGATCGACCGCTACGTCATGCGCGGCGACGACGACCAGTCTCGCACGGTGTTCATCGACCGAGCCGACGAAGACACCGCCATGCCCGAGAAGCTCCCGCGTGACTACACGAGGCGCTATGCCGGCTTCGGCGGCGTGAGCTACGGCATCTACGAGTTCCCGTGGTTCATCGAAGACGGTCCCGGCTACATCAACGTGCCCGGTACAGGTGTGTATTCCTACTTCTTCGCCCAGATCGCCGACTCGCGCTGGTACGCGGGCTTCGGCGTGGGGGCGAACTTCTTCAACGATGCGTTCTCGAGCACGCGCGGGATCCGCAACGAAGTCAACGGCGACCTCGACACGGTCGCTGGGGTGTACACCTCCCAGGAGTCCTTCTTCCACCTGCCCATCGAAGCCAACTCCTCCTACGTCTGGCGCTGGAGCAAGTTCTTCCAGTCGTGGATCGGCACGGGATTCAGTATCCACCTGGTGAACTACACCTACGTCGACCGACAGGTCGGCATCTCCACCGACCCCAACGGCGACCTCGTGTTCTGGCAGGACGCGTTCCAGGAGGGGGGCACCAGCTTCCGCACCAAGCCCGGATACCAGCTGTTCGGGGGCACCGAATTCATCTTCGGCAAGATCCCGAAGATCGGTGGCGAGTGGGGCTTGGGCCTCACCGGCAAGTTCCAGACCATTCGGGTCTTCGACCTGCAGCAGCCGGGCAGGGCCTTCACCTACGAGGAGAAGAACGAGGACGGGAGCGATCGCGGCAACGACCTGCAGGAGCGAGGACCACAGTTTCGGGAGTACGACGCCGACAACTTCTCGCTCACCCTGGGCCTGACCTTCCACTACAAGTAGCACCAGGGGCGTGAAGGGCGGTGGTCGGTCATCATGGCATCGTTCCCCGACCGAGAGAGGACCCATGGCCCCCCGCGTCTTCGCCTACCTCGACTACCGCGCCTTCCTGCGCGACTGGCTCGACCACACCCGGCGCGAGCATCCCGGCTACTCCTACGCCGCCTTCGCCGCCGCGGGGGGGTGCTCCCGGTCGGCCCTGGCGAATGTGCTCAGCGGCGCCCGACGCCCCCGCGCCGCCACCCTCGACGCCTTCGCCCGCGCCATGGACCTGTCGCCGAGCGAGCGCAACTACCTCGGCCTGCTCGCCGACCTCGACGCGGCCCTCGACGCCGCCACGCGCCATCGGGTGATGGAGAAGATCCTGGCCTCCGAGCGCTACCGGCAGGTGCGGGTGGCCGAGCACGAGCCGCCAGGGAACGTCGGGCGCTACCTCGCCAGCGTGCACGCGCCCGCCATCCGCGAGCTCGCCCGGCTGCCCGGGTTCCGTGAAGACGCCGCGTGGATTGCCGGAACGCTGCGCCCTGCCATCTCGGAGGAGCAGGCCCAGCGAGCGCTCGACCTGCTCTTCGAGCTCGACCTGCTCGCTCACCGTGCCGACGGCTCGGTGGAGGTACAGCAGCTGCGGTTCCGCAGCGAACCCGAGACCGCCGACGAGGCCGTGATCCATTTCCAGCGCGAGGTGATGCCCGAGCTCATCGCAGCGGCCGATCCCGACAACGGCGCCCAGCAGCACCTGGTGTCGGCGACGATCTCGCTGAGCGCCGACATGCTGCCCGAGGCGAAGGCCATCCTCACCACTGCGCTCAGCAAGCTGGCGACCCTGTCCGACGAGCGGCCCACCGACACACCCCGCGCGGTCTACCAGGCCGGTGCCCAGCTGCTGCCGTTGAGCGAGCGGGTCTGAGACTCAGGACGCCTCGAGCCGCAGCCGCACCCAGGCCAGTCCCCGTGCCCGACGCTTGTAGATCCGGTCTTGCACGCGATGCCGTGCCTCGCCCGGACGCTGCTCCTCCGCGATCAGGCTGGCCACGTCTTCCTCGTCGAGGAAGCAGCGCTGCACGATGTCGCGGTAGGCCACCGGCGCCTGCTCCATCAGCCGCGCCACCCGCTGCACGTCGAGCCGTGCGTGGGTCTGCCGCAGCCACCGCCCCGACCCGCGTTCGCGCTCGGGCAGCGCCTCCTCCCGCCGTCGACGAAGCCAGTCGATGGCGAGGTTGTGGGCCACCCGGCGCAGCAAGGCCATCGGCGCCTGCACCTCGGCCTCCATGCACCACACCCGCGTCAGCGCCTCCTGCGCGAGCTCGTCGCGCACCGAGGGCGGGATCTGACGGAAGCCGCGCAGACTGTCACGGGTGGCGGCGAAGGAAACGGCCCACGGGGGAGATGACGGCATGGACCGAGCGTAGGTCGGCTCCTTCCGCCGGCGACGACGACCCGTTTTCAGAACCTGAAAACGCTCGGTGCCCGGGCCGGGTTTCCCCATAGGGGACCGCCTTTGCCCACTGCGCGAGGAGTGCCATGCCGTCAGGGAATCCGCGCCTTCTCGAGGCTCTCGTCGAGCTCGATACGGAAGCTGGCCTCGCCGTCGTCGATGGACAGCACGTCGAAGCCGGTCACCGCCACGGGCTCGATCGACCCCGAGGGGTCCCAGCGCACCCGCACCACCACGTCGCAGAAGTCGTCTTCGTCGAGGGTGAAGGTGGAGCTCTCGCCCTGGTCGAGGGTCTCGCCGATGGTGACCAGCTGGAAGCCCGAGGAGCACCGGTAGGCCTTGACGCTGTGCACGTAGACATCCGCGCCGTCGTCGACGATCACGCCGGTGTTCGGGTTCCCGAGGAGGGTGGAGGCCCCAGCAGCGAGCGGCAGCGCCGCGGTGAGCAGAGACACAGTCGAGAGGACGAAGGTTCGCATGGTTCACTCCTGTTCTGGCCAGGAATTGAACCGATAGCGATGGATAAAGCTTTACTATGGACAGTTCATCGGTATCGAGGCGAACCGTGCGTGGGACGGCCCGTGCACCGTGCACGCCCCCGGGAGTCACGGCCATGAGCTCCGCTTACATCATGTGCATGCTGGGCTCGTCGCCGTCGATCCTCACCAACCTGCTGTGGTGGCTCGCCACCCGGGAGCGCTGCGCTGTCGCGGGCATCGAGGTGTGGGTGCCCCGGAGCGGGGGAGACCTGCTGCTCGAGCTGGTCGCCAGCGACGGCTGGCGGGAGCTCCAGCAGCACACCGGCCCCCTGCCGAGCCCCGAGCTCTGCGAGGAGCCTGCCCACTCCTACGGCTTCCGAGTCCACCACCATCGCCTGGCGTCCCGCGTGCTCGACGACGTGCGCACCGCCGAGGAGGCCGGCGCGGTCAACGCGGCCCTCCATGACCGGGTGCGCGCGCTCCGCCATGGACTTCCGGCAGACATCCAGCTCCTCGGCTGCCTCGCTGGGGGCCGCAAGACGGTCTCCGCCGCCCTGCAGACCGCCTTCTGCCTCCAGGCGAGGGCGGCCGATCGGCTGGTGCACGTGGTGCTCGACGAGCGCTTCGAGCAGGTCCTACGCAGAGCAGGTGAGCCATACACCTTCCCCACGCCGGCCTGGGCGGAGCGCTCCGGGGTGCCGATGAGCGAGCAGATCGTCGTGTACGACGTGCCCTATCCCCACCTTCAGCGCCTGGTGCCTCCCCGCCTCCGCGACGCGCTGGAGTCCACCTGGGACGAAGTGTGGCCCGCGCTCGAGGCGAACACAGCGCGGGAGACGACCGGGCGACTGGTGCGCCGGGGCGAGACTCGGTGGACCTACGAGGTGGTCGACGGCGCCACGGGTGAGGTCCTGTTCACCGCCGCGCTCGCGGCACGTCCGGGGGCGACCCTCGCGGCGCTCGCCCACGCCACCCCCGGGAGCACGACCTACGATCTGGTGACCTGGTTGGATGCCCACGAGATGGGCTGGACCCCGCCCGCGGCCCGCGGGGCCGGCGCCGACGAGCTTCGGGCCGCGCCGATACGCTCCGCGCTGACCAAGCTACGCGAGAAGCTCCGCGAGCTGCCTGTGGGTCTCGAGGCCTTCGTGCCGGCCAAGGGCCAGCGAGCCATGCCCCACATCGTCGTCGTCGACGAGCGGCCGGCCACCGCTCACCAGTGCGACGCGATGCACACCTCGCCCATGCCGTAGCTGCCGAAGCGGTCCATCGTGTCGACCAGGCTGCCGGGGATGTCGGCGCAGTAGCTGTTCTCGTCGGCGCTGTAGGCCGTGCACTGGCCGGTGCCCGCCACGTCTGCGCAGAACGTGGTGGCGGCCCCGTCACGGTCGAGACAGGTGCCGGTGCACGGCATGGTGCACAGCCCCACATCGGACGAGCTGTCGGCGGGGTCGACCGGCTCGCACCAGGCGAACGACTCGGTCATGAAGCAGCGGTCGTGGGTGAGGCTGCAGCGCTCGCCGAGGTAGGGCAGATCGTCGGTGGTGCCGCTGTTCAGCGCGGGGAAGGTGTCGGCGTCGGACAGGGGAACGAAGGTGTAGCCGGCGCTCACGATGTCGATGATCACGTCTTCGAGCATCTCGGGGGTGTAGGAGTTCACGTCGTGGAACAGCACCGCGCCGCCGTCCCAGCGGGCGAGCTGAGCCAGGATGTGCCCCCGCATGTCGGTCTCGAAGCCCTCGGGAATGCGCGTGTAGACGTTGCCCGACGGGCACTCGCCGCGCTGCCCGTAGCTGCCCGCGGCGTAGCACCAGTCGGAAGAGTCGACCTGCCAGCCCGTGACGTTCAAGCCCTTGCCCCGCACCATGTCGACCAGGTCGCAGTCGGCGTCGCCGTAGGGGAAGCGGAAGAAGGCCGGCGACACGCCCCAGCCCTCGATGAGCAGCTGGGTGTCGTCGACCTCTTCCTCGGCGTCGGCGAGCGACAGGCTCGTCATCAGCGGGTGCACGAAGGTGTGGTTGCCCACGTCGAACAGGGGGTCGACGACGATGTCGTCCATGATGGGCCAGGTGTCGACGTTCGACAGGCTGTTGCCCGTGACGAAGAACGTGGCGGGCACGTCGTAGTCGCGCAGGATCTCGAGAACCTGCGGGGTGTAGACGACGTGGGGACCGTCGTCGAAGGTGAACGCGACCCGCCCGCCGAAGGGCCCGGCGTCGGCCGGGTGGAAGCCCGAGCAGTCGTGGCGACGGGTGGAGCTCGTGGGCCACGTGGGCGTGTAGCCGTAGGTGCCGCTGTCGACCGTGCCGCTGTCGACCGTGCCGCTGTCGACCGTGCCGCTGTCGACCGTGCCGGTCTCGGTCGCCGGGCCGGTGTCGGTCACCGTGCCGGTGTCGGGCAGGCCCGAGTCGACGGCGACGGTGTCGCCGGTGTCCAGCGGCGGGGTGGTAGGCCCCGGCTCCACGAGGTCGTTGCCGCCAGAGCTCTTGCAGCCCATCATCGCGAGGATCAGGAGGGTAGGTCTCATGCCGCCAGACTACCGTCGTCCCCCGGAAGGTGCGGCTCCGCCCCGTGCCCTCGTGCTGCCGACCGACGCGACGTCCCGTGCGCGGTTTGCCGACCAGCACGCACTCCTGGTGCCCCGCGCCGCCCACCCCGAGCTCGTGGCCGAGCTGCGGACCCTCGCAGACCAGGGCTGCTGGCAGCCCGACCCCGTCACCTCGGACCGCTTCCGCTTCGACAGCTGCCCCGTCGACCTGTCGCCGGTCGCCGCCCGCCTGCTGCAGCCCCAGCTGCTCGCGGACCTCGCCGCGCTCACGGGCATCACGGAGCTCACGGAGCTCACGGAACTCACGGAACTCACGGACGGCAGGAGCGCCTCGGGCTTCGAGGGGCAGCTCAAGCGCATCCGCCCTGGCGACCACTTCCCCTGGCACCGCGACCACCGCAGCGGTCAGCGCCTGGGGATGAGCCTCTGCTTGTCGAGCGACTTCGACGGAGGGGCGTTCGAGATTCGCTGGCGCTGGGAGGACGAGCCGCTGGCGCGCTGCCAGCCCAGGCGACCCGGCGACCTCGTGCTCATCGACGTCGCCGACCCTCGCCTCGCCCACCGCGTGGCCCCGGTGACCCGTGGAGAGCGGGTGGTGCTCGCCGGCTGGTGGACGGCAGGTGGCCCATCCGCCGGCTAGGCTGCGGTGCTCTCCCGGAGAAGATTCGTATGACGTGGTGGATGGTGGTGTTGCTCGCATGCTCTGGTGACGACCCTGCAGCGGGGTCCCCGTCGACCCGTGGGTCCGACTCGCAGCCCGGCGCTGTCTCCACCGCAGACTCGGCGCCGCCCTCCACCAGCGACTCGGGCGACGGCGACACGGGCGGCAGCACCGACGACTCCGCGTCCACGAACACCCCCACCGGAGCCACGGCCGCGACGGGCCTCGGCACCGACAGCGCCCCGACGGCACACACCGCCGACACCGGGCCCCCCACCGCGCTCCCCGACAGCGTCGTGGCCTTCCAGCTCACCGAGCCGCAGTGCCTGGTGGAGGTGGAGATCCCGTCGGGGACCATCACCCCGGTCACCTGTGGCCCGAAGGGCACCAGCTTCTTCCGCTGGCCCAGGCTCGTGCCCGACGACCGCGGCGTGTTTCCGGTCGAAGGAGCGGATGTGGTCGGCGTCGCCGTCGTGCAGCCCGCCGCCGCGAACCAGGTGCGCCCCTTCGAGATCCTGCTGGTGGATGTCGTGAGTGGCTCGGTGGTCACCCTCCCTGGCGGCGACTGGGCCCCCCTGTCGGAAGACGCCGGCGTGCACGTCGCCGACATCACCCCCGTCGCGACCGACCGCGCCATCGTCAAGGTCACCACGTTCCCCAGCGAGACCCACAGCCTGCAGCTCGTCGACGCCACCGGGCTCACGCCGCTGTCGGCCCCGGCCAACGAGCTCCAGGTGCTCGACCGGGTCGACGACTGCGTCTGGGCCCGGATCGACGGCGAGCTCGGGCAGCAGTGCGCCACCGGCTGGACGCCCCTGCCCGCCTCGGTCCTCGATGTGGCCCAGCACACCGATCTCACGGCCACCGTGGAACGAGTCAACGTCGACGAAGTCGAGTTGGTGCTCACCGACCCAAGCACCACGGCGCGGTCGACGGCCATCGAGATCAGCGGCGACGAGGTGGTGGTGGGCGTCACCGCCTCGGGGCTGGTCAGCGTGGCGGAGGCCGGGCAGGCAGTGTGGCAGTGGGACGGAGTCGACGGCACCGCACCTGCGCCCACCGGCGCGCCCGCCCTGCACAGCGGGCGCTTCCGCAGCTCCCCCGACGGCACCCTCGTGGCCTACGTCGCGGGGTCCCCCGGTGGCCCCTACGCCGACAACGTGGTGCTGGGCTCCGGCGCGCCCTCGCCGATCTCCTGTGGCGGGTCGTACGCCTACGAGCTGGTGTTCACGCCCGAAGGCCAGGCGGTCTGGCTGCAGACGGGGTTCACGGTGTTCCAGCTCGGCCTGTGCCACCTCGACACCGCCACCTCGCTGCCGTGGGATGCCTCGTCGCCCGAGCTGCTGGTGCCGCTGCCCCGGCGTCCCTGACCTACCGGGCCGTCTCCGACAGGACAATCCTCGGCCAGGTGACTACTCCAGCAGGCGCACGACCCGAGAGGAACCATGATCGGCCTGCTGGCGTCTGGGGGAGGGCTGCCCGCCCTGTCCGACATCCCCGCCCTCGTGATGGGCTTCCTCAACCCGGCCCACCCCGAGGCGCTGCCCATGCTGTTCCTCTACGCGGGGGGGGCGCTCACCATCTCGTTCTTCTGCAGCCTGCTCGAGGCCACGCTGCTGTCGGTGCGGGTGACCGAGCTGATGCGCCGCGCGCCCGACGGCGGCAAGGGCATCACCCTGCTGCTGTCCTACAAGCAGGAGCGCATCGAGGACGGCATCGGAGCCATCCTCACGCTGAACACCATCGCCCACACCATCGGCGCGTCGCTCGCGGGGGCCCAGGCCGCCCGTGCCTTCGCCAGCGAGTCGCTCCCCGAAGACGCGGCCGTGGCCGGGTTCTCGGCCATCCTCACCGTCGCCGTGCTGGTGGCCACCGAGATCATCCCCAAGACGCTCGGCACCAACTACGCCAGCCAGCTCGCCTCGTTCGTGGGCTACAGCGTGCACGCCCTGGCCTTCGCCACCAAGCCCGTGCTGCTGGTCACCGGCTTCCTCACGAAGCTGCTGTCGCGGGGCGAGCCCGAGGGCATCAGCCGCGGCGAGCTGCAGGCGCTGGTGAACATGGCCCAGTCCCACGGCGCCATCGAGGGTGACGAGTCGCGGGTGCTCACCAACATCCTCGGCTTCGAGGCGCTCACCGTGCGGAGCGTGATGACCCCGCGCACGGTGCTGCAGATGACCCCCCTCGACACCACCGTCGGCCAGGTGATCGACAGCGAGCCGTTCGCGCAGCACACCCGCATCCCGGTGTTCGACGGCGTGCGCGACAAGGTGAAGGGCTACGTGCACCAGCGCGAGCTGCTGCGATCCGTGGCCCGAGGCGGCTCGCGGGATGCCCCCATCGAAGACTTCTTGCGGCCGGTGGCGCTGATGGCCGACGACACCACCCTCGGCCAGGCGATGCGCGTGTTCCTCGACACCCGCGACCACCTCGCCATCGTGCACGACGAGTTCGGGGGAACCTCGGGCCTGGTCACCCTGGAAGACGTGGTGGAGACGCTGCTGGGCGCCGAGATCGTCGACGAGAGCGACCGGGTCGACGACCTGCGGGTGCTCGCCGAGCAGATCCGCGACCGCCGCATGGCGCGCCGTGGTGAGGCAGCGCCGACCGAGCCCGCCTCGGGTGACTGACCTTCCGGGCGAGTCGGTCG
>Ga0213839_1002089_pt1 | contig 11580 bp, 13 predicted proteins | sample SWPATP21_FD_160075 | JGI IMG/M metagenome (GOLD analysis project Ga0213839, IMG submission 160075) | Coastal seawater microbial communities from Marineland, Florida, United States - SWPA TP2 #1 | ecosystem: Environmental > Aquatic > Marine > Coastal | place: USA: Florida | collected 2016-08-14 | reverse complement strand
GGAGTAAAGCTAGCGCCCAGCCCATACAGCACGTGCGCCACGTCCAGCAAGTTGTGTTGAGCGGCATGGTCCATCATCGTGTTGAGCGATCGAAAACGCGGCGGCTGCTTGCTAGCTGTGGTGCTGGAACTACTACTTTTTCCAGTGGAAGACTTCGCCGGGAATTCTTGGGACGGTAGTGTTGGCAGTTCAATAAGGTGCTGCAGCACTGCTGCCATGACTGCGTCCCCACATCGAACTGCTTCGTGGAAGTCCAGGCAGCGCGAAGACTTATCGTCCAACTCCAGTGGGGGCAGCGACGAATCAGCCGTGTCCGCAGCATGGCCTGCTCCGTTGCCGAGTCGATTGTTGACGTGACCCGCCACCAAAAGGGCCAGCTCCAATCGGCACTGCGGCGTGAGTTTGAATCGCCACAACGAGAACGTGGACTTCGGTTTGGACCAGTTGAGATTCGCCAGACCGCCAAGAGCGCCACCAGCGTGGTTCCCTGGGTGACCTTTCGGAGGTCCAACTGCGCCTTTTGGTGGACCCACAGGCTTGCCCACTTCAGCGTTGGCCGAACTCGAGGCCGATGACGAGGTGTCATCCATGAGCATCTCGAAGAGTGCTGGGCACACTGTGTCCCAGGGTGTGTCGGGAAACATTCCAGTCCCCAGCCACTGCCTGATGCGAGGCCACGCGATACCAATTGTCCTCACACTTGCTGGCGAGCCCACTTCTGCGCTCGGCGATACATTGGTCTCTACATACTCCACCTGGCTTGTACCAACATTTAACTTGATGCAAACGCGCGTGCGACCCCTGAATGTGAACCGAAACAACACGTCAGCAAGATCGAGGACGTCTGCCTTTCGGACTCGCCCAGTGTCGGCGTCTTGGAGCAGGTGGAACAATCGCATGTCGAACAGGCCATCGTTATCCCCGCACAAGGCGCGTACTTGTGCAAGGGAGAGAGACTGCTCTCGTTCAAACTCTTTGGACGCTTGCACACCCATGGCTGTGACGATCGAGGTCCTTGCCTCTGCAGTGTCTCTGTCGTCACATTCCTCTCACTTCCGTCGAGGCGTCGTCGAATCAAGTACCGACTCCAACACTCGGATTATGCTTCAATAAGTCAGCAAAAAATGGAAAACCACGGTTCGAACTTTCGGAACGGTCTCGACTTACGTATGTCCTTGTGTTGCGAATGTCCTCCAACTCCCAGCGTCCGCGTCCGCGTCCGTGTCCGCGTCTGATGCCATTGACGTTTCCGGCACATGCCAGTTTGTCGGAGCAGTGGTGCATGGATGGATGCATGGCACAACCACAGAGAGACACGTAATAACACTCGTTGTCGTCGCTTTTTTGTCGTTTTTCGTCTCCCTTGATCGTCATCCTGCATCCCCATCCTTCATCATCTAATTCCTTCGTTGTCCTACCCTTCGGACCTTTCATCATCAATCCGCCGCCGCCTCCGCCGCCGCCGTCGTCATCACTCCGTTCAAAAGTCATCGAAGTTCGTTCGTTCGTTCGTTCGTTCGTTCGTTCGTTCGTCGTTTTTCCGTTTCGCCGTTCGCTGTTCGCCGTTCGTCGTCGCCGCCGTCGGAAAATGCAAAAGTACAGAAAACATTGTACCATCAGTACTACACTTAGTACTTTCGGTATTCATGAAACTTTATTATTACATACGATATGTCGTAGTCAGTACTACCAGTACGATAGCTAGTACTAGTACTGAGAACTGTGGGTGAGTGAGTGAGTGAGCTGAGAGCACAGTTTTATGAGTTGGCCGCTCGCTCGCTCACTCACTCACTCAGTTTTCTATTTTGTACTGTACATTGTTCTTAAACATTTATCTCTTTCTTATATACAACTGTACACTTGCATGAAATGAATGCCTAAACGGTGGGTATGTGAACTCACTCAACTCTCCGGATTATTCATTGATGTAAATGTACAGTATGCAAAATGGAAGATTCGATGGTGACAATGTGACGAACGAACGAACGAACGAACGAACGAACGCTGACTGCGCTGCGTGCGAAGAGGTCACCAAAGTCACCACACAAAGAACGCCGCAACGCCGCAACAACGACGACGAACGACGAACGACGAACGACGAACGACGAACGACGAACGACGAACGACGAAGCAGCAAAGTCGAAAGGTCGAAAGGTCGAAACGACGCCAAAGGCAATTCGGCGACGACGATTATGCGACCGCGAGGAGGAGGGTGGGGCACGAGGAGGGTTAGTTTTCAACTTCAACGACTTTGGATGCATTCGCTTGGACGACAACTTCGGCGATTACTTGGACGACGTTCGATGGCGACGACGACCGAAGCCCCATCAATTATCATCCGAAAGACGATGCTAGTTTGAACACCACAACGACCACGTCGGCGATTACGCGATAGACAACGACGACAACTAGGACAGCAGTGCGGGTTTTTGCAGCTGCCACAATGACGTTTTTGGGTTCGAACTGAGCACACAACGCAGGTCCTGCGATCTCTTGCGTTTCACTTTTTCCGTGTGTGCACAAAGTTCCAAACAATTTTGCAGTTCTGACAATCGCCCAACGACGCCGCCTCGACTGCTGCCTTCGCTGATTCGAAGGCGATTGCGACGGCGCGAGTTGGGCCGATAGGTGTTCATGACGCCGTAGCTGAACACACGCAGCACAGGTCATGTCGACCGCACGTGATACAGCACCTTCTGGCAGCGCGCAACAAGCTCGCACTGAGGACGCAGCGCCCGGTGCCGAAAGTGCCCTCGACGATGAGTGGGATCCCTTGGATCAGAGCGATCTCGATGCACAGTTCGACATGGTCGCGTTCGAGTTGTATGGCAAGGCGCAAATGAAGCGTTTCTTCGGCTCCGTGTGGTTTCTCATCGCAGTCACCTTCCTGTACGTCATCATATATTTGGGCCACTCTGTCGGATGTGTTCGCAACGAAACCTTCGAAGACGCGTTCCACCACCACGTCAAGGATGCGTGCACAGCAAACCACACGCTTCCGAGCAACGTATCGGCTATCGATTACTGGCAGTTATGTTGTGAACCTTTCAACGGCGTCGGTAATTCGAAATGCTTTGACCACGATGTCGACCCTCACATGGGAGTGAGTTCAGCTTCCTACGAGACATGCTGTGTCTTGCAGCTGGCGCAGGCTCTGAACAGCTGTGAAAACGACTGCAGCTTCCAACTCGTTGACGCCATCGTCCGCGTAATCCTTGGCATTTTGGTAATTTTGGGTCTCCTGATTTACGGCGTCCGATTTTGTCGAAACCCGCACATGAGGCGCTTCGAACAGAAATTTGTCCTCGGACTGTTCTTCCTGTGTGTGTTGATGACGAACCCGTACAGCGCCAGCAGCGAGCTGCTCCGACGCGCTAAGTTGTGGAGCCAACATTGCGTGCAAGCGTCGGAGATCGAGACGCCGGCGGGGGACACTCCTTTCTTGACTGCTGACTCATTTGTGGTGTCAATCGGGTGTACCGTCTTTGCTGCAACCACATACGGATTCTGCATCGTGTTCTTGATGAGCTACCGCGCGAGCACAAAAATCGGTGAGCATCGAACTTCGTGTTTCCGCTCTATGCGATCGCTTGGACCTCGATACGTTCTTTTCGCTGTCCTCCTGTCCCTGTACATTGTTGGGAGAGTGATCCTGAGCTCGGTGGTACGTTCATTTGCTTTTATGGCATTGCACTCGCTCGTCGAAGTGATGTCGTGTGAGACCGTTGAGTGCGCCCGGGTGTTTGATCCGTTGCTGTGTTTTCGCTGTCAGGCCACCTTGCACTTCTACCCTGTCAGCCTCGGTTGTGTGCCCCTTCTTCCTCCCCTCCTGTCACTTGTACGCTTGTGTGCACTCGAACCAGTGCCAGATTTTGCGAGGTTTTACCTCAATATGTTGTCGGACGTCGGCGTCAGCAACAGCAGCTCTTATGTGGGAAAGTGCACCGATAGTCCCGGGACACTGTGCTTCGTTGTAAGCATCTTCATTCTCGACCTACTCCTGTTCTACATTTTCGCCAACGAAGCTAGGCGCACGCGCAAGAAGTTGCTCTCGTTCGGCTATGCCCAGTCGAGGACACTGCAGGTTCGTTGTGTTCCTCCCTTCGCACACAATGCGTGCTGGTGAGCTTCAACATGTGGTTGGTGTTGGCCAGGTGACATACCGGTTCTTCATGAGTCACTCCGTGACGATCATTGCGTCTCTGCAAGCTATGGGAGTTCTGTACTCGATTTTCCTTCCGCCGGTGTTTTTCTGGCATGGGACCGTGCTCGAGAAGGATCAAGTTGTTTTTGGGAACACATTGAACTTGACAAGTACAACTCCCCTGTCTTTGCTCGGGGCCACTGGTGGTGGCAATGTTGGTGACTCCACGGCGATGTCGTTCTTTGCTTGTTTGTGGACCTTTTCGTTGGCATTCTGCTACCTGCCAGAGACCGCGGCTCCGGGTATCCGAGGTTGCTTCTGCGACGTTCCCAATTACAGCCGCGACCACGGCGCTGGCGTTGACAAGCGAACGGACCGCCAAAAGTTCTTGAGTGCAAAATCCGAGTCCGTCGGTCGTCCCGTATACAAGCATTCTGTGGAAGAGGCGAATCGTTCGTACACTTGGGCGCGGCGACACTTGCGGGTGGGCAAGGTATGTCGAGTGATGAGTGTGTGTGCACCGTGAGTTGGTGTCGCGAGTGACGCCTGCGATTGCAACTGACGGAATCGTTATATATTTGATCACTTCAGCTTCGAAAACGATTTCAATCTGCAAACATCGTCGTGGATATCGACCGTGCAGTGTCGGAATCCCCGCGCGAGCCAGATGCTGGCAGTATCGAGTCCGAAGCGACTGTCGATGACAGCGACATGTCTCCCCCGGACCGCGAGAATGTGTTTGTCTTCGAAACGCAGCTAACACTGTGCACCTTGGCGGCTCTGGCCTACGATTGCATTCTGCCACCATACACAATGCCCGATCTTCCCGATCTTCCTCAGGCCTCCAACCCGCGTCGTCCCTCGTCAGGATCCGTGGCAACAGATGCGGATGTAACGCCATCTCCCAAAAATCGACGATCCACCGCAAGCTCTGCGTCTACTGCCAGCTCGGTGACACACAGCAGTGCGAGAGCTGGAAGACTGTCCAACTCTACCATGAATCTGTCGCCTGCACAGCGCCTGAACAGAATGTTCAGGGCAGCAAGCGAAGCCAATGATGCCGGTGCAAGTGTGTCGCGAGGATATGCTGCGCCGTCCCGCTTCTTCACAAAGCCGGAATGGTGCGTCGTCTTGTGCCAGCGCTGCGACGCGTCGACCGCTGTCGACACGTACCTGACTTGCTGTGGCGTGTATGGCTTATAGGATAATCCAGAACACTGCGACGGACGCGTGTTGTTTGATTGTGGAAGATAGGAAAGAAGATTGTTACTACGTTGCTTTTCGCGGAACGTCCACGACGACAAACGCAATGGACGACTTGAAAATGAATTTAGTGCCTTTCACCATGGACGAGTACTTGCGAAATAGAACTTCTTATCAAGGCGTGTTCGTCCACGCTGGATTCCAGCGAGTGTATCTTTCCATCAGAGAAGAGCTCTGCGCGCTTCTCACAAGCCTACTTCAACACCGCCGTCGCAAAATCAGAACAACAGGCCATTCCCTTGGTGGTGCCCTGGCGACACTATTTTCCTTTGACGCAGTGACACGACTCTGTGATCCCCGCGACATTGCTGTGACTACATTTGGAAGTCCTCGTGTGGGCAACCGCAGCTTCGCGAATATGTTCCGAGACCACGTTCGTTGCGCATGGCGAGTTGCGAACCAGTTCGACGGCGTCACTAGGGTACGCGCTACCGTCACCTGCTGTGCATTTGTACCGAGTCGGATTTTTCCGTACCACGTGCGCTTTTAACTTCTGGAACCCATGACTCGGATACAGGTACCTCAGGCTTGTTTTGGAGGACGGAGAGGGCCATATGTGCACGTGGGCAAGTTCGTTCTTGTGTTCGCGAATGGAGACGTCGTTGTTGATCCTTCTGTCATTGAAAAGAACTTCCTGCACGAGGTCCGTTGCCCTGTTCTTATGTATTTGCATCTCGATCAGCGTCGTTGACAGTGTCGCCACGCGCTCACACCGGATGTTGAATTGCTGTTGTTTTTTTTCGCATGCACCAGTTCCGTATCGACTATTACCGACACAAGTGCACGGCATACCTTCTGGGCCTCTTGAACTGGGATCATAGAGTTCAGGTGGACACTCGGCGACTGGCCTCCAAGCGTCGACAGCTAGAAGCCCGTCATCGCCGCGAGCAACTGGCTGCTGGCAATAGTCGAACGACCAGCAATTCAAGCACTCTGAGCAGCTTTGGCAGTGTGAATGGCTCAATCCGTCGCATTCACGGCCATACTCAAAAGGTGCCGGTGACGATGACTTCTGCAGTGGAGGACGATTTGGATGAACTGTCGAGGCCACTCGCGACAAGGGATTTCACTCTGACGCCAACAGACTACGTTGCAAGCGAAGAACGTGCCGGCGAAGAGAGTGGTTTCGACGGCTCGAGCGAAGCGGGAAGTGAAAGGGAGTTTTCCGAAATGACTTTCAAAATTGAAGATTACATTTGGGAATCGTCTTGTCTGCGTGAAGAGTACGACGAATTTGGCATGGACTATATGAAAACCACTTACTTCATCGAAGGAGAGGTCGAAAATACGTTGACGAAGCTTTTTGGGCCTCGGCGTAAGAAGCTGGCAACTCCACGTAACTCGGCGCGCTCAGAAAGGTTAGGTTCGGCCTCCAGCTCCAAGTGAGCATCGACGGCCAGTTCCCTGGTGTCAATTCGATTAGCTTTGATTGACGGCTTGCATGCTTTGCTATCCAGTACAATGTAATGTAATGACCAATGCACTCTTTTTTTTGAACGCTAATGGTCTCAACAAAATGGATGCGTTGTTCCATTCATTGCCACGACAAAGACAGTCGCCCTAACTCAATCATTCATTGAACGCCGCCTTCAGCGAGCTGGTTCCAACTACACTTGACAATAACTTACAGTTGTCAGTGGAGTTGTTGTTGTTGCTGCTGCTGCTGCTGTGGTTGTTTTCGCTGTTGTGGCTGTTGTGGCTGTGGTTGCTGGTGCTGGTGCAGGTGCTGCTACTCTTGTGATTGTTGTGGTTGTTGTGGGTGTTGACCAGCGCCCGCACCCGCCGCTGGTGCGGCTGACATGGTTCCACAACTCGGTTGTGAAACAACGACAGAAGAAAAAAGAGCGAAATCAGCAGGCAACCAAAATTTCGCTCTCAGCCCCCAAACGCAGACTGAAACAAGGAGGGAGGTTGATGAATGCGGCAAAGGTGACGGGGCGGGGCGATGAGAGTCAAACGCAAAACAGGCCACACCCAGGCAACAAGACAGACAGCGCCAACGCCGAGCAAAAAGACAAACACAAACAGCCAACCGCCACAAAGCAACAACGACAAAAAACAAAGAAGCAACCAAGCGTCTTCAAAAATTTCACGGCGTCGTCGTCGTCGTCGTGTCAACCGAACGAACTTCACAACGCTGGCTGGCACGCGCGGTCAGCAGTTCGTTCGTCATATCGTTTGTTGTTGTTGGCGCGGCGAGCGTGTCAGTGGTCTGCGCCACCAGCGTGCGAGGGATGTATGCACGTTTTGAATTTGTATTGTATGATACTGTACACTGCAAAAGTCTGTTTTAAGTGACGTACTAAATTACAGTACTACACTCCGTACTTTTGAACATTAGCGTATACGCCATACGCATTATATCTAGTAAAGCAGTACCGGTAGTACAAGGCATTTTAACTACCGACCAACGGTTTCGGAGTCCGTCACAAATTTAGATATCATTGATGTGAGTGAGTGGGTGACCAGACATTTAGTTAGGCCGCGCTTTAGTTAGTCTAGATGGACACAAACAAACAACTCAACACGCTCCTTGTACATATTATGTACACTTAGCGTACACGAATATGCATTGGGTATAACAGTGAACGTTCTCTCGATGTACGGTAGGTGTACAATTTGTGCACGGCATGTTGGCGCGCGCCACGTGGGCGTGTCGTTGTTGTCGAGGTGCCGCTGCGCGCTGTTGAATGTTTTGAGGGCGTGGCAGGGGACGAGTGGACGCCGCCATTGTTGTCAGTGGCGCATCGTCCGCGAACGCGCGAAAGGTGACGTGAAGGCGGCGAGAAGAAGCGCGGAAGCGTCGTCGTCGTCGTCGTCGTGGGGCTGCTGGTGCTGGTGCTGGTGGTCGTCGTCGTCGTCGTCGTGTATTGGGAGGGGGAGAGAGGGAAAAATACGTGGCTGGAAGGTTCGCGACAAAAAACAAATGTAAATGCGTTTGTGCATTTGAATGAATGGCGGTTCGTTTCGATACAGCAAGACATTTTTTCTACTACTCAAGTTCTTTCTACAAATCGGTGGCCCTTGGCCGCGTAACAAGAGATATTTGGTCGAAGCATCCAATAGGACACGATGGAGCCGTTCCAACTTGTCGATACCAACTCGTGGGAACATGGCACTGACAGTATTTGGGCTGTTGACGGGCAGTGGAAAGGCGTGCCGTCATCACGTAAATACTCACAAAACAAACCGTTGCCGTTCGTGAATAGTTGCTTACAAGCCAAGGACAATCACGCATCACGTTCAACTTTTTCGAAAGCCCCTGGCTTTGAACTGGAAGAAAAGCAATCGATGGTGGCAGGCCAACATGGCGCGGAAGAGATGAGCACTTCCGCCGACGTGGCACACGATCCCGGACATTCGCTGTGGTTTAATGGTCCACTGCACATGGGTTACAACGACAAGGAAGACCAGCTTACCATAAGAGGTTCCCCGTGTTGTTTTGAAGCTACACGCTTGCCAGCGCGGATGCGCGACACTAACGAAATGTTTGTTTGTTCCACACATGCAGCCGAGACCGATCGACTTCATTCAACCTTGCTCTCGCTGATGGACAAAGTGGCAATGTGGAAAAAGAAGCTAGAGACTATCAAACAGATGGTTTCAGATGAACACGCGACGCTGGCATTGCTGCGGCAGGACAACCAAGCACAACAAAACTCGCAGTGCGGCCATCAATTCACGGGCCAACCACACGAGGAACTTCACGACGGGTATCAGTGGGGAGATGACACCAACTTTCACGCGAGCGCATGGCACTATCCAGTGGAGATGCCAAACTCCAAAGAATCGGTACGAGGAGATTCCATTGTTGGTCATGCAGCGAAGTCAAACATTACCGACGATGTCAACAGAGCAGAGGATCCCGTCGCAGGTCCGTGTGCAACGGCCGACATATCGCTTGACGTTTGTTTGGACAAGAGAGCCCGCGAAGCGTTCGATGCTGCGTCTCCTGAACTTCAAATCCGGGTAAAAAAAGTTGTGGAACGACGCCTGCGCTCGCATAAGGAGCTGGAAAATCCTTCGAGTTTCGTCACCCATATCCTCAAAAAGTTCAGTACCTCTCTGCAAAGATCAACAGAGACGTTGTCAGCCAACCCTTTTCTGGAAGATGTGAGCGTGGGGACCGAATTCCCGGTGTTTGAACGCTACAATATCGACCGCCGCGCCAAAAAGAAACTGCGGTCACTGTCCGCCAGGCGTCGACGCCAGATCAAGAAGCACATCAATGACTCTCCCTTCCTGAGGAACCCCTCGGCAATGGTGATGTACTTGGCCAGTCAGTTCCACGAGTAGAGTACATGCGGACGGCAACAACTCGGGAAGACGGAGTCTCGAACTACACTTACAGGCACGCGCGATTATGTGCTTACCATGCTAAATCGGACGCAAGGCACGGGTGTACAAACACCCACGCACGTGCTCATAAACTTTATGGGTTATCACACCAGCTGGCTATGACCTCGTTGTATTACTCGTCGTCACCGGGAGTCTGCGTGGAGTCCTTATTGCTGTCGGCAGATGTCCCGGGGTCTCTCGTAGACAGGCGTTCTATCCTATTCTTGCGGTCATTCACACGAGCAGCATAATATCCGAGTGTTCGTGTCGATGCCTCAACCTACGCCATCAAGCCACGCATGATTCGTTTGTCCTTGCACTGCTAAGAGGAGACGCAGGCACGCGGAAATGTCGATTTGTCAAAACACACCTGCATAGCAAGAACATCGATTTCTTCTTGCAAATCTCGTGCGCAGTTGAACTGCTTTTGCAGTCGCTTGAAACTGAAACTAGAGAGAGAAACACAAATGGTGCATGGTGTGAACTAGAATGTTCTCAAAGCAACAAGGATCACGTGTCCTGCGACGCCAACTTACAGTTCTGCTTTTTGACGAGCTGATGTACTAACCATAGCGACGGGGCGCCCGTGTAGAGTTTCCTGCGGCACAACACGTTCATTCTCATAAATCGCCAAGCACGCAGGAGCAGATGCAGTCGTGGGACGTACTTTGCGTTTGATAAAACTGTGCGTCAATCGCTGCACTTGCGCAAGATAATCTTTCTCTGCAAATCTTTCACTTCCGAGCGAAGAGCGAGACGACAGCGACCGTCTTGTGGTGCAGAACAAATTGTCACGGAGACGAAGGTGTGCAACTCACCAACAGGCAAGCCACTCACCGAGTTTTCTTCCGTGCCATAGAGTTGCGAAGCTCATTGACTCCCAGTACGCCTCGGCCGTACAGGCGCCAAGCCTACACAAGCGCCAGCGTGAGGGCCTCAAAGTACGAACCGTATTCACGCAAACACAACATTCGACTAGGTTCCTACCCTCTGGATAACAGTTGCGCAAATGCGCTTGTATTCCTTTTGCCACGCAGTCACCTGTGCAACATCAAGGTCCCAGAATTGTCAAGCGTTCCGCAAGTGTTCCAAATTGGTTCACGATGACGCAGAAATATTTACCTGCACGTGGAAAGCGACCGTTTGCTGAGCGTCGTTCAGCTTCACAACATTGATCAACACTGCTGAGATGCAGGCCACGATTGCCAGAGCTGTCGGCAATGCAGAACGAAATCTGGCAGTGAGCGAGATCATCGGAACACAGCCTGACTGAGGTGCATGGTCTTACCCACGAAAATGCACGCAACAATCACTAAAAAACGCGAAAACGGGTTGAAGACCCACAAGTCCCCAAATCCAACCGTGGCAAAACTGCAATCCAAATGGCACAGGACGGACATAGTGGACAGCGTCATGAAATGTACTGCTGTGGGCATGCGATGGCTGATTGGATGACGGACACACAACATGGACGGACCTCTCCATGATGTAATAGAACGACGTCCAGGCATCTGAAAATTCGCCGTTCGGCTCCAGGCGTTCGAGGGCCACCAAAAAGAAAGCCAATGGGACCTAGAAACCATTGCAACGGCAGGTGAAGTCTCATTGCGTTGACTTGGTTAATGGCACAGGTGTACGTACGTATGAAATGATGATCACCGAGACACTGAACCCGACCGGGAGTCGCTTCATCAGCCATCGTATCGAATAAGAGAGTGAGTATGGCGAGTAATGGGCTTCAAGAAAGTCTAAGTAGCGCCGAGTGACTTCTTTTGAACCAACATCCTGCATGACTTGCACCCGCAACACGAGTTCCCGGATATCTCTGTAACTAA
>Ga0213839_1002088_pt1 | contig 11592 bp, 13 predicted proteins | sample SWPATP21_FD_160075 | JGI IMG/M metagenome (GOLD analysis project Ga0213839, IMG submission 160075) | Coastal seawater microbial communities from Marineland, Florida, United States - SWPA TP2 #1 | ecosystem: Environmental > Aquatic > Marine > Coastal | place: USA: Florida | collected 2016-08-14 | reverse complement strand
TTCAAAACTGGGGAGGTTCGAGTTCCACCAAATATTTTTATTCGTCTGAGCGAGAAGTAGCTGAAGTGATGCGAAGGGCTCTGGATTTGTCTCAACGAGGCGAGCTGTGAGTCAATCGGCGGACGCCTCAGTCGATGGCACAATCACTACATCGGGTCATCGCCAAGATTTTATCATAGTCATAGAATAGTTAGGTCCTAGTGTGCGGGTAATCATACAGCAGTATCAGCATGCTCAACACTCAGGCTGTGTTTGGCCCACGTCATGGTGCGCGGTGCCACATCTGTTTGGAATCGATCGTCTTTGACTGCGTCAGTGTCAGTCCAGTCAAGTACAGGTGGAACGTTTGTTTGCCACTCGACTGGGCTTTGTGTGTGGCTGTCATGTAGTTCGCGTCGCTACTGTCGAAAAGCATGGATAGGTGGCTACATGCACAGTTCGAGGTCAACAATCAATCATGTAGACTACTGGGCACGGTATCATTTCTCACCACACTGTCCACCTCTCTTCCAGAGAAGAGCTGCACTACCGAAAGACCGAAACGAATAGAAAAGACCATGAAACCGTCAGAATTGTGAGGCTACAACCAAAGCAGGGAAGAAGAACACAGCGCGAAGGAGGGAAGCTACAAACAACGAACGAATGGCATTCTGTGCTCCGTGGACACGATCAGATTTGTGATATCGGGTATGGTGACGCACTTGACCACTGACCACTGATCGCAGTCAACCACTGAGAACTGTCCACTTAACCCACTGACTGTCCACTTTGTCCACTGAGTCTCTGTGGACGAGTGGTGAAGTCAATGGTTACAGTGACCACTTCAGTGGTTCATTCACTTACAGTCACTGACTCGCTGAGTGAGCGTGGCTGGCCACTGACCACTGATCAGTGAATGGCCAATGGCCATCACTGAATTCGTCGTTCGGCGGTTCGGCGGTCGTTCGTTCTTCGACGCAACGACGCACCAACACAACGAACGACACGAACAGAGGAAACCATTGACGAGAGATGCTGAAAGGCGACGCCACTGGACGAAGTAAGCCCGCGAGAGCGTTCACGACAGGTACAAATGAGAGAATTAAAGTGTTCTTTTGGTTGGTGACGGCGTGGAGTTGACGCGGCGATGAGCACATTTAGAGATCCCAAGCGAGAACTGCCAAGAATAATTTTGTGCTTTCTCTTCTGGTGTCAATCTGGCGGGCCAGGAATAGTGTGACGCGAAAACAAACGTTGTGCAGACTCGGTTGGAGTGTTCAAGCTCTGTCAACAACGGCAATATGCGGCTTAAAAAGCTTAAAGCCGCCAGGAAGACGATGGGTTTCTTCCGAATCCATTTTAAGATCAGGCCACCATACAAGCTCATTATGGATGGATGCTTCTTACACAATGCCTACAAAGTGAAGTTTGAAGAACTCATTCGCAAGTTATTCCAAGCTGATGTGACCATATACATTACAAACTGCGTCCGTGCGGAGCTGGAACAGCTCGGTGAAAAAGTTGCGGACACTTTAGATGCGGCGAAGAAGCTGCGTGTGCTCAAATGTGGACACAAGCACTCTCCTCTTGCTCCCGCAGAATGCATTTCAAAGTTGGTTGGCGGAAACAATGCAAAGAAGTATGTCGTCGCCAGCACAGATACAGAACTAATGGACAAGTTACGGGTTCGTTTTGGATTTGTGCTTTGTCTGTATCGGTGATTTGCAGCGGTGGTTTGTGAGCCAGACAACTGCCAGGACGCGAAGACACTTGCCCTTCGAGTGTGTCTGAACTGGAGTTGTCATTCGTGTGCAGGAAATTGCGGGACTTCCACTGCTCTACATGGATCGCAGCGTCCTGGTGCTGGAGTCGCCCTCACCAGCGTCGAAAAAGGTAGCCGGCTCATCGGAAAAGAAGAAAAATGCCCCATCCAAGGACGAACGGCGCATGCTGCAGGGATCGATAGCGCCAAAGGTAGCAGCCTCAGCAGTCACGTCAGAGAAAGCTAGCGACAGTGGCGTCGGGACCACAGCGTCGGAATCCCAACCCGCTGTTCCCAAGAAAAGAAAGAAACCAAAGGGCCCGAAGGGTCCCAATCCACTCTCGATGAAGAAAAAGAAGAAAAACAAGATAGTCACGCAGCCAGGACAGGACGGGCCGCCAAAGAAACGCAAACGCAGGAAAAAGAAAAAGTCGAACAGTGAAAGTGGTTCTGTGTAACTCGATTAACCTGAATGACCATGGTGCAAATGGTGCAAAAACCGACAAAGCAATGTAATCACGAATATTTGCGGCTTGGGTTCGCGCGGCACCTCCGAACGCCAATGACAACGGCTCCTGCCACGGCGAGCAATGAGATTCCGCCGCAGCCCCCCGCACCGTAGTACGCGATATCCTCCACCAGCGCGAGCCCTAAGAGATCGGAGTGGCATTCGATTGCTATTCAGCACACAAGTTTATAGGCACGGTAATGGAGCGCACAAGAACTCACCATCACGGAATTGGGCAGCAAATGCCGGTTGTATTTCTCCTTTTTCGTCAAACCAAACCAAGGGAACGTATGTGTTGCCAGGCATGAGACTTGGGAACCATTCTTGTTTCACTGCCAACAAACAGGATATTGCCGTCAGCGCGTGCAAGGGTTTGTAATACCCAACGTTGCTGCTGCATTCTTGCGACCTACCGTGCTCAAAGTACTGCGTTTGAACTTGAACATTGACTTGGATGCGTTGATGACTGTAGTACGTTGTGCCTGAGTATGGCTCCACTCCTGCAGCAACCGTAGAACCCATCTCATATGCGACAAGTTCGAGTCGTACATTGTGCATAGGAGCACTCTTTCATACCAAGGAAAGTTTGATGCTTCTCTCTGTTAGGATGCAAACCAATGACACGATCAACAGCATCTACACAATTATTGGAGCTGCTGTGTTAGTTCAGTGTTTCATTGGCGCACATGGAACGTCAATCGCAAACCTTTCCCTGTATCCCAGAAGTGAGGGTTCGTGATATATATCGGTGCCCCCTGCTGTACGGTCGATCCATTTTGAACACCATGCGGCCCAAACATAAAGTACCTGCAAAAGCACAGAGGAATCAATCCTCGCACGGCCTCACAGTGGCATATCGGTGTGCAACGGTACAACTTACGCAGCATTGTACGGGGTGACGCTCGAGTTTTGTACTCCGGCAGAATCTTCCGGGATGTCATATCGATCCAAAGCAATGCCTTCCACATAACTTGTATTTCCGACCTAGCAGTACATGCATGATGCGTAACGCGGTCCACGTCATGGGAACCACTGTACAGGATCTCAACATGTCATCCGAACCTCCTGTCGACCCATCTCAACGTGCCTATTCAAGGGATCCGCAAACACCGTAATGTTGGGACCAGGGTCCGGAAACCTGTTGCAGCAAAAGAGACCATGAGTCACCCATCACGTAGCGCACTCTTCAATGACAAATTGGTGACAGCAAACCCGAATTGGTTTCCATCAGTGCCAGCAACAAAGTTCGGCGGGTGCGTATCGACGTCGGTAGGAATTTCATCGGCCGTTTGAGGCCCATTGGGAACCGGCCTGCGAGAAGACGGACAACAGTTAATGCAACAACTTTCACTAGCACGATCGACATTCATTTTCCCGCAAGGTGGCATGGCACTGACCACTGCCAGACTGGAACAGGACCTAGGTCACCGTTGACGTTGCAACATGTTCCGCTACTGCTGTTGTCGTAATTATCCGGGCCTTGAGGACAGTAGACGTCTGAGCCGACAATTTTCCCCCATGGACAGTCAGTGTTCAGCTGTCACCAAAAAAGTCCAACAGCAAACATATCTACATGACAAGAGACACAGGTGTCCACATGCACTGAGTGCCATCACCTACCGACGCCTGCCCTCTCCACACAGTGTATTGAGCAATGGCGCTTTTGTCCGTGAGACCCAATCGAACGGTCGAACGCTCCAACGCGTGGGCCGGAAGATCAGGCTGCAATCCTGAAAAAAACCGTGGAGACGTCATAGGACTGCCGACGAGGTTCAAGTCAAGCATCAGGTCACTCATGAGCACTGTTGCGATGTGCACCTGGGAATTGCGCGCCAAACTCAGTGTAGCCATTTTTTAGCTCCCGACACGTTCTTGAAGTGAACATCTTATCGACGTCGGGAATTAATTCGTTTAAGCCCCACCACGCGGCCTTACCGATCTACAGCAGCAAACAAAACACGATCACCCACACATTGCGAACAAGAGGACGGATTTCGAACAGAATATACCCGCGCTTCCATCCCCCAAAAAAATGGATCGACTACAGTAAACTTCGTTGAGTTGTCACTGTTGTACTTGCCTCCAGTTGCATTGAATGTTTTCTAGGGCATGTGAAATTTCGAGTTTACTGCGACTATCCACGCGTTTCCACGAGAAGCACAGCAATACGAACCTCCGCGTTAAATTCAAAGGTTGTCCACTCTCGGTATGACACCTCATCAGTCGTGAGATTCCAAGTGAGGTTCAGTTTGCGAACACGCATGTCGTAGACAAAAGGGCCTTCTTCAGTGACATTCAATTTTTCTCCGTTGTTCACAAACCCGTCTTTATTCTGGACATCGAACACGTACATGCTCAAAGTCCGATTTGCATCGTAGGCGCTGTCAACCTAAAAGAAGGCACCGAACGGCGGGTGATACCATGGCTCTTGACGAACAGAGAGGGTTGAGCAAGCTGACTTACAAAGCCATTGTAGCCGGTGGCATTCGGACTGTCAAATCTGTTGTTGTCTGCAATTTGTTCTGCGAACATGTTCCAGGCGAATATGGGCAGGAATATTGCCAAACCAGCAAAGATCACGGCTACTGACACCAGGACCCAGAAGCTCGCGACACAGCAGCAACTTTGAGGGCCACATTTCCCGCGTCCCTTACCGGCGTCGAGCCGCTCGTACTGCCAGTCCGTCTGAGCTGGGTCTTCCACACTCCCACTGGTCTCCAACAACGGCTCCGTTTTGTCAGCAGACGATGACATGGCTCCGACAGCCTGTCAAGTGCACGACAGGGCGGGTTTCGCAACAAAAACGTTTGTCGCCGAAATTTATCGTAACTCAAATGCGTTCACGGACAACTGCGCTCACATATGAAGCAACGGATTGAATGCTCTGCAACTGCGACGACTTTGCGTCCCGTCTCACGTGTTTTTGTCCTATCACCATCGTCACCACCAAATCAGGCAATTCAAATCACTGTGATCGCCACCAACACTCCGCACACCCCTGCGACTCAATGCCACAACACAAAAGGACGCGACGCAGGCGTGTGCGTACACCAACTCAGCAAACAAACAGCCAACACAACCACCAACCCAAAGCGCCAAACAGAGAGGAGGCAACGACGTAACGACGTCACGAGGCCTGAGACGGAATAACGACGCAAAGACGGAACGATGGAATGACGTAACGACGCAACGAGGTAGCGACGAAGCGACGAAGCGACGAAGCGACGGAACGACGGAACGACGTAACGACATAACGACGTAACGAGGTATGAACTTCGTAGCGTCGTAACGACGTAACGACGTAACGACAGAAGAACGGAACGACGGAAGAACGGAAGAACGATGGATGGCGGCGTCGTTGTGTCGTCGGCGATCTTTGGATACGTTTTGGTGCTCTTTGGTGAACGCTGAGTGCAGTGGAGTGAGTGAGTGTGTGAGTGAGTGTGTGAGTGAGTGAGTGAGGGCGCAAGCTCAGCTGACAGACCAGTCATCTGAGCGCAAGTCTGTTTTGGCGGTTCGACCATACGACAGAAACTTGAAAGTGGTTCATGGACGCATGCTGCACCCACCACTGCTGCAATTCGCCAATCGTGACGAACACACCATACCGGGCGTTGGAAGGAGTGAGGAGTGCAACAAAAGCATGCAAGTCCATGCAGGAGCTGATGACAAAAACCACAATGTAGTAAAGTACGAAACGTTTGAAAGCGTTTACTTACACCACCTTGCGTGGAAAATCGTCGTCACTGGACGCATTGAGTGGCATGGCGCACGAATGAAGGCTTGAACGTGATGTTCTGCTGCTCTGAGGTTTGTCACGCTATATGACAGTCATGTTGTCGGGGTGACTCTCATGCTGGGCGACGGCTTCTATAGCGTAACGAACTCGATCACAGTAGCAGTCACCGACGCAACCGAACTGCAGCTGCACTGCTGTGGCCTGCGCGGGAAGCTCGACCTGAAAGATCTGCCAGCCTGGGCCAGGCTCAATCGTCCATTCGTGCAAGAGGGTAATCTGTGAGCTTGGCAGAGCATGGGTTTGGTCCTCGGCTTGAGTTGAAACTCGCAAGTGTACGCCGTCTCCGCATTGCTGAACGAAATTCACGCCGATTACAACCGTGGCAAGCTCCCCGTCCACAAGGTACCCAGGAAGCGGCGCAAATAGACTGGGCTGGATTTCAAGAACTGGCGGCGCCATTGTTCGTCTGAGCTGCACCTCGCCATTGTGGATTGTGATGAAAGCATTGCGATACCGCTTCGAAGGCAAACTCGTTCGACCTAAAATTGTATCTCCTTCGGTACACGGCAACGAATAAGTGTCGTAGTTGCCATGGGCGAAAGCGTTGGAGTCAAAAGAAGACACCCAGAGTCCTCCGCAAGAGATGGTTGCGTCGGATCCTTCGGCGACGACAACGGCGTCGGAAACGGTCATCACCTTGAAGGAAGGTTCCCAAGCCATAAAAAGACGTCGGCCGGGTTCTCTGCTCGCTGAGACAACTTGCGGGATAAACACCTGCAACACGACATTGTGGTCACAACGAATGAACTTGCGATCTTGGACCGCAAGAGCTCGATGCGCAGCGGCGTACCAGCGGGCTGCGGGTGTTCTCCGAATTTGGATGTAGGAGTTTCTGTCCAACATGGCTCAAGCCAGCAGATAGTGTGCCGACAAGCCATCGATACGTCGCTGTTTGCCACAGAGACTCGAATATATCTTTGAGAACCTCTGCAGCCGGCTCAACTCGTGAACCCTCTGATGACGCTCGCATTGCTCGGATTTTCCCAGCAACATTGACGCCAAAATTCATCTCGTTGCTGGAAAGAGGAATGAACAAAGGCAACTCAATTGTCTCACAGCCAATTCCGCCACGCAGCGACGCCGTCAAGCACGCAGTAAGCGGACTGCGAGTGGAACGAATTTGCTGGTCGAGTGCTGTCGGCGCCAAGTAGTTCAACGAAGCGGCCTCCGTCTTGATTAAAGTCGCTTCATCCAAAAAGATCTACGGTTGCAGAAATCAGGCGGAATTGTAAGGCTGTCCACTCACACGCAATGCTCGGGCATGAGACGACAAGTGCGCACCGCCTTCGAGGCCCCAGATAGAATATCTGCCATAATATTGCGTTGTAACTACGAATCGCAAACCAACACAAAATGCATTCAACACGCATAAATTTCGTTGAGCAACGCGGCTGCAGGTGCGGTGCCTACGTTGGGCTGCGGCAGGGGCGTTTCTTGGAAGGATGACAGGACAGTGGCGATGAATGCCAGAGACGCGGAAGCTTCGATCCCGTTTGAGCCCTCAACATTCCTTGGAAAGTACAAGCGTGTTTCTGCTGGTGTGCACGGGGTTTGATCTTGCTTCAGTTGTCTTCGATGCGACTTTTGATGCGATTTCAGCCGATCCCTCAAATACCCATGTAGTGCTTTGCGGTTTTTGGACGTTGCAGTTTGCGCTTGTTTCTCGGTGTCCGTGATTTTGCACTTCGTGGTCGGTATTGATGAACACCCTTCAGTGGATTGCACAAGCTTGACACACAAACCGAAGAGAGTAACTCAGCACCGTACATGCACAACACCATGATTTTGCATTTTCATGGCATACCTTCCAAGCATCGGTCTCTTCAAAATAGTCCCCGAGGAAATTGCGTGCTGGTTTGACGGCAGGTTCTGGTCTGATGTGCATGATGCGGTACAAATGAAGGAAGGACAAATGTATGAACGGACGGCAAGACTACATCGGACTCACGCAATTGTAAAACTACGGAGAATTCCAGACTGCCCCTCGGTGAGTATACGGCTGTGAGCTGCTGTTGCAAAATTACTAACGGCACACTGTAGCGGCATCTCATCAGCTGGGACCACAAGCGCGGCTAAAACAATGTCTTTGGCGGTACGAGCTGCTCGCAAGGTCTCACCATGTGTCGATAGTTCGGACAGAATGAAAGACTTGGGGCAAGATCCCGGGACTCCTGAACAGGCGTCTGCGATGATTCGTACCGTTGCCTTATGGATTGCCTGCAACGAGGCTTCAAAGTTGACAAACCCACTGTCGGTTTCGGTGTCGATGAGGTTCCGTTGGCTCTCGGACAATACCGCCACAACCCGTACAAAAGTCGTGTTTGAGACACTTTGAGAGGATAATGCCAGTAGAAGGCTGTGCATGCGCTTCACAAATACAGGTACGTCCCCGATCAGTTCGTTGGCAAACCACGCAAACACTGAAACACCAAATATTGCCCGACTTTGCGAGTGCAGCGGCGTCTGTGACTGCAAATGCAATAGCAAGAGTAGAGCAGGTCAATTCAGTGCACTGCAGACAACGAAAGCACACTGTCATGCATCATCACGACGTACATGAGCGTTGAAAACGATAGTTTCGTGGAAGTTTAACCACGAATCAGCGATCTCTTTTGCATTCATCACCGGATGAGCAAGCAGATGGTTGCGTTCTGAGCCAGCAGAGCCATGCGTATGAGGCACATGAGGACATCACATCACTAGACGTTCAAATTGATGCTTACCACATTCTTGAGATTGATGTGTGTTGGGTGTAGCCGGCTTGTATGAATTGAGCAGCAGCACATCGGTGAGCTTCGCTGCCAGAGCAGCAGCTGTTGGTGGTCGGAACAGAATCTTTTCACGATCCTGGCGTGCAATAAGATCCGGAATCCCGCCGACCGCCGATGCAATGAGGGGAATGCCGTAGTGCAAGCATTCCGAAACAGTATATGGGCTGTTTTCGTTCAAGCTTGGGATCTATGCAGCACAACCCCGGGCGTGCAGCATTAGTTCATTTGCCACAGCGTCAGGGTATGACCAAAATAACGAACCACCGCCACACGAGACGAACTATTGCGGAAGTAAGCGAACACTTGATCGCGACCAAAGGTAGTTAACAGCTTCAGTGTAGCATCACGCCAAGCTCCATTGGCATGTTGTTCGCGGATCCACTCTGCGGTGTCACCCAGCACGGGATCCACAACCGACCGTCCCATGAACGAAACGACTAGCTCGGACATGTTGAGGGCACTCCGAAACTGGTGGCTTTGAGCAAGCTTCTGTACGGCGCCAACCATTACGTCGAGACCCTTCCGGGGCTCGAGCCGCCCGAGGAACACTATTTCGCGAACCGGATTGTGGCAGTGCTCCCAGGTCGATGGAGCCTCTTCGCCCTTGAACACGATGCTTTTGTCCCGAATGAGATTCGGGATCACAAACGAATTGTTTGGCGGAAGACGCCAACCCCATCTATGTGCATGGTCCAGCATGTACCTGAAATTGAGCACCATTGCCTCATGTTGAAATACACACCAAGTCACTCAACGCAGACAACGGAAGCGTAGCAAGCCACGTACGACGATGGAGATACAACAAAGTCCGAATCTCGCAGCTGTATCCTCTCGTGCTGAGTCAGGTGAAGGTGATGAACCTGTTTGCAACCACATTACCGGGTAACGGCACTGACATCAACACACCGCAGATGCTCCGTGATGCTACGTACGTCGTTGTAGAACCGGAACGACAACAGTTGGGCCCAGTGTGAGTCTCCATGAGCAGTTGTCACGAACTTGGTGTCGCTAAATGCCAGGCCCAGTGCCCGCAGGTGCATGGTTGCCGCGCCGATGCCAGCATTTTCATGGAAATGCACGACGTCGAACCCATGCCCGTCCGCATCCTGAGAGTACAACCAACGCGCCACACAATACGACTTTTTCTGGGCTCGGAATCGTGAAAACGAGTTCCGAAATCCGACTGCTTGCACGTCATCACAATTCAACACATGAACCGACACCGTTGGGTGCCTTCTTTTGAAATCGGCCAACTTTGACGAATCTGGGACCGAAGTGTACAAAATGCTCACGTCCCAAGACCACGCTCGCGAAGCGCTGGCCACAAGCTCAGAGAAGAAAGTACCAATTCCGCCGTTGTTGTCGAAATCTGCAAACTCCGTTGTGACGGCACACAACCGCACGTTGTGATCCCGAGCACTCACATCTCTGGACGGCTCAGGATGGAAGTAGATGGGATATTTGTCTTGACGTGCGGAAACCACTGCATCAACATTGGGCGAAAGTGGTTCCAGAAAGGTCGCAGCCTCAAAATCAGGAATCACAAGCCCTGTGCCATCGGAAGTGCTGTGCGAACAGCTCACAACGAGTAGCAGTACGAGCGTCTTCGCGACAGCAATACCGTGTGAGTACATGTTGAACGGCCTAGTCACGGCCACAGGGATGTGGGTGCAGGTGCATGCTGCCGAACCCTTCCATGTTTACACGGTTGGATTCGACCCTACGAAGTGGCGCTCTGAATTTGGCATGCGGGAATTGTGTCAAATAAGTTCATGTTGCAGTTTGTTGGAGCCCATACTCGGCTTACCAGGCACCAGCGCGCATCAGCGAGTACCGGCTTCGTACAGCCTCAGAAGCAGCAAGGACCAAGCCCGGCACTTGAATACACGCTTTGTCAGCCGTGTCGCAATGAGGTACCCTCCCGCATAGCTTCGCGCAACGCGACTTTGTTGTCGGTGGCCGAGAACGACTCTGTCTTCAGGCCAGGCCAAGCCAGGCCATGTCCGTAATGCAGCGGTTGCAGATCACAATTGCCTCGAATGGCCCGGACTGCGCCGTGTGGTCGTGGTCGTGGTCGTGGTCGTGGTCGTCGTTATCGTCGTTGTGGTCGTCGTCGTTGTGGTCGTCGTCGTTGTTCCCCCACGCCACCGAACGCACACACGAACGACCAAACGACAAACAAACGACCAACGCAAGCGAACGGCCGCACAAACCAAACCAACCAAACAACCAACCAACCACCAACACGTTCCACGTCAGTACTTGTTGTACTCAAATACCTGAAATAATGAAATAATGCATCTTTCAACTATCACACACTTAATTAAACTATCTGAATTAATTCAACTATGTACAGTACTCGAGTACTGCACCCAGTCCTTTCACTGTGATAGTACTGAAAGTACGCCTGCGTACACGGGTGCTAACATATGGGTTGTACCGAAAGTACGAATACCAAGGTGCGTCTATACTAGTTTCACCAGTACTGGAGTACCCCACTGGATTCTGTGGGTGTCCAGGCGACAGAGCAGGATAGCGTACCGAAAGTACGAACGTCGGCAAGGAGGAAGGTGTGGTCTGTGCCTTCGAAGCGAGTCGCTGCTCGCCGAAGAACCCGACAATCACAGAAATGTACGCAAGAAATACTGAAAGTCTACAAAATACAGTGTGGCGGTAATAAGTGAACAAAAGTGGATAAAATTGAATGAAAGCCGAATGCACAGTACGTGCGTTGTGGAAAACTGACGAGTGCGGTGAAGACCGCTGACGCGAA
>Ga0213839_1002087_pt1 | contig 11595 bp, 8 predicted proteins | sample SWPATP21_FD_160075 | JGI IMG/M metagenome (GOLD analysis project Ga0213839, IMG submission 160075) | Coastal seawater microbial communities from Marineland, Florida, United States - SWPA TP2 #1 | ecosystem: Environmental > Aquatic > Marine > Coastal | place: USA: Florida | collected 2016-08-14 | reverse complement strand
GACCGACCGGAACGTCTTGGCCAACAAGGGCATCGCCAGCGCCCAGAAGCTCAAGCCCGCGCCTCTGTTCCGCAAGGAATACGCCGCGCGGATCACACCGTGCAACATGGAAGACGACGGGCCACGCCTCGCCGAGTGCGACTGGATCGTCGAGGTCGTGGTCGAGCGGCTCGACATCAAGAAGAAGGTGTTCGCCTGGGTCGCCGAGCACCGCAAGGAGGGCAGCATCGTGTCCTCCAACACCTCCGGCATCCCGCTGGCCGACATGGCCGCCGACATGTCCGAGGAGATGCGCCGCCACTTCCTGGTCACGCACTTCTTCAACCCGGTCCGCTACATGCGCCTGCTCGAGATCGTGCAGGGTGAGCACACCGATCAGGCCGTGGTCGACCACGTGGCTGCCTTCGGCGACCGGGTGCTCGGCAAGGGCATCGTCTACTGCAAAGACACGCCCAACTTCATCGCCAACCGCATCGGCACCTACGGCATGGCCAGCGTCTTCCGCCACATGCGCGAGGAAGGGCTCACGGTCGAGCAGGTCGACGCCATCTTCGGGCCGGCCATGGGGCGCCCGAAGTCCGCGGTGTTCCGCACCGCCGACGTGGTGGGCCTCGACACCCTCCGCCACGTGTTCGACAACCTCTACGAATACCTGGTCGACGACGACGAGCGGGAGATCTTCCAGCTCCCCGAGGTGGTCGACAAGCTCCTCGCCGACGGCCGCGCCGGCCAGAAGAGCGGTGCCGGCTTCTACAAGAAGGTCAAGGAGAAGGGCAAGAGCGTCATCCTCGCCCTCGACCCCGCCACCCTCGACTACCGCGCCACCGAGAAGGTGCGGTTCCCGTCCATCGGGGCCGCCAAGAAGGCGAGCAAGCAGGGCAAGCTCGGTCAGGCCATCAAGGCGATGGTCACCGGCGACGACGTGGCCGCGAAGGCCGCCTGGCGCTGCACCGCCGACACCCTGCTCTACGCCGCCAAGCGCATCCCGGAGATCGCCGACGACGTGGTGAACGTCGACCGCGCCATGCGCTGGGGCTTCGGCTGGGAGCTGGGCCCGTTCCAGACGTGGGACGCCATCGGCGTGCGCGAGAGCGTCGAGCGGATGCAGGCCGAGGGCCGCGAGGTGCCCGCCTGGGTGCTCGAGATGCTCTCCGGCGGCCGCGAGTCGTTCTACGACCGCACCGACGACGGGGCCCCCACCTACGCCCAGCGCGGCGGTGGCTCGGCCGCGGTCCCCTACCCTGCCGGGCAGCTGTTCCTCAGCGACGTGAAGGCGGCGCGCGGGGAGGTCAAGCGCACCGGCTCGGCCTCGCTGCTCGACCTGGGCGACAACATCCTCGGGCTCGAGCTGCACAGTCCCCAGTTCATGAACGCCCTCGACCAAGACATCATCGGGCTCTATTCCGAGGCCCTCGACCAGCTCGACGCCGGTGCGTGGGACGGACTGGTGATCGCCAGCGAAGACCCCCGGGCGTTCTGCGCCGGCGCCAACCTGGCGATGATCGGCATGGCCATCGGCCAGAAGGCCTGGGACCAGCTCGACGAGCAGATCGCCACCCTTCAGGGCCTGGTGATGCGCGCCAAGTACAGCGCGGCCCCCGTGGTCACGGCACCGCACGGCATGACCCTCGGCGGCGGCTGCGAGGTGGCGATGCACTCGGCGGCCACCGTCGCCGCCGGTGAGACCTACATCGGCCTGGTCGAGGTGGGCGTGGGCCTGATCCCCGGCGCTGGCGGCTGCAAGGAGCTGCTGGTCCGCTACCTGGGCGACATCCCGCAGGGCGTCGACTACGACCCCAACCCCTTCGTGCAGAAGGTGTTCGAGCAGATCGGCATGGCGAAGGTCGCCGCCGGCGCGGGAGAGGCGCGTGCCGCGGGCTTCCTGCGTCCCACCGACCGCATCGCGATGAACGTCGACCGGCGCATCTACGACGCCAAGGCCATCGCGCGCGGCCTGGCCGACAGCGGCTACGTGCCGCCGGAGCGTCGCACGGTGAAGCTCCCCGGCCCCACCGGCAAGGCAGCCATCGAGCTGTTCCTCTACCAGATGAAGGAGGGCGGCTTCATCTCGGAGCACGATGCCTACATCGGCAAGACCCTGGCCAACGTGCTCTGCGGTGGCGACATCGCCTGGGGCACGGTGCTCACCGAGGAGCGTCTCCTCGAGCTCGAGCGCGAGGCCTTCCTCCACCTGTGCGGCACGGCGAAGACCCAAGAGCGCATCGCGCACTTCGCCATGACCGGCAAGCCCCTCCGCAACTGACCGAAGAAAGGACGAACCCATGCGCGACATCGCAGTGATCTCCGCCGTCCGGACGGCGGTCGGAAAGGCCAAGAAGGGCTCCCTGAAAGACACCCGCCCCGACGACATGCTCGGCGCGGTGCTGAAGGCGGCCGTGGAGCGGGGGGGCATCGCCCCCGCCGACATCGACGACCTCGTGGTGGGCACCGCCATGCCCGAGGCCGAGCAGGGAATGAACGTCGCCCGCATCGGCGGCTTCCTCGCGGGCCTGCCCGACGAGGTTCCGGCCCTCACCATCAACCGTTTCTGCTCCTCGGGCCTGCAGTCCCTGGCGCAGGGAGCGGCGAGCATCCACGCAGGCTGGCAAGACGTGGTGCTGTCCGCCGGCGTCGAGTCCATGACCATGATCGCCATGGGCGGCCAGAAGCCAGCGCCGAACCCGGCCCTGATGAACGACCGTCCCGAGGCCTACACGCCGATGGGCATCACGGCCGAGAACGTGGCCAAGCAGTTCGAGGTCTCCCGCGAAGACCAAGACCGCTTCGCCCTGTCGAGCCACGACAAGGCCCTGGCGGCGATCGAGGCCGGTCGCTTCACCGACGAGATCGTGCCGCTGAACACCCGGGTGAACAAGGGTGGCACCTGGCACGACATCACCCACACCATCGACGAGGGGCCCCGGGCCTCCACGCTCGAGGGCCTGGGCAAGCTGCGGCCGGCCTTCGCGGCGCGTGGCACGGTGACGGCGGGCAACAGCTCGCAGATGAGTGACGGCGCGGCGGCCACGCTGATCGCGGCCCGTGACGTGGCCGAGGCCAAGGGCCTGCCGATCCTGGGCCTGCTCAAGAACTACCAGGTGGTGGGCGTGGCGCCCGAGATCATGGGTGTGGGGCCGGCCTACGCCATCCCCGCCGTTCTCGACAAGGCCGGCCTGTCGCTGTCCGACATCGGGCTGTTCGAGATCAACGAGGCCTTCGCCAGCCAGGCGGTCTACTGCGTGCGGAAGCTGGGCATCGACGAGAGCCTGGTGAACGTCAACGGTGGCGCCATCGCGCTGGGCCATCCGCTGGGGTGCACGGGCGCCAAGCTCACGGCCACGCTGCTGCACGAGATGCGGCGGCGGGGCGTGAAGTACGGGATCGTGTCGATGTGCATCGGCGGTGGCATGGGCGCTGCCGCGGTGTTCGAGAACCCTGACGCCTGATCCGACGGGCTGTGCGACGGGCTGTGCGACGGGGTGGGCCCCCACCCCTTCGCCGCAGGCCCACGTGCGGTGGCTGCGGCGTCAGATCGGATGCAGCATGCCGTCGAGGATGCGCTGGGTGGAGGCGGGCTCGGCCGGAGGGCTCGGCCAGAAGTCGCCACAAACGCTGGGCGGCGGTCAGGTCGTGCTGCCGGGGCGATCGGACAGTCCACGGGGCGCCTCCGCGGAAGGTCCCCTCGCAAGGCCGCTCTATCCGGCCACGGGTTGCCGGGGGCTCCGCCCCTCTCGACCCCGCCGTGGCCGCTGCGCGGCGGCCCCTGGACCCCCACGCGGCAGCGTAGGTAGATGGTTGTAGCTCTGTTTTTGTTCGGCCGACAGTCCGTCCGTGCTGGCGGAAGCCGCCGAGGGAGCGCGGAGCGGTAGACGGTGCCAGACGAAGCCCGAGGCCGCGCTTTCCTGGGCTCGGTGCCGGCTGGTGGCTGCGCTACGACCGCCATGGGCTGGAAAGCGCAGCGCCCAACTTGCACACCAACACCACCACCAACACCAACACGACGGGAGGGTGTGGGTTCCGCCCGCGCGGTGGCCGAGGTGTGGCCCACGTGGCCATCGCCGGGCGCGGGCTCGTGCTTGGGCGCTGGGGTTCTGAGCCCGATGGGAGCTTGCTCGCCGAGGGGTCGGTGGCCCTACGGCTCGGGGCCCAGACGAATGGTCCCGTCTCCGTTGGTCTGCGAGCCCAGCAGATTGATCCAGGCGCCGTACCGCTGGTCTTCGGGGTATTCCGCGGCCGAAGCGTAGTAGCCGGCCCGCACCCGCTGCACCGCTGCGGACAGCGTAGCGTCCGACCCCATCACCTCGGGCAGGGCGCTCACCTCGAGCTCGAGCACGTCGACGGTGCCCGGCACGAAGTACATGCTCGAGGTGGACGTCACGGTCGCCACCCCGCCGCTGTGCAGGATGGCCTGGCTGAGGTTCGGCTCGCCCTCCAGCGGCTCGTCGTTGGCGCAGGCCAAACTAAGGTAGACCCAGGGCACCTGCGGGTCGAGCCGCGACGTGTCGGCCACCTCGAACATCGAGAAGAACCGCTCGTCGCCCTCGGCGACGATGCTCTCGCCCGAGCCGTGGGAGATGACGTAGACCACCCCGCCCTCGAAGCGCGCCGGGTCCACGAGCACGTCGGCGAGCCGCTCGCCGCCCTCCGACAGCAGCACGTCGGGCTCGCACACGTCGAAGTCGAAGACCTTGGTGACGGAGCCCATCGTCGGTAGACCCGCCAGGTTCGACGCGACCGTACACTGCAGGCTCGACGAGTCGCCGCGGATGCCCGAGATGCCGCCAGCCACCAGCGTGGCGTCGCGACGGTGCGCCGACCGTTCCCAAGCAGCCGTCCGATCGACGAAGGCCGAGAGAGCGTCGAGGTCGGGGGCAGGCATCCGGAAGACCAGGAAGGTGGGATCGGCCAGATCGACGTCGCCGAAGACGGTCGGCGTGCCCGCCTCCAGCGACATCGTGGAGGTGGGGTCGGCATACACCCAGTCGGTCGTCACGTCGTAGTCCGTGCCAGGGACGTCGAGGTGGGCCCGCGGGATCCACGGAAGCTCGGCGCCCGGATCCGACGTGCCGTCCGGCAGCCCGAAGATGGCGAGATGGCGACCCAGCGGGTGGGTGGACGAGCGGGAGTCGTCGAAGTGCTCGGCCAGCGCGTCACGAACCCGCTCGGGGGTGACCGGGCCCTCTCCGATGGCGTAGAGCGGGAGCGCCGCGGGCCGAAAGCCCATGGCTGCCCGCGACGTGATCCACGGCAGCAGCGCGTTCCACTGGTCGACCAGCGCTGCCTCGTCGACCGCAGGCAGGAGCAGCACGAGGTCGGCACTCGGATCGTCGAGGATCGGCTCGGACAGAACGGGTCCAGGCTCCTCGCCCGACGAGGCGCTGTCGCTCCCGGAGTCGCGGACCGGCTGGGCATCGACCGTGGACGACGTGTCGGCCCCTGAAGCGTCGGAGCCTCGGGTGGCAGCCGGCTCGACCGGCCCACGACAACCAGCCATCAGGCAGAACATGAACAACGACATCGAATCCTCGGACGAACGAACTTCAGGGTAGCGTCACGGCCTCCGCGGTCGCCACCAAGGAGTCACCTGAGCGTGGGTGCGATCGTTGCCAGACCGTCGGCTCCCGCCTGGCCCCGACTTTGCAGCTAAGGGACCCACATCCGGAGGTCCTCGTGCGCGGAGCCACGCCCCACAACATCGTCGCTGTGCTGATCCTCGCCGCGGCTTGCACCGACGAGCCGTCGTCGTCGAGCCCCACCGGCACGGTCGACACCGGCCCGACCTACGACATCCCGTGCGCGGTGCGGGGCGAGCCAGCCCTCGACGTGGCCCACGCGACCGACCCCTGGGGCCTCGACGAAGCCGCCATCGGCTGCGGCATTCCGCCCCAGGGCGGCGCCCCCTACGCGCGGTTCCGCACCCGCACCCGCAACCTCGACCTCTCTGACGGCGGCGCCGTGGCCTTCGAGCTCGTCGACCTCGACACGAACGAGGTCATCGGGGGGGCGGCGCTCACCATGGGCTTCGTGTGCGCCAACGTGGGCGACGATGCCGACCACTGGGTGGGTGGCGAGGTGCACGCGCGCTTCGACGGCTACACGGTCGAGGAGCTTCTCGGCCGCCAGGTGGTGGTGACGGCCACCCTCGAGGGAGACGGCCAGACGGTGACCGCCGAGGGCACCGGAACCCTGTCGCCGCTGTAGCACGACACCGGTGTCGCAGGTCGGCGGCGTCGCGGGCGCTCCTCGGAGCGACAACGTCGACACCACGCGGATCACAGAGATGGCCCGCCTCTTGCAGACGAGCCTTGCGACCCGCCTCGTCGCACCAGGAGTCCTCATGTCCATGCTCGCACTTCTCGCTCTGTCTCCCTCTGCCTCGGCCTGTGGAGGCTTCTTCTGCTCCAACGACCCCATCGACCAGTCCGCCGAGCGCATCCTCTTCGCGCAGGACGAAGAGGCGGGGGAGGTCGAGGCCCACGTGCAGATCTTCTTCTCGGGCTCGGCCGAGGACTTCGCTTGGGTGGTGCCCACCCCCGCGGTCCCCGAGCTGTTCGCCTCGAGCGACGAGGTCTTCTCCCTGCTCGACGCCACGACCCGCCCTCGCTTCGTGCTCGACTACGAGGAGGTGAACACCTGCGACGACGACCGGTGGTGGTACGACTACGACCTGGCGCTGTCGTCGAGCTCGGCCCCGAGCCCCGAGAACGGGGGCGTGCAGGTGGTCGCCGAAGAGAAGGTGGGGCCCTACGACACGGTCACCCTGCGCGCCCGCAGCTCCGACGAGCTGCTCACCTGGCTGCAAGACAACGGCTTCGACCTCCCCTCCAACCTCTCCCCTGCCCTCGACCCCTACGTGGCCGAGGAGAGCTACTTCGTCGCCATGCGCCTGCAGAACGGCAAGTCGTCGGGCGACATCCAGCCCCTCGGCATGCGCTACCCCTCCGACGCCATCTCCATCCCCATCCAGCTCACGTCCATCGCGGCTACCCCCGACATGCGGGTCGAGGCCTATGTCCTCGGGGATCATCGGGCGGTGCCCGAGAGCTACCTCCACGTGCGGATCAACGAGGCCGCCATCGACTGGTTCGGCGGAGCGTGGAACTACGAGGAGGTGATCACCCGCGCAGCCGACGAGGCCGGAGGCCATGCCTTCGCCACCGACTACGCCGGCCCGGCCGACATCATGGCCGAGGCGCTCGACCCCGACCGCTACGACACCGACGCGGTGGCCGAGGCCGCCACGCCCGCCGAGGCGATGGAGCAGGTCATGAGCCAGTTCCAGCCGACGGCCCTGCTCATGGGGCTGCTGGAGACCTACATGCCGCCCCCCGACGGGGTCGACGCTCAGTCCTTCTACAACTGCGTGGGGTGCTACGAGCTCGACGAGGACTACAGCTGGGACCCCGAGGGCCTCGCGGACGCTCTGGAGGAGCGCATCGTGGCGCCCCTGGCCCACGCGAGCGACCTGTTCGGCGCCCACCGCCACCTCACCCGGCTCACCTCCTCGCTCGACGCCGTCGAGATGACGGTCGACCCGACCTTCGTGCAGAACGCCGACATGACCCAGGTGGTGGAGCACGAGCACGTCGCCCGGGTGCTCATGTTCTGCGGTGACGGCGGCTCTTGGCGCGGGTCGACCCGCGAGTTCGTGCTCTCCGACGGGCGGTCCATCCGCCTGCCGAGCGAGGAGTGGCTCCACGAGCAGGGCATGACCGAGTTCGACTACATGCAGGCGCTCGCCGACAAGGCCGCCCTGGTGATCGAGCAGACCGCCCGCACCGGGCAGCCCGAGGTCATCGCCGACTACAACGGCTGGGCCGACGGGGTGGCGAACGACCTGTCCACCGAGGCGGATCTCATCGCCGCTGACGGCGACGACGACGCCAAGGGCAAGGGTTGCGGCTGTGCCAGCACCCACGCCCCTGGGTTCGCTGGCGTCCTCGCCGTCCTCGCCATCGGTCTGGGTCGCCGTCGCCGCTGAGGTCTCCCGCCGATGCTCCGGTAGACTGACCCGACGGAGGGACCTCGGGTGACATCGCGCTGGGAAGCCGAGACGCAGGCGTGGGTCGACGACGGCCTCATCACCGACGACCAGCGTCCGGCCTTGCTCGCACGCCTGGAGCAGCTGCCCACGCCGACGTCCGCGCTCGCGTCCGGGCCCTTGATGACCGTGCTCATGACCCCGGCGGCGTTCCTGCTCATCGGCGCAGCGGTCGCGCTCATGGCGGCGGTGCTCGATCCGCCCAAGACAGCCTACGATCTGCTGATCGGCGGTGCGTCCGCCATCCTGTTGGTGCTGGGGCTCGTCGGGCGCTTCCTGCCCTCCGTCAAGCCCCTCGCCCGCGGGTTGCTGGCTGCGGCGGTGCCGACCACTACCTACACGGCGCTCTCCGTTCTCCACGACCTGGACGTGGGACTGCTGGTGTTCGTCGGCGTCGTTCCGCCCCTGGTGGCGTGGGGCGCAGGGTGGGCAGAGAACAGCCGCGCGATCACGGCGACCTCGGCCCTGATGACGATCGCCGCGACCAGCTACGCCCTGGCACAGGCCAGCATGAATGTCCTGCTGGTCGTGGTGTCCGCGCTCTGCCTGGCCAGCCTCGGCGCCACCACGGCCCTGCGCCTGGTGTGGCCCACACGCGACCAGGTTCTGCAGGTAGGGTCGCCGGCCACCGTGTTCCTGGGGACCATCGTGCTGGTGTTCGCCGATACCCCCGTCCGCGACCTGCTGCAGAGCGTGGGGGTGCGCGAAGCCTGGGGCATCGAGAAGGGTCTGCTGGTGCTCGCCTTCGGCACCGTGGCGCTGGGGATCGGTCTCGCCGCCCGCAGCGGCTGGACCCTCGTGCCGGCGGTGCTCGCCATGTCCATGGCCACCGTGTGGCTCGCGTTCACCGTCGGGTCGTTCATCGGCGGCGCCATCGCGCTCACCCTGGTGAGTCTGGGACTGTTCGCCGGGGCCATGGGGCTGTGGCTGCTTCCCTGGCTCCGCTCGGCAGCCGAGGTGCCTTCCGAGCCGGCATGACATCTGCACACGAAGGGGCCGTCGCAGGAGGTGCAGATGCTCGATGGACTGTTGCTGGCCGTGTGCGTAGCGATGGGAGCCGCCGGAGCCTGGCGGGTCACCACAGGCCGCACCCGCCGCACGGTGGCCGCTGCCTGCGTCGCAGGCATGGTGGCGGCCGGCGTGGGCGTGTGGAAGCTGTCGTCGGTGCGGGCCGCCGTGCTCGGCCCCGCGGTGCTCTCCTACCCGGTCGACCAGCCGCTGGTCGCCCTCACCTTCGACGACGGTCCCACCCCGGCGTACACGAAGCCTGTCCTCGATCTGCTCGAGACATACGATGCTCGGGCCACCTTCTTCGTCACCGGCCACGAGCTCACCGCCCACCCCGAGCTCGGCCGGCAGATCCTGGCGGCCGGTCACGAGCTCGGCAACCACAGCTGGTCCCATCCCCGCCTCGTCTTCCGCAGCACCGAGGACGTGCGGGAAGAGATCGAGCGCACCGACGACGCCATCCGCGCCGTGGGCCAAGCCGGCACGCCGGCGTTCCGTCCGCCCTACTTCAAGCGCCTCCTCACGGTGCACCAGGTCCTCGGGGACCGCCCCGCGGTGCTCGCCTCCATCGACGCCGACCCTCGACCCGACACCGCCGAGGCCATCGCCGCTCGGGTGCTCGCTCGCGTGCGCCCCGGCGACATCGTGTTGCTGCACGTCAGCTACGCCTCGCGACAGTCCTCGCGCGACGCCCTGCCTCTCATCCTCGAGGGGCTCGCGGAGCAGGGACTGCAGCCGGTCAGCCTGGCGACGCTGCAGCGACACGCTCGCGACTACCGGGTGAGCCGCAGCTCCACGCGCTGATCCGGGGCCGCCACCGACATCCCGTCGAGGCACCAGCTCAGCGGCTCGTCGTCGAGGGACAGCAGGACGCCCGCCACGAGCTGCAGCTGGCCTGTGTCTCCCGCGCCCACGTCGGCGCAGGACCGCGCCGCGCGCACCACCACGTCCCACGGCGGAGCTGGCGGCGGCTCGGCCACGGCTTCGTCGAGCTGTTCCACGTCCCTGCGCAGCTCGGGTGAGGCCTCGGGATGCTCGGCGATCTGTTCGGTGAGGGCGCTGGCCTCGGCCCACGCTTGCTGAGCGACGGCGAGCTCGAGAGCCGTGACCAGGGGCCCGAGGTGACCGTCCCGCACGTCTGGGTGCTCGAGCAGCTGGTGGAGGTCGCTGGTGTCGTCGTCATGGACCGCCCGCAGGCCCACGGAGCGCACGTCGGGATCGGCACTCCCGAGCAGGGCCTCGACGTGCTCACGGGCGGCGGACGACGGCTCGTCGCTGTCGTCGAGCACCAGCCAGGCGAGGTGCAGCGCATCGCTCGTGTCGCCGTCCGGAGCGCGGTCGAGGCTGGCCTGCACCTCGTCGCGCAGCGCGCGGGCGTCCTCCTCCTGCAGGAACCACTCGGCCCTGGCGGTCGCCTCGCCGTACATCGCCCACAGCGCGGCGAACCGCGTCCACTCGTCGTCGTAGGTGCTCGGATCGTGGTCGAGCAGGCCGTCGGCGTCGGCGAGCTGGAGGAAGGTGTCGTCGTCGTCCCCCACCAACCCGTCGTAGAGCGCGTCGAGGACTGGGTCTCCTTCGGGCCACGCCTCCTCCGGCGGGGTGAGGAGTTCCATGAGGTCGGGGGCCTCCCACGCGTCGGGCGACGGCGACCAGCCTGCCGCCGGTGCAAACCGCACGACCAGACGCCGCGTCGGGAGCTCGGCCGCTCGGAGGGGCGGTGGAGGGGTCCATGCGTCACGTGGAAGGGGGATCGTCCCGGGCTTCGTGCCCTCGACGGGCACGACCGTGTCGGGGGCCGCGAGGGGCCGGAGCACCACGAACATCAGCAGGAGGCGATTGACCATGTCCCCTGGTCACTCGTCCCGACGGACCTGCGGTCAGCGCCAGGTGAACGCTGCGTGAATACCCCCTCTGTCATGGACTGGGTGCTGCAGACACTGGCGATCGCCGGCGTGACCGTCGCGCTGCTCGGGGGCTTCCTCTTGCTGAGCGCTCGGGGCCTGGGCGCGGGCCGACCGCTCGAGGGCGCGTCGCGGGCGCTCACGCTGTCCGCCCACCCGGGAGAAGGGGCCGAGCAGGCGCTGCGACGCTGGCGCAGGCCCTGGTTCGACCGAGGGGTCGAGGCGAGCGCCCTTATGGACCGGGGCACCCACACCATCGTGGTGCTCGGCTTCCGGGGTCGACGCTGGGAGCTGATGCTGGCCACCGACGACGCGGCGGCTCAGGCCCGGCTCACGGGCCCCGAAGGCACGGACGCCGACGATCTCCTCGAGATCCTCTCCGCCGCGATCGAGGTCGACCCTCGCGTCACCCCGCCATAGCCCCGCGGCATGGCGATCAAGCTCGGCTGGCTCGGCGTTCGTGCGCCGCTCTCCGAGGTCACCTCGCACCTGGGGGTGGCCCCGCTGGCGTGCGAACCGCCAGACGACCACCTCGACATCGACGAGCGCGGAGGCTGGACGATCATCGTCTGGTGCGGGTGGGGCTTCGCCGAGATCGGCGACCTGGCCGCCCTCACGAGCCATCTTGCGCCTACGGCGAGTTTC
>Ga0213839_1002086_pt1 | contig 11596 bp, 8 predicted proteins | sample SWPATP21_FD_160075 | JGI IMG/M metagenome (GOLD analysis project Ga0213839, IMG submission 160075) | Coastal seawater microbial communities from Marineland, Florida, United States - SWPA TP2 #1 | ecosystem: Environmental > Aquatic > Marine > Coastal | place: USA: Florida | collected 2016-08-14 | reverse complement strand
ATTGTCGATTCGTGGTCGTGGTCGTGGTCGTCGGTTGCCGTTTGATTGGCTGCGTCCAACTCCTCGACGAACGGTGTTGGACGCAGTGGCAATCGACTATGTGTCAACACTTTGTGGGGTCACGTGAACAGAGTATGCTCCGTCGAGCCGGGATACTCGAAATATTGCGCCGTGGTAGGACAGCACAGATGCCAATCAAATAGAGAACACTGAACTTGTGATTCAGAAAAAGAAGTCCAAAGTTGGATTTTGTGGCACCGTGCTCGTTGTCGGCATCGTGTTGCGTGACGTGTGGGGTTTGCAAAGTTTTATCTTCACTTAGCGGCGTGAGTCAGGAGGTGCAAGTGCGTCGTTGCACGTGGTCCAAATGCCGGGCATGAAGTCCGCACTCGTGGCCACGGCGGCCCTGTTGGCCGTGCAGCAAGTTGCGTCGCAAGGTTACTACGCTACTAACCGCGGCGGATACTATGTCTACGCTTACGGAAGTTGGGGAACTGTCGGTGGCGGCTCCTACAACTACAACTACCGCCCGTACGCAACGATTCAGGGAGGGCACTCCAACTACATCTACGGCTACTCCGGCACTATTGGTGGGGGTATGTACAACAGTGTTTACAGCAGCCACAGTGGCGTTGGCGCAGGAAGATACAACGCTGTGTTCAGTTCGTACAACAGCGTCGGCGGAGGCATGTACAACCGCATCTACGGCTACATGACCCGCGTTGGCGGTGGCGCGTACAACAGTGTGTATGGTTACCAGGACGCCATTGGCGGCGGTTCTTACAACCGAGCATACTACAAATACTCCGGCATTGGCGGTGGGCACAACAACTACGCCATTGGCTACTCTGTCAGCGTTGCTGGTGGCATGTACAACAGTGGTTACTACCCGAGTTGGAGCCACGTGGGCGGTGGCTGGAGCAACGCTGCTGCTTCACCTGGATCTACGGTCGCCGGCGGCTGGGATTCGTGGACAAGCGGATACTCCTCGTTTGTTGGTGGCGGCGAGTACAACGGCGTGTATGGCTACATGGGCGTCATCGGCGGCGGTGACAGCAGCTACATCTACAGCAGCTACAACTTCATTTTGACTGGTTTGTACAACCGTGCGTACTCGTACCAGAGCACCATTAACGGCGGCACCTACAACACCAACTACTCATACCGCGGTGTGATCGGTGGTGGCTGGTACCATCGAGTGTACGCCAAGTACTCGGTCGTCTCTGGTGGATGGATTAACTACGCGAATGGCTATGCCAGTACTGTTAGCGGAGGCTGGGACAACAATGGCGCCGACACTGTGACGCTGAGCGCTGGTGGTCGCTACAACAACGTCTACAACGACTGGAGCTCCGTCCACGGTGGCGAGTACAACAACGCTTACGGTTACTGGGGCACTGTTGGTGGAGGCTCGTACAATGTGCTGGCTTACTACTACACCACCATTTCCGGTGGCCACAACAGTTACACTTACGGTTACACTGGAACCATTTCGGGAGGCATGTACAACAGCGTTTACTACGTCAAGTGGTCGACTGTCAGTGGTGGGTACTCCAACATGGTGTACGGCACGTACGGAGTCATCGGCGGCGGCTACGACAACTACGTCACTGGGTACGCCTCCACGGTTGGTGGTGGTCGTTACAACAACGTTTACTCGTCGTACAACACCATCGCTGGTGGTGGCTACAACCGCGCTTACTCGTACGCCGCTGCTATCGGCGGCGGTTACTACAACACCGTGTATGGTAGTTGGGGATCCATTGGTGGCGGACGCTACAATGTCGCCTATTCGTACTGCTCCCACATCGGCGGCGGAAACAACAACAGCGTCTACGGGTACACCGCGTACGTGGGCGGCGGCGACTACAATCGTGCCTATGGTTACTGCAGCACGATCACCGGTGGTACGGACAACTCATCGTACGACTCTTGGACAAGCATTGGCGGCGGCCGCGAAAACGCCGTGTATGATTGCTGGAGTAACGTCGCAGGCGGCTACGACAACTCCGTCTACTCGTCGTGGTCGGGCGTTGCTTCTGGCAACAATAACCGCGTGTACAACACGTATTCCGGCATTAACGGTGGTATCAAAAACACGGTTTACGGCACCTCCTCGTCCGTGGTCAACGGCAACACTGCTCGCCAGTATGGAAGCTATTCCACCACCATCAACGGTTACAACCACAAGGCCTACGGTGCGTACGCCACAATGCAGGGATACGACAACTACGTGAATGGATACTCGGCGACGGTTGCGGGTGGCAGCGGAAGCACGGCCATAGGTAGCTACACCACCGTTGCTGGTGCGACGGACTCATACGCAGGTACCGCTTACAGTGCGATTCATGGTGGTAACGCCAACTCCATTTCTGGCACCTGGGGTGTCATTGGAGGTGGATACACCAACAACATGCGCTACTCACCCGCCGCGGCGATTGCCGGCGGTTCCGAAAACCTTATCGTTTATGGATATGCTTCTAGCATTTTGGGCGGCAATTCCAACACCGTCGGCGCATACATTTACGACGAAGTCGAAGAAGAATTGACCACCCGTTCAGGTGCCTACACTGTACTCGTAGGTGGCACCAGCAACAGTGCGTCTGGACACTACCACACCATTATTGGCGGAGCCTACAACTCCATCTCCGACGCCGTGCAGAACAAGCGCTCAACCGACTCGTCGTCTGTGACGATTGGTGGTGGCACTTTCAACACCGGCGAAGGCCTTGGCAACACCGTTGCGGGCGGCCAGTACAACGACGCCAACGGTCAGCAGTATGCCACTGTTGTCGGTGGATACGTCAACACAGCCCGTTCCAGCTATGCTACTGTCATTGGTGGCACTCGCAACAAAGCCTTCTCCAACTTTGCTACCGTTGGTGGTGGATACATGAACAAGGCGAACGCGAAGTTTGTGGCTATTCCTGGAGGCTCCAAGAACACCATCAATGGTCGGTATTCCTTCTCATTGGGCGCCGAGGGTACAGTGACGCAAGACTTCGCTGGCGCATTCGCTTTGAGCAATGGTAAATGCAAGCCGAGTTCGGAAGGCAACCTTGCAATCTGCACGGATGGATTCCTCATCAACGGCAATGATGTCCTCGATTTGTTCAGCAGTCGCCGTGCTCTGGAGGAGGCGTCGGATGAAACGCAGAAGTCTGTGGACGTTTTGTTGAAGAGCAACACTGAACTGGAGAAAGCTGTTGATGCGCAAACTCGCCGCATCGACGTCTTGACAGGCCGGCTTGATGGTCTTGCAGATATCGAGTCGAAACACAAGCTTCTGAAGAGCAAACTAGAAGCTCTTAAACTCGCACGACAATCCGCGTAAGGTCGGATTTCCCTTTTGAATCGTCGTTTTCTTTGAAAATAAGTACAGCATTACAAACTATACAACATATTCCTAGTTGCGACGCTCATCGTTGCTTTTTTGCTCGATCTACTGACTGATCGCATATCACTCATCACTCCTCTCACCGAACATCCACTGACCTTCTCGTGGAACCATCGACAGGCTCTTTCACTAGCCGGTGTCCGTACCTGGCTCACTGGGTCTGTTTGTGAACAACACAGTCCGGCTTGGATACGATCGATGGTAGGAAATTCGTGGTTCCCACGCTCACGCACACAGTCACTCATTCTACGAACCAGACCAACCAAGGGTGAGCGGTGAGATAAGCCTGGGGGAATTATGACGCAGGAGTTCACAGTCCTTCACCGGAGCACCGGAGGTTGAACTTCATAGCGCTATCGCGTCATCCCTTTTTCATCCCTCCGCCCTCAGTCCATGCGGGCTGACTGCATCACTCGTTTTCGTGTGGACTATCTCCACACAATTCGTTCACTGGGGCTGAGTGCGAAAGAGACTGCCAAATACGAACACAAGAAACATGCGAAAAGTGCTGTAACAACCTGACACCGGCAATGCCTCTCTGACCGGGAAGTGCATAACGAAAACGAAACAACATGCAAAACCTTAGTTTGCTAATGCTGCACGTGTGTATGTATGTGTGTGTTGCCATAACAACGAGACCTAAACTGCCACAACCACTGCAAGTAGGGAGGCCGGATGGATGTGTTGTGGGTGCAATGCAGATGCACTATGCATACTCACTACTTGCTGTACTTCGAAGGGATCCGATCGATCACCTGTATGGAATACCAACGAGCAGCCGCCACTCACTGCCATCGAGCACCAAAATTGATGACGTCACGATTCGCTGGCCAGAAAGTCACTGTGGTCGTCGTTGTTTGGTCGTTCGTTGTTTGGTCGTTCGTGCGTTCGTGAGTTCGTTTTTTGAGTGCGTTCGTTGGTGCGTTCGTTGTTTGTGTGGTGCGTTCTTTGTTTGTTTGTTTGTTTGTTTGTTCGTTCGTTTGTTTGTTTGTGCGGTGTGTTCGTTGTTTGTTGCTGCGTTGCTTGTTGCGGTGCTGCCTTGATCCTTTCGTTGGTTGCACTGCGTTGGATCGTGAGCGGAGTTGGCTCGGTTGGAGAATGCAACTCGCATGCACTGGCAATGCAATCATTTCTTGTTGTGACGCATCACGTCACTGTGTTCGGTCAAGGCAGGTCAATGTGGTGTGGTGTGGTTGAAATCGCTTGCAAGCGCTTGCATGGCATTCTGGCCAGCACTTCTTTTCATATTCTGGTCATGTTGATTTCATGCTGCTGCGTATTGGATTGGTCAGAGAGGGTTATGGCACGCACAGCGTCAACTGAGCAGGACGTGTCGGACTGACAACCGTCAGCTCCCCGCAGCCTTCATATTTGAAGTGGGAACACAATTGTGGCGAAAAAACAAACCTCAACGAAGTAGAGTTCTTCACTCTCGGTCGTTGATGTTTGCGTATTTTACTGGTTTAAACGGTGTGCCACACGGTGGTGCGCGTGGCTGCCACATCCGCTGTTACGCCAACGGACTGCTGCACGGTACAAGATGTCAATGAAACCTGGTTGTGAACTCGGTTTTGGCAAGTTCGCTCGCAGCAAATGTGCAGCAGCGGTTGGGATCAAACAAAAACGCGAGGCCGAGTTGGCGGCAGAGGACGTCATTGCAGCCGCAGAACAGAGACGGCGGAAGGAGAGAAAACTGAAAACAGAAGACGAAGGGGGGGCTGCTGGAGATCAATCCCAAGACGGGTCACAGGGCGTGGAATCCAAGACTGACACATCTCTGTCGGACGTTTACGGAAAGTACGACATCGAAGCGGATATTAAATGCCTGGAGGCAGAAAAGTGCGCCGTGGACCCTCAAACTGGTCGCTGCTCTACCTGTCAACGTACAGAGGCAGGAAGCAGCACATGGCGAGATGAAGTTGCCGCCAAAAGCGAAGATTACCGGATTCCGGAACCACATGATGCTGCCGAGGACGCGATCGCTGAGAAATCCGCGACAGCACTATCCGAGGAGGAAGTGCGGCGTAGGAAGGCCAACGCTTTCCGTGGAGCCTTTTCGCCTTGCGCAATCACGTTAGTCACGCTGTGTGGCCAGTTCATGCCTGTGCTCGATCAGTCCATTTTAGACGTTTCCATAGTGGCAATTGCTTCCGACCTGCAGAGCGACCTTACCTCGACGCAGTGGATCATTACTGCGTACTACTTGTGCAACTGTGGATTTCTACCGATTGCTGGTCGTATTGGCGATCGCATTTCGAAAACTCGCATTTACATCATTGGGATGGCTACGTTCTTTGTGTCCTCGCTCGCATGCGGGCTTTCGACGAATCTGCCGATGTTAATTGGGTTCCGGTGTCTGCAAGGAATCGGCGGCTCATTCATGATGGCAAACACAATACCATTGATTACGCATTTCACGCCCCTTGCAACTCGCGGGACAGCGATTGGCTACAATATAGTTTTAGTTGGTATTGCTCTGTCAACAGGGCCGGTCATTGGCGGATACCTGACTGAATATGCTGGATGGCCAACGCTCTTCTACATCAATCTACCAATCTCTGTAATTGGGATCATTCTCGTTTGGACGCTTGTTCCGGACACCCCGCGCCGCGTCTCTCCAATTGATTGGGTCAGTATTTTGTGCAAACTGTGTTCTTGGTCGCATGATGGGTGTTTCTTAATCGTGGACTTTGTCATTAGGGCGGTGCCACTCTGGTAGTTTTAGCGATCGGTACTCTGATATTTGGAGTAAACCAGATTGGTACCTTGACGCCGACGTTCAGTGGTGTGGTGTTCGGAGTATTTGGATTGCTTTTTATCGCCACGATACTGTGGCATCGCTACTACGCACAACCGTTGATTCCACGCTTCTTTGTGGGCAGCCGAGCAGTGAGTGCTGCTTGCAAAAGTGGTGCCACCGCCCACGATGTACAAGCTGCCCACGATGTACAAGTTGACAGTGTTGCTTCTGTTTTGTCAGACCGCAATGAGTATCCTCGTCCAATTTTTCATGTTCTTCTCAGTGGCTCTGCTTCGGTTTACTTTGCCCACTTTTCTTCAAGTGGGGCTTCGTTTATCTCCATCTGAAACGGGGCTCGCGATGCTTGTACGTCAGCGCGCTGGGACACTGGCGGTGTCACAGTTCCAACGTTGCGCGTCTTTTTGCGATAGGCACAGCCAATAGCAATGGTGATTGTGGCACCAATCGCAGGACTCTTGAGCTCGAAGGCGGAGGCTCGCGTGATCTCCACGGTGAGCAAAGGATGTCTCGTGTGCGTTGCAATATGTCGCGTCATGCTGTTTATATATGCTTCCAGGTCGGCTGTGCACTGATGTCAGCAGGCCTTGTGTGTTTCGGCTGGGCTCTGTACGACCTTATTGCCCTCCTTTGTATCACATTCATTGCGTCGTTAGCGCTTCCAATCTTCAATGTAATTTCAGAAATGTGTGTCTGGAACCATGCATGAGTCTAACACTGCTGAATTCTACGGCAATAGGTCCCGAATGCACGGTTCACTTTATCGTCGATGGCACCTTCGTACTTGGGGATTGCAGGTTGGTATTTGGCAGCGTGTGTGTGGCACAGTCAACAACATTCATCACCCTCATTCTCAACTTTCTCTAGGTGGTATCCTTCAAATGACTCGCTCGATGGCGCTTCCTCTTGGCATCGCGACAGCAAATCTTTTGGTCGATCGCTTTTACATGTCGTACACAAATGTCGACTTGGGGGAGGTACGTGGCGATGGTGCGCTCGCACAAGAGGTCGCGGTTGGCGACGTGGACCGTCAGTATCGTTCTGTTTTGTCAGGTCGAGACTCTTAATATCACATGCTCGTTCAACAGCAGCGGACAGTTCACAACAGCCAGCGCGAATGGCACCGAGGCTTTGTGCTTGGACCAAACACTTTACTTGTTGTCAACTCAAAACTGTGCTTTTGTGATTGGAGGGATTTCATTTTGCGCAGCAATCGCATCTGCTTTGCGCGGAAGACTAAAACCACAACACGTTGGCGAGAAAGCCGAAGCCTTGCTTCGACGCACAAACCCACAAACTGGAGACTATTCTTTCACTTCAGACACGAGTCCAGACAAGGACGACGGCGGCAGTCATCTTTTAGAAGTAGAGCTAGCAGAAGTAACATCGTCACCGTCCACGACTTCTGAGATACCATCTTCTGAGATGGCCCCGCACCAAGATAACGGTGATGTCACCACGGGTGACGGCCCTCAGGAATCTATGCGGACAGGCGCTGCAACCCCATCAACAAGTGCCGCCGCACCAACCGGGTCTGTAACGACGATGTGATGCAGCTATGATGGTCGCGGATGCAATGTACCACTTCCATCAGCCATAGCGAATTTGGAGCACTCGAGGACTCCAGTACCATGTATTTTGTAACCTTTATTTCAGCGAGGACTTCTTCGTGTTCGCATGGACTGATAGATCGCCGCAGGTGCACCTGCGCGAGAGCCACTTGTTCGCTTGCTCCCGCCGCGGCTTCTGTACGCGTTCGATGCTTGCTGGCGCCGATTGTACTCAGAATAAGGTTCCAAAGTCGCCCCCTTTGTCGTTGGCCGCAGAACTTTTGCAGATGATGCGTCGGGCAAACTGAAATGTCGACCCCCACCACCGTTGTTGTTCGGGAAATTGTTCTCGTACACAGGAAATTCATACACGTAGCGGTCTGGCTGATGCTGGAACTCCAGTGCCTAACATTGAGACGACAATATAAGGGTGGACGACATAGATGGATCTACGATCCGGCGAGACTGACCATCCCGATAGTGCTTTCAAGGTTCAAAGTGCTGTGGCCCCAATTGATGGGAACGAACATAAGATCACCGGGGCCTTGTGTGCACTCGTACACCGTCGTACTGGGATCAGATCTTAGATCTGATAGAGATTCGAGGTAGTAGTCAAGCGCGGGGACGGTGCCATACTCAGTGCTATTTGGCGGAAATAACAGCCTGTCGTTTAGATGAAGACAAAAGACGTTAGGGAATGTTCGCGTGTACAAGACCGTAACCAAGAGCTCACCAATGTTTTGTGCCCCACGCCAAGGCGTTGATGGCGGGACCGTGCCAGTGGTGAGGACTGCCGGAGCCAGCCGGACCCACATACAATTGCAGGTTGATTGCCCCGTCTTCGTGAGCAACAAAATCCTGCTCCTGCAGTAGCTCGAACGCGTTGTGCCTGCGAAGATTAAGGATTTTTAAACACTGCGTGCAAGGTATGGCAGCAACAACCACCTTGTTACACACCCGTCTTGTTTCAACTGTGGGTTTTGATCGGCAAACTCAGCCGAAAACAAATAATTCGGTGTTGCGGATGAGGAGTTGTGCAAGTGCTTCGCAGCGACGTTTGCGCCGTTATTCAATGTTTTGACTGCGGGTGATTGTGAGCCGTCCGCCCCTTGCGAAACTGCGGTCGACGAGCTATTCCCACCCCACAGCTGGACCCAGTCTTTGACTAGCAGTTCTTGCTCTTCGAAATTGAACGACGAGGCGTAAGGAATCGTCGAAAATCTGCCTGGTTTGTCACCGTATGTGGCCAAGAAGTTTTCTTGTGTCCACCTTTCGCGGAAGTCCCAATCTTTCACTGCACCACGGAATACGACCGGCCGGCTTTGTGCCAAGTACGCGGCCAATTCAGCACGTGTTGGCATTCCTGTGACAACTTCAAGCATATCACACCGCTGCGTATCTAAAAGTGGCATTTCGGCGGCAGTGTCAGCGGGTATGCGTGTTGTCGCCCATCCACCTTCGCTACTATCGCCAATCAAACACCCACTGCCGGGCGACAAGCAGTCTGGGTCATCCAAAGTTCGAACTCTCGGTGAAGCCGCAGTTGACTGATCCCCATCATCTGGGTTGAGCAGGGCCTTGACGTGCTTGAATGGACCTTCGTCGCTTGCTGTGGCAATCACCGAGTCAGTAACAGCCGTTTCGCCTTCTCGAAACAACAACGAGGCTCCGCCATCGCGGTAGTCACTGTGTCGAAGGCCGAGCGCATCACGGCTATTGGCCGTGGACCCGTCGAACAGTTCGTTGTCAACCTGCACGAGGCGCTGGTATACTGGGCTCGCAGGGCCGAACAAAGCTGCTGACTGGTGAAGGGGCGTTCGCTGTGTCATTGCGTCTTTCCAACCAAGTAACGTCTTCAATTTCTTAGCGGCTGCTGCCGGATCTTCGCGCTGGAAGCTGCCGGATGGGAGCAGGTACTCCAGCAATGCATCTAATGTCGCCCGGGCATTGGATAATGCAACGAAATGTAAAATATTGTTACCTCGAGTTGCTTGATGGACCCAGAAGTTGGTACGGTCAAAGGAAGGCTGCTGCGCGAAACGGTGCAACAGTTGGACCGTCAACTCGGCTTGAATGGCAGATGATATCGTCACTGGTAGGCTTTCAGGTACAACACCAGAAGCACTAATTTGTTGCATCAAACGTTGAGCCGATGGCGAAGCACATGCCACTTGTGGCAAGCATAAGTGAATATTTCCATTCCAAGAACTTCTTTGGCCACCATCTGGTGTGGAAAATGCATCCTCAATTGATAACGTTGCATTGGCACGCATGTGTGCAAACGCACTGAAAAATCTTTTAATAATGGGCACCGAATTGTCAATGAGGATTTGTTGAAGAAATGTGCCGCCAGTTAGGCCATCGTTTGTACCGAAACCGCCTGTCCAAACGTCAGTGGAGTCAGGGTTTTCCATGTAAGGTCGATTGTCGTGACCGCCATCAATAATGGCGCCACACAGTTCCGCATCGAGCTTGAGTTTGTCAAGGCAGTCCATCAGCAGGGGACGCTGGGATGTGGCTAGTGAGTCCTCGGTTTTCAGGTTGACGTCGAGAGGACCGGTGGGGCCGCGATATTTTAGCAAGAACAGTAAAAACCGGCGAGTTGCATCCGTGTGCATGGGGTCCAACGTGTGGCGTTCATACGCGTCGCTTAGTATCGGGCGCAGCTGCTTCTTGGCATTATTTTTGCCCCGACGATTCAGTTGCATGTCTTGCGGAGTGTCCACTTCAAGAACTGTCTGGGAGGGGAGCGTCAATCGACCAGATTGAATTAAATGCATGGACGCTTCCATTGCCGCTGTGAGTCGTTCGTAGTACAACGAATATTCTCGTTCAAATCGCATGAAAGCTTGATGATTCTCTCCACGAATGGGGGGAGGTGACAACGTCAAGGCCTCGTGCAGCACCCCAAGCGCATACTCTTCGGACCCGTCGTCGCCACTAAGCCCTTGACGAACTAAATTTTCGTCCAGGTGCATATGGTGGACATCCATAGTTTCGCATTGCCGAAAACCGGCAAGTGCACCACTGTTGTCATTTTGCACTGCGCCGGCCTTTGCAAAGAAAAGACCGGCGAACGCCGCGAAAACGAGTCGCATCGCACGTGCCAACGGGGCAGTGTATAACGTTAAGCCTGCAACACAACCCACTCACAACATTTTTTGGAACACTTTGCCTGCATAAAAATATATGGCGTAGTACCGGCACGCTTTGTACTCTTGCGAAATGACCGACTGCGACGGATGGATCGACGCTTATGGCTTGCAGGCAGTTTCGACCGCCATTTCGGCCCCATTCCGACCAGCGCGGTCGGCGGCCCCACCTGCAGATGTGCTCCCTCTCAACGCCAAGTTATTTCTTCAACAACTCGAGTCGTGATGCCACGCAAGTCACGGTGGTCGGCACGGGCCTTGTGTTTCCGTTCCTGGAGGCGATTCTGCCTGCGACTCGTGCAGCAGCACAGGAGGGCAATAACAAATCGCGACGACTGAACCCTGGATGACCTGGCCAAGCGCACACAACTGACGAGGACGGCGACCCATTGACCACCGAGTGCTCCTGTATATCACGCGCGGGGGCGGGGGCGGGGGTCGTCGCGACCACAGCGAACAACAAAGTAAGTACATGAAAGTGTGTGAAGTTGGAAACGACGCAACGAGGCAGCGACGGGCGACGAAGTAACGAAGCGACGCAGCGACGCAGCGACGAAACGTGAAAACTGCGAAGCAACAACAACAACGACGACAACGACGACAACGACGACGCCGACTATGACGGCAGCGAGCGACAGTGCGACAATGGGACAATTGGCGACAACAGAAACTTTGCAGCTTCCCAAGATTCACCGCTCCCCCACGCTGAACTTTCCGCCGCACTCACCCACAGTCACTC
>Ga0213839_1002083_pt1 | contig 11614 bp, 10 predicted proteins | sample SWPATP21_FD_160075 | JGI IMG/M metagenome (GOLD analysis project Ga0213839, IMG submission 160075) | Coastal seawater microbial communities from Marineland, Florida, United States - SWPA TP2 #1 | ecosystem: Environmental > Aquatic > Marine > Coastal | place: USA: Florida | collected 2016-08-14 | reverse complement strand
GCGGACCCGGCTGCGGGCGGGTCCTACCCGGCAGCAGCCAGATGGTAGGCATAGAGGAGCGGGGCATCCACACTCGACGTGCTGAGCGTGACCTCGCCCGCGGCCGGCACCTTGATGCGGGCGGTTTCGCGGCTGCCGTTGCAGGCGGCTCCTGCTTCGGCCAGCTGACGGCCGTCCAGGCTGACGGCGAAGAACGCCTTCCCGCCGCCGTCGCAGGTCATGGTCAACGTGTAGGTACCGGCGGGCACGCTGGAAGCGGACCGGATGATCGGATCCCGGTTCAGGATCTTGCCCGCATCCTCGAGCACAGTCCCGGGGGCCGAGGGCAGGGCGGTGGCCTTCCACGCCGGGACATCGGTGCCCTCAATCGAACCGGCCGGGGAACATGCCGCCGCGGACAGCACGACGACGGCGGCCGCCGCACCGGACAGCGTCCGCCGGACCAGCCGGGCGGCCGGGGCTTGGGAGGAGGGGAAAATCATGACTCCAACTTACCGTCTTGCCGGGTCGCCTCGGGCCGCGCAGTCTCGCCCGGAGCCTTCTGCCGCGGATGGTAGCCCCGAACGCTTGACTTTGACGCAACGTCAAAGTTTAGAGTCGAAGGGACGCGGCAGGCGGCGGCCGGTCGGCGTAAACGGGACGGCAATCTGTCCGGAACATGACCAGACGGAACGGAAGGGCGGACACATGGACTGGTCCGTTCAACAGATCGCGAAAATGACGGGCACCACCGGCCGGACCCTGCGACACTACGACCGCATCGGCCTGCTCAAGCCAAGCCGGACCGGCAACAACGGCTACAGGTACTACGGCCAGGAGTCGCTGGTGCGGCTGCAGCGGATCCTGCTCCTGCGCGATTTGGGACTCGGGCTGCCGGCGATCGCGGACGTGCTGGGCAATGAGACGGACGCCGGGCCTGCACTGGGCCGGCATTTGGCGTGGCTGGAGCAGGAACAGGACAGGCTGGGGCGGCAAATCGCCTCGGTCCGTCACACCATTGAGGCTTTGCAATCGGGAGGAATGATCATGGCGGAGAAAATGTTCGACGGCTTCGACCACACCCAGTATCGGGACGAAGTCCAGCAGCGGTGGGGCAAGGATGCCTATGCGACGTCAGACGCCTGGTGGCGCGGCCTGGGGACCGAGGAGAAATCTGCCTGGAAGGAACAGGCCCGGCAGCTCGGCGCCGACTGGACGGCCGCGGCAGAGTCGGGTCTTCCGGCGGACAGTGCACAGGCGCAGGACTTGGCCCGGCGCCACGTCGAATGGCTCCGGGGCATCCCCGGAACGCCGGCCGCGTCCGACCCGGCAGGCGGCACCAGGGGACCAGGCGGCACCGAAGGCGTCCGTCCGGACATCAAGGCCTACGTGACAGGACTCGGTGAGATGTATGTGGCCGATCCCCGGTTCGCCGCGAATTACGGCGGTGCCGGCGGCGCGGCCTTCGTCCGGGACGCACTGCGGATCTATGCGGAGACCCGACTCTAGCCGGGCCTGCACAGCCCCGGGACTAAACTTGACCGGTGACTTCCTCAGCGCAAAGCCCCGCCTCGCAGGCTCCCTCAACGCAGGCTCCCTCCACGCCGTCTTCCTCAACGCCCTTCACGGCCGGCGACACTCCGGAGGCTCCGCGGAGCGACCTCCCCGGTCTCCTCGAGGCCTTGGCCACTGACCTGCGCGCCGTTGGCTACACCGTGGACGGCGTCGCGGAGATGCTCGGCGAGGCGGCCCATTCAGCGCTTGCCCGGGACCAGCTCATCCCCGCGCTGATCGTCACCGGGCGCGCCTCCGGTGAGCCGACGACGGCTGCGCTCGCCGCCGTCGTGCGGCTCTGGCTGCTGGCCGAGCCGCAGCGCGCGGAGACCCTCGACGCCGCCCTCCCCGGCATCCGCACGGAAGGGCTGGTGGAACTCGGGCTCGTGGAACCGGCGGACAAGGACCTGTTCCAGGCCAAAGTGGACCTGAGGCCGTACGGCTGGGACCCGACGGTAGGGGAGGACGGCGCCGGTCATGGCGGAGCGGACCTCTGGGTGGCCAGCGACCTCGCGGCCCACCAGCGCGCCGGTGTCCTGCGCCACGATCACGTCCTCGGGATCGGACAGGCCTCCACCACGCTGGTCCAGGTGACGGCACGCCGGCATGTCGCCAAGGCCCTCGACCTCGGCACGGGCTGCGGCATCCAGACGTTCCATCTGCTGCACCACGCGGAGCACGTGACCGCCACGGACATCTCCGAACGCGCACTGGCGTTCACCCGGTTCAACCTCCTGCTCAACGCCGCCGAACTGCATCTGGACCCGGCCAACCTTGACGCCCGCGTGAGCCTGAAGCTCGGATCCCTTCTGGACCCTGTCGCGGGAGAGGAGTTCGAGCTGGTGGTGTCCAACCCGCCGTTCGTCATCACGCCCCGCAGCCTCGGCGAGACCGCCACGGACCAGTTCACGTATCGCGACGGCGGTCTGCCGGGGGACCAGATCGTTTCTTCGCTGGTCCGCGCCCTGCCCTCCGTCCTCGCCCCGGGTGGAACGGCCCAGCTCTTGGGCAACTGGGAGATTGCGGCGGGCGCCGGCTGGGCCGAACGGCCCCAAAGCTGGGCCGGTCCGGCCGCTGACGTCTGGTTCATCCAGCGTGAGCAGGTGGGCCCGGAGCAGTACGCCGAGACCTGGCTGCAGGACGCCTCCGAAAACCGCGACCGGAAGCTCTATCAGGACTCGTACGCCGCCTACCTGGATGACTTTGCCTCCCGCAACGTGGCGGGGATCGGCTTTGGCATGATCTGGCTGCGGCGGCCCGCCGACGGCGCCGGGCCGGTGCTGTCCCGCTTCGAAGAGATCACCTACCCCATCGAACAGCCGGTGGGGCCGCACCTGGGCGCCGCCGTCGAACGTGCCGACTGGCTGGCCGCCCACGATCTGGCCGCCGCCCACCTGCTGGTCGCGGAGGACGTCACGGAAGAGCGGCACCAGCGCCCGGGGGCGGAACATCCCGGCGTCATCCTGCTGCGGCAGGGCGCCGGGCTGCGCCGCACCAACCTGCTCAGCACCGAGCTGGCCGGCTTTGTCTCAGCGTGCGACGGCGACCTCTCCGTCGGGCAGATCATCGGCGCCCTCGAGGCGCTGCTGGGCGGCTATGAGGGGTTTGACGGAGCGGAATTCAGGGCCGGTCTCCTCACCGAAGTCGGGAACCTGGTTCGCGACGGCTTCCTGCTGCCCGCCTGAGGCGGCGGTGCCCGCCGTCGCATCCGCCGCGACTGGCACCGCCCCGGCGGCGGCGACCGCTCCAGTGCCCGTGTCCTCGCGGCCGAAGCGCGGCAGGACGTACGCGCTGAGGGCCAGCGCCACCAGGACGCCGACGGCCCCGGTGAGCAGGAAGCTGACGCGCACCGGCACCACTGCGCCCAGCAGCCCGCCCAGGGCCAGCGCGCCGATGGAGACGGCGCGCGTCATCCCGCCGACGATCGCCATCGCCTGGCCGCGCCCGCTTTCCGGAATCCGCAGGATCGCGATCGCCCCGAAGCAGGCGTTCAGGACGCCACAGGCTGCTCCCGTCGCGGTGTAGGCCACAAAGAGCAGGTCCACGTTGGGGACCAGCCCTGTGAGGACCAGGAATACCGAGGCTCCGGTCATGGAGGCCAGCAGCACGCGCAGCCGGACCCGGGGCGTCCTGATCCGCCCGGCCAGCGCCGCCCCGGCCGCCATGCCGAGGCCGAAGGCCGCGGCCAGCAGCCCGTACTGCGTCTCGGTGGCGCCCAGCTCGCCGCGGGCCAGGAACACCTCGAGCACATTCGTGGCCTCGCCGACAACGATGAAGAACATCGCCCCCAGGACCAGGGCCCAGACGAGGCTGTCCCGGCGGATCAGGCGCAGTCCGTCGAGCAGCGCGGGCTTCGCCCGGCCTGCCCGTTCGGCCGCCGTGCCGCGGCGGGTCCGGATCAGCAGGGAGCCCAGACCCATGGCGACGTAGCAGCCGCTGGCCACGGCGAACACCAGCCCGGCCCCGCCCCAGCCGCTGAGCAGGCCGCCCGCGGCGGGACCGGCCATGCCCGCAATCATGACGGTCGCCTGCATGGTCCCCATGGCCCGCGGGGTGCGTTCCTCGCCGACGATCCGGGGCAGCAGGGCCTGCCAGGTGGGACCGGCCACGGCCTGAGCCGCGTCCAGCACGAATGTCATGGCAAACACCACGGGCAGATAGTCCTCCAAGTACTGCATGCCCAGTCCCATGCAGGCGACGGCGGCGGCGCTGACCGCGGAGGCGGCCGTCGCCAGCGTCCGGGAATCCCTGGTGTCGGCGAGCCGTCCGGCCCACGGAGCCAGCAGGACCAGCGGCAGCGCCGAACACAGCAGGTAGGCGGCCACGAGCCAGGGCCCGGCGACCGGCGTGTCCCCGGCGGCGGCCGCGTTCTGCAGGTGCAGCATGACGCTGACGACGACGGCGCCCATCCCCGCCGTCGCTACGAACCGGGCGGTGCTGGCGATCAGGAAGTCGCGGTTGCGCCACAGGGGCTGCACCGCTGCGGCGGAGGCGGGCGGTTTATGAAGTGTCTGTTTCATAAATAGGAACCTAGTCCTGCCCCGAAATAGATGTCAAGCATTTGTTTCATAGTTTGGACCGGCTGGCTACACTGGAGGAGTGAACGCAGAAACCCCGACGGCGGAGTCCACGGCCCCGCCGGCCGCCAAGCGCCGGCACCGTCCGGAGAAGCAAGTGGAAATCACCGACCCGAAGGCGATCCGGGCCTTGGCCCATGCCGCCCGGCTGGAGGTCATTTCCGAGCTGTATTCCACCCAGGTGAGCCGGACGGCCACCGAACTCGCCGCGCAGACGGGCCTGACGCCCAGTGCCATGAGCTACCACCTGCGGGCACTGCAGAAGTGGGGCATCGTGGTTCCGGCTGCCACCGCCGGGGACGCCCGGGAGCGGCGCTGGAAGGCCGCCGGCACCGATTTCACCATCCATTCGCTGGGCGGAGTGGCCAGCCCGGAGCTCGCCGTCCTGGACCTCGAACTCGACGCCTACCGCCGTCGTGTCCTGGCGTACGCCAAGACCCGCAACGAACGGCGCGCGAGCGGCGACACCAGCGACGGCCCGTCCTCGGTGGTCCTGGCCAGCAACCTGCTGTACCTCACACCGGACCAGCGGGCCGAGCTGACGAGGCGCGTCTTCGACCTCCTGCGGGACTATGACCTCGAGGATCCGGACCATGTGCCCGAGGGTGCCGAGCGCATGGCCACGATGTGGTCGATGATTCCGGACGACCGCGGGCCGGCCGCCGCGAAACCCGCCACCGGCAAGGCCTGAGACCGCCATCCGGCGCCGCCCGAATCCTGGTCCGGAGCCCCCTCCTGGACCGCGGGACGCCCGGCTTCGTGGCGCCCCGAACCACCGCCGGCGTGGCCGTCATTTCCGGCCGGATGCGCGGGAATCTGCAAAATATGGTGAACTAGGCGGGTATGGGCGCATCTGCCCGAGCCACCTTTTTCTGTAGGAGCACCGTGCCAAGCAAGGCCAAAACAGGCAAGAAACTCGTGATCGTGGAGTCTCCCGCCAAGAGCAAGACCATCGCCAAGTACCTGGGCGAGGGCTTCATCGTTGAGGCCTCCATCGGTCACATCCGCGACCTTCCGCAGCCCTCCGAGCTCCCCGCGGAACTGAAGAAGACCCCGCTGGGCAAGTTCGCCGTCGACATCGACAACGACTTCAAGCCCTACTACGTGGTGTCCGCGGACAAGAAGAAAAAGGTGGCCGAGCTCAAGGCCCAGCTCAAAGACGCCGACGCGCTCTATCTCGCAACCGATGGGGACCGCGAGGGCGAGGCCATCGCGTGGCACCTGCTGGAAGTCCTCAAGCCCAAAGTGCCGGTGTACCGGATGACCTTCGGCGAAATCACCAAGGAAGCCATCCACCGCGCCATGGACAACCTGCGCGACGTGGACCAGGACCTGGTGGACGCCCAGGAAACCCGGCGCGTCCTGGACCGGCTCTACGGTTACGAGATCTCCCCGGTGCTGTGGCGCAAAGTGGCGCGCGGGCTGTCCGCCGGCCGGGTGCAGTCCGTCGTGACCCGCATGGTGGTGGACCGGGAGCGTGAGCGCATGGCGTTCAAGTCTGCCTCCTATTGGGACCTGACCGGCCAGTTCGGTGCCGACTCGGGAGCCGCTTCTTCGTTCAAAGCCAAGCTCGCAGCGGTGGACGGCACCAAGGTAGCCAGCGGCCGTGACTTCAACGACGACGGCGAACTCACCTCGCGCAACGTCGTCCACCTCAATGAGGAACTCGCCACCTCGCTGGCAGCCGGCCTGCAGACGGCCGACTTCCGCGTCCGCTCCGTCGACACCAAGCCGTACACCCGCCGCCCGGCGGCACCGTTCACCACCTCCACGCTGCAGCAGGAGGCCGGCCGCAAGCTGCGCTTCTCCTCCAAGAGCACCATGCAGGTGGCCCAGCGGCTCTACGAAAACGGCTACATCACCTATATGCGTACGGACTCGTCCGCACTGAGCGACGAGGCCGTCACCGCGGCCCGGCGCCAGGCCTCCGAGCTGTACGGCACGGAATACGTTCCGCAGTCCCCGCGGGTCTACACGAGCAAGGCCGCCAACGCGCAGGAAGCCCACGAGGCCATCCGTCCCGCCGGCGACTCCTTCCGCACTCCGGCCCAGGTGGCCAAGCAGCTCTCCGGCGACGAATTCCGGCTCTACGAGCTGATCTGGAAGCGCACGGTTGCCTCGCAGATGGCTGACGCCAAGGGCTCCACGGCCACCATCCGCCTCGGCGCGGTGACTGTGGATGGCGCGGCCGCCGGGCGCGACGCCGAATTCTCCGCGTCCGGCACCGTCATCACCTTCCCCGGCTTCCTGGCCGCCTATGAAGAGGGCAAGGACGAAAGCCGCGGCGACGACGACTCCGAGGAAGCACGCCGCCTGCCGAACGTGGCCAAGGGCGACGCGCTCACGGCCGCCGACATCGTCGCCGTCGGCCATGAGACCTCGCCGCCGCCGCGCTACACCGAAGCGTCGCTGACCGCGGAGCTGGAAAAGAAGGGCATCGGCCGCCCGTCGACCTACGCCTCCACCATCTCCACCATCCAGGACCGCGGCTACGTCCGGAAGCAGGGCTCCGCGCTGGTCCCGAGCTGGATCGCGTTCTCCGTGATCCGGCTCCTCGAGCAGCACTTCCACGACTACGTCGACTACGAGTTCACGGCCGACATGGAAGCCGACCTGGACAAGATCGCCAACGGACAGGCGGCCGGACCCGCCTGGCTCAAGCACTTCTACTTCGGTGAAGACGCCGAACCCGGCCTGCTGAGCATCGTGAACAACCTCGGCGAGATCGATGCCCGCGAAATCAACTCCATCCCCATCACGGACGCGATCACACTCCGGGTCGGCAAGTTCGGCCCGTACCTGGAAAGCTCCACCGCGACGGTGGATCCCGAGACCGGCGAAGTGGTTGAGGCCGCCCGCGCGAACGTCCCGGAGGACCTGGCCCCGGATGAGCTCACGGCCGCCAAAGCGGTTGAACTCATGGAGACCGCCGCCCCCGAGGAGCGCGTCCTCGGCACGGACCCGCACACAGGGCACACGATCGTGGCCAAGAACGGCCGCTACGGCGCCTACGTCACCGAGATCATCCCGGAGATGACCGAGGAACAGCTGGCCAACCAGCCCGTTGAGTACTACAAGAACGGCAAGCCCAAGCCGGCGAAGAAGCCCGTCAAGGCCAAGCCGCGCACCGGGTCCCTGTTCGCGTCCATGAGCGTGGACACGATCACCCTGGACGAGGCCCTGCAGCTCATGAGCCTGCCCCGCGTGCTCGGCCAGGACGCCGACGGCAACCCCATCACGGTGCAGAACGGCCGGTTCGGCCCGTACCTGAAGAAGGGCACGGACTCCCGCTCGATCGGCTCCGAGGAGGAGATCTTCACCATCACGCTGGAGCAGGCGCTGGAGATTTACTCGCAGCCCAAGCAGCGCGGCGCCCGTGCCGCGGTGCCGCCCCTGGCCGAATTCGGCCCGGACCCGGTTTCGGAGAAGAACATCGTGGTGAAGGAAGGCCGCTTCGGCCCGTACATCACCGACGGCATCACCAACATCACCGTGCCGCGCAGCACCTCGGTCGAGGAACTGACCCGGGAACAGGCCGTCGAACTGCTCGCCGAGAAGCGCGCCAAGGGCCCGGTCAAGCGCACGACGACGGCCCGCAGGGCACCGGCACGCAAGGCCCCGGCCAAGAAGTAGCGCGGCTCGCGGGGTCCGTCCCGGCTCGACGTCTCAGAACGCCGACGGCGGATGGAGCCCGCGAGCGGTTGTGCACATAGCTTCCAGGAGGGCTGCCCCAGCCCCGGTAGCTGCGGAATGCTGGGCTCCATGGAGCACCTTCAGGACTATCCGAATGATCCGCTTGCCCACTTGTGGGCCGGTGAAAACGGGCCTGGCGCCCCCGTCCGGCCCCGCGCGACGGTTCCGCCGGCAATGGCAAGTGCCCCTGACCGCCTGGCCTGGTTGCTGCCGGGCGCGGGCAACCTTTGGCGTACCGAGGAAATCCGGGACGCGGGCATCTCCGCCCGCCAGTTGCGGCGGTTGTCCGAGAGCGGTGCCATCCTCAGGCTCCGCCGCGGGTGCTATGTCCGGGCCAGCTTCTGGGCAGCCCTTGACCGGGACGGGACATCCCGGACCAGGATCGACGCCTACGCTCACCGGACCCTGACGACCTCCACCGGGACCTATGTCTTCAGCCATACGACTGCAGCAAGGCTCCACGGACTGTTTCTCTGGCAGGCGGACGACAGGATCCATCTGACCGTGCCGTTCCTGCCTTCGTCCGGGGGCCACGCGAGCGATGTCGTGGCGCACACCCGGGCGGTGCCAGCGGGGGATGTGTTGGAGCTGGACGGTTACCGTGCCACGTCCCTCGCACGCACGGCGGTGGACAGCTGCCTGGTCCTCAACTTCCGCCAAGGCCTCATTCTCATGGACCACGCTCTTCGGCTCGGTGCCGACCCTGCGGAACTGAAGCGGCAGGCGGGCATGCTCTCGCGCGTTCCCGGGATCGAATCGCTGCGGAAGGTGCTGGCCCATGCGGACGCCCGCTCAGAGTCGCCCGGTGAGACCCTCACCCGTGACCTGATTCGGCGGCTGCGGTTGCCAACACCGGTGCTGCAGTTCGAGGTTCAGACCAGGCTTGGATTCTTCCGGCTGGATTGTGCGTGGCCCGAACAGCGCGTCGGCCTGGAATTCGACGGGCGGCGGAAGTACTTTGACTACGCGCCGACGGCCGAGGCAGTGTTCCAGGAGCGGCGCCGCGAAAAGGCCTTGATGGAACTGGGATGGCAGGTAGTCCGGGTCGAGTGGCGGGACCTGTTCAGGGAAGGCGAGTTCAAGGCACGGCTGCTTCGGGCCTTGAATTCGTGATCGGCTCGCGGGTTCCGTTCGCGTGGGCGGTGTCAAAACGTCGACGGCGGACGGACCCCGCGAGCGGACGCAGGGTTTGCGGACCGGACGAGGACGTGATCGAGTAGGAACATGACTGAACAGCCCGCACACCTGGACAACCAGCCGCTGAACGAGCTCGAAGAGCAGCTTGCCCGCGGGGAGCAGCCGGACGCCAACCCGGTGGACGTGATCCTGGCCTTCCTCAACAACGAGGTCTATGTGGTCAGCTCCGACGCCCTCGAGGGCCCCGAATCGCAGGTCGAGCCGCTGGTCCTCGCGAACTCGTCCGGCAAGCCGGTCCTGGCCGTGTTCTCGCACCCGAGCCGCGTCACCGAGCAGTATCTCGAGGCCGCGCCCAACGTGCTCGGCACGCAGGGCGCCGCGATCATCGGCAACCTCGGCGACGAGCTCGGCATGGTGATCAACCCCGGAGCCGCGTTCGGCTTTGAAATCGATCCGGAGGGCGTGGCCAACATCCGCCGGGACTTCAAGCCCTCCGACCAGCCCGAGGACGGTGCTGCCGGGGACTAGGCCCGAGGCTGGACGCCGATCAGGCCTAGTCCACGGCCCGGACGGCGGACTTCTTCGTGGCTGCCGACGTCGCAGTTAGACCAGCCGCTTTCGCGGGGACAATAATGGCAGCATGCGTCTAGGCGTCCTTGACATCGGGTCCAACACCGTCCACCTCCTGCTGGTCGACGCCCACCCAGGCGCCCGCCCGGTCCCTTTTGCCTCGCACAAGCGACCGCTGTCCCTCGTACAGTTCCTCGACGACGACGGCAACATCAACGACGCCGGGCAGCACGAACTCGTCGAGTTCGTCCTCGAAGCGTGGGAATTCGCGGCCAAGCACAAAGCCGACGACCTCCTGGCGTTCTGCACGTCGGCCATCCGCGAGGCCACCAACGGCGCGGAGGTCCTGGCCCGCGTCAAGCATGAAACCACAGTTACCCTCCGGGAACTCACCGGCAGCGAAGAGGCGTCCATGACGTTCTTCGCCGTCCGGCGCTGGTACGGCTGGGGCGCCGGGCCCATCCTGAACCTGGATATCGGCGGCGGCTCCTTCGAAATGGCCCTCGGACAGGACGAGCTGCCCGAGCTGGCGATGTCCGTCCCGCTCGGCGCCAGCCGGCTGACCCGCGACTGGCTCCCGGAGGACCCGCCGTCGGCCAAGAGCATCAAGGAGTTGCGACGCTATATCCGCTCCACGCTCAAGCCCGCCGTGCGCAAGTTCGAGAAGCTGGGCCGGCCCAACCTCGTGGCGGGCACGTCCAAGACCTTCCGGTCCCTGGCCAGGATCGCCGGAGCCGCCCCCAGCGCCGCCGGGCCCTACGTCAAGCGGGAGCTTCTGGCCCTGGACCTGGGGCTCTGGGCGCAGCGCATCTCGGCCATGGAGGTAGAAGACAGGCTCCACCTGCCCGGCGTCTCCGAGGCCCGCGCACCGCAGGTGCTCGCCGGCGCCCTGGTCGCGGAGGCAGCCCTGGAAATGTTCGAGTTCGCCAGCATGGAAATCTGCCCGTGGGCGCTGCGCGAGGGGCTCATCCTCCGCCGCCTGGACCAGTTGGTGTTTGAGGGGCCCCTGGATCCCGCACCGCATGTGGCGCAGGGGCCGCCCGCGGAGCTCCAGTCGCCGGAAAAAACGTCCTGAACCCGTCCGCGCCCTGAGCGAACCCGCCCCGGTGTCGATCTGCAGGGACCTCGTTCGTGTAGTTGCTGAGCAGCCGGCACACCGCCGGCTGAATCGACAAACTGAACCGACAAGGAGGCACCACAAATGTCGCAGTACCTGCTCAGCATTTACCAGCCGGACGGCCCCGCCCCGGGACCGGAGGTCCTCGAACCGATCATGCGCGACCTCGCGGCCCTGAACCACGAGATGCAGGCAGCCGGGGCCTGGGTGTTCGCCGCGGGGCTTCACCCGGCAGAGTCCGCCACGGTCCTGCGGCCAAGCGGCGGCGAGATCCTCATCACCGACGGACCGTACACCGAAGGCAAAGAGCACCTTGGCGGCTTCACCGTCATCGAGGCCGACGATCTGGACGCTGCCCTCGGCTGGGCGCGGAAGCTGGCCGGCGCCACCACGCTTCCCGTTGAAGTACGTCCCTTCCAGCACTAGCCGCCGGACGAAGAGGGTTGCTGTGGGTGACCGCGGGGACAGCGCCGGTGCCAGCGCCGGT
>Ga0213839_1002082_pt1 | contig 11616 bp, 12 predicted proteins | sample SWPATP21_FD_160075 | JGI IMG/M metagenome (GOLD analysis project Ga0213839, IMG submission 160075) | Coastal seawater microbial communities from Marineland, Florida, United States - SWPA TP2 #1 | ecosystem: Environmental > Aquatic > Marine > Coastal | place: USA: Florida | collected 2016-08-14 | reverse complement strand
GGGCGCGGGTGGATCTCGAGCCCCTGTCGGTGGGGGTGCGGGTGCACGGCACGCGCCAGTCGGAGACCAACCCCACCCTCACCCTCGTGCAAGACCGGCTCGGGGCCGACCTGCAGCTCGTGAAGTGGCTCGATCTCGGCGTCGTCGTCCCGGGCGTGGGCGTGCGCACCGGCGGCGACCTGCTGCTGCAGCGCTTCGACAGCCTCGGGGAGGCACCGGCCCGTCGCGGCGTGGTGGGCCGGGTGGGACCGTGGCTGGGGCTGGAGGTGCCGGTCACCCCCCGCACCGCGGTGTCGCTGTCGGGCGGCGCCGACGTGCAGGTCTACCGCGACATCGACGGTTCCTGGGCGAGCCTGCCCGTCCCCCACCTGATGCTCGAGGGCGTCGCCTATGTCTTCTGATCTTCGCCTCCTCCTTGCCAGCCTCGCCCTGGCCACCGGCTGCGGTCCGCTGGCCGACGGCAGCTACCCCGGAGAGGTGCTGTTCACGCTGTCGGGCAACGTGATGACCGGCGACGGGCTCGACTACTTCGAGGAAGACCTGCGGGTCAGCGTGTTCTGGGCCGGCGACGAGCAGACCACCGAGGAGCGCAACGTCGTGCTGAGCACCTCGTTCCCGGCGCGCTACGAGCTCGAGATCTACGCCTACCCGCCCGACTCGGCGATGATCGAGGCGCCGTGGAGCCAGGGCCAGTATGCCGTCGGCATGCCGCTGCTCTACCTCGACCGCGACGGCGACGGGCGCTGGTCGGGGGAAGAGGAGCCGCTGGTGGGTGGCGCCGACGAGGAGGTGGTGCTCTTCGCCGAGGAAGCCGGCGACGAGGTCGACGACCAGGTGCACCAGGGCTTCCAGCGGATGTACGCCGAGGGGGCGCGGGTGGCCTGCGACGGCTCCGAGGCCGGCGTCGAGGAGCTGTGGCCCTCGGAGGAGGCCGACACCAACCTCATCGTCGGGGAGTGGTGGCTCGAGCTGGTCGACTGGGACTGCGACGAAGACCTGTTCGAGTGGGACGATCTCTGTCCCACCGGCGAAGACCTGCGCCTGTGGTGCGAGGAGATCGCCGACGAGCTCGAGGGGGACATCGACGAGCGCGAGGTCGACGACGAGGAGTACCTCGGGTGCTCGGAGCTGTGCGAGGACGTGCTGGAGCGCTGATCACTTCGTCGCCTTGGCCCCCGACAGGGCGGCCACGTCGACGAAGGCGGCGCCCTCGCCGGCCACGAGCGGCATGCGGCCGTCCCAGCGCTGGATGGCCTGCCACTGCACCAGCTCCGGCGTGATCGTCTTGCGGAGGAGCTCCTGGCGCTCTGCCTCCGCGCGGGCCTCGATCAAGGCCGCGTTGGCCTTGCCTTGGGCGATGGCCTCCTGCTGCTTGGCCTCGACCTCGATGCGCCGAAGGTCGTTGGTGGCGGCCAGCGCCTTCTGCTCGGCCACCTGCTTGGCCTCGATGGCCGCCTGGTACTGGTTGTCGAACTCGAAGTTGACGATGTTGAGGTCGATCACCTGAACGTTCGACGACTCGAGCACCTTGGTGACGTAGTCGGTGATCGCCTGCTTCACCTCGGGGCGCTTGGTGATCAGCTCCTCGGCGTTGTAGCGGGCGGTGGCGGTCTTCACCGCCTCCTGCATCACCGGGTCGATGATGTTGCGGTCGACCGAGGGCAGGTCGCCCAGGCTCTGGTAGATGGTGGCCGCAGCGGCGGGGTCGATGCGGTAGTTCAGCGCGATGATCGTGGTCACCACCTGCAGATCACGGGAGGAGGCCGTGGCCCGGGTCTCCTTCTTCTGCACGCGGGCGTCGAGGTTGACGATGCGGGTCTTCAGCCACGGCCGCCAGTACAGGCCCTCGGGCATGCCGCCGCCCTGCACTGCCCCCCAGTCCACCCGAACCCCCACGGTGCCGGCCTCCACCACGTGGGGGCTGCACCCGGTCATGCCCAGGGCGAGCCACGCCAGCCCCAGGGCCTTCGTCATCTTCATCGAACCTCCTGTGTGCTCAGTGTACGGGGTCTCGTCGGCGTGGATTGCGTCAGCTGGCCGTGGGGTGGTTAGCTACGAGGCATGGGATGGGTGCTCTGGCTTCTGGCGGCCTGTGGCGGCGCCTCCGACGAGGGGGGCGGCGATGCGACGTCGTCCACCTCTCCCACCGCCGCCCCCACCGACACCGCCGTGGCCTCGCGCGACACCGTCGACTCGGGCCGCGCGACCGGCACCACCGCCGACACCTCGCAGGTCACGCTCACGGCCCACACCGGGGCGACGGCGACCACGGGGTCTACGGCCGCCACCGCCGACAGCGCACCGCTGCTCACCGGCGACACGGCGGTGGGGTGCCGCTACCCCGCCGGCGCGGTGGAGCCGATGGCCGAGGGGGAGGTGCTCACGCCCCACACCTGGCCCGTCGCCACCCACATGGACGGTCGCTTCGCCAGTCTCGAGCTGGGCAAGGTGCCGTGCAACGACGACGACGACATCGACTGGTCGCCCTTCGACATCCTGCTGTTCGTCTCCATTCCCGCCTGGTGAAGCACCTGTGTCTCGCACACCCGGGGGGTGGCGAACCGAGAGGCTGAGTTCCTGGCCAAGGGCGTCGAGATCATCTGGGTGCTCGAGCAGTCCCCCACGTTCTCGGGCGGCACGATGGACAACTGCCTCGACGTGATGGGCACCCTCGGCGCCACCGCGGGCTGGTGCGTGGGCGACGACGAGATCCAGCCGCAGCCCAACGTGTTCGACGACTCTCCGTTCAGCGTCAACCGGGGGTTCGACATGCTCGTGCCGCGGTCCACCATGACCATCGAGTGGACGAGCTCCCACGGCTCGCCGGCCGGCAACGACAACCCGAGCGCCAGCGAGATGCTCGACGCCGTCGATGCGCTGCGGGCCGAGCTGGGGCTGCCGGCCCTGCCATGAGGCTCCGGCCGTTGGCAGCTTCCCCCACGTTCACAGCGGTTCCACATCGCAGCCACGACACGGTCGCGCGGCCCACGTAAGGTGGATGCGTCTTGCGACGTACGCCCTGCACACCCACTGCCCGGAGCGCCCGAATGTCCTTCTTCCAGATCAGCCCCGACCCGCACATCAACTCCCTCGTCGAGAAGTGCGGCTACGCCACGGCGGCGCTCACCGTGCTGCCGATCCCCGGCTCGGAGATCATCGGGGTGATGCCCCTGCACGTGGGCATGGTGGTGGGCATCGGGCATCACCACGGGCAGAACCTCACCCAGGAGACGGCCACCGAGCTACTGCTGCAGATCGGCACCACCGTGGGCGCGTCGCTGGTGGGCAGCCGCATCGCCACCACCGCAGCCAAGTTCGTGCTGCCGGGCCTCGGCGGGTTCATCGCGGCGCCGTTCATGTTCGCGAGCACCCTGGCCATCGGCGCGGTCGCCGACCAGTGGTTCCGGGTGGGCGGGTCGATGTCGGAGGAGCAGATGCGCGCGGTCTACAACAACACCGTGAAGTCGGCCAAGACCTCGTTCTCGGCCGACAAGATGCGGTCGAGCGAGGCGATGGCCGAGGCCGAGGAGGCGGTGAAGCAGGCGAAGAGCGACGGCGCCGACGGCCCCGCACCGGTGGGCGGCGACGACCTGGTCGCCCGGCTGAAGCGGGGCAAGGAGATGCTCGAGGCCGGGCTCATCGACCAAGACGAGTTCGAGGCGCTCAAGGCCCGCATCCTCTCCGAGGTGTAGGTGCCTGCACCGCTCTGGTTCCGACGGCAGCTCGCGGGCCCCAGCGGCTGGCTGGCGCGTCCCATGGCCCGGCTGCTCGACCGGTTCAACGGTCCCGACGTGCGCGCGGCCGTCGCGCGGCTCGCGCCGGGGCCTGGCGATCGAGCCCTCGAGCTGGGATTCGGCGGCGGCGCGGGGATCGATGCGCTGCTCGCCACCGGCGCCGAGGTGGTGGGGGTGGAGCCCACCCGTGACATGCGGCGGCGCGCGTTCCGCCGGTTCGCCGACGCGCTGGCCGACGAGCGCCTCCACATCGTCGCGGGCGCGGCCGAGGCGCTGCCCGACGGCCCGTTCTCCCATGCGCTGTCGATGAACACCGTCTACTTCTGGTCGAGCGTGCCCGAGGGCATGGCCGAGCTGGCCCGGGTGGTCGACGGGGTCGTGGTGCTCGGGGTGGCCCACGCCGAGCACCTGCAGCAGATGGGCTTCGCCGAGGCCGGCTACCGCGTCGAGGAGCCCGGCTGGTATGCCGAGCAGCTCCGCCGGGTAGGGTTCGTGACCGAGGTGGTGCCGGCGCCGGGGGCCGAGCGCTGCAACCTGGTGGTAGGTCGCCGCTGAGGGCCTACCGACGGCGGAGGAACGGCACGGCGATCAGGCCGAGCGCCAGCCAGCCCGTGGGGGAGGACGACTGGCAGCCGCAGCCGCCGACCCGCTGGTACTCCACGACCTCGGGGCGCCCGGTGTCGTAGGTGGTGGGCTCGCCCTCGGTGGGGGTGGTGGTGTTGCCAGTGCCCGGGGTGGTGGTGGACCCGGTGCCGGGGGTGGAGCCCGTGGCGGTGTCGGTGGTGCCCGGGGTGGACCCGGGGGTGCCGGTGTCGGCCGTGGCCCCCGTGTCGGGCTCGCACGGGTCGCGGCCGGTGGAGCCGCCGACGCACACGCCACAGTCGTCGAGGAATGCGTCGCCGCCCCACGCGCCGGCGCAGTCCTGCACGCAGTCGTTGGTGGGGTCGTCGTCGCAGACGTTGCAGTTGTCGGTGAGCGCGTCGCCGCCCCACTCGCCGTTGCAGTCCTGCTCGCAGTCGTTGGTGGGGTCGGTGTCGCAGACGTCGCACATGTCGAGCTGCGCGCCGCCCCCGTAGTCGCCGTTGCAGTCGGGGCCGCAGTCGTTGGTGGGGTCGTTGTCGCAGACGTTGCACGCGTCGAGGGTGGCGTCGCCGCCGAACACGCCGTTGCAGTCTTGCACGCAGTCGTTGTAGGGATTGGCGTCGCAGGTGCCGCAGAAGTCTTCTTCGTTGGGGCCGCCGGGGATGCCGGCGCAGTCGACGTCGGTGGCGTCGAGCTCGAAGCTGGTGAGCACGAGGGTGCCGCTGATCCGCGAGTCGGCATCGAGGTTGCTTCCGCCGAAGGCCACGCCGAACGGACGCCCGGCGTAGACCTGCAGGCCGGTGAGGCTGCCAGCAGCGCTGTCGGGCCCGAAGGAGTCTTTGAACTCGTAGTGCAGCTGCTGGGTCTGGATGGCGCCGGTGTCGTCTTCGGCCCAGGCGATGAGCTCGGCCTCGGGCTTGTGGATGCGGTGGTCCCAGGCGAAGTCCCAGTCGAAGGCCACGGTGCCGTCGACGGTGGCGTAGACCTCGAACTCGGCGAGGCGGTAGCTCACCCCGCCGGCCGGGTAGCCGAGATCGACGTCGTAGACGAACTCGGCCGAGGTGGTGGAGCTCGCGGCGAGATCGACGTAGGCCGTGCCGTCGAGGATCCCCGACGTCGTCCAGTTGGACAGCGCGTAGGGGCCGTCGAAGTCTTCGAAGGTGGCCGCAGAGGCCGTGTTCGCCAGGGTCAGCAGGCTGAGGGTGATGAGCGCGCGCATGGTCGTTCCGTGGTTTTCGCGACGTACTAACATCGCCGGCCAGGGGGCCGCTGTCCAGTGGCCGCAACCCGGACGTCGACGGCCTCGTCGAGCGACGGGAGCGCTCACGCGAGGCAGCCCAGCCAGATCATCCACCTCCGCCGTCGGTCCAATGGGCTGCGGCGATGGGGCGACGGGCGGTGAGCAACAGGCAGGACGCCCGCAGCAACACGGCCCCGTCGGGCGTGGTGTGCGGCGCGAGGCCCTCGACCAGCGCCTCGCGAACCTGCTGCCGCTCTTCGTGGGTGCAGGCTCGGACCATCGCGCCCGACACAGGGTTGTCGAGCATGGCCTGCCACGACGCCTCCACGCTCGGCAGGGTGAGGGTGGTGTGGAAGGGCTGGATGGTGTGCATCATGGCCGCTCGATCGGTTCGCTCGGGCTAGGACGGGCAGGGGGTGTCTGTGCTCTGGCTGTCGCTCGTCGTGGCCTGTGTTCCGATCAGCCGCGGGGAGCGGGTGTCGCTGCCGAGCGACCGCCTCCCCGTGCAGCGCGGGCTCGTGGCCGACGAAGCGCTGGCCGATGCGGTCGATCAGGCCGTGCTGGCCTACCTCGACGGCGCCCACATGCCCGGTCTGGCGGTGGCGGTCTATGCGCCGGGCGAGCCGCTGTACACCGCCGGCTACGGGTGGGCCGACCTGCAGACCGAGCGCCGGCTGCGCGCCGACACCCCGGTGCTGCTGTCGAGCGTGAGCAAGACCTTCATCGGGGTCACCGCCCTGCAGGGGGTGGAGGCTGGGCGCCTCGGCCTCGACCAGCCGATCCGCGAGGTGGGGGACTTCGGCGTGTACAACCCGCGCCTCGACGACGCCCCCGAGCCCCGGCTGCGCCACCTCCTCACCCACACCAGCGGGCTTCACGACAGCTACGTCTACGGCAGCAACTACGGCGACGGCGACCCGGTGATTCCCCTCGACGACTTCGTGCTCGGCTACATCTACGAGTACGGGCGCCACCACGTGCGCAGCAACTGGAGCAAGCGCCGGCCCGGCGAGGCCTACGAGTACAGCAACGTGGGGGCCGCGACGGCGGCGCTGGCCATCGGCAACGCCGCCCGCCTCACCTTTCGCGATCTGGTGCGGCGCGACGTGCTCGAGCCGGTGGGCATGATCGACAGCTTCTACCTTCTGGCCGACCAGACTCAGCCCCCGGCCTACGGATACGACCGCGCTGGCGACGACTTCCGGGCCTGGGCCCACTACGGCTACCCCACCTACCCCGACGGCCTGATGCGCAGCAGCGCCGACGACATGGCGCGCTACGCCGCGATGGTGCTCGGCGACGGCGCCCTCGACGGCGTGGAGGTGCTCCCGGCTGCACGGGTGGACGAGATGCTCACGGTCGACCGGTCGATCGACGCAGGCTCCGAGAGCCAGGCGGTGGTGTGGGTGTCGCAGCGGCTGAACGGTCACACGGTGTTCGGCCACAACGGCGGCGACTACGGCTCGTTCACCGAGCTGTGGATGGACCGCGACCGGGGTGCGGGGGCGCTGCTGCTGTTCACCGCGCTACCCGAGGACGGCGACGACTACGAGCGCATACGGCGGCTCGAGACGGCCCTGATGGACGCGGTGGTCGACCGATGAGCCTGTGGCTGCTCTCGCTGGCGCTCGCAGGAACCCACGAGGCCTATGGGGGCTTTCGCTTCGACGGGCACCAGTCGCTCACCCACGTGGGGCTCGGCCTCGGCGGGCAGGCAGGCTACCGCTACCGCACCGGGAAGGTCACGGTGGGGGGCGCCCAGCTGTGGGGTGACTGGGCAGGCCGGTTCGCGGTGGTCAGCGAGGCGGAGGTGGGGGTGTCGCCGTGGGCGCGCCCGGAGCAGGCCGCCCGCTGGGCGATGCGGCCGTGGGTGGGGCTCGAGGGGGTGCTGTGGTTCACCCCCTACCGCGTGGCCCGCGCTGACGTGCCCGACCCAGGCTGGGCGGTGTTCAGTCCCCGGCTCGCCCTGCGCCCCCTGGTGTTCGAGTCAGGCGGTGGGCTCACCCTGTCGGCCCTCGAGGTGTCGCTGGGGGTGGGGGCCGAGGCGCCTGGCCGGTCGGTGTCGGGGGGGCTGAACCTGGTGGTGGTGGGCGCGCGCTGGAACTGAGGCCCCCCGTTCGGGGGACAGCGGCCGCCGGCCGGATGGGTCAGGATCTGGTTCGGAGGTGGAGATGCGCTGGACCTGGACATGTGTGCTGCTGACCGCCGTGGCGTGCGGCAAGAAGGAAGAGCCCGCAGAGCCCACGGAGCCCGAAGAGACCGAGACCGAGACCGAGACCGAGACCGAGGGCCCGGCCGATCCGTGTGGCGACGGCACCTGCGACGGCGACGAGAACTTCATGTCGTGCGACGACGACTGCTCGCTGCCGCCTCCCTACGACGGCGACCTGACGGGCTGTGCCGACGACCTACCCCAGGCCGACATCGACGCCGAGCTCGGTCTGTTCTGGGAGGTCGACCAGGACGTTCACGAGATGGTCGCGTGCGGCGCCCTCGTGTTCGCCCTGATCGAAGCCCTCGTCGACATCACGGCCGACCTGGCGGAGGGGGCGAGCGAGCTGTCGCTGCCGGTAGGCTACAGCTGGGAGGAGGGCACCTTCCTCGCGTCCCCCGACAGCGCCACCCGCATGGACCTCGCGTTCACCTGGGGGGCCGGCTTCGACAGCGCCGCGGAGGGCGACCCGATCACCGACGACCTTTTTGCCATGGACAGCTACCTGGCCAACCCACGCATCGAGGTGGACTACTACAACTTCCAGGTGCTCATCCGGCACGACGGCATCGGTCCGTTGGTCGAGCTCCTCGGCCTGGGCACGAGCCCTGGGCGCCCTATCGAGCTCGGCCTCGACGACCTCGACGCCGTGGCCCAGGGAGGGCGCTTCGACGACCTGCTGCTCGACGGCACCATCCAGGTGGGCACGGTGCGCGGTGACGTCGACGTGGCCTACGAGGTGGCGCTGGCACCCAAGTCCGTGGGCGCGGTGCTGTCGTCGGGGCTCGACAGCAGCGTGCGGTCGCTCTCCGCCACCGATGGCGTGCGCACGGTCGAGGCCGACGCGTGGTCGATCACCTACGTCGACGACGCGGCCGCCCTCGACGGCACCATCGGCGCCGAGCAGTCCGGTGGGTCGCTGCCGATGGCGGCCACCTTCGTCTACGACGAGACGGGGTACGCCGACACCATCGAGCTGTCCTGTCCCTGACGACGTCCCGCGTGGTACGGTCTTCGGTGTCGGAGGTTGCTGTGCTGCGTTGGTCCTTGATCTTCATGGTGGCGGCCTGCACGGGCGCCAAGTCGGACGACACGACGACAGATGTCTCGCCGACGGACCTCGACGCGACCGACACGGACACGGACACCGACACCGACACCGACACGGACTCCGACACGGACACGGACTCCGACACGGACTCCGACACGGACACAGACTCCGACACGGACACGGACACGGACACGGACACGGACACCGATACGGACACCGACACCGACACCGACACCGACACCGACACGGACTCCGACACCGACACCGACACGGACACCGACGTCGACTCGCGACACTCGTGGTGTTTCGTGGCGGGCACCCCGGTAGCGACACCGTCGGGCTCTCGGGCGATCGAGACGCTGAAGGTAGGCGACCTTGTGGTCAGCGCGAACCTCGACGCCGGTGGGCAGCGTGTCGTACACCCGGTGGTCGACACCATGAGCCGTGAGGTGCCCGGGGTGCTGCAGGTGGCCTGGCCCGACGGCGGCGTCGAGGTCACCCGCGAGCACCCTTTCTGGGACCCGACCCACGAGCGCTGGACCCGCGCCGGCGATCTGCAGGTGGGCAGCCCGCTGTGGGCCTGGCGCGACGGCGACTGGACGACGGTGTCGGTGCAGGCCGTGCGCGCGGTGGCCTCGCCGACCACCGTGTACAACCTGACGGTGGCGGGCGAGCACAACTACCTGGCCGCCGGCGTGCTGGTGCACAACAAGTCTCTGAAGCCGTGTCACTCGGCGTTGGACGACACCTGTGGGCCTACGGGTGAATCAGGAGAGTTCGGCGAGTCGAGCGACACCGACGACACCGACGACACGGGCGGCACGGGCTCCACCTCGTGCTTTGTGGCAGGCACGCCGGTGGCGACCCCGGCGGGGCCGCGAGCGATTGAGACGCTGAACGTGGGCGACCTGGTGTTCAGCGCTGATCTCGACGCCGACGGACAGCGGGTCGTGCACCCGGTGGTCGACACCCTGAGCCGTGAGGTCCCCGGGGTGCTGCAGGTGGCCTGGCCCGGTGGCGGCGTGGAGGTGACCCACGAGCATCCGTTCTGGGACCCCGCCCACGAGCGCTGGGTGCTGGCCGGTGATCTGCGGGTGGGCAGTCCGCTGTGGGCCTGGCGCGACGGGGCGTGGACGACGGTGGCTGTAAGGCAGGTGCGTTCGATGGCATCGCCGCGCACGGTCTACAACCTGACGGTGGCGGGCGAGCACAACTACCTTGCCGACGGTGTGCTCGTGCACAACAAGGATTGCTACAAGAGGACCGGCGACACGGGGCCTCCGCCCAGCGGTGAGACGGTCCCCACCGGGGGCACGGGCACAGGCGACACCTACGTCGATCCCTGGGACTCCAACTGCTTCGTCGCGGGCACTCCTGTCGACACCCCCTCGGGCCCACGGGCCATCGAGACGCTCGAGGTAGGCGAGCTCGTGTGGAGCGTCGATCTCGCTGACGGCGAGCGTCGCGTGCCGAGCCCGGTGGTGCACACGATGAACCGCGAGGTCGCCGGGGTGCTGCAGGTGGCTTGGCCCGACGGCGGCGTCGAGGTGACCCGCGAGCACCCGTTCTGGGACCCCACCCACGCCCGCTGGGTGCGTGCCGGGGATCTGCACGAGGGCAGCCCGCTCCGCGCCTGGCGCGACGGGGACTGGACAACGGTTCGGGTACAGGCGGTGCGCTCGGTGCCCTCCCCGCACACGGTCTACAACCTGACGGTGGCCGGGGAGCACAACTACCTGGTCGATGGCGTGCTGGTGCACAACAAGGAGGCGCCGGACTCGTCCACCGGGGGAACGGGGCCCAGTGCCCACACCGGCCCCACCGGAGACAGCCATGACAGCGACCACACCTGCTTCGTGGCCGGCACCCCGGTCGCGACGCCGGCTGGCCCGCGGTCCATCGAGTCGCTGAAGGTGGGCGAGCTCGTGTGGAGCGTCGATCTCGCCGACGGTGAGCGGCGCGTGGCGAGCCCGGTGCTGCACACCATGAACCGCGAGGTCCCCGGGGTGCTGCAGGTGGCCTGGCCCGACGGCGGCGTCGAGGTGACCCGCGAGCACCCGTTCTGGGACCCGACGCACGCCCGATGGGTGCGTGCCGGGGATCTGCAGGTGGGCAGCCCGCTCCGCGCCTGGCGCGACGGGGACTGGACGACGGTCCGGGTGCAGCAGGTGCGCTCGGTGGCCTCGCCGCGCACGGTCTACAACCTGACGGTGGCCGGCGAGCACAACTACCTGGTCGACGGCGTGCTGGTGCACAACAAGAGCACGTTCCGCAACACCGGCGGCGAGCCCACGGGCGCCGCCACCGGTGACTCGGGGAGCACTGGCAGCACCGGGGACTCCAGCGCGCCCTCGGGCCACACCGGTCCCGGTGGCACGGGCCCTGGCGGCACGGGTCCTTCGACCACCAGCGGCTCGGGAACGCCCACCACCCCGTCGGGCTCGGGCGGCTGACGCCGCGGCACGACACGTAGGGGTCGGACGTGACCACGTCCAAGGTCGGGAACGACACCGTCTCGCTGTGCAGTCCCTGACGACGTCCCGCGTGGTACGGTCTCCCACATCGGAGGTTGCTGTGCTGCGTTGGTCCTTGCTCTTCATGGTGGCGGCCTGCACGGGCGCCAAGTCGGACGACACGACGACGGATGTCTCGCCGACGGATCTCGACGCGACCGACACGGACACGGACACGGACTCCGACACGGACACAGACTCCGACACGGACACGGACTCCGACACGGACACGGACACCGACACGGACACGGACACGGACACGGACACCGATACCGACACGGACC